>ERZ894180.182-NODE-182-length-55443-cov-39.073175_pt1 | contig 55443 bp, 62 predicted proteins | sample MGYA00380278_ERZ894180 | MGnify/ENA primary metagenome ERZ894180 (study PRJEB32331, sample SAMN06328450) | human gut metagenome | biome: human gut microbiome; feature: stool | host: Homo sapiens | collected 2013-02-24 ...
TGAACGAGGGTTATTTCATGCGGAATGCGACTTATGCCATGATGGAGGCTACTCCGACCATTCCCGCTTTTACTCCGTCCTCTGTGAGTCTGGGATACTGGGCCATTGGCGGAGTGTTGCCCGACTACAGGAAACTGGGAAAAGACATGGCATTGTCGTCTCTGCAGATAGATCAATATCCGGAGGATGACCGGCAACATCTTTCCGTTATCGGCTGCAAAGCCGTACTCGACAGCCGGAAAGTGAAGGAGTGGAACTTGAATCCGCAGGTTCTTCCTTTTGATGTGCAGATTATCAATCAGTCGGTTTCATTTTATCAGCAATATACTTATCAGATTTGGTCAGCATGTGCGCTATTCGTCATTCTGGTGCTGGGCCTGTGTATCTCGCTCTTCTATTATTTCCGTACCAAGCGTCTGAGGGATGAACTGCTGAAATCCGAAAAAGACCTGCGGGTGGCAAAAGACAGGGCGGAAGAATCGAACCGTCTCAAAAGTGCTTTCCTCGCTAATATGAGTCATGAGATACGTACTCCTTTAAACTCGATTGTGGGTTTCTCGGATGTGCTCGCTGTAGGCGGCAGCACGGAGGAGGAGCAACAGACCTATTATCAGATCATCAAGACGAACTCGGATTTGTTGCTTCGCCTGATCAATGATATTCTGGACCTCTCACGTCTGGAGGCGAATAGGGTGACTTTGACTTGGGAAGAGTGTGATGTGGTGCAGGTATGCAGGCAGGTGGTAGCATCGGTCAGTGTTTCGCGGCAGTCCGGCAATCAGTTTCTGTTTGCCAGCGATTACGAGTCATTCGATATGGTGACGGATATACAGCGTATGCAGCAGGTGATTATCAACCTGATGTCTAATGCGGATAAGTTCACCAAAAAAGGAAAGATCACACTGGAATTCTCGGTGAATAAGGCGACAGGTATGGCCGTGTTTTCGGTGACGGATACGGGGTGTGGCATCCCGAAGGAGAAACAGAAACTGGTATTCGAACGTTTCGAGAAACTGAACGAATATGCCCAGGGAACAGGTCTGGGATTGTCTATCTGTAAATTGATTGTCCACAAATGGAAAGGTGATATATGGATCGACTCCGAATATACGGGAGGAGCACGGTTCATGTTCTCACATCCGCTTAAAATAGAAAAAGAATGAAACGATTTGCATGTATCTACGTATGGCTTCTTTGCCTCGTGCTCTCTGTTGCGGCACAGGAGAAAATTGTGAAGCTGAAAATTGTACAGACAAGTGATGTACATGGTAATTATTATCCTTATAATTTTATTACCCGTAAGGATTGGCAGGGCAGTCTGGCGCGAATATATGCTTTTGTGCAGAAAGAGCGCGAACAGTATAAGGAAAATCTTATCTTGCTCGACAACGGCGATATACTGCAAGGGCAACCTACCGCCTATTACTATAATTATATAGATACGGTTTCTCCTCATCTCTGCGCGGAAATGATGAACTATATGAAGTATGATGCCGGAAATATGGGAAATCATGACGTGGAAACCGGGCGTGCCGTATTCGACCGCTGGATAAATACCTGTGACTTTCCGGTGTTAGGAGCTAACATCATCGATACATCGACCGGAGAACCTCATCTCCCTCCTTATAAGGTGATGGAGCGTGACGGAGTGAAAATCGTCATTTTGGGAATGATCACTCCTGCTATCCCTGCATGGCTCTCGGAGAATCTGTGGAAGGGGCTGCGCTTTGACGATATGGAGGAGACAGCACGCAAATGGATGAAGATCATCCGTGAAAAAGAGAATCCGGACTTGATGATCGGTTTGTTTCATGCGGGGCAGGAAGCTTTCAAAATGTCCGGTAAGTACAATGAAAACGCTTCTCTGAATGTTGCAAAGAATGTTCCCGGTTTTGACATTGTACTGATGGGGCACGATCATGCACGTGAATGTAAGAAGGTAATGAATGTGGCAGGAGATTCAGTACTGGTTATCGATCCGGCAAGCAACGGAATCGTTTTGTCCAATATCGACGTAACCTTAAAGTTGAAAGACGGAAAGGTGCGCAGCAAAGATATCCGGGGAGTATTGTCCGCGACAAAAGATTACGGAACCAGTGAGGATTTTATGAAGCATTTTGCTTCCCAATACGACACTGTCCGCAACTTTGTTTCTAAAAAGATCGGTACATTCACCGAGAGCATCTCGACCCGTCCGTCTTTCTTCGGGCCGTCTGCTTTTATCGACCTGATTCATACCTTGCAGCTTGATATCACTGGTGCGGAGATTTCTTTTGCTGCACCGCTTTCATTCGATGCGAAGATTAATAAAGGGGATGTGTATGTCAGCGATATGTTCAATCTGTATAAGTATGAGAATATGCTGTATATGATGACCTTATCCGGGAAAGAAATCAAGGATTATCTGGAAATGTCTTATTTCATGTGGACCAACCGGATGAAGTCTCCGGACGATCATTTGCTTTGGTTCAAAGAGAAACGCCGCGAAGGTGCGGAAGACAGAGCTTCTTTCCAGAATTTCAGTTTCAATTTTGATTCGGCATCGGGTATTATCTATACTGTGGACGTCTCCAAGCCGCAAGGAGAGAAGATAACCATTATCAGCATGGCGGACGGCAGCCCTTTCCTTATGGATAAGATTTATAAAGTGGCTTTGAACTCTTATCGGGGCAATGGCGGCGGTGAATTACTGACTAGAGGTGCAGGTATTCCACAGGAGAAACTGAAAGAACGTATTATCTTCTCTACGGATAAGGACCTTCGTTTTTATCTGATGAATTATATAGAAAAGAAAGGTGCGATGGACCCGAAGGCGCTGAATCAGTGGAAATTCATTCCGGAGAAGTGGACTGTTCCGGCTGCCAAACGCGATTATGAGTTTTTGTTCGGAGATAGTCAATAAGTAGGGAAAAATGTTCTATTTGACTGATAATATCTGACCTTAGGTTGCATGTCTGATTATTACTGGTATCTTTGTCGCAAATAAAAAGAGAAAGTATGGATATTCAAGGTGTTCCTAAGATAGGTATTTCTTCGGTAGTTCATTCTAAGCATATAGATCCTAATAGTATTGATGTTGTCGATAATGATATAGCGCTTTTCGATACGGAAAGCGTTACTTCCCTTTATAATGGTCCCAGCAAACTGGAAGTGGTAAGCATCGGACTTTGTCTGGAAGGCTCCACCCGTTTCAATATCAGTTTGCGTGAGTTTGAGCTGATTCCGGGAAGAATGGTTATTGCGTTGCCCAACCAGATCATCGAGCATCGTCAGTTTAGTGCTAACTTTAGGGGGATTTTCTTTGCTGTATCAAAGAATCTGCTGGAATCATTGCCCAAAGTCGGAAATGTGCTCTCATTCTTTTTCTTTCTGAAAGATTATCCTTGCTTTGATCTCAACCTGCACGAACAGGAAATGATTAAAGAGTATCATGCTTTCATCAGGAAGAGATTGAGGAATAAGGAAGATATGTATCGCAGGGAGGTAGTAATGGGATTGATGCAGGGGTTCTTCTTTGAACTTTGCAACATATTCAACAGTTATGCACCGGATTCTTCTGCTGTTGTCAAAAGTAAAAGCCGTAAGGAATACATATTTGAACGCTTCTATGAATCTTTGATTCAGTCTTATCAGTCGGAGCGTAGCGTGAAGTTTTATGCCGATCAATTATGCCTGACACCGAAACATCTGTCCGGTGTTGTGAAGGAAATCAGCGGAAAGACAGTAGGGGAGTGGATTGATGAATTAGTGATTCTGGAAGCAAAGGCACTCCTGAATTCTTCGAGCATGAACATACAAGAGATAGCTGACCGGCTAAACTTTGCCAACCAGTCATTCTTCGGTAAGTACTTCAAGCATTACACCGGCATGTCTCCCAAAGAATACCGGAAAAGCAGATAGCTGAGAAATGGTGAATGACTACGGCAGCGATAACGGGAGATTTTCATCGCTGGGACCGGCATTCTACAGGACACCTGAGCGTACGCGGCTCAATGTTTCCGGTGTCATCAGCAAGTAGGAAGCGATATCTGCCAGGGGAGCCCGCTTGATGATTTCCGGATGGGTCTCGAGCAACAGGTTATAACGTTCGCGGGCGGATTCGAAACGCCAGGAGTCAGCCTTGGTTTGCGATACAATCAGGGAATATTCCAGTATTTTCCGGTAGAACATGTTGATTTCCCAGTTTTGTTTTGCCAACTGCAGCATCTTGTCATAAGGACACAGGTAAATGATAGCAGGTTCCAGCGTCTCTATAATCAACCGTGTAGGAACCTGTTTTAGTAAGCTTTCGATACACATCACGATACATCCCTCGTATGAAAAGTGTTCGGTGACATCTTTCCCGTTTTTATAGTAATATTGCCGGAGCATCCCTTTCCCGACAAAAACTAATTCATGGGCTACTTCTCCTTCATTGAGTGCAATCACTCCTTTGGGAAATTCTTCACGTATCAGGATGCTTTCTATCTGCCGGCGTCCCTCTATACTCATCTCAGGGAAGCGGGAATTTACGACGGCATTTACTGTTTCTCTTAGTAGTGTATCCATGTCATTAATAGTCTTGTTATGTGCAAAAGTACTAAAAACGGTTGATATAAATCGGGTTGATTCAAAAAAGATGTATCTTTGTCTCCAAAATAAGGATGTGTATGATGATGAATAAGATAATAGGATTGGCAGTTCTACTGCTTTGTATGTCAGGTTGTGTCAGAGATAATGATGCTATATATTACCCCGTAGGCGATGTGGATATTGAAAGAGGAGGTCCGGCACTGGAAGTCGGAGAGGGGGATGTCTTGGTGGTGCGAAGCTATAATGAAGAAGATTATGTATTGGATACGATAGCTCAATACCCGAATGACCCGACTTTGGGTAAACTGACGTTTATGATTGATCTGAAAAACCAACAGAAGGATCAGAATGTTGCCAGTTTTAACGGAGCTGGTAAATCAAAACTGACCATGAGCCTTGGATATAAGGATGGCAATTACCCTGCGGAAAGCCAGGTTCCTATATACACTTCGCAGGATATTACCGCTAAATATGCAATCAAACTTCGTCTGAAAGGAGAACTGACTGTATCCGGTGATGAATGGATGATAGATTATGTATATGCCCAACTGGCTAGCCTGTTCCAGCCTTATCCTCCGACAAGCTTTCCTGAAGTCTTTATGTGCAAGGGAGGGATGAAACTGGGAACTTTCGACTCCTTCCGCAGAACCTGTACTTTTGATATCGTTTATGATCGTTCCGACCTCTCTTTTAGTCAGTTATACTTCAATTTATTTATCAATTTAGCCGGTCAGAAGCGGGAAAACAGGGTCAAACTGCGGATTGATAAGGAATCTTACTTCGAACTGTATGAGCAGAGTGAAGAACTGTAACTAGATAGGCGTTTCTTCAATTATAGACAGGTTTCTACGTGAAAGATGGCAGTTTTGACTGGATATAACATTCTTTTACAGAAAAAACTTTGAATGTTCAAATAATTATTAAATTTTATAATGTCCTAATACTACACTAATAAGCATCACTTTCTTTTTTAAATTACGCTTATTTTACCTCTTCTACTTCATATCCATCCTCTGCTTTCTTGCATTTGAAAACGCAGTAATCCGGATTACTTAAAGCATTATCAAGGCTTTGGGGCAGAACGATCTCTTTCGTCTGTTTGTCGATTGCTATCAATGCGTAATATATACCTTCTTCTTTACATTGCTCAATCAATACCTTTTTCAATTCTTCTACGTTATATTCCATTTTTTGAGATATGAACACAATAAAAAAGCCTCTTACTTCGATGTAAGAGGCTAACTAAAATTGAGTAGTGGGTACGAGAATCGAACTCGTATTACATGCGTGAGAGACGTAATTTCCTAATTTTAATCCCACTGATTATCAAGTCTTTATCTGTATTCTAAAAATCATTTGCATTAAATTTGCATTGGGAAAATCAAAATAAATGCCATGATCTGTGAATACATTTATAGCATGCGAATCTTTCAAAGAGCTTTTTGCGTTACAAAGTTAATCAATCAATCAAAAATAGCAAACTTTATTCGTTTGAATTTAAAGCTATCTGTTTCTAGTTTATCCGGCTAGTAGCAAAAGTACTATTATGGCAGCAGTTGATTTTTGTTTTCTTGGTATGATAGTTGTTTGTGCTATCTCTACTCTTTTATTTTTTACAGTTCTTTTCACTCATCAATGTAACCAAGAAGATAAAGAAGAACAAAAACGCCAACTAAAGAAAAAGGAATTAGAGGAAATTCTCAATGATAGTATTAAAACATACACAAATATGATGAATCACATAATTTTAAGAGCTAAAGAGAGCGTAGATATACAATCAGATCAATAACTCTGTCATCATTCATTTTTCTTAGAATTTGAATATAATTATCTTTGTTCTTTTTAGCTGTTTCCTTTGTTGTTTGCTTTTTAAAGTCTGGAATAATTGAATCAATAACCATATTAAGACATGTTTGTGCAATATCCGGTGTGTCAGCTTTTAATGCTGCATCTATTGTATATATACAGCAAAACAGTGCACTATCATATTTTTTCTCCATAACGTCCATTCTACTTTGCGAAATTCCATTGACTATTGTTAACATATATAGATTTTCTACTTTTTGCTTGTTGAAGTAGGTGTCAATTTCATTTCTAGTCCGATCAACTTCATCTTTAATTCTTTTCTCTATTGTTACTGCATTGTATATTTGCCATCCGATTAACATCGTTACCAAAAGCGATAAAATCCCTACTATGACCCCGATATAGTCCATACCTAGTTCCGGTGCGGATGGCAACGAAACGCAAATAGCGACAACGCTACATATAATTGCAGCGATCGACAACCAGTTACTCCAGTATGATTTGATTTGGTTTTTCATGCTAGTTTGTTTTAGTAGTTGATAATATTTGTTAGGATTGGAGCATTGATTTCATAGAACAGGAATCCCGATTTCTTTGTCTAGTTCATATTTTAGTCTTTCTTTTTCTCCGTTTTTATATGTTATATCAATGACGACCGATATGGAGTTGTACAAGGTTGATGCTTCCCATTCATTTATAATAAAATCGTTATTCGAAACATCAAATTCAAATACCCATAAGTTTTTATTCGGCTCTCTTATGTCTTTATATATGATATTATTAGCATTATAACCGCCGAAAGGGTTTTTCCCGCCACTAACATCGATAGTATGAAACATATCTAGTACTTTCCCTGTTGGATATTGGTTTGTTATTAGATTAAATTGACTGTCATAAATACGTGATTCGGATATACTGGCTTCTGGATAGATTGTAGAGTTAGCAGTAAATAAAAGACTATTTTCAAACCAAAAGCGCATTATTGTAGGAAAAAAAATAATATTGTTAAATGTTTGCTTGTTAATTACATCTTTTTCAATAGAATAGAATTTTCTTATTCCCCAAAAAACGATTCCTTCATTGTTTGATAAATTGAGAAGTAAATAGAATGTATCTTTATATTGCAAAATGTTATATATTTGAATATTAGATATTATAATTTCTTTTTTTTGCCCATATTGTAAATCTATGTATTGCTTTCTATCTGTGATTTCATCGGATATTGTGAAGCTAAGCTCTTTTCCTTTATAAGCCTTAACTATATATTTATTTCCTGTAAACTCAATATGGCAATCAAATCCATTAACTGATTGAGTAATTTCGGGTTTATTTATATTGGAATTATCATCAATATAATTTTCTATTTCTGTACTTTCGTTACTGCATCCCATGAAAGATAATACAAACACAAAGTGTAATAGCTTCTTCATTTTGTTTTGTTATTGGTTATTAGTCTAAATCCATGTTTTCACGCTTACCACACCGACGACTAGCGCCCAATCGTGTATTTCATTGACCGGAACATCATAAGGTTTAAAACCTTCCTCCTTATTAAAAGGAACACATCTTATATATCCTTCCTGTTCTGATTCTTCGACCTTTTTTATCATTATACCGTCGTATGTTGCTAAAGCGTATACCTCACCCCATCTTACATGTGATCTAGTTGTAACGATCCGGCATCCTACAATGTCCCGATCATTAATGCTCCGTTCTGGGACGTTTCTGTTAATCATACTACGACCTCCGGCTCGGATCGTGAAATCACAACCGGGCATATCGGGGATAATATATCGCTCACAGTCTCCTTTTGTTATTGCAGAGTTAAAGCCATTGGGCAGACCACACGAAGCGGTTACTACGTCTATATGTGGAATGGCTTTGCCTTTTAGACCATCGTAATGTGGAATACGCTTGTTTTCCTCGTTCCCTAATATCATTTCTCCAACTCCTGTTTTAAGCCAAGCAATGTTTATATCTGGGTATGCGTTCGATATTCTATCTAATGTGCTGACTCTCGTATTATCTCCCATTTTATTAACAGCGTCGTTTGATAGTCCGCTTTTTCTTTCCAATGTAGCCTTATCTATACCTTTGTAGGCAATATAATCCAATAACCGTTCTCGTAATCCCATATGCTTGTATGTTAATTAGATATAAAATCGAATACAAAATTGCTTTTATTAGATACCATATCGAATAAATATCTATCTTTGTCGCATCAAAGTTAATCAATCAATAAAGAACTAACAAATAAAACAAAGGAATTATGAAAGCAACAAGAATGAACACGACACCAATTAAACCAACATTGCAAGCGATGGAAGTAGGGCAAAGAACCGACTTTCCACGTAATCGAAGGAAATCTGTTAGAACAACCGCATCCGATTTAAAAACCGATGAAGATAAAATTTTTAGAACTTGGATCGACGGAGATAACATTTATGTTGAACGCAAAGAATAACAAGCAATGGGAAGAACTAAAACAATCGGAAAAGTTGAACCAATCGCAAAGAAATGGCTCAGCAAAGACGAGGCAAAATCCTACATAGGTTGCTCGGATGACTTTTTAAAAACACTCCGAGAGAATGCGCTCGTTTCTTTCTCCCAATTCGGGAAGATGATCTGGTATGATATATCAAGTATAGATAGATTCATACAAAGTAATAAAGTAGTATAACACACTAAAACAAAACATTATGCTAACACTCAAACAAAGCCCTATTGCTATCATTTTAATGCTCCTAGCGTGCAGCCTCGCAGATGGCGACCCGAAACCGGGTAAACTTATCATCGCACTTTTGATCGTGTTTCTAACGATTATCTATGTGCTAGTCTGTAACTATATAAACGTAAAAAGACATGGCGGCGAATCATCAATGTATCGGTAACTGTCGAATGTGTACGGTTTTGGGCGCATGTCCTGCTGATACTCTAACTTGCGAAGATTGCGGCGAAGAAATCGAACCGGGCGAAGAAATCGAGATAGAAGTCGAAACGTATGAACGCGGCAGACGCGGTACGAAAATAATCACTGTTTGCGCTCGCTGTTATGGGTCGCTTTATCAAGGAGTAAATGATAACTTTTAAAATAATACACAATGAATGAGATAAATAAAGTTCCTGATAAGATAAAGGACAAACTATTAAAACTCAAAAATCTAGCCGAACAAGGATATAAAGGTGAAGCAATAGCCGCAAAGCGAGCATTAGAAGAAATGTTAAATAAGTACGGATTGACTTTGGATAATTTATTTGATGAGGAAATAGAATGGCGATGGATAAAAGTGGGCAGAGACAAATATTTAAAGGAAATATTACATCAATGCCATTTTCAAATAATCGACCAAAGCAAAGCTACATACAAGGAATATGATACACAAATAGGCTTTAAATTGACAGCTTCGCAATATGCTGATTTGATGTCTTTATTTGAATTTCATTCCTCCCAATTTAAAAAGGAACGTGAAAAAATAATGGGTAGTTTGGTTAGTGCTTATGTTCAAAAGCATGGTATTTGGGGGCATTCAGATGATGAAAATAAGGAAGAAGCTAAAAAGCCTATAGACTTCGAAAAGATTAAAACAATACTAGCTATTGCAGGCACAATGGAAGATATTACATATCATAAACAAATAGAATAGTTCAATTATAAATAATGCACGATATGACACATTGGAAAACTCAATTCAATTATGACTATCTAGGCGCTTACAGCCTACCGGACGGAAAAGATATAGTTCTCACCATCCGTGAAACGAAAAGAGAACAGGTAGTCGGTGCGTCTGGAAAGAAAGAAGAATGCTTCGTCGCTTACTTCTTCGAGAATGTAAAACCGATGATCCTCAACCGGACGAACTGCAAAACTATGACGAAGATTTTCAAAACACCGAATTTCGAGGAATGGATAAACAAGCAAATTCAGATAGGCGCGGTAATGGTGGACGCTTTCGGCGAAAAAGTTGATTCGCTCCGTATTCGTCCATTCATCCCGAAAGTTGAAAACTCATTGCCTACGGTTGAAACTGGATCGGTGATCTGGAAAAACATTCTAGACGCATTGGCGGGCGGCTATACAGTTGCGCAAGTCCAAATGAAATACAAACTAACAAAAGAACAAATCAAAGAATTAATAGCACATGAAATCAAGTGAGCAAAAAGAGATCGAATGGAAGGAAAGGAGACGAGGCAAAATAACTGCCTCTACGCTTCCCGATTTGATGAAAGCGGGCAAAGGTTGTCCGTTTGGTAAGGGTGCGTTTGATGCGATGTATTTAGTACGATACGAACGCAGGACCGGAACGATGCGAGAAAACGGAAGTAACAAGGCGTTTGATTGGGGACATGAAAACGAACCGCTAGCGGTCGAGTGGGTGAGGACCCAACTAATGAATGAAATCAAATCGTGTACAACCGATTTTAAAGACATTGTTTTCAATGAACCGTTTGAAGGTTTCGGCGATTCTCCCGATTTCTATGTGTATGGATTTGACGGGAAAGTTATCGCTCTAGGCGAAATCAAATGCCCGATGTCACAGGGTAAAATCGAATCTCTGCAATTCGGGAATACCATTGACGAAAAAGATGAATACTATTGGCAGTTCCTCGGTCATTTCCTCGGTCGCCCGGATGTAGACAAACTGTATTACGTCATTTATGACGGCTACGTGAACGACGGTCGGATACTTGAAATGAATCGCGCTGATCATGTAGACAATATAAAGAAACTCTATGATCGTGTCCGATTAGCCAGTGAAATGATAGACGAATCTATTCGTTCCGGTCTGGATTTACTTGATTGTGTCGATAAGGCAAAATCGGTCCTAGAATTAAAGATACAGATCGAAGCGTTAAAGCCGGATGCGAAAAACAGCGTACCGATCAAAAATCAGATTTATAAGCTACGGAAAGAAATACGCAAACTGACAAAGAAATAACCGTCACAACACTAACACAACACGATTAATCACATTTTTTATAAACGCTTTAATAAACACGAAATTATGAGTAGCAAAAACAAAAAAAGAGAAATTTTAGATCACATTCCTTTTTTCTATCCTTGTTATATGAGTAGAATTTATGATATACTAAAAAGCTACGGATGCAAATTGACATATAATGAAATTTATGATCTTGTTGAAGAACATCTATATAAAATTGGGGATAAATATATGAGGGTCATAGATTACCATCTATTTAAAGAATCTGATTCTTTAACTAAGGTTGATATACTTAATGGGCGCATAACATGCAAATCTGCATCGGTAAGCACACCGGAGCAAAAGGTTATAGACAAAATAAAATTCGCAGAGAAATATAATATCCCTTATGAGGGTTTAATCGAACTAATTAAAGAAATGAATTTATGATGCACAATTGGTTTTTAACAAAAATCCGTTACGAGAAAGTAATGGAAAACGGAATGCAAAAGAAAGTAACTGAACCGTATTTAGTCGATGCGCTGAGTTTTACCGAGGCAGAAGCGCGAATAATCGAAGAAGTAACTCCGTTTATCTCCGGTGAGTTCACCGTGTCCGACATTTCCCGCGCACATTATAGCGAGATATTTACGAGCGAAGAAGATTCTGCCGATAAATGGTATGCCGGACGACTCGCTTTTATTACGGTGGACGAAGTAAGTGGCAAAGAAAAGCGGACTTATACGAATGTTTTGGTACAAGCCGCAGACATTCACGACGCAATGAAGAAACTCGACGAAGGTATGAAAGGAACGATGGCGGATTACTCTTCTATTTCGTTGAAAGAAACGGCGATTGTAGATGTTTATCCGTATCATTCAGAAGAAAAGAACGAATTAAAACACAACACAAGCAAGTAACAGCGCGCCGGGTGAAAGTCCCGGCAAATCGGATAAGTGGCGGAATTGGTAAACGCTCCACCCTAGTGCGTGGAATTGGTTCCGATCGTGACGGACGTTCGCAAGCGGTCTGCGACAAATCTCGGTTCAAATCCGAGCTTATCCACATTCACAAACCAAAATAAAGACATGGCAAAGTATAACAATGTAAAGATAGAGGGATACGACTCTAAAAAGGAGTATCGGCGCGCTAAGGAGTTGAAACTACTCGAAAAGAAGGGGATTATAACCGGATTGCAAGAGCAAGTAAAATACGAGCTTATTTCGCCTCAATATCGTTTCTATGAAGTACAGGGAGTGCGGAAGATGCTACGCAAAAAGGAACTTCTAGAACGAGGCGTTTATTATATCGCAGACTTCGTTTATTATCGAGATGGCGAGTATGTCGTTGAGGATACGAAAGGAGTTCGAACAAAGGAGTATATAATCAAACGGAAGCTCATGCTTTACGTTCATGGAATCAGAATAAAGGAGGTATAAAATGGCGAAGAAAACAACACTGGTACACAAAAGCGATTGCCGGACGTGTCGGAACGGCGGAGAAGAAAAGAACTTTATTTGTTATTGCTCCGTCCTTAAAGTGGGGCGGTCCATAGGGATAAGGATTTGTAATTATTATGTAGCTAGGTAATGGAAGGATGGATAAAATTACATCGGTGTTTTTTAGATTGGGAATGGTTTAATAAGCCGGAAATGGCTAAAATATTTCTTTATTTTCTTCTAAAGGCAAATTGTTCGTGTAAACAATGGGAAGGAATTTCTATAAACATTGGACAGCTTGTAATAACTAGAGAAAAGGTTTGCTCTGATTTAGATATTAGTCCGCAAGTATTTAGAACGTGTATCAAACGGCTAATATCAACCAATGAAATAACCGTTAAATCAACCAACAAATATACATTGATAACTGTCTGTAAATACACAGATTACCAAGAATCAAAGAGAATCAATAACCAATGTAATAACCAAGAAAGCAACCAACAATCAACCAACGAACAACCAACGCCTAACCAACAATCAACCATAAACAAGAATAAAGAGAATATATTCACTACACCCGCGAGCGCGTATGCGTATGAGGCTGAAATAAGTTTAGATTCCTGTTTTGATTGCTTGATGCTAAATGAGGTGTTTTGGATGGAACAGTTTTGCATGAATAATCACCTAACACCGCAAATGTTTGCTGACTATCTGAGAAGTTTCTTCGTTGATCTACAAAACCGGGGCGAAACTTCAAAATCAGTGAAAGATGCTAAATTTCATTTTGCGAATTGGTTCAAACAAAATAAAAACAAAAGTAATGAAACAGATCGGAAACCTACTAAAGCAGACAAGACGCGAAACCTCGTTGCAAGTATCGCAGACGAATGCACGATCAATGCAAATTGCCTGTCTGACGACGAAGTACTCAGATTTTAAAGCTCTGGCGACTGTCTTTAATCCATCGGCAGGGGCGAGACTACCCAATAACATAAATCGGGCATTTAACAGTGATACGCCTACACTCGAACTTATATCAGCCGCTTACGGACGACATAATGCACTTAATTGGATAAATGTTCAAATAAACAGTATCGACCTATATACACAGGTTAAAAACGATTTGAACGAATATGCCCGAAATGAAATGTCAGAACTGATTCTTTCGCACTACGGCTTTTTAAAACTGCCCGAATTCATGCTTTTTGTCGCTCGATTTAAATTAGGAATTTACGGGCGTTTCTATGGTTCGTTTGATCCGCTTTATCTCTGCGAGGCGCTGAAAAAGTTTAGAGTAGATCGAAATGCAGAGTTAGAACGCATACGAATACGAAATACACAACGGGCAATAGAAGAACGAGCTTCACAGATTCCAGAAGGATATACTTCATGGGCTTGGTATCAAGAAGTGAAGAAACGGGCGGAGGCGGGCGATATTGAAGCGATAGAGTTATTAAAACCACCAAAGAAATAATATCATGCGAAGAAGAAAAAAGAAATTTGTCTATTTCAAGAAAATTCCGGTTCGCGTCGATCTGGACCAATGGCGGCGACTAGACAAGATCAAAACCGACTACCATTTCAAGAGTACATATGAGATCATGCAGTACATTTTAGGCTGCTTTCTCCGGGTTGCTGATCCGATGCCCGACGATGACGACGAAGAAGTATTACCGGACGAAATCAAAGAAATGTTCTATGATCTATCAGAAGCAGAACGACATTTCGAGTATGTAAAACCAAAACGAAAACTACCACAGTACAAGGTAGATGAAATGCACGGACAAAAACGATTAGAAGGATTTTAATATGATTAGAAAACTATCAAACACAAACTATTTGCACGACGTATCAGTAGACCCCGTCGCAGTAAATGAACGAAACCGGAAGTATATAGATCGGTTTGTTTCAGAGAATTATAACGGCTTAGTAGCCAAGTTTTCACCTTTAGACGGCACGATAAATTCAAGCTCATATGGAGCACTCGACAAACTAAACGAAACGATCCTGTCACTTTACACTGATCCGGATTTGCACTTTTCAAGTTGGATCGAAGCGAAACAGTATCTATCGAGTAAGTTTACAGAAAAGGCGATCCGAGTTCCAGTGAAGAAGCCTGTGAAAAGTGAAGTAGGGGAGAATGACGACGAATTTATTAATGATTGAGAAAAGAGCAATGAACATCGGAATATTAGCAGTTGATAGTAATTTTCCCAATCTCGCGCTTATGAAGATAAGCAGCTATCATAAAGCACGTGGCGACAATGTGGAATGGTATAATCCTTTGTGTTCATACGATAAGGTCTACATGGCAAAGGTGTTTTCGTTTACACCGGATTACGGCTACTATATTAATACTGATCAGATCGAGAAAGGTGGTACTGGTTACGATATGAAGAAAATACTTCTTCCAGATATTGAAAAAGCTATTCCCGATTACAATTTGTATAATATAGACAAGGCTTTAGCTTATGGTTTTCTGACAAGAGGATGCCCTAACAAATGCAAATGGTGTGTAGTTCCTACTAAAGAAGGCAAAATTACCCCATACATGGATATTGAGGAGATAGCCGTCAATGGTCGCAAAAACATAATCCTTATGGATAACAATGTACTTGCATCCGACTACGGTTTACAACAGATTGAAAAGATTGCCTCCATGGGAGTACGTGTAGACTTCAATCAAGGATTAGATGCGCGCTTAGTGACAGATGATATTGCTCGGCTACTCGCTAAAGTGAAATGGATAAAACGTATTCGGTTCGGTTGTGACACACCGGGACAAATCGCAGAATGTGAACGGGCTACGGATTTGATTGATAAGCACGGTTACAAAGGCGAATACTTCTTTTATTGTATCCTGCTTAGTGACTTTAAAGAATCGTTTGAGCGTGTCAATCATTGGAAGAACAAAGGCGGTCGGTTCTTGCCGCATTGTCAGCCTTACCGGGACTTAAATAATCCTCGTCAAATTATTCCTCAATGGCAAAAGGATTTAGCCGGATGGGCTGATAAGAAGTGGATTTTTAGAAGTTGTGAGTTTAAAGATTTCATCCCGCGAAAGGGATTTGTTTGTAGTGAATATTTTTAAATCAATTAGAGTAAAACAATAGAAATATGAAGAAAATGCAATTTAAAGCAGGGCGGATTCCAAATGTTATTCACTTTTTTCCGTATATCAGAATTAGTCGAGGTGAATATGCGGCTAATTGGAAAAGGTTTGCAATAGAGATAGGTTTTTGGTATTGGGCGATAGGATGGTTCTTTGCATTAATACCTTACTGCGATAAATGTGGAGCCTATTTAAAGTGTGATTGTAATTGTGATGATGATTGGCTTGATTTAGATGATGATGAATATGAAGATTAACTAATAACAAGATAAGAAAGGAATATTATGGAAACAATAAAACTAACAAAAAAAGAAGAAGAGTGGATTAAAGAGCTAAAGAAATTGATGCGAAAGAAACCTAAATCATTAATCCTCTTTGCTAACGGTGATTTGAATATCCTGAAAGGAAGCAAGGAAAATCCTTCATGTGAAACGGAAGATGGCCGAATGGATAAAGATAGAATTGCAGATTCCATTTTATTTGCTTGTGAGGGTGGAGATTTTTAATAAACGAATAACTAATTTAGAAAAGATGTAATTAAGAGAGTATGAGCAACCTCATACTCTCTTAAAGTTAAATTAATGAGAATAAGGGTAGTAAAATATACTTCCATATTCCTAATAAAGTTCCAAGTTCTAATGAGAACCAAATCATCTTTGTAATTAAAGAATCTTTTTTAACTGATGAGGTGGCACTACTATTATTCGTACCATACTCCATGTTAATCTTGATTTTTTTCCACTGGCATTTCAGTTTTAAATTAAACATATGTTGATTTTTTTAAAAATTATTTTGCAGAAGCAAGCCTCTGCGGAAAGCTTATCTAACACTTTCTATACTAAATATATAATTTTTTAAATAAATGTCAATAGAAGATGAAAAAAAATAGTCAATTGCCAGAAAAAAAAGTTGCTTAAACTCCAACAGCTCTTGCAGAGCTTGGATATAAGGGTGATACGCTGATCTCATGTTTTTATTTGACTTTCATAAGAACCAGCTCAAGAAGGAATGGGATAGATATTGAAAAACTTATGTTGTGCCTACGTAAGTAAGCATGAGATTATAAACAGAATCAAATCAGAAATGAGCCAAACACAAAATCAATCAAAGTATTATTATTCCCCTCGTTTTCGTCACTTCAATATCTATCGTCGCGATCCAGACGGAGACACAAAGGTAGATGACGCGGCAACGCAGGAAGAGGCGAAACGGAAAGTCTACGAATTAAACGGATGGAATTACAAACCTAAAAACAACACGGCAAAATGAGTAAAGTAAAACAGTACATCGAACAAGCCACAAGCGAGCGCATCCGCTCGCATGGCTTAATCCGAAAAGTAGCTATCGAAGCGGCACGGATACAGAGAGAGGAAACGAGGCGGCAAGCTATCGAAGTGTATAAACAAATGTGCCCGTCAAAGAACTGCAAAGGTTGTGCGAGCCGGATACATAAACAGGAGACGCAATCGACTCGATGCGACGGGAATTGCGCACGGATTAGATTACTTATTAACGGATTAGACCGGATCGAAACATTATGTATATAATTAGACGCATTCAGTGTAAATCGGGCGATGTGTCCGAGACGCATTTAGTTGAGATAGAAACGGGCGACATCGAGGCGACACGAAAGGAGTTGCACGACTGTTATCAATGTGATAAGATTCTTTTTAGTTATGATGAATTATGAGTAGAAATCCGTTTTACATTAAGATGATAAATTCGGTTCGATGGAAACAGCTTCGAGCCGAGAAACTACGAAACAATCCGATTTGTGAAGTGTGCGATACGAACGATCTAAGCACACTCGCAACGGAAGTGCATCACAAAATCCCTGTTGAGTCTGTACCGCATGAACTCGGAATGAGGCAGCTTATGTTGATTATAACAATTTGCAGAGTCTTTGCCATGCGTGCCACTCCGAGATACATCGGTGTGCTTTTAGTCATTCGAAGGAGGCGATACAGGCAAATAACAAGCGAGCGACAGAACGTTTTGTAGAAAAGTTTCTTTAATGATTGAAATATTCTCACTTCTAAGCTAATTAGTTGTGAGAATATTTTATATTTGCTTCATTATTAATACTTCGAATAAAGAAAATAATATGAATACTTATTTAGCTTTAGGATTTCATTGGGATTGTTTCTTGTGTTGGGTTGATTTAATATCTAAAATAGCAACAGCATTAGGAATATTTGTTGCTGCTTTAGGAGTTTGGTATGCAAGAAGCCAGATTAAAGGGTTTCGGAAGGATTTAAAAATGCAAGCATTCCAGAATAGATATCAAATGTTTATGGAAATGGATAAGATTTTAATTGAAAGACCCGAACTAAAAAAGCTTATAAGCAATAAAGGATTCTTTGATTTATTGAAGTCTAGAAATATCAACGATGACGATATAAGAGAAATTGCTTTTATCGAAATGGTTATGAATGTTTCACAGTTATCTTATTTTCAATTTGAGAATGATCTTAATAATTCGGGCTTGAACTGGCTAAAAGAATTGTTAGAAAATGAGTCTATTAAGAAATATTGGCATAGTTCACATAGATGTCGATATAGACAAGAATTTGAAAAATTCATAGATAATTACTACGAAAGCATTTAATAGCTGAAAATAACATCTTCATTTTTCTTTATTTACATTTTATCCGCTCAACCTCGTCAAGAGGGGGGCGGTTTTTTTATTTTTTAACGCGATACGCGAAACCCACCTCACCCTGTTTTTACACGCGCGAGCAATTTTTGAAATGAGGGGGTGCTCGTTGGGGGTGAGCTTTTCTTCTCGAACTTCCGCGCTACCAAATACTTGCGATCTTTTCATATATGCAAAAACGCATATAAAAATGAGTGATTTAGACGATATAAAAGAAAAGATTCGCGCCGCGATGAACTCGCAAGGAACATACACATCTGATTTGGATTTGTGTATAACTCTTTGTGCAGGTTCTTACATTGCGTTTAAGATCGCTCTCAATGACATAGCAAAGAAGAAACGTTCGTTTGTTACGGAAGTTTCTCGCGAAGGAAATAAGAAGCTCGTGGCGCATCCGGCTTTCAAAGTTTTATTTGATGCGCTCGAAGTTACTCGCAAACAGTTGCGGGAACTTGGCTTGACACTACAAACTTTGTCCGCGTCTGACGATGACGAGGTGAACGACTTAATAAACGAGGTAGATAAGATAGATCGCGATGGAGAAGGAGACTAGAGATAAACTGATTACATTAAAGCAGTCGGTTATCTCCGATTTGCATAATATCGACGTTGATTCATATAAGCTAGGTAAGGCGGACGAAAGATTAAACGTGTATATAAAGGGCTGCATTAATAATCCAAACGCGCACAATCTTTATGAGTTACTAGCCGTTCGTCGCTTCTTTTCATTCCTCGATAAATACGAATTTCGCATCAAGGAAGTAAAGAAGTTCGTCACGTTTTACGAGCGTTTGAAGTTCTCCGGCACAAAGGGAAAGACTAGATACAAACTGACTCCGATACAGGTGTTTCAGTTCTCTAACATTTTAGCGTTTTATAAGCCCGGCACAAACAAACGCTTAATTCGTGAGGCTCTTTTATTCGTTCCGCGTAAATTCAGTAAGACAACAAGCGTAGCGAGTCTTTCGATTAACGATTTGTTGTTTGGTGATGCGAACGCACAAACATACGTTGCTGCCAACTCATACAATCAAGCGAAAGTTTGTTTTGATGAAATACGTAATATCTTAAAATCGCTTGATCCTAAGTTTCGACATTTTAAAATCAACCGAGAAATCATATATAACCGCATAAAGGGAAAAACATCTTTTGCCCGTTGCTTGGCTTCCAATCCCGACAAACTCGATGGATTAAACGCAAGCATGGTGATAGTAGACGAGTATTCACAAGCCGATAGCGCCGCGTTGAAGAATGTATTAACTTCCTCAATGGGCGCACGGCTCAACCCTTTAACCGTAGTAATTACGACCGCATCCGATAAAGAAACGGCTCCATTCGTCGAAATGCTCAAAATGTACAAAGCGATCCTACGCGGTGAGATTGAAAATGATTCAATATTTGCGCACATATTTGAACCGGACATAGACGACGAAGAAGGGGACCCGGCGACATGGCGAAAGGTTCAGCCACACATGGGGATAACTGTTTACGAGGACTTCTATATAGACGCCTATCAAAAGGCTTTATATAGTGCGCCGGACGCATTGGAGTTTCGGACGAAGTTACTTAATGTGTTTGCAGTTGATTCGACAATAAAATGGATTGAGGCGAAGCAGATCGAAGAACGATTCAAAGGTATTAGAATAGAGAATATCGGTACTTATCCGTTAACAATGGCGGCGGTTGATTTATCCGTTCGAGACGACTTTTCTTCAGTTACTTATAATATCTATTCGAAAGAAAGCGGCTCTTTTCATTCGTATACGGATTACTATTTTCCGAAAGGAGCTTTAAAGGATCATCCGAATCGGGAACTCTACGAAGGTTGGGCGGAAGCAGGGTATTTGATTCTTTGCGATGGCGATATTATCGACTATCAGCAAATAGTAAACGATATATTATCACGGGCGAAGTATTTGCAAATTATGGGTATCGGTTATGATCCGTATAAATCGGCTGAATTTGTGAATCTACTTTCTTATTCGGTCGGTAGTGCAAGCGAATATATTAAGCCTGTCAAACAGACATACGGGACATTTACGAGTCCGATAGAATCGTTTGAACTAGCTTTGTATCGGAATAAACTCACATTCGATCCGAACCCAATCACGCCGTACTGCTTCTCAAATGCGGTACTAGACGAAGATAGGAATATGAATAAGAAGCCAGTCAAGAAAACACATAACGCAAAGATTGATTCGACGATAACAAACCTAATGACATTTCATTTATTCAATAATTATACTGAGTAACACGATAAGACTATGGCATTTGAACTTAATTTAAGAATAGGACGCAACAGAGAAGAAAGACGATCTATGCCGCCCGAAGAGGAAAAAATAGTAAAAGTTATAGACAAAACAGCTAGGGAACAACCTGTTTCGGTAAAGTCTCCCGAACAGGCTATGCGGTTATCGACCGCGTTTAGATGTACTGATATTCTTTCTGGTACTATTGCTTCTCTGCCGCTATATATCAAACGTAAAGAAGATGCCGGAAACTACAAGGTAGATACCGAAAACGAGTTGCATTATCTGCTGACTAAAAAACCGAATAAGCGCATGAATAGTTACGACTTAATATGTAATGCAATTATTCAAATGGTTAATCGTGGTAATTCATATATTTTCATCAAGAGAATGTTCGGAGATACGGCAGAATTAATACTTTGCTCAAATAACTCTGTTACATACGATATATACAGGGACGAATATACTATTTGTGATGTAATAAATAAGATATACGGTACTTATCCGGCTGAAAGTATTATCCATCTGAAAAATAAGAGTCTCGATGGTGGGTATACAGGTGTTAGTACGATCACGTATGCAAGTACGGTACTTTCTGTTTCTGCTAGCGCTGATAATCAGAGTTTGCGTACTTTTCAGAATGGGAGTAAGATTAAAGGTATTATTTCTGGTGTTAAAGGTGGAGGAAAGGGACTTTCTTCTGTTGGCGACAAACAGACTTCTGACGTAGCGGACCGAGTGGAAAAAGACTTTAATAGCGGAAGGGATATAACTTCCGTGAGCGAGGACATGACTTTTACGCAACTTTCAATAACTCCGGCTGACGCTCAGCTACTAGAAACTAAAAAGTTTTCCGTATTCGATATTTGCCGTTTTTATGGTGTTCATCCAGATAAGGTGTTTGCCGGACAATCTACTAATTACAAGGCTTCTGAAATGAGTCAAGTTGCTTTCTTGTCTGACACGCTCGATCCTATATTGTGTCGTATTGAGGCTGAATTTAATGCTAAGTTGATACCTAGAACTGTCTCTGGTATTTATAAAATAGAATTTGATCGTAAAGCCTTGTATAAAACAGATATAGCCACACAAACGGCTTGTATGGAGAAGGAGATACAATACGGCGTGTCAACGGTGAACGAATGGCGTGTAAGCCGTGAAGATAAAGCGCCTATAAATGGCGGTGACATTGCGTTTATGTCCTGTAATGTTGCTCCGATTGATTCTCCTAAGATTAAGGGTGAGATTAGTAGCGAAAAAGACGAGCTACCAAAAACAAACAAAAAAAACATAGAGTAAAAAGCAATGGAAATAAGGAGTTTTACAGAGCTAGGCGCGCCTAAATTATCGGAGGGTAGAGTTATTGAGGGGTACGCTGTTGTTTTTGGGAAAGAAAGTCGTGTGATGTATGATGAGGAAAGGAAACGCTTTTTTATTGAGGTTATCGAACATGGTGCAGCAACCGAAGAACTTATAGCCCGATGTGATATAAAGGCGGTACTAGAACACGATAAACGTAGGCTTTTGGCTAGATGCCGTTATGGTTCGGGATCACTCGAATTAAATTTTGATGAATATGGCTTAAAGTACCGATTCGAGGCTCCATGTACTAGCGACGGGAATTTTGCTTATGAAATGATAAAACGGGGAGACATATTCGGATCGTCTTTCGCTTATTACACTGATGATAAGGATAAAAGTAAAGTTTCATATACAATGAAAGATGGGATGCTGTTGCGTACAGTGCATAAGATTGATTATATATCTGATATTTCTCCTGTTTCAGACCCTGCCTTTTTTGGTACAGATGTAACAGTTAGAAGCCTTGAAAATATAGAACAGCTTCTTAATGGTGACACAAATAGTGATTATTTATCCGAAATAGAAAACTTAGAAAAATTTATTTGACATGACAAAACTAGAAGAAGTAGCTCTGCTTAAAGAGCAAATGAGAAATCTGTTATCACAAGCAAAAACAGAAAAAAGAAGTCTGACAGACGAAGAGCAGACTAAATTCAACGAGTTAATGACTCGTAAAAATCAGATCGTTATTGACGAGACTCTTAGAAGTCTGGAAAGTAGCAAATCTGCAATTTTGCCGGAAAACAAAAGAGCTATCTTTGCAAAGGCTTTATATGACGTTTGTAATCATCGTTCTTTGGAAGAATACGGGAATTTTGCTGATGCAAAGGGACTTAATTTCTCTATGCGTGCGGAGGGTGATCCTGTAAGAACAAGTTCAACGGATGCCGCTCCGATGATCCCGACAACAATCGGTGATATTATCGAACCGCTTGAAAAGGGGCTTATCATTAATAAGTTGGGTATTAAGATGCAATACGGCTTGATTGGCGAATTGATGTTTCCGACATTGGCGGCTGTAGAAGCTACAATTGAAGGCGAGAACACCAAAATAAATCCGACAAAACTGGATATTGGTAATTTAAAGGCGCATCCGTGGCGTTTGGGTATTTCTATCCCATTGTCTAACGACGCAATTGATCAGACAAACGATGCTTTGTTTGATGTCACCGTTAAACAATTGTCTTTGTCAACTGCTCGTACATTGAATAAGATTATGTTTGCCGGAGAAAAGCAGGGACTTGCCTCAAAAGGTGTGTTTGTGAAAGATTCTCCGACAGTGGAGTATGAAGTTGTTCCCACATTCGAGGACGTTGTAGCGCTAGAAACTGCAGTAATGGATGAAAACGTAGATGTTACTGACGGAACGGCAGCATATATTTGCAGTCCGAAAATGTGCGGTAAATTAAAAACTACACGCATTGAAAAAGGTTCTCCCGAAATGGTTCTTAAAGACGGGATGATGAATGGCTATCCGGTGTACATGACTAATTACATGGGGGCGGATGAACTCGGCTTCGGTGTCTTTTCGAACGTTGGTATCGGGCAATGGGGAAAAATTCGAATGACTATTGACGATGTGACTCTAGCAGACACTAACGAAACGAAGTTTACGCTAAACTCAAAGTATGACATTGTTGTAGCTCGCCCAGAGGCATTCGCTATTGCGAAGAAAAAAGCGGTTGCAAAAGCTGCAAAAGCATAACACACTACTAACTACTTAAAAACGAAAAGGCTTTGGCTTCATAGCCTTAGCCTTTTTTCATACTTATAATTATGCCACAATACGTAACACTCGAAGAACTCAAACAACATTTAAATGTTGATTTTGATACGGACGATACATATATAACCGAACTTATTGAACCTGTTCAACTTGTAATAGAGGCGTATTTAAACGCTCCGTTGGAAGGTTTTGTAAAGGATGGAAAAATAGACCGTCGTATCTGGCACGCGATCCGCATACTTATAGCTAATTACTACGCAAATCGCGAATCGGTAACATTTGCTACTCCGCAAGTTATTCCGGGACATGTAGAACTATTGTTGCAACCTTTAAAACGGTACACATAATGCAAGCGGGGTTATTAAACGAAATGATCGCTTTTTACCGTAGCGAGTCAAAACGCGATAACTTGGGCGGTACATCTGAAAGTTGGGTGAAAGTATTCGATAAGCGTGCGTATATCCGTTTTAAGTCTGGTGCACGAAAGGAGGCTAACGGCGAAATCTATAATACGACCGTAAATACGATAATGATCCGTATTTGTAAAGAGATTAACGCTAAAATGCGGATCGAATACGACGGGCAGAAATATAAGATTTTATCTATCAATCACGACCGGAAGCAACAGGCAACGGTTATAGAAGCGGAGGTAATCAATGAGTAATGACAACTACACCGGACGGAACTTATATCGCGTCGAAGTGGACGCGAAAAAGGTAAACGAATTGCTAGACCGTTTAAATGACGATGAAGCAAAGAAAGCGATCAAATCGGCATTAAGAAAATCTATTCTTATCATCCGTAAACAGGCGCAAGAGAATTTAGTTTCTGCCGTTACGGATGCGGAGTTTGGGAGTACTAAAAATGGCGTGTCTTTTAAACCGCTAAAGAACGAAATAAACATAGCTGTTTACCGTAATGCGTCCGGTGCGCGTGTTGATCTATTAGACCGGAGAAAAAAAGGATCGCGCGCTTATATGCTAAAATGGTTCGAATCTGGAACGAAGGAACGATTTACGAAAGAATCTAGTACTAGAAGTTTCTGGACTAATAAAAAGCGCGTTACCAAAAAAGCAGCTTATAGAGGTAGTATAAATGCTTCTCACTTCTTTTCTAATGCGGTCAAATCGAAACAGAAAGAAGCGGAGGACTCACTAGAGAAGAATATTATTGATTCAATTATGAAAGTAGCAAATAAAAAGAAATGAGTTTATCGATAGGCGCACACATTTATAAGAAACTGAACGACTCTACGGAGTTGATAAAATTGGTTGATAGCAAAATTTATGCGATCTCAACCAAAACGGAGACTTCTTTTCCGTTCGTAATCTACAAACGTAGCTCTCTAGTTCCAGAGTATACCAAAGATCGTTATGGGACCGGGGATACTGTTTCGGTTGAGATTGTTGTAGCTAGCGATAATTATCTGAACTCTATTACTATCGCGGAGGAAGTGCGCAAGTCATTAGAGAATAAGCGAGGAAGCTACGGCAGTTTCGACGTGATCGACGCGAAGTTAATGAGTGCGGACGAAGATTTTATTGAAGATACTTTCATTCAGCGTCTCATATTTTCTTTTAAAACAGAATAACTAACAAATAAAACACGATTAAAATTATGAGTAAAGCAAAAGAAGTATTAGGAAAGGACTTGATGTTATTTGTAGAAACTAAGGCTCTAGCTTTAGCAACTTCCTGTAAATTAGGTTTGTCGGCTGAAACTATCGACACGCAAAGTAAGGACTCCGGTATTTGGACGGAAAAGGACATTAAAAAGCTGTCTTGGAACGCTTCGAGTGATAACTTGTTTAGTGCTGACGCTGACGCGAATAGCTACGACAAGTTGTTTGCCTTGTTTATTGAACATAAACCTATTACGTTGAATTTTGGCGTTATAGCTAATGCAGACGTAAACGAAATGCCCGCCGATGGTTGGACGCTTTCACCCGGTTCCTATACTGGAAAGGCTGTTATTACTTCACTAGAAGCAAATGCGCCAGACGGAGATAAGGCGACTTTCTCGATTTCTTTCGAAGGTACGGGACCGATTAAAAAAGCAACTTCCGCGCCCGCTAGTAAATAATCATGAGCGGCGTTTTGCCGCTCTAAAATCACTATCAATGAAAACAATATCAATTAACGGGAAAGAATTTACATTAAAATATTCGCTTCGGGCGTTTTTCATCTTTGAAAATCTATCCGGCTATCCGTTCCAATTCGGTAAAATGATAGACGAATTTCTTTTGTTTTATTCGTTCCTACTTGCAAATAATGAATCGTTTACAATGGAATTTGACGAGTTTATAGATTCGTGCGAAAACGATCTGACATTATTCAATCAGTTTAAAGCTCTCCTTTTGGATGAGATTAAACTACGTTCGCAATCGGCAGGAAATGACGTAAAAAAAAAGAAGGTGACGACGCGGAAACGAAAGCAGTAAGTATACGTGAACTCTATTCGCGTGTTGTCGGAGAGGGTGGGATCGCTCCCGATTACTTCCTCGATAAAATGGACTTTATCGAGGTCGAATCGTTTCTGGATGGATTGAATCGACGTAATCGCGAATCATGGGAACAAACTAGATTGTTAGGTTACATCATAGCGCAATCGAATAGCACTAAAACGCTAAAGCAAACTGACATACTCCGCTTCCCGTGGGATGAAGAAGAGAAGAAAGATACTAGCGTAACTAACGAGGATATGAAACGGCTTAGAGCTAAAGCGAAAGCATTAGAATCACAATTAAACACGAATAAAGATGTCTGATATAGTAACAAGATTATTGCTTAAAACAAATGACTTTGACGCGAATCTAAATAAGTCGAAGAAGAATGTAAACGGGTTTCAAAGCGACATCGCTAAAATGTCCGGCGTTGCAGTATTGGGAGTTATGAAGTTTGCCGGAGTTCTCGGTATTGCTGTAACTGCTTCGGAAGGGTTCAATAAAGTAATGAATAGCAGTCAGACGCTAGGGGATGAATACGCCCGTACTATGGATGGCTTAAAAGGTGGTGTGGATCAATTTTTTTACTCTATCGGTAGTGGAGACTGGACACCGTTCATGAACGGATTATCCGAAACTATACGGCTAGCGCGGGAAGCATACAACGCGATGGATCAATTAGGAAATACTAAAATGTCATTTTCTTATTTCGACGCAAAGAACCAAGCAATAGTACAGGAGCAAATAACTATCTTAAAAGACAAGGATTCAACAGAAGAACAAAAGAAAGCAGCTAGGAAGCTATTAGACAAGACACTGAAAGATCAAGACGAAATAGTCGGTCAATACAAACGAAGGAGTAATAATGCGGTACAGGCGATGGTAAAGGCTGCTATAGGGCTTGACGGTGTGGATGTTTCGGGGATAGACATAGATAAAGTGCTAAAATTAGACGTATCTTCAGCAGGTGATGAACAAAAGGCACAATTAGCAAAACAGTACAAAGACTTCGTAGATGAATACGACCGTTTGAAAGCCAAATTCACAACTTACGAAACTGTTGGTTCTGGGATGAATGTACACACAGTTGCGACTACAGACGCAAAAGCTTTAGGAGAGGCAATAAGCCCGATGTTGGCAAAGTATCAAGATGCAATACAATATAACGCGATTTTAGTAAAGAAGAGTGATGAATGGTTACAGAATTTGATCAATGTCTCGGCGGCGGCAGAGGCGGCAGGTCGGAACCTATCTAGTATGACAAAAGCAGCAAATCGCGCCTCTCAATCTGGTACAGGTGGAAATCCGCCTAAAGAAAAACCAAAAGAGGGGTCTATAGCTTGGTATGACTCCGAAATCTCTGATCTAAATAAGAAACTTATTGCAGAAACCGACATGCAAGCGCGTGCAACGATTCAAGCAACAATAAACGAGCTAGAACAAAAGAAGGTCAAACTCAAATTTGTAGTCGATCAAGAGGCGTTCAAAATCGCTCACGGTGAGATGAAAGACGGCGCTTTGCCGATTCCTATCAAGCCTACATACGATAAAGTTCCGACACACGGGAAGAACGGCAAAGATTTTAAGTTACCTAAACACGATCCACTTTTTAAAAAAGAAGATATAGACTTGAATCAAGAATACGCCGAATCGCTTGCAAATATTAGTGGAGTCGTTGGGAGTATGTCGGGGCTATTCGATGATAATACGGCTTCCGTCCTGCAATGGGGAGTTAGCTTTCTGTCAACTGTCGGGCAAGCTATTCCGAAGATACTTGAAATGTCTGGTGTGAAACAAGCGGATACAATAGTTACTAATGAGAATACGACTGCTGAGTTAGCTAACGGTGCATCAAAGGTTATTTCGGCTCACGCAGGAATCCCCTTTGTCGGTATTGCTCTAGGTTTGGCGGGTGTTGCTGCTATTATTGCCGCGATGTCAAGCATGCCGAAGTATGCAACTGGCGGTATCGTTCCGGGCACATCATTTACAGGTGATAAAGTCCCGGCTCTACTTAATTCGGGGGAAATGATATTGAACGGATCGCAGCAAAGTAACCTGTTTCGTATGCTTAATTCTGGTTTGTACGGTTCGCTATCGCAGAAGATTACACCGAGTGGAAACGATGATATTCGCTTATATAGCGATGTTGAAATAAAAGGAGATCGAATATTTTTAGCATTACATAATCACATCAAGAAAACTGGTAAAAGACTATGGTAAACTACGGTACAATATACACACTTCCTTTCAAATCTCGAAAGGAGGTTTCTTATTTGATTGAAATACAAAAGGAAAACTATACGGGCGATTCTGTTGAGTTGGTCGGTAGTGGTAGTTCTCCTTTCTCTGTTTCTATTGAGGACGAAGATTTCTTGTATGTTCCTACTCGATTCTCAAAAGCGGTGATTCGTGTTGTGGGTGGTGATTATTTGCAAAGTTTATATTCTACCGGGTATCAACAGTATAGGGTGAATTTTAAATGTGAAAATGGCATTGTTTGGACGGGATTTGTAAAACCGGAACTTTATACGCAGGATTATACATCTACCAAATTCGAGCTAGAAATAGACTGTATTTCTGCAATGGGTACGCTAGAATATATCAATTATAAACAGGGTAGGAGTGATACTAGGAGTTTTATAAGCATCTGGGAGTTATTAAAAATGTTCATATCTGAGTCTCGCGGGTGTTATTCCTCCGTCTTTATTCCTCATGTGTACGCTAAAGATCAATCTAGTTATAATAAAGAATCAAACATATTAAAGGAGTTAACGATCAGCGAACAAAACTTCTTTGACGAGGACGACAAGGCGATGACATTAAAAGAGGTTTTAGAAGAAACTTGTAAGTTTTTGAATTGGACCTGTGTAGATTGGTTGGGAAATTTATATTTTGTTGATGTAGACCATAAAGAAACATACCATGAGTACAATCTTGATATGACATCTTTTACTCGGCAGTCCCCTAACCGATTCAAAGTTTCCGAGATTGGTTTTGCGGGTTCAGAGCACTTCCTTGATATTCTTCCCGGCTATAACAAAACGACAATAAAGTGTAGTAATTATTGTTACAACGATATTATCTCGGAGGAAGAATTTAAGAAGTTGAGTACGTTTGCTGAAAGGAAAACCTATAATTATAAACAGTATTATGAAACAAGGCAGTATCTAAAGAGCAAGGTATTTAAACTCCCACGCTATGAGAATCTAAATGATAATAAGCCTTATTGTAATTTAGTAGACGAAAGCGTAACCAATGTGTATATAGACGAACCGACACGGTATTTTTTAGGTGGTTATTGTGCCAAGCGATGTGAGTATGAAGTGAATGACGGCAAACCAAATATCACTGACTATAATTGGGAATATCTTTATCAGTTTAAATTAGTATCGGATTATAGATATACTTCGGTGGTGAATCAGCAGCAGATAACGGCTGTTAAACAATTAGGAGCAGGATCGCCTCTGTTAAAGTTCCAAGATAATAAACCAATTAAGTATTTTGATGGAGCTTTCGGTATCAGTATGTCATATAGTCATCCATTGAATGCTAGTAATATGACATCGTACGAGAAATATAATTCTGGTGGTGTCTTTGGCACGGAGATAGCATGTAGATTAATTGTAGGTGACTACTACTACACTAATAATGGTTGGGTTAAATCCACTACAAAACCGACGGGACTAGATTTGACTTTTGATTTGGACTTTAAATTAAAGAAGCCGGATGAATGGGTAAAAAACGAAAATACTAAAACTCTAAGTATGCCCTACGAAGGTTTGACCGGATACGTGATCGAGATTCCGAACAATATTAATCTGTTCGGACAATTAGAATTTGAAATTTTAAAAAAGGTATGGCTCCCGGAAGGAGTGTCCGGATATGGCTTTTTCTTAAAAGATATAAAAATAGATTTTAAAAAGAAGGTCATAGATAATAATAACATCGAAGAGAATAATTCGGATCGGATTTATGAGAATGTAGTGAATGAAAGCTATATTAATCCTCTTGATGAAATAGAATTTAAAATATCAAGTTACAATAATGACGGAGCGTGTTACAGTAAGGTAATGTTAGGGAGTGACTATTTAAGGGATAATCTTTATTCATCCATCGAAAACGCTTTAGTACGTCCAGAAGAACAACTAATAAGAAGGATAATTAACCAATACGGAGCTACCAAAATAAAGCTAACACAGGTATTAAAGAATAGCGAATCTATTACACCTATATCTGTGATTTCAGACAATTATATGAATGGGACAAACTTCATCGTTACAGGTGGTGAAATAGACTTTGCGGCAGAACAGTTCACCTGTAAAATGATACAAACTAATGGCTATACAAATAAAGAATAAGGCTATCCCTGCATTGCCACGATCAAAGAACTATCCTGTCGGGACTACTATATTTAATTCCGGCGGTGGCTCTCAATCTTCTTCTAGTTCCGGTCCTGTTTCCGATACGGGATTAACAAAAGAAATTCGTGTCAATGCGCCTCAGACCGGGCACATATCACCGGGCGCTATCTTTAAGCAGGGTACGGGGTATGAGCAAATATTTCGCAAAATGCTATATAAACCTGTTCCTGCCACACTTGTAGGCAAGCTGTCGACAGCAAACGATGTAGAATACGGATCGGCAAAGGGTATACTTACTTATACGGCAACACGTAACGATAACGGCGCTATGATTAAATCGTATTATGATGACAATGAAGAGAATGTACTAGAGTTCTCTTCGGAAGTCAATGCTGCACAAACAGCGATACGTCGTCTTACAGGGAATTATACGAAGGGAGAAACCTACACCGCTACGGCTGTTTTTGCCGCGAGTGATGATTTGGACGAAATAACTTTGAATAGTAAGATTAGTGTTAATGTACTCCGTAAATGGTTTGCGGGTGTATGCAGCTCTATTCCTTCTAATTCATTGGAAGTTCGTTCGTTACTATCCAATGGCTTGTATAAGGGTGCAGGGATATATAAATTTCCTGTAGGACAGTGGAAAATGTTTGTGATCTGTATTCCGGCTGATACGATAAAAGAACTAACATTGACATCTTATCCGGGTAATTTTATAGAGGATACAGGCGTTTGTACTGGACCTTCCGAGATCAAGGTAGAAGGAGCAAACGGTAGTGAAGCGATTACATATAAGATGTGGGTTATAAAATCTGTTATGACAAATGACGCTGATACATTTACTTTTAAGACTATATGACAATGAATAAAGATAATTTAGTTAATGTCCTGTTATCCGGTTTAGCATCTTTAAATATACCGGGTGCTAGTCTGGCGATCCAATATCGGAGGACATCGGATCGTCCCATCGATGCAACTGATACTTGGAATAATATGGAAGATGCGTTAAGATATGCACGTAACACAGATGCAGAGGCTTATGTGCCCTATTTTGGTCAGGCAATATCGGTAAAAGGCGATAAGAGTTTATATCTTTTGGTTGAAGATGAAACGATCTCTAAAGAGGATGGCAGGAATCATTTTAAACTACACAAGGTATCTACGGAAGAAGTCGCGGATGCAAAGTATTTAAGTAAAGTTGTAGAAGATACTGCCGAAAAATTAATTCACTTTAAAGGTGGGATTGATGTTATAGGGACTTTGACGGCTTGTATCGCAAAGTTTTCCGGTGATATTTCCTCTGCTAATTATGCGTCTAAGTTGCTAGGATGGATAATCAAGGCTTCCGGTGATGCAGAGTTTAAATCGCTTCGTGTTAATGAATTTCTAGAGGCTGACGAACTAAGATATAACCGTGTGTCTGTTATAGCCGGGGAAGAATGGAACGCGCCGGGCGGCGGTATCATTGAATCGATTGATACGACTAACAAGATCATTACTCTTAAACTAGAACCGGGCGAATTGGCAAGCTTAGCGGTTGATGATATTTGCAAAGGTATATTCAATAACAAATCGGGCTTTCTGACAGCTTATTTTCGTATAACCGAAAAACTAAGCGATTCGACTTTTAGATATGTACTTCGAAGTGGCTTCTCTTATCATCCTACTAAGTTGATGCACTTCGTTGCGTATGGTAACTTCACGAATGCGGATCGGCAGAAGTCTAGCTACTCAACGCAAAGTTATTCCCGTTATCTTGTAGGTGTGAATAATTGGGAGATTACAAAAGACATGATCGCGATGCAATTAGGCGACTTGTCTAATTTGAAACTATTCGGTATTGATATGACCGGACATAGTGCGTATTTACGCAATATCTACATGACCGGAACTATCAAACAATTATCTAACGATGGGATAACCGAAGTTCCTGTACCCGCTTTTAAGGGCATTTGGACATCTGGTACATATTGGTATTATGATGAAGTAACACACAATGGTAGTACATGGATATGTATTGCGGACAAGACAGTTCAAGAACCGTCAGACACTTCTATGGATTGGCTTAAATATGCTTCTAAGGGAGAGACAGGTGTGAAAGGGGACAAGGGAGACAAAGGGGATAAGGGTGCAACAGGTGCGACAGGTCCTAAAGGTGATACAGGTCCTACGGGATCGCAAGGTATTCCCGGTACATCACAGTTCTTCCATGTGAAGTACTCGGCGAACTCGAACGGTAATCCGATGTCTGATACTCCGAACACTTATATCGGTACTGCGGTGACAACTAGCTCAACCGCTCCAACCGGGTACGCTTCGTACAAGTGGGTGCAGTTGAAAGGATCGCAGGGACCCAAAGGAGATCAAGGTATCAAGGGACCAACCGGAGCAGACGGTAAGACTACCTATCTGCATATCAAATACTCGGATAATGGTACGACGTTCACGGCTAACAATGGTGAGACTCCGGGCGCGTACATCGGACAATACACCGACTTCACGGCGGCAGACAGCAATACGTTTTCTGCTTATACTTGGACGAAGGTGAAGGGTGACAAGGGCGACAAAGGAGACAAAGGCGATAAAGGTGCAACAGGTGCGACAGGTCCTAAAGGTGAAACAGGTCCTACCGGATCGCAAGGTATTCCCGGCACATCCCAGTTCTTCCATGTGAAGTACTCGGCGAACTCGAACGGTAATCCGATGTCTGATACTCCGAACACTTATATCGGTACTGCGGTGACAACTAGCTCAACCGCTCCAACCGGGTACGCTTCGTACAAGTGGGTGCAGTTGAAAGGATCGCAGGGACCCAAAGGAGATCAAGGTATCAAGGGACCAACCGGAGCAGACGGTAAGACTACCTATCTGCATATCAAATACTCGGATAATGGTACGACGTTCACGGCTAACAATGGTGAGACTCCGGGCGCGTACATCGGACAATACACCGACTTCACGGCGGCAGACAGCAATACGTTTTCTGCTTATACGTGGACGAAGGTGAAGGGTGACAAAGGTGACAAAGGCGACAAAGGGGATAAGGGAGAACAAGGAACACAAGGAGCAACAGGGTTGCCCGGTGCTCTTATTCGTCCGCGTGGTGAATGGAAAGCGAGTACGGCATACGTGAATAATTCCCAATACCGGGATACGGTCATTTATAATGGAAATACTTATTCCTGTAAAACGAGTCATACATCTTCCAGTTCCTTCGACTCAACAAAATGGACTCTATTTAATGAGTTTATTAATGTCGCTACGCAGTTACTAGTAGCCCAAAACGCTACGATTGACATACTAGGTACATCCGGCTTGTTTGTTGGTAATCTGTCAAAGACGCAAGGATGGTTAATGAAAGGCGGATCGATTAAGCACAATGTTACGGGAGTAGAACTGACAGCAGAAGGAAAGTTCTCACTTCCTGCAACGGGTGCGATGTTGGTTGGTGGTAAAACGTTTATTACTAGTGGTAAAATCGTGACTGATTTTATTGACGTAGATAATTTAAAAGTTAAGAAGTTAGATGGAGCTACAGGTACATTTAAAGAATTACAAGCGGTTGACAATAACGGGAAAATACAGGGAAAAATAGCTTTTAATGTTTCCGGTTCTGGGGACAATGTTTCATCTTCGTTTAATATTAATTTTTCAAAAACATGGATTTCTGGTGACTTATATCATCAAGGATATAATTCTACAGAAAAGCGATCATTTCGTTTTTACACATCAGATTTATGGTGTAGGGGTGAATTTGGACACAGTAAAATGACAAAAATGGAGTATTATGGTTATGATACAGGTGAAATATATTTCCATGTGTACGGAGTTGGAAATGCAGGAGTCAGACATGTATATCCAGTAGATAATGGACAACCTGTAGACTGTATCATATTATCCGGAAATACTAATTATATCGCTTGTGTCTGCGATGCTAGTACACAAAAAATGATAGTATTAATCAATAACTCAAGTTACACAAAAAGAATAAGTCTCAATTATGCTAGTCAAGCTAAAACTGAAATTTCTCCTTGGTCTTTTAAGATCTTTGTAACAGGAGCTATGCAAAGCGGAGTAAATAATTTATTTGGTATGGGTTAATAACAAAATATAATGAAAATAGACTTTAGAAAAATCGAAGTAACAGATATCGAAGGGAATAAGAGTACTTTCGATATAAGTAAGGAGTTAGGTAATACTATCTATCAGAAAACCGCCGATCTGGGCGAATTGGAGTTAGCACAGAGAATCTATAAAAATGGTGAAGTCGAATTGTCGTCAGACGAGGCGGAGCGCATTAAAGAATATGTGAGAACTAACTTTGTTGCTGTTGTACAGATCGCAGTGAACGAGGCTTTATTGACTAAATAAGAGCTACCAAAATGAGCGTTAATGTGATACAAATAAAAAATGGACGAATGGTTAAAAATTATAGGAGCATTAGGAGGATTAGAGGCGATCCGCTTTACTGTTACTTTTCTAGCAAATCGAAAAACGAACGCTCGAAAGGAAAAGGCTACGGCAGACTCGATGGAGTTGCAAAACTTGCTTTCTATCATTGATAATCTGAACAAGCAGATCGAGCGATACGACGAGCGATTAAAACAACGGGACGAAAAAGTAGACACGATTTATCGCGAATGGAGAACATCGCAAGCAGACTGTCAGAATTGGATGCGCAAATACTACGAACTTGAATTAGTTCTAAAGGATGCGGAACACAACCGATGTGATAGACCAGACAGCGAGTGCAGCCGGAGAACTCCGCCACGTAGACCAATTACAATTAACAATCAAAACAAAAAGGAAAGCAATGAATAAAATAGACTCGATTATCATCCATTGTTCAGCCACACGTGCCGGGCAGGATTTAACTGCAAAAGATATTGATCGTATGCACCGAGCGCGCGGATTTAACCAAATCGGATATAACTATGTTATTCGGATTGATGGCACGATAGAAAAAGGGCGATCTTTAACGGTTGACGGGGCGCACTGTAATACGAAAGGTTTTAGCGAATCATCTTACAATAAACATAGTGTCGGTGTTTGCTACATCGGCGGCTTGGATGCAAATGGAAAGCCCGCAGATACACGGACGCCATCGCAAAAGGCAACATTGCGGCAGCTAGTTGCAGAACTTTGCAAGGAGTATGATATTATCGATGTTCTCGGACATCGTGATACTTCGCCCGATCTGGACGGAAGCGGCGAGGTAGAGCCGAAAGAATATATTAAGGCGTGCCCCTGTTTTGATGTACGTTCCGAGTTTCCTAATTTCTTGCGTAATACAGTAGTTCGACCATGAAACGATTGATTTATATTATCATATTGCTGATATTAGCAATATGTTTCGTGTCCTGCCGAACTCAATACATCCCGGTTGAGTCCGTGCGCACCGAATATAAGACGCGTGACAGTATCCGATTTGATAGTATCTATCAGCGTGACAGTGTTTATATGCTCGTAAAAGGCGACACAATCTATCAGTATAGATATAAGTATCTGTATCGCTACCTAACAACGAATCGCACTGATACGATTCTTAAACACGATTCTATTCCAATTCCCTACCCGGTCGAAAAACAGTTAAGCCGATGGCAAACTATTAAAATGGAGTTGGGTGGGTGGGTATTTGTTTTGGTTATTATATTAATTTTGTTGATAATAGGACGAACAATATAATAAGTGTAGAAATAAATTGTAATGGAAAGAATTTCGTATATGTTTTTTATGTATTTTTGTTGGTATCACTAAAATAATATAGAAGCATGGATAAGTATTATATTGAATTAATAAAAAGTTTGGTGCCTTTAAAATATGAAGAGGGTCATTTTAGAGAGACTTTAATAAATGCTTTAGAAAATTATGAGGCATTGTTAAGATTATATAATGAAAAATTGTGTTCTGATATAGATAGCGTAATACGCTATGTTGAGGTATGTAATATGCAGATAAAGAAGTGTATAGATTCCTATTCTAAGGGTATGTATAGTGTTGCGTATCAGTGCATTGACGATATTCTATCGGACACTTTATATGATGATGAATATTTTATTGTCCCTCCTAAGTTTTCTTTTTATCGATCTAGGCTTTTTAAAACTAATGGGAGAATATCACATACAGAAATGTTCCATATTCCTTTTAATAAAAGAGGTAAAGTTGAAACACAGCGTTATAGTGCTCCTGGATATCCATGTTTGTATTTAGGATCAAGTGTTAACGCTTGTTGGGAAGAACTAGGACAACCTCGATTTGATGATATGATGGTATCTAGGTTTGTGGTTAAAGAGGCGTTTCCTGTTTTGGATTTAAGGATGCCGAAAGAAGAAGATTTGGAAGGTGACAAGATTGACGTTGTGTTAAAAAAAATCCCTCTTATAATTAGTACTTCTATAAAAACCTTAGATCGAACAGCTTTTTATAAACCAGAATATATAATCCCTCAACTTATAATTGAATATATTATCACCAAAAATAGAATTAAGTATGAAAGTGGAAATAATAGATTGTTTGATTTTGTTTTAGGTGTATACTATACGTCTGTACATATAAATGATTACTTCAATTTTCCCGATGAAACTTTCGATAATTTAGCATTGCCAGCTGTTCTTGTGGACAGGAATGAAACTTATTGTCAGTTACTAGCCTCTTGCTTTGAGTGGACCGATCCTACTTCATATAGCTATGAAAGTATCAGTGGAAAGTTTGGTCGTTCAATTGAACGAGTGACAAGTGATGTCGATTTAACGGAAAAAGAAGCAAATTATAGATTTTCAAAGATGGGAGAATTAGAAGAACGATTATCTACTTTTAAACTAAAAGGAATGCTTTATTGCTTAACTGATGCGAATAAAATTTTTATAGATAGTGAAGGGCACGATTGTACCGTATATGTTCGTGCAAATGTTCCATGGACTATTGAATAGGCGAAATAAATAAAATAAGCCCCGCAACGGCTCGAATTGCGGGGCTAGTGTCAAATTAAAACGCATTAGAGTATGCGGATCGAGCCTAATAAGTTAGATATATCCGATAAGGCATAGTTTAAACGTTCCTTTTCTTCTTCGCTAAACTTGCATGGCTTGCCATTAACGATACATCCGTTTATCCTGTTGTTTAACCATTGACGGGACTTCCCGAAATACTTTTTTGCAATATACGATAAAGATATAACGTCTTTTACTTCTTCTAATTGCTTCCGCACGCTAATTTCGTGCTCAATCTCTTTTAATTCTTCATTGACTTCTTTGTATCCGTTAAGGATAAAATCGGCAATAATATTTGCATCCTCTTTAGAGGTAAATTTATTCTTTATTTCGATAAACTTACTTTGATACATAGCTTCATTCTCCGGTGTTGGATTGTTTAGAAGCTCCTGTAATTTTTTTAATTCATCTTTTAATTTTTCCATATTTATAGTTTTTATTCCTCCCATTTCTGGGAGGAAGATTTTTACTTTTCTAGTTCTTTCAATGCTTTCTCAATGTTTTCGATGTTCTTTTCAACTCTTAATTTCTCATCGAGAATAGCGTTCATTTTCTTTTCGTCTGCATCGCTGTTATTCTCAAAAACAAAGTCGAGCATTTTCTTTTTTGCTTTGTTCTGCATTAACAAGCTGATTAGATAATCTGTTTCGTTACTCATTGTTATTATGTGTTTTAATTTGACTCTACAAAGATAATATACATTTGTATATTATACAAGCGTTAAGTGGATTATTTTAATGAATTTATGTAATCTAATACTTGTCGATTGGCGTTGTCTACTTTTTCTAAATCATAATCAATATAAATCCCCGTTGTTTTACAGCCGTACTCATGACCTAGAGCAGGAGATATAACATCTTTTGAGACTCCTATCTTATGGGCAATTGTTGCCCATGTATGGCGCGCCCAGTACGATGTAATTTGAGGAAATAAAACGTCTCTTATCTTTTTCCCGCCTAGTCCCTTTCTTTCGAAGTCGCCAAGTTTTTGCAGTCCTCTATTCATTGCCGTCATATACTTTCGGTAGTTATAGTTGTTATCTTCCAATATATTCAAAAGATATTCTTTCCCTTTATACCTGTTTATTATCTCCATTGCTTCCGGCTCGACTTTTATAGAATAAAGTTTTCCAGTCTTTTCCCTTTTGTATTCAATACGTCCATCTGTGATACCCTTTAAATGAAATAAATCTATTCCGTTTATTCCAATTAGGTAAAACATTAGCATGAACATGTCTTGGTATTGCTTTTGATATTCTTCTCCTTTGAAATCTCTTAGTGTAATAAGCTGCTCCGCTTTTAATGAGCGCTTCCTAGTTTCCTCTCTTGCTATTTTGAATTTTCTGAACGGGTACAGTTCAGTTTCGTCATTATCAATTGCATAATTGAAAATGGTCCTTATGTTTCTTAGGTTGATGGAGCAGGAGTTTATTTTCAATCCATTATCTAACATCCATTTTTCGAATGATTCTAGCCATTTTTTTGTCATTGTCTCAAACGTACATTGCGGATCGTAGGCGATGATCTTATTTTTAGTTGTTATATAGGTATCTATTGTATTTTGTTTTGTTTTTGTTGAAATGAAGTCGTCTATGTATTCTATGAATGTTTTGCTAGTTGATTCGTTTTTTATAGACCTAACAATGTATTCCTTTAGCGATTTATCGCTCATTCCTTTTAACTTTTGATTGTTGTCTAGTATGACTACTATCATTTCAACTCTGTTAATAAGGTTGCGGATTGCTACGTTTTTAGCTTTGTAATTCTTTGCGCTTTTGTTATACTCCGTTCCTGTCCAAGTTTCGGGAGTGGCGCTGAAATCAGTTCCTAATACTATTTGTCCTTTGTGTCTAAGGTACAATTTAATGGGAAAAGAACCGTCATTCTTTTTTCTGCGTGTGTCTAAATGAAAATAAACTGTTGCCATATTCTTATCGTTTTAGTGTATATATGCCGATGAATAAGGGAAGAGGTAGCTTGTAAAGCAGCAAATAATTTGCATTAAATTTGCATTGAACTACTTGAAAATACCCTTAAAAACCATGCAAAAACGATACTTTGAAAGAAAAGAAATGCAATAAAAAAGCCTCCTACAACTAAGTAAGAGGCTGATAATCAGTGAGTAGTGGGTACGAGAATCGAACTCGTATTACATGCGTGAGAGGCATGTGTCCTAACCGTTAGACGAACCCACCGTTTGTTGATGAATTTAAAAAGAGCCAAGTCTATAAAACTTAGCTCTTTTTATTTAGAGAATTTTGCGGAAGCTGGGGGATTCGAACCCCCGGTACGGTTACCCGTACGTCAGTTTAGCAAACTGGTGGTTTCAGCCACTCACCCAAACTTCCTTGAACCCGCATTCTCTCTCAAATGCGGTGCAAATATAGGGGGAACTTTTGGACTACGCAAATCTTTTAGCAAGATTTTTTTTACCTGTTTTATGATTAAAGAGATAACTTGCTATGTTTCAAATGTTAAACGGATTATTTTTTTTGAAAATATTTTTTCTCGCTATTTATAGGAGAGAGTGGTTACCTTTTTAATTATTAGATAGGGGGCGTTGTACCATCAGAACATTTACATTAACATTCGTTATTTTGGGGAATGAAGTATGATTTATGGGGGATGATAACAGGAAATAAGTGAATGACAAAAGGCATTGGCCAATCAGATATTTTGTGGATGATTTCGTATCTTGGAGGATTTATAAAAAAAAGAGCATAAAAAAAGGCTATCTATCCCAGACAGCCAATCTTTTTGTTAACCTTAAATCTAATACTATGAAAAACACATTGCAAATATACGGAGTTTTACGATATCTGCAAATAAATCAGGTAAAACGGGGCGATTTATAACATTGATTAAATAATTAAATCTTTGATTCAATCTTTATTAAGGTTTCAGAGGGCGGTAGAGTGTCTTTTTAATCTGTATTTTGATAAATCAGGTTATTTATTTCAATTGTTTTTTGGGGGGACGGTGGTTGCTTTGGAGGGCTATGGAATTCATAGATATCCTGTGTGTTGGGGGATTTACCTCTTCCATTAGGTGAATTCCCCTAAATAAGTAGGAATTTTCAATTTCATAAGGAAAATTCATTCTATACTTTTGTGATATCGAAAGATAAATGATAGGATTAATAAAGGACCATTAAAAATAAAGGAATATGAAAACGAACGCATTTAGATACTTAGGACTGGCTTTAATGGCTGTATTAACGTTGAGTCTGACTTCTTGTGAAGTAGAAATCGATAGTTTTTATGATGATGATAATATCGGTGGTGGTTACTACAATCGTTCTGCTGATTTATGTAGCCGTACATGGGTAAGCTTTTATCGGGATATGGACGGTAACCGTTGCCGTCAGGAACTCGACTTTTATTTAGATCGGACAGGTGTTGATTTTATACGGGTTGAATATCCTAATGGACATGTGGAGACCTTTGAATATAGTTTCCGCTGGAACTGGGAGAATTATGCACAGACTTCCATTCGTATGGATTACGGTCGCAATGATGTATCCTATCTGGATGATGTATATATCGGCGGAAATAGGTTGAGCGGTTATCTGGACGGTCGGAATAACTTCGTGGAATATACAGGTCGGTGAGAGATGCAGCCGGTAGGTGGAAAGGCCGGCAGATGGAAAGAAAATGATTACACAAAAGATAGCAGGTAGAAAGATCCCGGATAACAACAGGTAGAAAGATTACTCAAGGAATAGGTTGAAAAGGTAAAAGGCGATAGGTAGAGGTGACAGGTAAGAAGATTATGGATAACAGATAAATAATTTAAGGGATAACATATAAGATTTCAGGATATTAATAATTTAGAGAAGGGATAGGGCGCGAAATGAAAGCTTAAAAGTTTTGAATAGGACTAAATAGTTTTTATCTTTGCGCCCTATTAGTATGCTTAATTCATGGAGTGGTTATATAATCTGTTTCTCGAACATTCTGCCTTACAGGCTGTTGTGGTACTTTCGCTGATTTCTGCGATTGGACTGGGGCTGGGAAGAGTGCATTTCTGGGGAGTATCCCTGGGGGTCACTTTTGTTTTTTTTGCAGGTATCCTTGCCGGGCACTTCGGGCTTTCGGTTGATCCACAGATGCTGAATTATGCGGAAAGTTTCGGTCTGGTTATTTTTGTGTATTCTCTCGGACTACAGGTAGGGCCCGGTTTCTTCAGTTCTTTCCGAAAGGGAGGAGTGACGCTGAATATGTTGGCGTTGGCAGTAGTTCTGTTGGGTACTTTGCTGACTGTTGTTGCCAGTTATGCGACAGGCGTGTCGCTTCCTGATATGGTGGGTATCCTTTGCGGAGCCACGACCAATACTCCTGCGCTGGGAGCTGCACAGCAGACATTGAAGCAAATGGGCATAGAAAGCAGTACTCCGGCTTTAGGATGTGCGGTTGCCTATCCGATGGGAGTTGTCGGTGTGATTCTTGCCGTATTGCTGATTCGTAAATTCCTGGTTCATAAGGAAGACTTGGAAATCAAAGAAAAGGACGATGCCAATAAAACTTTTATCGCAGCCTTTCAGGTACATAACCCTGCCATTTTTGATAAAAGCATCAAGGATATAGCCCACATGAGCTATCCGAAGTTTGTCATTTCCCGTTTGTGGCGTGACGGTCATGTCAGTATTCCTACTTCCGATAAGGTGTTGAAGGAAGGCGACCGTCTGCTGGTGATTACAGCAGAGAAGAACGTGATGGCTCTGACGGTACTTTTCGGCGAACAGGAAAACACGGACTGGAATAAGGAAGATATAGACTGGAATGCGATCGACAGCGAATTGATTTCCCAGCGTATTGTCGTAACCCGCCCCGAACTGAATGGAAAGAAGCTTGGCTCATTGAGGCTGAGAAACCATTATGGAATCAATATCAGCCGTGTTTACCGTTCGGGAGTACAACTGCTTGCTACTCCCGAACTGGTTCTCCAGCTGGGTGACCGCCTGACAGTAGTAGGTGAGGCGGCAGCTATTCAGAATGTAGAAAAAGTATTGGGAAATGCGGTGAAAAGTCTGAAAGAACCTAATCTCGTTGTCATATTCATAGGTATCGTACTGGGATTGGCGTTGGGAGCGATTCCGTTCTCTATTCCGGGAATCAGTACCCCTGTGAAGCTAGGTCTGGCAGGTGGACCGATCATCGTAGGTATTCTTTTGGGAACTTTCGGCCCACGAATACACATGATTACTTATACTACCCGCAGCGCGAATCTGATGTTGCGTGCCTTGGGGCTTTCCATGTATCTGGCCTGCCTGGGGTTGGATGCCGGTGCCCATTTCTTCGATACCGTCTTCCGTCCGGAAGGACTGCTCTGGATTGCTCTGGGAGCTGGCCTGACAATTATTCCGACAGTTCTGGTCGGCTTCATCGCCTTTAAGATAATGAAGATAGATTTTGGAAGTGTATCCGGAATGTTGTGTGGCAGTATGGCAAATCCGATGGCCCTGAATTATGCGAACGATACGATACCGGGTGATAATCCCTCCGTCGCTTATGCTACGGTGTATCCGTTGTGTATGTTTCTGCGGGTGATCATAGCGCAGGTGCTGCTGATGTTTTTATTAGGTTGACGGTGAACATTAAGGGCTGGAAATTGTAATAAGTAGATGATAAATCGTTATATTTATAGCGAAAAACGATAAGTCGATAAAAGCATATTGTAAATAGTTAAATTGTACATATAATGACTGCTCAAAGTAATATAACTCCCGAAAGCATAGTTGGCGATCTCCGCTACTTGCAGTTGCTTTCCCGGAGTTTTCCTACTATTGCCGATGCAAGTACGGAAATTATTAATCTGGAGGCTATCCTGAATCTGCCTAAAGGAACGGAGCATTTCTTGACAGACATACACGGTGAATACGAAGCCTTTCAGCATGTATTGAAGAATGCTTCGGGTGCGGTAAAACGCAAAGTGAACGAGATTTTCGGCAATACCCTGCGCGAGGCGGAGAAGAAAGAACTCTGTACGCTGATCTATTATCCGGAAGAGAAAATTCAGTTGGTAAAGGCCCGTGAGAAGGATTTGGATGACTGGTATCTGATTACTCTGAATCAGTTGGTAAAGGTTTGTCAGAACGTATCTTCCAAATATACCCGCTCCAAAGTCCGCAAATCCCTGCCTTCAGAGTTTTCCTATATCATTCAGGAGTTGCTGCATGAGTCGACTGTCGAGCCCAACAAGCATGCTTATATCAATGTCATTATCAGCACCATTATCTCTACCAGGCGGGCGGATGACTTTATCATAGCCATGTGTAATCTGATTCAGCGGCTGACGATTGATTCTCTTCATATCGTAGGCGATATATACGACCGTGGTCCCGGAGCACACATCATCATGGATACTTTGTGCAATTATCATAACTTCGACATTCAATGGGGCAACCATGATATTCTGTGGATGGGAGCCGCTTCCGGCAATGATAGTTGCATAGCCAATGTGATACGTATGTCCATGCGTTATGGCAATCTGGGTACTCTTGAAGACGGTTATGGAATCAATCTGCTGCCTTTGGCAACTTTCGCCATGGATACTTATGCAGATGATCCGTGTACTATTTTTATGCCGAAGATGAATTTCGCCGACGGCAATTACAATGAGAAGACTTTGCGCCTGATAACACAGATGCATAAGGCGATCACTATCATCCAGTTCAAGCTGGAAGCCGAAATTATAGACCGCCGTCCGGAGTTTGGAATGAGCAACCGGAAGTTGTTGGAAAAGATAGACTTTGAACGCGGAGTTTTTGTGTACGAAGGCAAAGAATATGCGTTGCGTGACACAAATTTCCCGACTGTAGATCCTGCCGATCCTTATCGTCTGACTGAAGAAGAACGGGAACTTGTGGACAAGATTCACTATTCGTTTATGAATAGTGAGAAGCTGAAGAAGCACATGCGCTGTCTGTTTACGTATGGTGGAATGTATCTGGTTTCCAATTCCAATCTTCTCTATCACGCTTCCGTGCCTTTGAATGAAGATGGCAGTTTCAAGCATGTCAAGATACGGGGCAAGGAATATTGGGGACGTAAGTTGCTCGATAAAGCCGATCAACTGATTCGTACCGCATACTTTGATGAAGAAGGAGAGGATGATAAAGAATTTGCTATGGACTACATCTGGTATATGTGGTGCGGTCCGGAAGCTCCGTTGTTTGATAAGGACAAGATGGCGACTTTTGAACGCTATTTTCTGGAAGACAAAGAGATGCAGAAGGAGAAAAAAGGATATTATTACTCTCTTCGCAATCGTGAAGATATCTGTGATAAGATATTGGATGAATTTGGAGCATTGGGACCTCATTCGCATATCATCAACGGTCATGTGCCTGTAAAGACTATTCAGGGGGAACAGCCGATGAAAGCAAATGGCAAACTGTTCGTTATTGACGGAGGTTTCTCTAAAGCCTATCAGCCCGAAACAGGGATTGCGGGATATACTCTTGTTTATCATTCCCACGGTATGCAGTTGGTGCAGCACGAGCCGTTCCAGTCAAGGCAGAAAGCTATTGAGGAAGGATTGGATATCAAATCTACTAACTTTGTGCTGGAATTCAATTCGCAACGGATGATGGTGAAGGATACGGACAAGGGAAAGGAACTTGTGACGCAGATTCAGGATTTGAAGAAGTTGCTTGTTGCCTATCGCATCGGCTTGATTAAAGAGAAAGTGTAAATAAGTATTAAGTAATAAGTATTAGGTATTAACCGTAGCTGCCATTTAGAGACGTATCTGTCTGTCATTCAGAATCCTCATCACTTTAGCAAAGTGAAACAATTCGATAATGACGAGCATAAGTATCTGTCGTTTTGAACTTGTCGAAGGATTTCCTCTTCTGTAGTCATAAAGAAGAGACTCTTCCTCCTTACAGTCGTCTGAATGACAGATAAATATGTCTCTAAATAACAGCTACGGTTAATACTTATTACTTATTAATCAGCCTTAGAAGAGGACAATACCTGCTTCTATGATTGCTCCTTTATCAAAATTACCGGATTTATTGTAATACCGTGTCAGTCCATAACCGCCAGTCGCAAAGATACTGAACTTCTTGCTGAACTGATATTCCAGATTAGCTCGTGCCTGTAATGCATAAAGCCGTCTGGGAATCACTTCATCTTTATTGGAACACGTCTCTATATGCTGATATCCGAGGTCACCACTGATAGACAACCCTTTGTAAACGGGTACCGCCAGTCCGGCACGATAAGACGTACTGATGGAAAACTTATCATTCAGATTCTGATCAAACGATCCTACTCCCAGAATCGTATAAAACAGTTGGTTCTTGAACCGTACTCCTATATTGGCAGCTGTATTATTTCCGCCATATACCATCATCTGTACCCTTGTATCAGGGTTTGCATTCACAAGACCGAGCTGGAATCCCTTCATGTCTTCCCTGTAATAATTGACCAGACCGATCTGAAGGCCATGAGCCTTCGTTGCATAATTGCATAAACCGACCTGCACACCATTCAGACTTTTAGCGGTGATATTGGCGATACCGGCAATCTGCAAGCCGTTCATGTTTTCGCCTACCACATTCAGGAGCCCGGAAGTCATCATACCGTTGAAGCTCTGCCCTGTGATATTCGACACTCCGGAGAACTGGAATCCCGAAGCCATATTTCCCGTTACATTCATCAGACCGCTTATCATTACTCCCGAATTATTGTCGCCACCGATGCCGGTAAGTCCCGAAATAATGACCCCCTTTGAACCGTCCCCCGTGATATTCACCAGTCCGGCGGCAGAGAGTCCGACCGCATTATCTCCGCTGATATTGCTGACACCCGCTATCTGAACACCGCGCATCGTACCACCGGCAAGATTGGCCAATCCCGTGATCTGCACTCCATTCATATCTCCATGAATGACACTTCCCAAAGCATTGATGCCGACACCGTTGAGACGGTTCAGTGTAGATAGCAGACCGATGTTTACATAAGTCGTCTGAGTGCTGTCATACGGCTGTGTACAGATATCTTTCCAGAAAGAGAGGTTGATGCCCGCACTCTTGTTCTGTGCCGGCAAACAAACGGCAGCCATCAGAACAGCTGCCGTGAATATTGTCTTTATTATCTTCATCTTTATTATAACTCTTTTTTTCAGTTTAGGTTCACAGAGTACATTCCCTTATTCCTGCACTTTTCTTATCCTTTCGCTTCTTGATACAGATAGCGTTTGATACTCTTCTTCGGAGTCTTTTCAAACTCTTCGGGATAAATTTTCATTTTGAGGATTTGGCTGTATGCCGGTAACATGGCATTCAGTGTCACACGGTTTTCTTCCATTACCCGTTCGATATCCTCATTCTTCAGGCCGTGTGCAAACGCTTCGTCAAAGTCCGGATAAACCAGTCCGACGAGTTTCTCGTTCTGCTGTACGATGATGCTTTCCGATACATAAGGCAAGTTGTTCAGCTTGTCTTCGATTTCTTCCGGATAGATATTCTGTCCACTGGCACTCAGCAGCAGGTTTTTGCTGCGTCCCTTGATGGTGATATTGCCTTCGGCGTCCATCAAAGCAAGGTCGCCTGTGTGCAGCCAGCCGTCTTTGTCGATCACGGCTTCTGTCGCTTCTTCGTTCTTGTAGTATCCGAGCATTACGTTAGGGCCTTTGCAGACGATTTCGCCGACGATATTCTCGGGATCGGAAGACAGTACCCGTACATCCATGCGTGGCGCAGCCTTTCCGCACGAACCCGGTTTGAATCTTTTCCAGTCTTCGTAGCAGATGATCGGGCCACATTCTGTCATGCCGTAGCCCACGGTGTAGGGGAAGTCTATCATTTTCAGGAATTGCTCTACCTCTTGGTTGAAAGCTGCTCCACCAACGATAATCTCCGCAAAGTTACCGCCAAACGCTTTGATCATTTCTTCGCGTATGGTTGCCTTTATCTTGTCGTTGATGATGGGTACTTTCAGTAAGATTTTCATGGTCGGTGTCTCCAGTTTCGGGAGCACACTCTTCTTGATGATTTTTTCAATGATGAGCGGAACGGCCACGATGAGATTCGGCTTCACTTCTTCGAATGCCTGGAAGATAATCTTCGGACTCGGCATGCGGGTAAGGAAATAAATGTGGCCACCGACGGAGAATTCGTAGAGGAATTCGAAAGCCAGTCCGTACATGTGTGCCATAGGCAGCATAGAGACGATCTTGTCTCCGGCTTTCAGTTCGAGTACTTCGTAAGCGAACTTGGTGTTCGACCAGAGGCTGCGGTAGGGGAGCATGACTCCTTTCGAGTAGCTCGTTGTGCCGGAGGTGTAGTTGATTACTGCCAGCTCTTCGGGCTCGTCTTTATGGTATTCGATGTGTTCCTTGCGGAAGTTCTTCGGATATTTCTTGCCGAACATTTCGTTCAGATGTTCGCGGGCATGTGTCAGCCGTTCGCTGCGCGATACCAATAAGGTGAAGTCGTTCATCATCAGGATACCTTCCAGCAGAGGCATTGCCGATTCGTTCAGGTTTTCCCAGACCATGTCTCCGACAAATAGTAATTTGGCTTCGGAATGGTTGACGATGTTGTGCACATTGTCCGCTTTGAACTCGTGAAGGATGGGGACGATGACTGCTCCATACGTTAGTGTGGCGAGGAAGGTGACTCCCCAATGGGAGCTGTTTCGTCCGCACACGGCGATTTTGTCTCCCTTGCGGATTCCGCTTTCTTCGAAGATGATATGGAGTTTTTCGATTTTTCGAGCAACGTCTTTATACTGAAGGGTGGCCCCCTTGTAATCTGTCAGGGCGTCCAGGTCCCAATTGTTCTTGATACTATTCTCAATGTAAGCTATAAAACTCTGTTCCATTGTTTTTTGCACATTTGGTATTAAATTGTGCAAATATAGTAATTAAATTAAGAATGAAGAATTAAGAATGAAGAATTTTTGGAAATGGGGAATCTTGGAGTAATAAGGAACAAAGATGAGGAAGTTAAGGAGAAGAGGAACGGGGATAAGCGCAAAAGGGGTGTGCCACGCCTTTGGCACAAGTGTGCCGCACCGGTGGCACAAGCGTGCCAAGCCGGTGGCACAAGCGTTTCCGGCGTGTGGCACGATTGTTTCCGGCGTATGGCACAGTTGTACTCAGTGGAAGGCAGGGGAGTTATCAATGCTTGTTAGTGTCGTTCACAATGCATGATATGATGATTCACAATGCATGTTACGGACATTACCAATGCATGATGTGGGTCTGATAGTAGATCTATTTCAAGTACCATTCGTACATTTTCCGTACCCCTTCCTCAATTTCAATTTGGTGGTGCCATCCCAGGGAGTGGAGTTTGGAAGGATCGGTCAGTTTGCGCAGGGTGCCGTCCGGTTTGCTGCTGTCGAAGGTTAGCTTGCCTTGATAACCTACCGTTTCTACGATTCGTTCGGCAAGTTGGCGGATGGTGATTTCCTTTCCGGTTCCGATGTTGATATGGCAGTTGCGGATATCCTTGTCACCTTCTTTATAGGTATCCTTGAAGTCCACATGTTCCATTACGAATACACTGGCGTCGGCCATTTCTTCGCTCCACAGAAATTCGCGCAGGGGAGTGCCGGTGCCCCACAATGTCACTTCCGTGTCACTGATGCCGTACTTGCGAAGGATATTCAGTATGTCCTCTTTCGGGCTGTCGCCGTTGATGCCTTCTACGGGACGTCGGTTCATATCCTTGCGGACAGCTTCCCAATCTCCTTCCTTCAGACAATGCGCAAGGTGAATCTTGCGGATCATGGCAGGCAGAACATGGCTGCGTTCCAAGTCGAAGTTATCATTCGGACCGTACAGATTGGTCGGCATGACAGCGATATAATTCGTGCCGTATTGCAGGTTGAAACTTTCGCACATTTTCAGACCGGCAATTTTGGCGATGGCGTATGGCTCATTCGTATATTCCAGTGGTGAAGTCAGCAGGACTTCTTCTTTCATCGGTTGTCCGGCATCGCGCGGATAGATGCAGGTGCTGCCGAGAAACAGTAATTTCTTGGCGTTATGGCGGAAGCTTTCACCGATAACGTTCTGCTGTATTTGCAGGTTCTTATAAATAAAGTCGGCACGGTAAATGCTGTTGGCCATGATACCGCCCACAAAAGCAGCGGCCAGAAATACATACTCCGGTTGTTCTTCGTCGAAAAAACGGCGGACAGCCACACCATCCAGCAAATCCAGCTCTTTATGCGTGCGTCCGATCAGGTTGGTATATCCTTTGTCCTGCAAATTCTTCCAGATAGCAGACCCCACCAGTCCGTGATGTCCTGCTACATATATTTTAGCATTCTTTTCCATGATTGAGTAATGATATATATGAACACGGATTACGCTGATTAAAACGATCTTCATTTTAGATGTAAGATGCGCATAATCGGAGTAATCCGTGTCTGATTCGGGTTGTATTAGTGCTTGGTAGCAATCATTCTTTTTACTTTTTCCATGTCATGGCGAACCATGATGCTTACCAGTTCTTCGAACGAGGTTTTGCACGGATTCCATCCCAGCAATGTTCTGGCTTTGGTCGGGTCTCCTAACAGTTGTTCCACTTCTGCCGGACGGAAATACTTGGGATCAACCTCTACCAATACTTTCCCGGTAGCTACGTCGATACCCTTTTCATCCACACCTTCGCCTTCCCAGCGCAGTTCGATGCCCGCTTCCTTGAATGCCAGTGTGGCAAATTCGCGTACGGTGTGCATTTCTCCGGTGGCTATTACGAAATCTTCCGGCACGTCATGCTGGAGAATCAGCCACATACATTCCACATAATCTTTCGCATACCCCCAGTCGCGACGGGCATCCAGATTACCCAGATATAACTTGTCCTGCTCTCCTTGCGCGATGCGTGCGGCAGCGAGGGATATCTTGCGGGTAACGAACGTTTCGCCACGGCGTTCACTTTCGTGATTGAACAAGATACCGTTAACGGCAAACATACCGTAGCTTTCGCGATAGTTTTTCGTGATCCAGAAACCATATTGCTTGGCTACTCCGTAAGGAGAACGGGGATAGAACGGAGTAGTTTCCTTCTGCGGAACTTCCTGCACCTTGCCGAAAAGTTCGGAGGTGGAAGCCTGATAGATGCGCGTTTTCTTTTCCAGTCCCAAGATGCGTACGGCTTCGAGCATACGCAGCGTACCGATGGCATCCGCTTCAGCTGTATATTCGGGCACGTCGAACGAAACCTTTACGTGACTCTGTGCGGCCAGATTGTAGATCTCATCCGGTTGTACCTGCTGTATGATGCGGATCAGTGAACTGGAGTCCGTCATGTCGCCGTAGTGAAGGTTGATGGTACGTTTTTGTTTCATGTCGCGCACCCATTCGTCAAAGTACAAATGTTCGATACGTCCCGTATTGAATGAAGAAGAACGACGGAGAATACCGTGTACTTCGTAACCTTTTTGCAAGAGAAATTCGGCAAGATAAGAACCATCCTGCCCGGTGATGCCTGATATAAGGGCTGTTTTCATATGCTATTAATTCTTTTATTTGAAAATATGGGGACAAATTTCGTTATTTTATGCTGTATATGCAAACCAAGTCCGTTTTATTTTCCCTCTCCTTTTCCCATCACTTTGTCTATGATGAGCGCGATGGCTCCGTCGCCCGTCACGTTGCAGGCGGTTCCGAAGCTGTCCATTGCGATGTATAGCGCAATCATCAGTGCCTGTGCCGATTCGTCGAAGCCCAGCATCGATTGCAGGATACCGAGTGCTGCCATGATGGCTCCTCCCGGAACGCCCGGTGCGGCTACCATCGTGATGCCCAGCATAAAGATGAATCCGGCAAACAGCGGGAAGTCGAACGGCATTCCCTGCATCATCATCAGTGCCAGTGCGCAGGCTACGATTTTCAGTGTGCTGCCCGACAGATGGATAGTGGCGCAGAGCGGAATCACGAATCCCGCAATATCGGCGGATACTCCATTCTTCTTCGTCTGTTCCAGCGTCACCGGAATGGTGGCGGCAGATGATTGTGTGCCTAATGCAGTGAAGTATGCCGGCATCATCTTACCCAATAGCCGGAACGGATTTTTATGGACAAAGATCGCTGCAATGGAATACTGAAAGACGAGCAGGAAAATATGTAACAGAAAGATGACTCCGATAATCTTGATGAATACCATCAGGATGGCATATACTTGTCCGGAATGAGTCATGTTCAGAAAAATGCCGAAGATGTAAAGCGGCAGCAAGGGCAGGATGACGGCGCTGATCATACGCACGATGATTTCCTGAAAATCCCGCGCTACATTTTTCAGCGAATCGCTGTTCAGTGCAGCCAGTCCCAATCCCAGTGTGAAAGCCAGAATCAATGCGGTCATGACATTCATCAGCGGAGGGATGGATACGGAGAAGTAGGGGAGGATACCATGCGCTTCGCTGACCTCTTCGAGCGGTGCGCCCACTTCGATGAGCGAGGGGAAGACGGCCATGCCTGTGAAGTAGGACAGGAAGCCCGAGAAGAGCGTTGCGCCGTAGGCGATAAGGGCGGTGACTAGCAACATCTTTCCCGCACCTTTCCCGATGTCGGCAATGGCTATGGTGACCAGTCCGAGGATGATAAGCGGGATGGAGAAGTTAAGAAATTCGCTGAAAATTCCGTTGAACGTAACGAATATTCGCACCAATGGGGCCGGAAAAATTGTACCGATGGCAATACCCAAGATGATAGCAATAATAATGCGTGGCAGCAGGCCGATCTTAATCTTCTTCATTCTGATATTTATTTGTTTGACTACAAAAATAGTATTTTAATCTAAAATTAGCGAACAAATGTGCTTTTCAAGTGTTTCTTACATAAACAATATTTTAAAATATATAAGATATGGCAAATCAGAATAAAACAGATATCGGGTTGATCGGTCTGGCAGTGATGGGCGAGAACCTTGCCTTGAATATGGAAAGCAAGGGGTGGCACGTCTCTGTTTACAATCGTACCGTCCCCGGAGTGGAAGAAGGAGTAGTAGACCGTTTTATGAATGGTCGGGCTAAAGGTAAAAACATTGAAGGTTTTACAGATATAAAGGCTTTTGTGGAATCAATAGCCACCCCTCGCAAAATTATGATGATGGTACGTGCCGGCAGTCCGGTAGACGAACTGATGGATCAGCTTTTCCCTTTGCTTTCTCCCGGAGATATTTTGATCGACGGTGGTAATTCAAATTACGAAGATACCAATCGCCGTGTAAAATTAGCAGAATCGAAAGGCTTCCTGTTTGTAGGAAGCGGGGTGTCGGGCGGAGAGGAAGGTGCTCTGAACGGTGCTTCCATCATGCCCGGAGGATCGGAGAAAGCATGGCCGGAAGTGAAGCCTGTTTTGCAGAGCATCGCAGCGAAAGCGCCGGACGGAACTCCTTGTTGCCAATGGGTAGGACCAGCCGGATCGGGACATTTTGTGAAGATGATTCACAACGGTATCGAATACGGTGATATGCAGCTGATCGCTGAGGCTTACTGGGTGATGAAGAATCTGATCGATTTGACGAATGAGGAGATGGCGGACGTGTTTGCCCGCTGGAATGAAGGAAAGCTCCGCAGTTATCTGATTGAGATTACTTCTAATATTTTGCGTCATAAGGATAAATCCGGCGGATATCTTATCGATAAGATTCTCGATGCTGCCGGACAGAAAGGGACAGGCAAGTGGTCTGTTATCAACGCGATGGAACTGGGTATGCCGCTGGGGCTGATTGCTACAGCGGTGTTCGAACGCAGTCTCTCGGCACAGAAAGATTTGCGTCATCTTGCTTCCAAGCAGTTCATGTGTAAACATACATTGCCTATATATAATAAGGCGGATTTGGTGGAGGAGATCTTTTCTGCACTTTATGCTTCCAAACTTGTTTCATACGCGCAGGGCTTTGCTGTGTTGCAGCGTGCTTCTGATGCTTTCGGGTGGAATCTGGATTTGGCTTCCATTGCCCGTATGTGGCGTGGAGGATGTATCATCCGCAGTATTTTCCTGAACGATATCGCTGCTGCTTTTGAAGCGGCGGATAAGCCGAAGCATTTGTTGCTGGCTCCATACTTCCGTGAGGAGATCAAGACTCTGCTTCCCGGATGGAAGAATCTGGTAGCGGAGGCTATGAAGGAGGAATTGCCTGTTCCGGCATTCTCTTCTGCTCTGAATTATTTCTATTCGCTGACTTCTGAAGATCTTCCTGCCAATCTGGTGCAGGCGCAGCGCGATTACTTCGGTGCGCATACGTTTGAACGGAAGGATGAGTTGCGCGGACAGTTCTTTCATGAGAATTGGACGGGACATGGAGGGGATACGAAGTCGGGGACTTATAATGTATAGTGTACTTTTCTTTTGCCTTGATGCAAAAGAAAGGTACCAAAAGAAAAAATCAAGGCTGCACCTGCGGAGCTACTCCGGCTGTATCTCCGGCTAAAGGGCAGGAACTCGCTCCGCTCAAACAGCCTGCCCTTCTTGACGCCGGAGATACAGCCTCCGCTTGACGCTCCTTCGGTGAGGCCGGGAGACCGTTCGGATGTTAGTAGTGGGTGATTGTGTGTTAGGCTGGTCGGTTGAGGTGATGGATAGATAAAGGTAAAAAGTTAAAAATACGACGATGGATAAATTTGCAATGATTATTTTTGGTGCTTCGGGCGACTTGACGAAACGCAAGCTAATGCCCGCATTGTACTCTCTGTATCGGGATAAACGGCTGACAGGGAGCTTTACTGTTCTGGGAATTGGGCGGACTGTCTATTCTGATGAAGATTACCGTTCATATATATCGGGAGAGCTGCAGCAGTTTGTAAAGGCTGAAGAGCAGGATTTGGAGATGATGTCTTCTTTTGTTTCTCATCTGCATTATTTGCCGATGGACCCGGCGAAGGTGGAGGGGTATTCTCAATTGCGGGAGCGGTTGGTGGAACTTACGAAGGAGGTTGATCCCGATAATTTGTTGTTCTATCTGGCTACTCCGCCTTCATTGTATGGGGTGGTACCTTTGCATTTGAAGGCTGCCGGGTTGAATACTCCGCATTCCCGTATTATTGTGGAGAAGCCGTTTGGATACGATCTTGAGTCGGCGCGTGAGTTGAATAAGATTTATTCTTCTGTGTTTGCCGAGCATCAGATTTATCGTATCGATCATTTTCTGGGGAAGGAGACGGCACAGAATGTGCTTGCTTTCCGTTTTGCCAATGGTATATTTGAGCCTTTATGGAATCGCAATTATATAGATTATGTGGAGATTACTGCTGTAGAGAATCTGGGCATTGAGCAGCGCGGAGGTTTTTACGAGACGGCGGGAGCCTTGCGGGATATGGTGCAGAATCATCTTATTCAGCTGGTGGCTCTTACAGCTATGGAACCGCCGGCAGTGTTCAACGCAGATAATTTCCGGAATGAGGTAGTGAAGGTTTATGAGTCATTGACTCCGCTTACGGAGACGGACTTGAATGAACATATCGTTCGCGGACAATATACGGCTTCGGGCAATAAGAAAGGTTATCGTGAGGAAAAGGGCGTAGCTCCCGATTCGCGCACGGAGACTTATATTGCGATGAAGCTAGGTATCAGCAACTGGCGTTGGAGTGGAGTACCGTTCTACATCCGCACCGGTAAGCAGATGCCGACGAAGGTGACGGAGATTGTCGTTCACTTCCGCGAGACGCCCCATCAGATGTTCCGCTGTTCCGGTGGCAACTGTCCGAGGGCCAATAAGTTGATCCTTCGTTTGCAACCCAACGAAGGTATTGTGCTGAAGATCGGAATGAAGGTTCCGGGTGCAGGTTTCGAAGTCCGTCAGGTGACGATGGATTTCAGTTACGCACAGTTGG
>ERZ894180.190-NODE-190-length-53893-cov-12.201549_pt1 | contig 53893 bp, 49 predicted proteins | sample MGYA00380278_ERZ894180 | MGnify/ENA primary metagenome ERZ894180 (study PRJEB32331, sample SAMN06328450) | human gut metagenome | biome: human gut microbiome; feature: stool | host: Homo sapiens | collected 2013-02-24 ...
ACTCTCTTCCTTTTCTTACGGCCGGGTATCAACCGCTTAATGCATTAAATAGAAATTACCGATTTGATTGCTCCCAGCAGTTCCTCATACGTCTCATAAGCCGGAATCTCCGGATAATCTTCCTTAATTTTCTCAGTCGTTCGGAATAAGAATCCTGCTTTTCCTGCCTGGATCATGCCCAGATCATTGTATGAATCACCGCTTGCGATCGTGTCAAATCCAATGGACTGCAGCGCTTTTACGGTGCTGAGTTTGGAATTTTCCACACGCATCTTAAAGTCTGTGATCTCACCGTTATCTGCAATCTCAAGGCTGTTGCAGAACAGTGTCGGTCTTCCAAGCTTTTCCATCAAAGGCTGTGCGAACTCTGTAAATGTATCACTGATCAGGATTACCTGACTAAATGAGCGCAGTTCGTCTAAGAATTCTTTTGCTCCCGGAAGCGGGTCAATCTTGGCGATCGTCTCCTGAATCTCTTTGATTCCAAGTCCGTGTTCCTTTAAAATGTCCAGTCTCCATCTCATCAGTTTATTGTAATCCGGTTCATCTCTTGTCGTTCTTTTTAATTCCGGGATTCCACTTTCCTCGGCAAATGCGATCCATATTTCCGGTACTAATACTCCTTCAACATCCAGGCATGTAATATACATTCTATGATTCCTCCTATACTTTCTGTCTTTTTGCTTTTTATCATAACACAAGTCTGTTTATTTTACATTCTTTTTATAAGCAATTCTTCAACTGCAGCATATCTAATGTTTTATCTGTCCTATTTATCTCTTTCCCAACTGCCAGAATGCTACTGCACTGGCGGCCGCGACATTCAGGGAATCTACACCATGCGACATTGGAATCATTACCGTATAATCGCAGTCTGCAATTGTCTCCGGCGCCAGTCCGTCTCCTTCTGTTCCCAGTATCACTGCCAGCTTATCTTCTTTCATAAGTTCCGGATCATCAATGCTTACAGAATCTTCTTTCAAAGCCATCGCCGCCGTCTTAAATCCCAATTCACGCAATATCTTCATTCCTTCTTCCGGCCAGATTACAGAGTTATCCACAAATGTCCACGGAATCTGGAATACTGTCCCCATACTTACACGGCTTGCCCGCCTGTAAAGTGGATTACTGCATCCCCCTGTCAGAATCACCGCGTCCATGTGAAGTGCTGCCGCAGAGCGGAAAATCGCTCCTACATTTGTAGGATTCATTACATTCTCCAATACTGCTATTCTGTCACATCCGTTACAGATTTCCTGCAGGCCAGGCAACCTCCTTCTTTTCATCGCACATAGCATTCCCCTGGTCAGTTTAAATCCCGTAAGTTTCGTAAGTACTTCAAATTCTGCCGTATATACCGGTACATTGCCACATTTTCCAAGTACAGCTATCGTTTCCGCATCTTCCAAAACCTGCTTTTTTTCCACCAGAACAGACACAGGCTCATATCCTCCATCCAATGCCCGGCTAATAACTTTCGGACTTTCTGCAATAAACAGTCCATCCTCCAGATGATCCTTGTTCAAGAGCTGTGCTTCTGTAAGTCTTGCATATACATCTAGTTCCGGAGCGTCAAAATCCGTAATTTCTATCATATTCTGTATTATTTTTTCATTTATGCTTTCTGTATTGTTCATGATCATTTCCTCTTTTTTATTATCATCTGGATCTTATTGTTATCTCATTATACAGAATGAAATAAATTTTCTCAATTCCATAAATATTTTATGCACATAAGCCCGGACTTTATGTTAAAGTGGATAAAGTATGAGCAGATATTTATTTTATATAAGGAGAAACTTTCACTATGATGACTGAACTTGAGAAATATTATAATAAATTTAACGAAGAAAAACGTCTTGGAAGCCGACATGGACAAGTAGAATTTACCACTTCTATGAAATATATACATGAATATCTTCCGGAAGATAAATCAGCAAAAATTCTGGATGTAGGTGCCGGTACTGGCCGTTACAGTGTAGCCCTTGCCGAAGAAGGTTACGATGTTACCGCTGTTGAACTGGTTAAATATAATCTTGGGATCTTAAAAAAGAAAAACAGTTCTGTAAAAGCCTATCAGGGAAATGCAATGAAACTTTCCCGCTTTCCGGATAAGGAATTTGATTTAGTTCTGGTCTTTGGTCCAATGTATCATCTATATTCTATGGAAGATAAAGTCAAAGCACTGACCGAAGCCAGACGTGTATTGAAAGATGATGGTGTAATTCTTGTTGCTTATTGCATGAATGAGTACAGCGTGCTGACCTATGGATTCAAACAGAATCATATCTTAGAATGTATCGAGAACGGAAAGATTGACGACAACTTCCGTGTACAACCCAAACCTGAAGACCTTTATGATTATGTCCGCCTGGAAGATATGGATGCTTATAATAAAGCTGCCGGTCTGGAACGAATCAAGGTCATCTCTGCCGACGGACCTTCGGATTATATGCGTCCGGTGCTGAATGCGATGGATGAGGAGACATTCGAGACTTTTATCCGGTATCATCTTTCGGTGTGTGAACGGCCGGAGCTTGTGGGCGCCGGATCACATACCGTGGATATTTTAAAGAAAAGCATTATTTAATACATGAACCGTCTGCTATCCGAACTATTTCTGTTTCCAGGATAGCGCTACCCGTAGAATATAAGCTCATTTCTTCTTGTGATTTCGCATAAAAAACAGAGTGTACTCTGTTATTATATTTAAAACCTGCGAAATTCCTCAAAATGCATTGACATATGCCATTTTTCGCAGTAAAACACTATCTAAAGTTATTCATATTTTAGAATGCTTATACATTTTTAATATTTATCATGAAGGCGTATGTTATGAATACACTTGTAATCGTCTTAATTGCAGCTGTACTTCTCAGTGCTGCATATGTACTTTACGGACGCTGGCTTGCTAATAAATGGGGAATTGATCCAAAGGCAGAGACACCAGCGAAAAAATTTGAGGATGGAAAGAGACAGTACCAGGTCTTGTATGTACCGTTGCTGCACTGGTACTTACCAGTCTGGACGCCGTTGCACGTATCGGATATGCCAATATCTGGCCACTGTTCGGATCTGCCAACCAGTTACTGTCCGCACTGGTAGAAAGAACCATCGGACTTGTCAAAGCTTACTTTAAAGCACAGAAAGAATCTGCATAGATTAATTTTTAAGAATTAAATCGCAAATCAAATCCAATTACAATCCCCACCAGTAATTGCAAGACTCAAAAGCGCATCCATCTTTTCAACCTCCTCCTCGCCTTCAATCTTCTGAAGGAGCTCCGCTGTATCCAGCACATCTTCTAATGACTCGTCCGGTCCGATCTCGTAATCTATCTCCTGTTCGCAGTCCGGGCATGGAATATGCTTCATCGTTTGTAATGACAGGAAACGGTTTCCGCATTTCCTGCATTCATAATATCCGCATTCCTTTGTCCCGTCCGGTACATAATACATATCACTCACCACCTTATATTTCTTACTGCTTTCGCTACTTCCAGCAGTCAAGCTTCTCTTTCATTCCGATATCCTTACTCTTGAACACCGGATTCATTCCCATTTTAAGCTGTCTTTCATAATCTTTCAATGCCTTCATTGCCGTATTAGACAGAATGAGGATTACCGGAATATTGATGATCGCCATTACTCCCATCAGCACGTCCGAGATATTCCAGAGCATGGACATTTCCATTCCTGCTCCTACGAATACAACAAGCGCACATACCACACGGAACCCTGCACCGAATCCACCGATACAGATTGCGGAAGATACACCTACAATATTTCCCGTACCAACTCTTGATGCAGTGGAGACCATAAGTGCCTGAAAAGAAGAGACTGCATCTTCATCATCCGGTTTCTCCATTACTGCTTTACAGGCACTGTGAAACAGACGCACCTGCGGGAAACTCGTCCGGATTGTAAAATACACACCAGCTCCGATCAATATGATAACTAACAGTTTACTGTACATAAATGAGCTGATGTTATCAATGATCATACTTAACATACTTTTATTTTTCTCTATAAATATACAGTAATTCTGCGAGTTTGGGAAGAATAAATTGCATACATTGACACTGGCACTTATTTCCTCTATATTATTGTCTATATAAGAAAAGGAGATTCATATGTTATTATTCAAATCATTCACTATATTAATTATCGGATTTGTCCTGCTGATCAAGGGTGCAGATTTTTTTGTAGAGGGAAGTTCTGCTGTAGCAAAACGTCTCCGGATTCCTTCTATGATCATCGGGATGACCATCGTAGCCATGGGAACCAGTCTTCCAGAATGCGCCGTCAGCGTGACTGCCTCCCTCACCGGCAATAATTCCCTCGCTATCAGTAATGCTGTCGGATCCAACATTTTTAACCTGTTAGTAGTCTGCGGTGTCTGTTCTTTATTCGTCCCGCTTGCTGTACAGAAAAGTACTTTACAGAAAGAATTCCCGTTATCTATCTTCTGTGCGGGACTTTTGCTTTTGCTTGGATATCTTGGCATGACACTCGGACGGATAGACGGAATTATCTTCCTTATTATATTTGCCGGATATCTGCTCTGGATGATCCGCTCTGCCAAAAGAGCACGTCACAATATAACTTCTGCGGATTCTTCTTCTGTACAAAAAGTGAGAAGCTCACTTTCCGAAAAAGAAATCGAGGAGGTTGCCTCCCATATCAACCTCCTTCCGTTATGGAAATGTCTCATTTTCATATTGGGCGGTATGATTGCGATCAAATATGGCGGTGATTTCGTCGTTGACGGGGCATCCTCAATTGCATCCAGTCTGGGACTTAGCCAGACACTGATTGGACTTACGATCATTGCCATGGGAACCAGTCTTCCGGAGCTTGTCACCTCCATCGTTGCCTCCAGAAAGGACGAAGTCGATATGGCACTTGGTAATGTCATCGGCTCTAATATCTTCAATATCCTTTTTGTACTCGGTGTCGCGGCAGCAATCAGTCCGGTGGGATTCGCTCTGGAAAATATAATCGACATTGCTTTCCTTATCATAATCAGTGCAATCACTCTCGTCTTTGCATGGACTTCGAAGGAAATCAACCGTAAAGAAGGAATTATCATGCTGGTATTATATGCCGCTTATATGGTATATATCTGCATGCGTTAATATTTGTAATTATGAAAGGACGGACATTTTATGAAAATTGTATTTTTAGATGCCAAAACAATCGGGGACGATATTGACCTGTCCGGATTTGATTCACTTGGTGAAGTTACCAAATATAACTTTACCACTCCGGAAGAAGCTCCGGAACGCGTGAAAGACGCAGATGTTCTTATCATTAACAAAGTTCCGATCAATGAAAATACGGTCGGAACAGCAAAGAATCTGAAACTGGTCTGTGTTACTGCAACCGGAACCAACAATCTGGATAAAGACTATCTGGATTCCCACAAAATTGCCTGGAGAAACGTTGCCGGTTATTCCACAGAAACAGTTACTCAGCATACATTTGCCATGCTTTTCTATCTGCTTGAAAAGCTGCGCTATTACGATGATTATGTAAAAGATGGAAATTATATTAACGATACTTCTTTTACTCACTTTGCAGAACATTTTTCAGAAATCAATGGCAAGACGTGGGGAATCATCGGACTTGGCGCGATCGGACGCCGCGTTGCCCAAATTGCCCGGGCATTTGGTGCAAATGTCATCTATTATTCAGCATCCGGACGCCCTGCACAGGATGGATATACGCAGGTTGATTTCGATACCTTGCTTACCACTTCGGATATTATCTCTGTCCATGCACCACTGAATGAACACACCGAAAATCTTCTGGATAAATGCGCATTTGCAAAGATGAAAGAAACCTGTATCTTCCTGAATCTCGGCCGTGGTCCGATCGTTGTTGAACAGGATCTGTACGACGCACTTGTAAATGGCGAAATTGCTGCCGCAGGTCTGGATGTCTTATCTGCCGAACCAATGAGTGAGAAAAATCCGCTTATCAAGATCCAGGACAGCCGCCGGCTTTTCATTACGCCGCATATTGCTTGGGCAAGCGTAGAAGCACGTACCAGACTGATGCAGATCATCCTGGATCAGGTGAAAGAATATTTCCATATGTAGAACACTAACTACTCATTAAAGTTTGATATGAAACAAATTTACATTATTTATTGAATCATTCCTACATTCATGCTATCATATATCATTGTACCTAATGAAAAAGAGTGAAAAAATATATGAATAGACGTCCTGATTCCCAGGCGTCTCTGTGGAGGAATGAGAACTATGAGTGAACGTGGATCTGCTCCTGCAGCAGAAAATAAGATGGGAACAATGCCCGTCGGAAAATTAGTATTCAATATGTCACTGCCAATGATGGTTTCTATGCTGGTACAGGCGCTTTATAACATCGTTGACAGTATCTTCGTAGCAAAATTATCAGAAAATGCACTGACTGCTGTATCGTTAGCCTTCCCGCTTCAGACACTTCTGATCGCGGTAGCTACCGGTACCGGCGTCGGTATGAATGCCCTCCTGTCAAAATCACTGGGAGAACATAACTTTAAAAAGGCGAATAAAATTGCTGATAATACGGCATTTATCTATGCCATCAGTTACATTGTATTTTTAATCCTCGGCTTTACGATCGTAAGACCTTTCTATGCAAGTCAGATTGGAAACGCAGATGTCGAGATCATGGAACTTGGAATTGATTACCTGAGTACGGTTATGATCTTTTCCTTTGGTCTGTTCACACAGATCTTCTTTGAACGGTTACTGACTTCTACCGGAAGAACTATCTTCAGTATGACTTCTCAGTTATGTGGTGCGATTACAAACATTATCCTGGACCCGATCATGATCTTCGGTCTTCTGGGATTCCCGAAGATGGGTGTTACCGGAGCCGCCGTTGCGACCGTTATCGGACAATGTGTTGCCGGAATCGTTGCCGGAACCTGTAATCACAAATATAACCATGACGTATCATTAAGTTTCAAAGGCTTCCGACCGGATATCCGTCTGATCGGACACATTTATGCAGTAGGTATTCCATCTATTATTATGCAGTCTATCGGATCGATCATGACTTATTCGATGAACCGCATTCTGATTGAATTTTCTTCAACTGCAACTGCTGTATTCGGTGTATACTTCAAGCTTCAGAGCTTCTTCTTCATGCCGGTATTCGGTCTGAACAATGGTATCACGCCGATCATTGCTTACAACTATGGTGCACAGCAGAGAAATCGTATGATCAAGACGATCCGGATCAGTCTGACGACTGCATTCTGCCTTACTTTCATTGGATTCCTCTGCTTTGAAGGCATCCCACAGGTATTACTTGGAATGTTCAATGCGTCTGACGCCATGCTGAAAATCGGTGTTCCGGCACTTCGTATCATCGGTATCCATTATCTGATCGCATGGTTCTGCATCATTGCCGGTACCGTATTCCAGGCACTTGGCAAAGCAGTATTCAGTATGATCGTATCCATCATGCGTCAGCTGGTTGTGCTGATCCCGTCAGCTTATATCTTGTCTAAGATTGGTGGCTTACATATAGTGTGGTGGGCTTTCCCGATTGCGGAAGTGATATCATTTATTGTGTCTACGGCATTTTTGATCAAAATTTATAAGACAATTATTAGTAAGATTCCGGAAGGGAAATTATAAAATAAGAAGCGGAAAAAGTTTACATTCACAACTTTTTCCGCTTCTTTTATTTTTTCCTTTTACAATTCACAATATAAATTCCCACACAAACCAAAATCAATGCAATCAGACTTCTTGCATTAAATGCCTGGCTGACCTCTCCAAGAACCAACGCCGATAACACCACGCTGCAAAGTGGATTGACAAATCCGAAAATCGCCACTTTCGATACTTCGTTATGCGCCAGCAGAACCGACCAGAGTGTATACGCCACAGCCGATACCATTGCCAGGTAGAGAATCAATACTACTCCTGCAATCGACATATGATCCAAGTGTCCGCCCATCAGGATTCCGACTATGAACAGCAACACACCTCCCATGAAGAACTGACAACCGCTTAAAATAACCGGTGATACTTTTTTGGAGAAAATATTGATCAGTACGGTTGACGCTCCATAAGAAAGCTGCGCGATCAGCACGAAGCCTTCTCCTGTCAGCCTGAATCCCATGTCCATAGAGCCGCCTGCCATGTTGATGATCACGACTCCCGCAAATCCGAGGATGCAGCCAGCAAGTTTTCTGCCTGTCATCTTTTCATTTCTTACTAACAGACATGCCATTAAAATTGCAATAAAATTGCCTAGGCCTGTGATGATCCCGCCTTTTACACCGGATGTATGTGCCACTCCAATGTAAAAGAAAAAATACTGGACGAAGGTCTGAGCAAAGCAAACCGGGATAACATACTTGAATATCTTTCCGTCCGGAAGGACAACTCTTTTTTCCCGGATGGATGCGAACAGTAATACAAGAATTCCCGCCAGTGCGAACCGGATACCGGCAAAAACAATCTGGCTTGCGGTGTCCGCTGAATCAACGGCAAGAATCCGGTAGCCTGTCTTGATCACGGGAATTGCACTGCCCCATAAGATGCAGCAGACACACGCCAGAGCTGCGACTACCCATGTTCTGGTTAATATATTTTGTTTTTCTGAAATTTGCATTTGTGACATTTCTTTACTCTCTGGAATTCTGGTTCTATTTTTCAATCTCAATCTTCTCTTTCAGCACGACACATCCTGCCATATCACCGATAACATTAACACAGGTTGCTCCCATATCGCACAGAGTATTGATACTAATATAGACACCCATAACTCCTGCCGGAAGTCCGGCCATTGTAGCAAGTGCCGCGAATGATGCGATTGCACCTCCTGGGATTCCCGGTGTTCCGACTGACAGAAGGACGTTCGCCAGAAGGATGATGATCATCATGGAAATGCTGACATGCACGCCGCATGCATTTGCAAAGAACATGATCATAAAGGACATCAGGATCAATACAGCATCCATGTTAACCGTTGCTCCAAGCGGGATCGTGATACTTGAGATCTGGTTCGGAACTCCAAGTTTATCTTCGACACAGCTTTTACTCAGCGGAATGGTAGCTGAACTTGAGCATGTACCAAATGCATTCAGTGCCGCCGGCATGATCGCCTTGAAGAACTTCACCGGACTTGTCTTGCCGAGAATGCTCACTGTGCCGCCATATACGATAAATGCAAATCCAAAGAATGCGACATATAAGATAATCAGCTGCGTAGCCAGTGATACGATCGTCTTTGTACCATTCGCCTCTACAACCGGAACGATCGTACAGAAGACTCCGATCGGTGTGAAATACATCACCGTACTGATGATCTTCAGACATGCTTCATTGCAGGAATCGATGACCTTTAATAATGGCTCACCTTTTTCTCCAATCGCGATCAGTGTGAATCCCATGATCAGCGCAAATACCAGCACCTGCAGCATATTACCTTCTGCAAATGCGGATACCGGGTTAGACGGGATCAGTCCCTTAATCGTATCAAGAATGCTGTCCATCTTGGTTGCCTGAATATCAGATGTAGCCATCTTAAAGCTAACGCCTTTTCCAAGACAGATCAGTCTCGGAATGATCAGTCCAACAAAACTTGCGATTGCTGTTGTGCACAGGAAGAACAGCATTGCCGCTCCTGTGATCTTACCTGTCGTCTTGGCACTTCCGATGCTCGCAATACCCATTACGATCGAACAAAATACCAGTGGGAAGATCATCATATTCAATGCACTCATATAGATACTTCCCAGTACACTTGTTGCAGTCAGAACCACGTTAAACCGTCCCGCCAAAAACAGTCCGGTCAGGATTCCGAGGATCAGTCCGACGAAAATCGCACCGGTGATGTGCTTTCTGTACCACTCATAAAAACTCTTCATTTGTATGTACTCTCCTTACTTTTCAACTATAATATAACGTCTATATTTTACTATACACATATAGGCTATAGTTTATATCAAAAAGAGTGGAACGTCAATGTCCCACTCCTTATACCGTAAATTTCTCCACATAATAATTCTGTATCTCTGTAAGGATATACGCCTCATAATACTCCACCGGAATCTCCCGGTTCTCTTCCAGACTGTATGATACCGCCTTAATCTTCAACAGCGGCTGGCTTTCTTTCCGTTCCAGCATCTGTGCGATCTCTTTATCTGCCGTAACTGCTTCCAACGTCTGACGTACCCTGTACATTTCCGTATGAAAGAAGGAACCAAGGACTTCATATAATGAACGATTATTAAAGTCAAAGAAATCCAGCTTCGGAAATCTCTCCGCCGGCAGTACTGCCGTATTCAGGCTGTATGGAACCCCATCCGCATAATACAGGCTCCGTATCTCGTATACTTCATCCCCTTCGGTGATCTGAAGTTTCTCTGCCAGATATGCATCCGCATTCATCGTTTTCAATGATAACTGCTTTTTCGAAGGCGTTTTTCCTTCGTTCTTTACAGCTTCCGTGAAACTGTAAATATGTGAACGTTTCTGATCCTTCAGTTCCCTGACGAAGCAGCCTTTTCCTTTGATCCGGTAGAGAATTCCCTCTGCACACAGTTCATCGATTGCTTTCCGTACCGTCACACGACTGACATCGTAATGTCTGCACATCTCATTTTCTGAGGCGATCACCTGATTTGGTTTTAGTATATTATCCTCAATCTGTTCTTTTATTTCGTTTTTTATTACTTCGTATTTAGTCATATTGAATTCCACCTGTGTTCCACGATTATGCATAGAACCTGCTGCCAGCAGTTTCTCTTATATGCTTTGGTATACATAAAACTTGCCACCGGCAACTTTTCTTGCATGCATTGGCATAAAAACAACCATGAACCTCATATTTTCTTGAAATCCATGGCTGCTATGACGATCCTATTGTTTATTTTAACATAGAATCTCTTTTACATGTAGATTTTTCTTATTCTTTACGATACATTTACTGTGCATTTTCCTTCGCAATCTTTCTCCAGTTCAGGAAGCCGTATGTAGAATTGATGAAATTGATCGACTTCATGATGATGATCAGAAGCGCGGATGAATCACCCTGCATAAATACCATGATCCACATCACAATTGACAATGCATTTACGATTGCCCACATTGCCCACTGCTCTGAGAAACGAAGCAGATACAGGAAGCTTGCAACAACCGATACTACCGTTGTCAGAGAATCCATGAATGGAAGATTTCCACCCATCCACTTCAGGATCTGCATGTAGCCTAACACACCAACGAGCGTTACCACTGCTGTTGTAACCATGATCTTTGGTGTCATGGTACGGAATTTGACCTCGCCGCCTTTGGTCATGTTCTTCTTCCATGTGAAGATTGCAATCGCACTTACCGGAATCGAGTAGATCAGGTTGTACATAACCTCTCCGTAAAGCGGAATTCCCATACAGTTGATCGCATACAATGCACTGTTGATGATTGCAAAGTACAGACCTGCGACTTTACCTTTCGCTCCCAGTACCAGGTTCAGACTGCTTGTCAGTGTCATGATCAGCATGAATGCGCTTTCCTTCTGGATGCCCCATGCAACTGTCTGTACGATCAGCACGAATGCCAGCCACGCTTTTTCTTTCCAGCTCCAATCCGCAAAAAAGTTCTTAATTTTATTCATTTTCCCATTCCTCCGAAATCTTTTGAAATTCCTCGTAATCCATAACCGGTCCGGATGTACCTACGACCGCTGCTGCCACATGGTTGGCAAGTCTTACTGCAGCTTTTACTTCCATTCCCTTTGAAAGTCCTGCGATCACTGCTCCGATATGGCTGTCGCCTGCGCCAACCGTATCTACGACTTCCGTCTTGAACGATGCCACTTTCTGAATCTCATCTCCATCATAGAACATCGTTCCATCTCCCCCAAGTGTAACAAATACGGTATTCTGACTTTTTGCGAAAATATCCTTCACTGCGTCTTCTACATGTTCCTGACCGGTGTAGTTCCCAGCCTCGGCCTCATTGATGTGAAGCACCGGACTTAATGCCATCAACTTTTCCATCGTCTCAGGTTCAATCTCTGTTATCATCGGTCCCGGTGCAAAAAAGATCTTCTTTTTATCTATATCCGGTACATTCTGCAACCAGTCAGCAATAATCTTTCCACTGTTTCCACACACCTGATAACCGGCAATGTAGATATTCTCATATCGGCTCATGTCAATCCGGTCAAACCATTCTTTCTTGAAATGGCATTCCGCTCCCTGAACGGTAATAAATGTCCGTTCACCGTCCGCTTCTACCAGGCTTAAGCAGTATCCATTGTCTTCACTCGGTTCTTCAATCACTGGTTCGTATCCTTTTTCTTTCATTCCTCTGCGGATAATATCTGCAAATGATCCGGTTCCGACCGGTACACACAGATCATGTTCACAATGCAGGTTTCGCAAAGTATTTGCCACATTATAGGCACAGCCGCCGACTACCGTCTTCGTCTCTCTGCACGGAATATCTTCCCCGCTCTTCGGAAGCCGGTCGATCTTCATCATCAGATCGACGATTGCCGCACCGACTACTAGCGTCCGCATCCTGCTAACTCCCTTCCTTTTTTAAGAATGTTGATGTATTCATCAAAATCCGTCTCCGAATTCTGTACTCTTAAGAGTTCCGTGTATTCCGGATTGATCTTTGAGTATCCGGTAAATGCCCCACAGATTGCGGTTGCCATAGCTCCGATGGTATCGGTATCACCACCGAGGTTCGCACACATCAGACAACATTCATTCGGATCCTGTGTATAATATGCAATGGAAATTGCCGCCGGAACGGATTCAATGATTCCCACACCGGATCCGATCACATCATAGATTTTCTTTGAAAATGTATCTGCATCGTCTGCATATTCTTTTGCGATCTGTACACCGATCTTCACACGTTCCGCAAGTCTTGGACTGAATGTCTCGCACCCCTTTTCATATCCTGCTTCTTCTACCGAAAGGATGTCACTTAATACCTGCTCAAAATCATTATTTACAATTGCAGATGCCACACCTTCTGCGATCATGGCTGCTCCGGCAATTGTCACATCACTGGTATGCGTTGCCTGAGACACACCGTATACATAATCAATCAGCTCTGTTCTCTGATCCGGTGTAAATAAGCATCCGATCGGCGCGATTCTCATAGAGCTTCCGTTGGATAATGCTTTGTTCGTGATCGCACTTGCATCCACACCGTCACGGAAATTCGCCAAAGCTACCTTCGATGTCGGTCCGAGAATGTTATTTTCAAATGCATTTTCCTTCTCTGCCCACTCCAACATACGCTTTGCAATGTCTGCCGCATCTGGTTTATAATCTGTAGCTTTTAATGAATCCAGAAGTACCAGAGCCTGGCCTGTATCATCTGTAAACTGCGCTTTGTCGTAGTTAAATGCCACGTCATTTTCCTTCGGTCCGTCGATAAATCCTGTAATCTTTCCCCCGAAAAATTTTCTTGCTCTTTCACGTCCCCACAACTCTGCCGGCATGCCCATCGCATCACCTAGTGCCATCCCATATAATGCTCCTGCTATCTTGTCTCTTAATTCCATTTGTCTGCTTCCTCCAAATACATCTTGATAGTACAACTTGTATTGCTTCTTGTTGAGTTCATTCTAGCTGTGTTGGTGCTTTTTGTCAACGACGTTTTCTATATTTACATTTTTTTAGTAAAGTCGTCAAGAATCTGAGTGGATTTATTTGTAAATGAGATAATATTTTTGTTAAAATTGCCAATAACAGCTTTTTCGAACGCATGGCAAAAAAAATCCCTGAAATCACAGTCATTTGTCGTTTTACTGTGATTTCAGGGATTCATTTCTGATTTCAGACTATAGCTTCCAGACTATTTTTACTATTTTATCAGTCATCTAACAGTACATCATTAACCACATCGTATGCATCTTCCAATGCATCCAACGCTTCCGTCAGAGTGTCTGCTTTATCCACTTCACCGGCTTCTTCATATTCATCCAGTATATTTACCAGAGAATCTTTTACTTGTTGGATGGATGTTATCAGGTCTTTTAACTGTTCTTCTTTTGTTGATGTGGTATTTATATTTACTATTTTTCTCACGTTAATAACCTCCTGTGTTCTTGTCTATTTATTCTCTTGCTGATACATTTTCTTCCAGTGTTCTAATTCTTCCTGCATTTTTTTTAATTGTAATTTATTTTCTTTTAATTGCTGATCTTTCTCCTCTATTTCCATCTTTGATTCTTCCAGTTCTTCTCTTGTCTTATCCAGATCCTTCTGCATCTCATCTACCATCAGTTCTACACTATTCCGGTCCAGTTCCTGTAATTCTTTTGAAAACATTCCCATCACCTCATCTAAATCACGGCAGATCACATAGATTTGTTCATACATTTCTTTAAAATCCGAATATTTTTCTATGATACTCAGAATATCATCCGGCTCATCCATACACATAAACGCAAGCCATGCTTCCAGCCGATTATTTATAATCATCTTACTACTTTTATTGTGCTTAATACTACGAAAGTTGTCAAGCGTTACAAATAAATATTTCTGTAGAAGATTCATTTCCGCTCCTGTATCTGATTTCTGTTCAAAATGATGTAAATATACATCTCTAAATTTGTGTAACTGTGATGGACTTGTTTCAAACAAGACAATCGTGTATACATCTTTTATATCTCTATAACATGATTTTGTTTTCTTTCCTTCTTGTTTATTCTTTTTGCGTACTCTTCTGTATTGACGCAATAACAAATCTGCTGAATAACATGCACTTCGTTCTCCCGGAAACATATAACCATTCTTTTGTATCTCCAGATTGACAATACTTCCGTTTTCTAATTCTACCACGATATCCATAATCAGAATAGAATACCCATCCGAAAGTCCCGTCTCTTCATTCGGCAGTACTTCAAGTATTTTCACTTTCTGTTGAAGCAACAACGATAAAAATTCTTCTACTCTTTCTTCATAAATTTCTGGATTCAAAATAGCTTTACTAATGAAATCATACATCATTTTTACACCTTTTGTTCCTGTTACAAAAGCCAGAAATTCTTCTCTTTCATCTTCTTGCCAATTTTCATAGATTTCTTTCAGCTTTGAATTATTCTCAATTTCTTTTAAAACTTCTTCTTTTGTTCGAATCATCGGAAAATACTGTTGCAGCTTATTCATCATAGACAGCTCCTCCTTGTATCCCAGCAATATAAAATTATTAGTTACTATGTCTTCATATCGGATAATTGTTTCGAATTTGAAATACCGAAATGAGATGCCCTCGGGCTTAGAATTTTTAGGAATATGAAACTTTTCTTTAAAGTTAATTTACAATAACACAAAAGGAAAGATTCTGCAATACTTCTGCAAAATCTTTCCCTTTGATTCTTCCAAGTGCTTCGGTAATTAAATTCTTACACTCATCTCATGCCATTCTTCCCCGCCCCAGGTTGACTGCGCGATTCCTTTATCTTTAAATCCGAATTTCTCATACATCGCTACCTTCGATTCCAGGCAGGTAAGGATAATCTCTTTTCTTCCCCTTCCCCATTCTCTTTCGAGATACCGGCGTACCAGTTCTCTTGCAAGCCCCTGACTGCGGTATTCCGGCAGTACATCCAGACCCAGCAGCATGATATTCTTTCCTTCCGGATTATGCAGACCTGCATCCGTAAAAAATTCATCCTTTAATACGACCTCGTCTGTTGCAAGTCCATTTAAAAAACCTGCCATCTTTCCATTTTCTTTATCAATCACTACCAGAAATAAATCCGCAATTCCGGCAACACGGTCTTTCATATGCTTCTTAGAACAGGCTTCATTCGGCGGAAAACAGATCCTTTCGATCTCTGCTGCTTCTTCTGCTTCGTTCTGTTTTATGTTTCTAAATTCATATCTTTCTGAAATATGTGTATCTGTCATTTGCTTTTCTCCAATCCCATTACCGTATAAAATGTGTCGCAATTCGTTCTTCCTTTTCCGGTAATCCGAACTGTTCTTTTCCAAGCGCAATACTCTTCATCAAGAATGTCATATTTCTTGCAAGTGTACGCATCGTCTGTTTTCCTTCTCCGTCCTGCTCTGACTCACCCGGCATACGTCCATGAATGCTGTTCCAATACTGGCTTGATGCAACCGGCATTCCGGAGATTGTAAAATACTTGTTCAATTCATCAAATGTTGCCGAACAACCACCGCGTCTCGCACATACAACACTTGCTCCGACTTTCATCGTCTTGTCAAAATGACTGCTGTAGAACAAACGATCAAGACAGGCAATCAGTGTCGCATTTGCTGACGCATAATATACCGGGCTTGCAACGACAAGTCCATCGGCTTCTTCAAACTTTAGTGCCAGTTCATTTACCATATCGTTGAATACACATTTGCCTTTCTCATAGCAGGAACCACAGGCGATACAGCCTCGAATATCTTTATTGCCGACCAGTATGATCTCTGTCTCGATTCCGTTATCTTTAAATACCTGTTCCATTTCTTTTAATGCAACAGATGTATTGCCATTAGCCCGTGGGCTTCCATTTAACATTAACACTTTTAACTTTTGCTGCATTGATTTGTTCCCCTTTCAATGATTCTCTTCCTGACAGATATTTCTTTCAGGATTCGCAAGTTTTTATGCTCATATCTTTGGCGTTCTGAATTCCACCGCATGCTTCCTCTTCCAGATTGGGAACAAATTCCGCTGACACACATAATTCTCCCTCTCTTTGATCGCAACCGCCTGAAAAAACGTCTTCCACATCTCTGTATATTCATCTTCATACTGTTCTGTTTTACGAAGTGACTCAAATTCGTCATCCGTCAGATAACGCAGATAGTTTGTTCCGTCTTTTGGATGTACGCATGCTGTTTTCCGGTTATCATCTATGATCATCCAATGTTCTGATGGCATCCGGTCCGCAAAATGTCTGCCAACCAGCATGATCACATCACTTTTGGGTTCCAGATGACTGACATAGACCTTTCTGTCCAGCGACTGAAATCGTGCAAATTCATTAAAATGATGGCTTTCATTACCGACTTTCCGCCGAAGTTCCAACATGCGCATCACATGAGGATTCGAATACTGTTCCAGTACCTTACTTCCCACTGCAAATCCGACACGCAGAAAATTATAGATTGCCTGTAACGCATCTTCCTCCGCAGAAAGGGTTGCATAATATACATCCAGATATGCTTCATCGGAAATATCCCTGCGAACAGAGCGGATTACTTTTTCTGCTTTCACATTATCCCCGTCTACATGGACATATTCATCAAACATTGTCTGCTGTAATATCGGTTCTTTCTTTAATTGTATCTGATCATGACCGATTCGTAAAGCTTCCGACCAGGCATCATAGATGCAGGTCATAATGTCCTCCAAACGATCCTTACAAGTATATATCTTCATAATTTCCTACCCAATCCCAAAGTCTCCCAACGACAATTGCACATAAGATTCATTGGAATGTTCTATATTCCATACATCTTTCTTATCTACACTCACCAGTTGTCTCATAATATACGATGCTTCAACCGGTGTATGATACATCTGTTTTCCCCCACAGGTAATAAAATAATGCGCCCGCTTAAGTACCACACCCATCTTCTTTAAGCTTGCAAAATCCAGTCTTCCATACCGTCTTGCATGTGTGATCCGACTGGCAGATTTGGGACCGATTCCAGGTACCCGAAGCAGTCTTGCATAACTTGCAGTCTCTATTTCCACAGGAAATTGTTCGAGATGTCGTAATGCCCAGTCACACTTTGGATCGACCAGTTCATTGAAATCCGGCTTTTCTTCCGACAATAATTCACCTGCCTGGAATCCATAAAATCTAAGCAGCCAATCTGCCTGATAGAGGCGGTGTTCACGCAAAAGCGGTGTCGGTGTTCCAAGCCCCGGCAGTGCATCATCCTCATTCAGCGGAATATATGCTGAGTAAAACACTCGTTTCAGATCAAAGCCCTGATACAACTGCTGGGTCGTCTGCAATAATGTATAGTCACTTTCCCCCGTCGCACCGATGATCATCTGTGTACTCTGCCCGGCAGGTGCAAAACGACGCTTTAAACCAGACATATCATGGGGTGCTAACTGATATGCATTGTCCCATGTAAGGAGTCCATCCACTCTCCCCATTTCTTTTTGAGAAGGCAAAGTTCCGTCCTTTCCATCCGACAGTCTGTCTGTCTTCTTTTTTTCTTCCAGGCTTTCCCGATAATTCCTTTTGGATATTTCCGAAAAAATGCCGTTATTTAACAGTTGATTTCCCCTGCTTCTTTCCATATATGCTGTCTTTCCGATGGCCATCCGGTGTGCAGCAATTGTATTCTGAACCTTTCCCATAGGATTAAGGATTGTCTTCATTGTCTTATTCGGTGCAAGAGTCCGAAGCCCCTCTTCCGTTGGAAGTTCCAGATTGACACTGATACGATCGGCCAGATATCCTGCCGCTGCAAGAAGTTCATCCGAAGCTCCCGGAATCGTCTTCACATGGATATAACCGTTAAAATGATATTTTGTGCGAAGCAGCAGTAAAGTCTCACACATCTTTTCCATCGTGTATGTCGGATTTTTCAAAACTCCGGAGCTTAAGAAAAGGCCTTCTATATAATTCCGCTTGTAAAACTCAATCGTCAGTTCACAGATCTCTTCGGGTGTAAATGTTGCCCGTTTCACATCGTTGCTTGCACGATTAATGCAATATTTACAATCATAGGCACAATGATTTGTCATCAGAATCTTTAATAAAGAAATACATCTTCCGTCCGCTGCAAAACTGTGACAGATGCCGCATGCCTCTGTATTGCCGAGTTCTCCTTTCTTTCCCCGGCGGCTTGAACCACTTGACGTACATGCTACATCATATTTTGCCGCATCAGCGAGAATCTGTAATTTCTCCTGTGTTGTATAATTACTGTTTTTGATTTCTATATTCATAGTTTTATTATACAAACAAGCGTTCTTGTTTTCAAGTGTTTTCCGAACATTTGTTCTTGTTTCCTACTATACATGCCTGCTATCTTTATTTTTTCAGGAAATGTTCCCTGTTCGGATATACCTGCCTGAAAGCCTCAAGCGCCGCCTCCTGTAACAGCGCAAACTCTTTCTCCATATGAAGCAGATGCGGTGCACGAAAAGCGATCATACTAATCTGCTGCGCAATCTTTTTTGTCACTCCTTCTTCTGACATCTGTCCCATTCCAAATACAAGTGACGTAAATGCTCTTCCTCCCCTGCTGACTTCAATGAATTTCAGAAAGACATTCTGAAGCTCCTGCAAAAGAATTTCCTTATATACTTTTTCCTGAAGCAGTGATTCTGACAGCCCCAAAGTGGCAGCTATCTTCGCTCCCTGCTTTCTCCGTTTTCCTCCCAGATCCACTGTCGTACCCTCTGCCAGATATTTCATTTCCATAAGACATCTCATAAATTCATCTTTTACGGGTGTTCGTTTTCCATATCTTGCAATCCATAACTGTTTCCGGTATTTGTCTTTCTCCGACTCTCCGTCGCCGGTATTTGCTTTTAATAACTCCAGTCTTTTTACCGGATCTGTTTCTTTGTAAAATGCAATTATCCATGCGTTATCCATTTTCTATTTCCTCATTATTATTTCAAAAAATGATCTACATTACTGCTATCCACACGGCAATATTCGGAGACATAATATCTGCCTTCCTTTAAATGTTTCCGATTTGTGTCTTTTCCACAGACAATCTCTACCGATAATTTCGCCAATTCCATTGCCTGATCCTCTTTATCATTATAGACGGTTCCCTTCATTTTTCCAGTCTTGATTGCCTCCAGCGCATCGTCCAGACCGTCAATTCCAAATATGACAGGCCAGTTCCGGCAGTCATATCCGGCCTTCTGCCAGGCTTCCACTGCTCCCAGTGCCATCTCATCATTATTGGAAATAACCAGTTCTATCTCATCTCCATATTGTTCAATAAGACGACTCATCCTGTTTTCAGCCTGTCCACGGTTCCAGTCTGCAAACTGATAACTCAATTTTTCAAGATTAATCCCCTGTTCAAGCAAGGTCTTAACCGAATAGTCTGTTCTGCTGATGGCATCCTGATGTCCGGCCTCTCCTTCCAGAAGTATGTACTGAATCTTCCCATCCTGATTCTTATCAACTTCCGGATGATTCTTAATATAATCCGCCACAATTTCTCCCTGCATGATCCCGGACTGCTCTGCGTTACATCCTATATAATACAGCTTCTCCCATTGCATCAGATCCTCCCTGACCGGCTCCCTGTTAAAAAAGAGAACCGGGATATCTTCTTGTTTTGCCATCCTGATAATACGGGATGGTGCCGTTCTGTCAACCAGATTCACACACAATACATCACAGCCGGCGTCAATCATCTCCTCAACGATCTCATTTTGATCCTGCTGATTATCATCGCCGTTTTTTACCGTTGTGATGATTTTCATATGATTTGTATCCATTTTTTTCAGATTCTCTTTTAACTGATCCGTCATAGCATTGATAAATGGATCATCTTGCGTATAGGTTACAACTCCTATCCGGATGATATGATCTGTCTTTACACTCTTGTCTTCACATCCGGTAATCAGAAAAGCAATCAGCAGGATAACTGCTATCATACTTCTTCTTTTTCTGTTTTTTTTACTCATAAGAATATAAGAACCTTTCCAAATTATCATTTAATGAAAATTCATCTCTGTCAAACACCTTTATCTCTGTCTTATGGCCTTTTAGCCTGTAGAATCTGTGTTCCAGCTTTTGTGCCATTTCCCCGACACTTTTATATCCGATCTCATAGGCATCCGGAACCACCAGTCCCTGGATATTTCCGTTATCCAATAACACTACCGCTTTTACACTGCTCCCAATGCCATATATGTCCGCTCCCTGATATGAATCTTCATCAGACTGCTCGCCTAGTTCTTCCAATGCATGTGGATCCAGAACCACTATTGCATCTACTTTATCTTTTTTACTCACTTTTTCATAGATATTCTGATCTTTTTTCCGGTAACAATACCAGTCGATCTCACTTTTGGTATCTTTCAGCGAATCCTTTAATCCCCGAATCGCATCCTGATCTGACTTTGATTCTTTCCAGTTTGCGACAACTCCGATTTTCTGCCGCTTCTTTCCCAGCTGCTTTCCAAGTTCAGAACCTATCTTATAATAATCCGGTCCGATTACCGGATTACCGGAATTCCCGCCTTCTTTGGAATATACATCCTCCATGATCAGTGTGTATGGCGTCTTGGCACACTGTTTTTTTAACATGTCTTTCGTATCACTTCCCGGTGCCGGACATATGATAAATGCATCTATATTGTTGCGCTTCTGCTCTTTTATAATTTCTTTTTCCATCTCTGCATTTTCAATTTCATCTGTATTACAGATAATCATATGAAGATTGTTTATTTTCGCCGACTGCTTCATTCCTTTAATCAGTGAATTCCACCGGTTATCTCCTGATTCCGGTAAGATCACCGCCACTCGTTTTTCCGGCACATCCCGGTCAAAAATCTTCCATGCAAAAAATAATGTCAGTATCAGGAAAATACACTCCAGTATCAGGAATGTAATTTTATTCTTTTTCATCTACATCCCTCCCCTGTATATATTTCTGCATCTCCAATTGTTCCGCATTCTCCTTTGTATATGGAATTGCCGGTATATGGATAACAACCCTGGTCCCCTCATCCGGTTCACTATATATCTCCAGGCCATATTGCTCACCAAACATCAGCTGAATTCTGGAATGCACATTGATCACACCAACACCCGAACCATGTTTTGGAACTTTATTGTTATCTTTCAGGATATTTTCCAGAACTTCTTTTCGCATTCCCATTCCATTATCTTCTATAATAATGTAAATATCGTCTTCTTTCTTTTCTCCCCGGACTGTGATTTTTCCTTCATCGTCCTCATCCATATTTCCCACGCCGTAATAAATTGCATTTTCGAGAATCGGCTGAATGACTAATTTTACAATACAATAATCTTCTATCTCTTTATCCGTCTGAAATTCCATTTGAAAACGTTCTTTATAACGCATAAGCTGGATATTCATATAGCTTCTGCTGTGCTGAAGTTCATCTTTAACCGGAATGATCGTCTTTCCGCGGGATAAACTGACTCTTAAAAGCTTTGCCAGTTCGGAGATCATAATAACTGCTTCTTCATTTTTCTGTGCTTCGACCATCCAGGTAATAGATTCCAGTGTATTATAGAGAAAATGTGGATTAATCTGACTTTGTAATGCATCCAGTTCACTTTTTCTCCGTTCATTCTGCTGACGGATAATTTCCCCCATAAGCGTCTCAATCCGTTCATATGATCTTTGAACGGAATAACCCAAATGTCGTATTTCTGAAGAACCTCCTATGTAAATATCCGGTTTTCCTCCTGCTTCATATGTTTTAACCGATTCATCCAGTTTCCGAATCGGTTTGGATATTTTTCTGGAAATCAGCCTGTTTCCTTCCAGAAGCATCATCATAAGAACCATGATTGTTGTAAAGATATAATATCTGAAATTGTTAATTCTTGCAGTCTGCACGCTCTCCGGTACAACTCCGATCAGTTTCCATCCTGTATAGGCAATGTTGCCAACCACTACACTTTCCTTGTGTCCGTCTGTTGTGATCTCATAAGTGCCCTCCTCATACCCGGAAGCCTTCAGACTATTCTCCTCAAACAGTCCCCTGGCCATCTCTGTTTTTCTCGGATGATAGATCATCTGTCCGTCACGGCTGATCATATAATAATAGATTCCTTCCGAAGAATCATTAATCTGCTTTAAGACATCTTCGATCACCGAATATTTCATATCTACAAGAAGGACTCCGCTTCCCGGAATCTCCCCATCGTTTATATCCACATAACGACTCAGTGAAACAACCCAATGATAACGATACAGACCATCTTCATACAAATTCTGAATATGCGGAACGGAAAAATGTACATTTTCAATTGCACTCTCGGCATTCTTATACCAGTCCTGTCCCGTTACATCTATATTTTCTTTTTCAACAGCAACCGGTTCCGAAGCAATCAGCCGGCCTTCGTTCCCATATAATGCCAGACTCTCGATTTTATCCGAATTCACCTCGTATAATAAGCTGAACTGTTCAGCAAATTTTTCACTGGATATATCAAATTCCTGTACGATATTATAATTCGCTGCATTAAAAATCTGCCTGATATCTAACAGGTCCGAATTCACCCTGTCTACCGTGCTTTCCACCGTCGCCTCTGTATTTGATACTGCCATCTTATCAATCGCAAGCTTAAATCTTTGATACAAAAGGAATCCCATAGTTACAATCGTGACAAGTGTAATCGCCATAAGAACAGACATGATGATTGACTGTATATTAAATACAACATTTTTTTTGAAATCCGAATCTTTTTTTCTTTTTTTCACGCTTTTTCCTGTTCCCTTCATACGGATTACTGTTCTACTTTACAGATGCTCTATACTTCGAAGGAGAAACTCCAAACTTCTTTTTAAATACATAACTAAAATAATTGGCATCGAGATACCCCACTTTTTCTGCTATTGTGTAACTTTTCTCATCTGTATTTAATATCATCTCTGCCGCAATATCCATTCTGTAATCTGTTAAATAAGAGATAAACGATTTTCCCGCTTCTTTTTTAAATACAGAAGAAAAATAAGAATTCGATACACCGAGAACCGCACATACCTCGTCCAATGATATATCCGCCTCCATATACCTTTCTTTCACAATGTTCTGTGCTTCCACAATGAGCCGTCTGGCAGAACTGTTTCTTGCACATTTCAGCTTTTCACTGATTGTTTCCGACATCTGCACAATCCATGCTGTCAGTGAACTCTCATCCATCTGCGATACTTTTTCGTAAATATTCTGCATATTACCGGATATTTTATTGAAATCCAGCGAATTATCTGTACAGAACTTAAAAAATCCACTGACGATCTCCATTGTAGCAAGATTATACTGACTCATGGTTTCTGTATTTTTATGAAGCTTTTCCATCTCTCCATGTGCTGCCCGCTCTATCTCTGCCGAATCTCCTATACGAATTGCACGAAATAGCATCTGCATCCTTGACTCTTCTGACTGAACCGGTTTGATCTGTTCCTTCGGAACAATCTCTCCAATATTAATTGCCCGTTTTGTTCCGTATAAAACCCTGTAAGAAACTGCTTCTCTTGCCCGTTCATAGGAAAGACTGATCTCATACAGGCTGTCACACACGGTTCCGATTCCCGCTGTAACAACTGCACCCATGATGCGGTACGCCCACCGACAGAATCTGTCACAGGCATCTGTTATCTGGGTAATCTTATCTTCCGCATCCAGTTCCAGAATCAGCAGTGTATTTCCCATATATATAAATTCTCGACAGTTCCACTGATCCATCAGTCTCTGCTTGATCTCTCTTTCTACCGACATGGATAAAAGCAGTGGGTTCATGCCTTCGGGCACATGGTTCTCCGATGTGTGGAAGATTACACAGCCAAAGAGAGGTCCTTTCATATCTACCTGATACGCCTGTAAAAATCTTTCATAATCCTTTTTTTCTACTCTTCCTTCAATTAATGAAATAAAAAAATTGGACTGTAATTTCGGAAGTACTTCCTGAAAATAATCATTTAATTTTTTTACATTTAATTTTTCTTCTCTTTCCCTGTCCAGCGTATGTTTCAGATTGGTCAGGCTTTCTGACAATTCTGTTGCATTGACCGGTTTGAGCATATATTCCTTGATTTCCAAATGCACTGCTTCTTTCGCATATTCAAACTCATCAAATCCCGTACAGAGCATGATATAAATATTCGGATATTCCCGATTCAGCCTTCTGGATAACTCTAACCCGTCCATATAAGGCATCTTAATATCCGTCAGCACCACATCCGGCTGGAGTTTTTCTACTAATTCCAGTGCTTTTACCCCATTTGTCGCACTTCCTGCCACCTCAAACCCCAGATCATTCCAATGAATTTTTTTCTCTATCATATCGATGACTTCGGCTTCATCATCTACGAGAATCACTTTATATCGTTCCATCTTTTTCCCCTTTTTCATGGCCGCTATACATTTATTCCAGTATAACAAATTTACGTCTCTTATAACATATCCAAATACAAAATCTGCCTTCAAAATTTTTTTACTCACAAATTCCTTTCGAACGCATCATGTTGAAAAAACCGTCCCTTTCATCTTTCCGATGAGCAGGACGGTCTACTTCTTTTTGTATAAACCTGTATAAACAGTCTTTTATTTATTATTTCTTCTGTACATATTTCAGACAGTCAAGTGTTACTGCTGCCAGAATAATGATACCTTCAAAAATAAACTGAAGGTTTGTATCAATACCAAGAACCGTCAAAGAATAGGTCAATGATGTAAAGATCAGTACACCTGTCACAACTCCCGATATCTTACCAATACCACCGGTAAAGGAAACTCCACCAACTACGCAGGCTGCAATGGCGTCCATATCCCATCCCTGTCCGTAAGCGGCACTACCGGATCCAACCATTCGTACACACTCCAGCCATGAACCGAATCCATAAAGGATACCTGCAAGGATAAATGCTCCCATCGTTACTTTAAATACCGAGATTCCTGATACAGCTGCCGCCTCTGGATTTCCACCAACTGCATATAAATTTTTTCCAAATGTTGTCTTATTCCAGATAAACCATACAACAGCAATCGCAACTACTGCCCATAAAATAATCATCGGAAAACGTCCTGCCTGTGGAATAAAAATATTTGGAATTGTCGGATCAATCGCACCAAAAGAAACTCCTTTTGTAGCATATGTAACAAGACCAAAGATGATCAACATATTTGCCATCGTTGAAATAAATGGATGCATCTTAAATCTTGCCATGAAAAATCCGGCTGTCATTGCAAATACAGTTGTGAAAAGTATACACACACATAATGCTAATATAGCTCTTGATGCCGGTGCCATACCCGAAAAATCAAAAACATGTCCAAACACAGTACCTGTGTTAATTCCGTTATGCATGATAATGGTTGCTGTAACCATACCCATACCAACCATACGTCCTACAGAAAGGTCTGTACCTGTCAGAAGGATCAGACCGGCAACTCCAAGTGCAAGGAACATTCGCGGTGAAGCCTGCTGCAAAATGTTAAGGATGTTTGTGGTTGTAAAAAGCTGTGTATTTTTCACGAATGGTGTAATAATACACAATGCGATAAAGATCATGATAATTACAATATACAGACCGTTCTTATACAAGAACTGTGTCATATTAAATGTGTACTTGTAATTTTCAAAATTCTGTGCCTGCTTCTGTGCAAATGTATATTTTGACATTCTGAGCAGATCGATCAGGTGGAACTTATGCATGTATGCATCATGTTTTCTATCCTTGATCTCCTGGATCCTGGATTCATGTGTCATCTGCGCATCATATAATTTATTCTTATATGTGTATTTTTCAGCTTTGATCTCTTCTGCATCTTTCAGGCTGCTGACTGCCTTCTTATGTTCTTCCTGCAGATCCGCTTTTAATTTTTCAAAATTACTGTTTTCCGCTTTTTTCTCTGCTTCGCAGCTCTTTGCAACAATGTTATAATACTCACTGTTGTAATGTTTGGAAAGAAAACCTTCAGCATCTGCGATCAGTTTTGCAATCTGCTGTTTATTTGCATCTTCTGTTGCTTTTGCCTTCTCCAGATTCTTCTTACATTCCCCGATAATCTTATTCTGTTCTTCTTTTGTTAAGTTCTTATTCTCTTTTGCTATTGCAATCTGATTTTTTAAACTGTTGACTTTGTCAGATCCTTCCACACGCAGTGCATCGATCTGCTCCTGTATTTTTCCAACATATTCGTCAATCGGTTTCAAAAGTATTGCTTCTTCTTCAGCCGAAATGATAATGCTTTTTTCTGCCATCTTCCATACCCCTCTCTGTTACAGATATTTTGCACTGAGTCTCAATAATTCTTCCTGGTTCGTCTCTTTTGTATTTACGATTCCGGCCAGTCGTCCGTTTGACATAACACCGATACGGTTCGTAATACCAAGAATCTCCGGCATCTCAGAAGATACAACAATAATTGTTTTCCCCTGCTTTGCCATATTGATGATCAGTTCGTAAATCTCATATTTCGCACCAACATCAATTCCTCGTGTCGGATCATCCATCATGAATACACTCGGTGAACGCTCCAGCCATTTTCCGAAGATTACCTTCTGCTGATTTCCTCCGGAAAGACTTGTGATCATATCATCCGGACCCATACACTTTGTATGCATGATTTTAATCTCTTCCGCAGTTGCACGTACCATTCTGTCATGTGACAGCACTGCACCATTCTTATAATGGTTCATATTAGCGATGGTCGTATTAAATGTAATATCGCCTTTTAAGAACAGACCATTAGCTTTTCTTTCTTCTGTGATCAGGGCAAATCCATGATCCATTGCATCTCTCGGCGATGAAAAGTTCATGATCTTTCCATCGTATATTACATTTCCTTCTGCTCTTGTGCGGATTCCGAAGATTGTTTCTAAAAGTTCCGTACGTCCGGCACCAACCAGACCGTAAAATCCAAATATTTCTCCTTTTCTGATATCAAAGGATACATTTTGAATCTTTGGTGCATATTTTGACGAAAGATTCTGTACAGAGAGAATCTTCTCTCCGGGCTCATTGTCAACAGGTGGAAATCTGTTATCCAGCGAGCGCCCAACCATTGCCGATATCAGTTCATTCATATCTGTATCTTTGCACTCTTTTGTCATAACCAGACTACCATCTCTGAGCACAGATATCTCATCACATATATTGAATATCTCATCCATCTTATGTGATATATAAATCAGCGAAATTCCCTGTGCTTTCAACTGACGCATCATCTTGAAAAGTTTCTCAACTTCCGGTGCTGTCAGGGATGAGGTCGGTTCATCCAGTACAATTACTTTGGAATGATAGGAAATAGCTTTTGCAATCTCACACATCTGCCGCTGGGACACAGACATTTTTTTCATTGGCTGTGTCAGATTTGCTGTAATTCCAAGCTGTCTGAAGAGATTTGCAGTTTCCTTTTTCATTCTTCCTTCATCGACAATTCCAAAAGAATTCTTTGGATATCGTCCAAGAAACATATTATCTACAACGCTTCTTTCAAGACATTGGTTCAATTCCTGGTGTACCATCGCTACTCCGTTTTCCAGTGCATCTTTTGGTCCCGAGAAATTTACTTCTCTGCCGTCTAATATAATTGTCCCCTCATCTTTCTGATAAGTACCAAAGAGACATTTCATCATTGTCGATTTTCCGGCACCGTTTTCACCCATAAGTCCCATAATGGTCCCAGGTTTGACATTCAGGTTTATATGTTTCAGAACTTTGTTTCTACCGAACGACTTACTCATGCCATTGATCGATAAGATGTATTTATTCTTATCTACTGTCATAACTCTGCTTCCTTTTCTTGATGAAAGAAGGGTATCATCTCTGACACCCCTCTGCGTTTCATTCATTTACCATTTAACCAGTCTCTTATTTTGAGAGAAGTGATGTGTATGCTGATGCATTGTCTGTCTTAACCATGTTAATTGCAAATGCATCATATTCGTTTGGATTTCCGAGACGGTTTGTGATGTTCGACTCTGTCTGTCCATCTCCACCGATGTAATCAACCTTCAGGTTAAGGAGATCATCATAGTTCTCAAGAAGTGGCTGGTATGTTGAGCTCAGGAAGTTGTCTGATGCATTGTAAATATCAAGCCATACTTTCTTAGATGGACTCTTGCTTGAATCAAGCTGTTTTGACACTTTGTCATAAATCTTTGTTGAATCTGTAAAGTCTTTGTAATTATCAGCTGTTACTGCAACATTTAATGCGTAGTAAGATCTTTCTTCTTCGCTGTATCTGTAATCTTCACCTTCTTTCAGGCAGTTACCGGCATCATCTGCTGTACCAATACCTGTATCCACGTCTGCTCCGTCAAGTGCGTTACGGAGTACTCTTAATGTCAGATAAGCCTGAACATCTGCATGCTGAGAGATTGTTCCGCCGTATCCTTCAGCGATTGCTGCAACAGCGTCACTGTTTGCATCATATCCGAATGTAGGAACTTTGTTATCTTTTGCCCATGCATTAAACATTGACATTCCCATACCATCATTGTTAGAAACAACAATATCGATCTGATCTCCGAAAGAAGCTTCCCATGTTCCGATTGCGTTACCTGCTGTAGCCGCATCCCATGTTGCCCCTGCTGAGTTCTTCATTTCCTGAGAAGCAAGCTCACGGACTGTAAATTCTTTTCCGTCTACATCAATCTTAGCATCCTGGACAACTTTTGCTTTTCCGTCTACGTTTGTTCCTGCCGGCTTGGAAGCAACTTCGTCACCATCTTTAACTCCTGTTCCAAGTGCCGCACGAACACCACGTGTACGTGCGATAGAATCATTATGTCCGATGTCACCGATTGCAAGTACGTATCCGATAACTCCATCACCATTTCTGTCAATCTTATCAGCATTTGCTTTGATATAATCAACAACCATCTCTCCCTGAAGTTCTGCTCCCTGATTAGCATCAAATCCTACATAATAAGTATCTTTGTTGAAATTCAACGCTTCTTTGTCCAATTCCCCTGTTGAACTATTAGAAGGTTGACGGTTAAACCAGCAAAGCGGTTTGTCCTTATTGGCTACAGAACTGCTGTCTGAAGATTCTGATGATTTTGAATCACCTGACGAAGATCCTCCGCAGCCTGCCAGTGATAATGCAAGTGTTGCTGCCATCATGAGTGCAAATACTTTTTTCTTTTTCATTTTCTTTCCTCCTGTTTTGTGCGTTTTGTTTTTAATCGCGTCTAACTCATTGACTAATCTCATTATAATAACAACACTATTTTTTTGACATAGAATATTTTTGGATTAATTATCAATATTTTTATATTGACCTATGTTTTTTTATACATTTTATCCAATTGCGCAGAATCTGTCTCTACTATATATAATATAAAACAAAAAAACTGCGATAATAACCTTCACGCTATTACCACAGTTTCTCTTATATGTTCTTATAAAATAATGATTAAGCTGTTGCTTTCTTATCATCTGTTTTTTCAAGAAGTTTCTTTACACCCTGGATTGCAACCAACACACCAAGGATCAGAAGCAATACGGCAAAAATCAGCTGTAATGTATTTCCAAGATCCAGCCCTGTTGTCAGGAATGCTTTTGTCAGTTTCACGATCGTCATACCAAGTGCTGTAAATGTAACAGCCATCATGAATACCATTGGAATCCAGAGCATACATCCCTGACGTTTTGTCTTCTTAAGGAATACTGCGCAGGCTACCAGTGCCAGTACAGATAACAGCTGGTTGGCTGAACCGAACAGTGGCCAGATCTCTGCATATCCGACTTTGGTCAGGAAATATGCAAGTACCAGTGTAATGATTGTTGCAAAGTATTTATTTGTTACCACTTTCATGAATGGATTCAGATGATCCATATCTGTATCGTCATCGATAAAGAATTCCTGGAACGACAGACGTCCGACTCTGGCTACAGAGTCCAGTGATGTCAATGCAAATGCGGATACTGCCAGGTTAATCAGTGTAAATACAAGTGAATGTGGCAGACCAATAACTGACAGGAAGTTCGCAATCGCTCCGGCGAAAATCTGAGGCTGTGTTGTCAGTCCCTGTGCTGCTGCTTCACCTTTAGCAAAAGATGCAACTGCGATCAGTGCAATAACTGCAAGCATACTTTCCATTAACATTGCTCCGAATGATACAGGAAGCATGTTCTTCTCATTCTTAATCTGTTTGGATGCTGTACCGGAAGATACCAGTGAATGGAAGCCGGAAACCGCACCACAAGCGATCGTTACAAATAAGATTGGGAACATATACTGTCCATCTACGTTAAAGCTTGTGAATGCCTGAAGGTTACAAGATGGATTTGCTACAAATACACCAATAACCGCACCAACGATCATAAAAATCAAAAGGTAACTATTCAGATAGTCACGAGGCTGAAGAAGTGCCCATACAGGAGCGACACTGGCAATCAGGATGTAAACGAAGATGATGAGATGCCATGCATCCAGTCCTACATACATTGGGAAGTGAAGTCCCAGTGCGATTGCTGCTACCAATAATACGATTGCAACCGCTGTATTAATCCACTTGTTGAATTTCGTATACTTCAAAAACATTCCAAGTCCGACTGCTTCTAAGATAAATATCATAGAAGTAGTTGCGACTGCACCGTTAGCTGCAATTTTTGTTACTTTTCCGGCTTCACTTACTGAGAATCCATTAAAGGTTCCGGCTACAACATCAGCAAAAGCTGCAACGACCAGAATACAAAACAGCCAGCAGAATAACAGGAATAATTTCTTACCTAATTTTCCGATATATTCTTCAATGATATATCCGATTGTACGTCCTTTATTCTTTACAGATGCATACATAGATGCGAAATCCTGAACAGCTCCAAAGAATACCCCTCCGATTAAGATCCACAAAAGTACCGGAAGCCATCCGAAGATTGCTGCCTGGATCGGTCCATTGATCGGACCTGCACCTGCGATCGATGCAAACTGGTGACCGAATACGACGTTCGTATCGGCCGGTACATAGTCAACCCCGTCTTCCATCTCATATGCCGGAGTTTTGGCATTTGGGTCAATGCCCCATTTGTTCTGGAGATAACGACCATAAAGAAGATATGCTCCACCAAGCACAACAATGGCAATGATCATCATTAATATTCCACTCATAAAACAATCCCTCTTCTTTCTCTTTAAAGTAAATATATAAAAAAACGCCTTCGCTATCCTTTCGGATAACAAAGGCGGAATATTCTTCCGTGGTACCACTTCGTTTTACTGCAGTCATCACTAACCACAACCACTTGTTACTGTCAAAATATCTAACAGTTTCTTCTGTAACGTGAAGACAACGTCCCGGCTTACTTGATACCTGACTATGTTGATTCTTCCAACCTGTATATTTCAGCGGGATGCTCCTGGGTGATATCATAAAATACTTTCTGCCGTTTCACACCATCCAACGGCTCTCTGAATTCCAGTTAACTTTTATGACGTATCCCTTTCATTGCATTTCTTATTTACTTTTTTTAGCTTACTTAATGTTTTACACTTTTTTCTTGTAAAGCGCAAGAGTGGAATTAAACATAATTTACAAAAATACAGTTCTATTTTTGTGCATTTTTTCACATTATACGATTCCGGTTATCTCTTCTACAGATTTCACAAAATAATCTGCTCCATCCAGTTCTCCCTTCTCACCATAACCATACAGGCATCCGATAAACGGACTTTTACAGGATCTGGCACATTCCAAATCCTGTCTTCTGTCTCCGATCACCAGATAAGGTCCCGGATAGTCCCGGATAACTTCCTGCACGATCTCCGTCTTAGGGCAGAAACCATACGATTCACAGTCATAAAACTGTTCAAACCATCTTTCCATTCGGAATTCTTCCCAATGTGCTTTGCGGTATGCCACTTTACAGTTGCTTAAGATCACAAGATGATATCCTCTGTTCTTCAAAGCTGTAAGCATCTCTTCCGCTCCCGGATACCACACTGCCCGGTGCTTCCTGATCTGCCTGACCATGGAATCTCCCACGATCGCACTCGCCTGATCTTTGTATCTCTGATCTAATTCCGGCAGAAATGTATCCCACATTTCTTTGCTGTTTAAGCCCAGCCATCCTGCGATCTGCGCCGTCTCTATCTTCTGTTCCTCTACAACATTCTGTTCTGCCAACCACTGATAAGCTTCCCTGAACGCCGGCTCATAGATTCCAAGAGTATTATGTATCGTTCCATCATAATCAAAAATGATTGTTTTCACCATCGGCTGCACCTGATTAAAGCTGCTTCATCAGATTTACCATCTCAATTGCGGACAATGCACAGTCATATCCTTTATTTCCTGCTTTACTTCCTGCACGTGCGATAGCCTGTTCGATATTCTCTGTTGTGATCACTCCGAATAATACCGGAATTCCTGTTGCAAGTTCAACCTGCGCGATTCCTTTGGCCGATTCATTACACACCAGATCATAATGGGAAGTATCCCCGCGGATAACTGCTCCCACGCAGATGACTGCATCATACTTTCCGGACTGTGCCATCTTCTGTGCAGTCAGCGGAATCTCAAATGCTCCCGGTACCCATGCAGCCGTAATGTTCTCTTCTTCTACCCCATGTCTTACCAGCCCGTCGACGGCTCCGCCCAATAACTTATTCACAATGATCTCATTGAATCTGGCAGCCACGATTCCGACTTTCATTCCCTCAGGTGCTACTACTTTTCCTTCTACTAAATTGATCTGTCTCATGATTTCTTCCTCCTGTTATTCATTAAATCTTTTTATAATTCTATTTCTTTGAAAATGTGTCCCATCTTTTCCTGTTTTGTCTTCATATATTTCAGATCATACTTCTGCGGTGGGATCTCCAGCGGTACTCTTTCATTGATCTTCAGTCCAAACCCACCAAGTCCATAGACTTTGTCCGGATTATTGGTCAGAAGTCTCAATGACTTCACTCCGAGATCCGATAATATCTGCGCTCCGATCCAGTACTCTCTGAGATCCGGTGCAAATCCCAACTTTACATTGGCCTCTACCGTATCATATCCCTGCTCCTGCAGTGCATATGCCTTGATCTTATTGAGTAGCCCGATTCCTCTGCCTTCCTGCCTCATGTAAAGAATGATCCCTCTGCCTTCTGCTTCTACCTGACGCATCGCTGTCTGAAGCTGCAGACCGCAGTCACATCTAAGCGAGCCAAATGCATCACCTGTCAGACACTCCGAATGTACCCTGCAAAGTACATCTTCACCGTCTCCGATATCACCTTTTACCAGTGCAAGATGATGTTCTCCTGTAATATCATTGATATATCCGTGAAGTCTGAAATCTCCATACTGCGTCGGAAGGTCTGCAACCGCCTCTTCTTTTACATGTTTTTCATGGATTCTCATGTAATCCTGAAGATCACGGATCGTAATAAATGTAAGATTATGCTCTTTTGCAAGTTCCCACAACTGTGGTGTACGCATCATTGTGCCATCTTCTTTCATAATCTCACAACACACGCCGCATTCTTTCAATCCAGCCAGTCTCACCAGATCAGTCGTTGCCTCTGTGTGTCCGTTCCGCACCAGGACTCCGCCTTTTCTGGCAATGAGTGGAAATACATGTCCCGGTCTTCTGAAATCTTCCGGCTTCGCATCTTCATCCACACATTTCATGATTGTATAGGAACGTTCTGCTGCCGAAATACCTGTCGTCGTATCAACATGGTCCACTGCAACGGTAAATGCTGTGCTGTGATTATCGGTATTCTCCGCAACCATCGGTGGAAAGTTAAGCCTTGCTGCAATTTCCGCACTCATCGGTGTACAGATAAGCCCTTTCGCATAAGTCGCCATAAAATTGATATTCTCCTGTGTTGCAAACTCTGCTGCACATACCAGATCCCCTTCGTTCTCTCTGTCCGGATCATCTGTAACCAGAATAACCTTTCCTTCCCTCAGATCCCTTAGTGCCTCTTCGATTGTATTGTACTGATTGTTTTGTGACATTCTATTTATCCTCCTGTTCTAAAATCCGAATTCCTGCAAAAATTCCATCGTAATTCCGGATTCTTTTTTCTCTTCTTCACTCTTTCCAAGGCCTAACAGCCTTTCTACGTATTTTCCGATCACATCATTCTCCAGATTCACCGGATCGCCCGGCACTTTTTCCAAAAGCGTCGTTTCTTCTCCTGTATGCGGGATAACCGATACCTGAAATCCCTCTTCCTCTACTTTTGCCACCGTCAGGCTGATGCCATCTATACAGATGGAGCCTTTTTCTACGATCAGATGTAATATCTGCGGCGATGTTCCGATAGATACCCAGATGGCATTCTCCTCCCGGATCAGAGACCGGATCACACCGGTTCCGTCAATATGACCGCTTACGATATGTCCTCCAAATCTTCCGTCTGCAGCCATTGCCCGTTCCAGATTCACCTGACTTCCGACTTTACAGCTTCCCAGACTGCTTCTCCTGATGGTCTCTGCCATCACATCTGCAGTAAATCCATCCGGCTGAAGTGATGTAACTGTCAGACACACTCCATTGACTGCGATACTGTCACCGATCTTCGTTCTTTCCAATACCTTCTTCGCCTTGACTGCCAGAACTCCCGACTCTCCGGTCAGCTGCATATAGCGGACCGATCCTTTCTCTTCTACGATTCCTGTAAACATGGCCCCTCCTGTTCTTTTTCACATACCTGACAGATTATCCTGATGTCTTCACCGATCCGGCAGATATCCGTACATTTCAGTTTCAATGCTTCTGATGGAAGTCCGATGCCGATTCCTTGCACCGGTGTCTTACTGTTCTTTCCGCCAAATAATTTTGGTGCGATAAAACAGTGTACCTCTTTTACAATTCCTGCCCGCAGTGCACTGTCGTTCAGCGTGCCCCCGCCTTCCAGCAGAATGCTGTCAATGCCCTCATTTCCAAGATATGTCATCAGCTTTTTAAGGTCTATCTGACCTTTTTCATCCGGACAGCAGACAGTATCCACGCCTTTCGCATGTAACCGTTCTATTTTTTCTGTTATTTCTTCGTTCTCTTCCCGTCCTGCATAAGCCACGATTGTCCGGTACTCTTTTGCGCTTCTTACGATCTGGCTGTCAAGCGGTATCCTAAGACTGCTGTCGCATACTATTCTGACCGGACTTTTCCATCCTTCTACCCGGACATTCAACATCGGATCATCCGCAAGTACAGTCCCGATACCGGCCATAATACCCATATACCGGTGCCGCATATGCTGCACTTCCTGTCGGGCCGGTTCTCCTGTGATCCACTTCGATGCACCCGTCTTTGTCGCAATTTTCCCATCCAGTGTCATGGCATATTTCATCACTACATACGGTGTCTTCGTCGTAATATAATGGAAGAACACCGGGTTCAGACGGTCACATTCTTCCCGCATAAAATCCTGAACTACTGTAATTCCCGATTCACGCAATATCTGTGCACCTTTTCCTGCCACCTTTGGATTCGGATCCCTGGAACCAATCACCACTTTTTTAATCTTCTGTTCTATGATTGCTTCCGTACACGGCGGTGTCTTGCCATAATGACAGCATGGTTCCAGCGTAACATAGATTGTCGCACCCTCTGCCGATTCTGTAAGCGATGCGATTGCATTGCGCTCTGCATGAAGTTCTCCGCATTTTTTATGATAACCTTCCCCGATGATCCGGCCGTCTTTTACGATCACCGCACCTACCATCGGATTCGGATTCGTCCATCCTTCTCCCTTTTTTGCAAGCTGGATTGCCCGGAGCATGTATTCCTGATCCGTCATTTCTCTTCCTTCTTTCTTAGTTATACAAAAACCCCTGCAGGATACCTACAGGGGAAATGATCTGTTACATATAACTGACAAATGATCTGTTAACCAAAAAAGCTCTGAAATGGATCACCATCTCAGAGCTCAGACACTACATTCATCTATTAAAATAACTGTACCATCATCTTCTTTCATCCAGACTATACTGTCGGCTCCGGGATCACACCGGATCATGCCTCTCGGCCCGCGGGCTTTACCGCCGGTAGGGAATCACACCCTGCCCTGAAGATTTCGTTTTTTTTATCATAATACTTTATATATCATTTGTAAAGCAAAAGATATCAATGCATTCCAATCAGAGATCAAAAAATAATTTTTTTCAAAAAGGACTCCGGGTTTCATAAAACCGAAGTCCCTGAAAATCAAATTTCCATTACGTCTTTCTTATCTACACTGATCACGACAATCGCTATCACAAATGCTATTGTACTTTTTATGTCTTTATCTCTATGTTTTTTTGAATTATAATCCTTCCCGGCACCTAATACATTTTTATAATGCCTTGTCCATGAATGCAATAATACCCGCTTCGACTTCGTTCTTAATCTCAGCATAATTATGTATCTCGTGACGGTATCCCGAGTACAGCTTCGTCGTTACGTTATGTCCGGTCTGTACCAGCCAGTTACTTACCTGATATACACCGACACCATACTCACCTACCGGATCCTGATCTCCCGCAATATTATAGATTGGCATGTCTGTCGGCACTTTTTCGGCCCACTTTGTTCCCTCGATCTGTAACATCATCTGGATGAAATCATATACCGAACGGTTGCTGGTCGGTCTGGTAAATGCATCAAACGGATCATCGGCATGATCCCGCTGTACATACGGATCGGCACAGATCCACTCATTTCCGATGCTGACCTCTCCACAGCGCTCACACATCCATCCCATCAGTTCTCCGGTATATGACGGATCGGATTCTTCTCCATGTCCTGCATCGATCGCTTCTTTTAATTTCTTTCCCGTCTCTTCTGCCCCGCGGAAGATTCCCGTTGTTCCGCAGATAGTTGCCCCGGCCAGTTCGTCCCCGTATTTTGCAATGAAATCTCTTGTGATAAAAGATCCCATGCTGTGTCCGAATAAGAAATATGGCAGATCCGGATATTTTTCACACACGATTCCTTTCAATGTATGCTCGTCTTCCATCATTGTATGCGGTCCTTTGTCTCCCCAGTCGCCCCACACATTATTGACCATTGCTGTCTTCCCATGTCCTACATGATCGTCTGCTGCCACGATATAACCCGCATCCATGAAGGCAGATATCATGTGCAGATAACGTCTGGAATGTTCCCCAAATCCGTGGATCACCTGGACGATTCCCTTCGGTTTGCAAGCCGGAACATAGATCCATCCCTGGACCTGGTCACGTCCGTTGTAGGACGCAAAAGATACTTCGTGTAACATAATGTATTCCTCCTTTTCTATCTTATCCGTACGATTTTAGATTCTTTTATTCTGTACGGTTATAAGCTGTTCTTCAAAAATCCTCTGGTATTCTTCTTCCACCTCACCAAATGCTCTGACCTCATACCTCAGATCAATATGCAATTCGGGCGCTTCGCTCTCCTGTTTCTCTCCCAGAAGAAACGTCAGATCATACCATAGCATTGCCTTATCAATCGCATTCAACTGCATCTTCTCTTCCGGTGTCAGGTCCGAACCGAGAAATTTTTCATAAATCATAGAAAGCATACGTTCTTCGCGTTCATTATATTCCGGCAGTTCCTTCTTAAAAGGCGACGGAACATCCGACATATAACACTCGCTTGCATCGTGAAGCAGGCATGCAAGCACCATCCTATCCGACAGACCTCTCGCCTTTGCCTCTTTTGCACAGCAAATGCAATGTTCCCCGACCGACCAGAACATCTTCACATGACCATTTCCTCTGCATATCAGGGACAGCGCATGTGCAATGTCTGCTATGTCAAATAACTCCGGATCCGGTTCTGTTGGTTTAAAATGTTTTCCTGTGTAGGTCGTAATGTATTCACTCATTTTCTTTTCTGCTCTTTCACATACTCTTCCAGAATCTCCGCTGCCCTTCTGCATGCTTTCACACAAGGTCTGCTCTGATAATACGCTTCCGTTCTGACCGCAGGCTCTTCCAGATCTTCGCCCTTCTCCAGCCCGAGAAGTTCCCGGCAGATCAGGCTTCCTTCCGAAGCTTCAAAGGATCCACAAAGCTTCTGCACAAGTACATAAAGCTGCTTTTTCCCTGCCGCATCTTTCGGATCGTCATATCCGTACAGATCACCGATTACCATGACCATCCCCGTCACGGCTCCGCATACCTCACGCAGCTTACCAAATCCCGCTCCGAACGGGCTTGCTTTTTTTGCTGCCTCTTCCACTGTTATTCCCAGTTCTTCCGCAAATGCTGCATAGACCGACTGGCTGCAGTTGTAGCCTGTTCGGAAGAGGGATTCTGCTTTGTCTGCTTTGTTCATTGATTTTCACCTCCGGTTGTAATAACATAATCTGTCACACTGTTCTTCTATACTGATTATGATACCATGAAACCTTAACACCCTCAACTTTATATTATAAGCCACTTTTCACTCCAAACATCCATTTCACGCCCTTAGCCAGCCTTTTCCCAGCATCTGCAAAATGCCCTCCCGCATTCCACTCTAAAACCACGGATTCCACCATCGAGTCCTCCTGTAACAGCCCTTCCTGCGCCCTGGTCCTGTCACCGACCGCTGCCATTACTTTGTTCTTCGTCTTCTCTTCTTTCCCGCCAAGACTCAGATACACGCTACATTTACTCTGAATCACATGATTCCTCACATAATGATCCCAGTCCGGGAACCACAACGAACCCGAACAGCATACAATTCCAGAAAACACGTCACTTTCATAAGCTGCCCATAGCGCAAATAATCCGGCAAGCGAATAACCCATCAGCCAATGTTCTCTGTCTTTCACACCAAAAGTCCGGTCAATATGTGGCACACATTCCTCTGTCAGCCATCTCAGCGTCTTCAGACCTTGTCCGGCGAAACCTTCCGTTCCGAATACAGCCGATGCTTCCCACGGTGAAAAGTCCCGGTTCCAGTTCTCCACCTGAAATGCAACGAGCAGGAAATTTTGTTCCGGCACAAGTTCCAGTAGAGATTCCCACAGATGTTCTACTTCGTTCTGCTGATGTGGATACATGCCCCAGAAGATGACCGGACCGCCGGTTCCGTTCTGAAACACCTGTAGTTTGATTCCATTTATTGACATATCCTGAATCATCCCGGCAATCCCGCCGTTCTTTTCTTTTGTTAGCTTCGTTGTAAGCATTTGCTTTTTCTCTTTATTTTCCATCTGCAATTCTCCTAAATTACAAAGATTCATCTTTATTAATTTCTTCCATATACCCGGCTGTAACAATGCCTGCCGGCAATGCCACAGTTGCTCTAAATGTTCTTTTTTCCCCAATTATGAAAAGTATCAAGAATAAAAAATTCATCATTAGTATGCACAGCCCTTTCTTCTTACTAAAGTTTATCTTTTCTCCCGATACAACTTCGCCGGTCTATGCCCAGCATCCCCCGTCATCTCCCCGGTATCTTCTACCCTATCAGCCACTTTTCTTCGAAACGCCGGAACCAGAAGCTTCGTATCCAGCACCGTCTCATGAATCTGTTGCAATTCTCTCAGTGTAAACTTCTCCGGTAAAAGCCGGAACGCTATATGCGTCTCCGTAATCCACTTGCGAAGCTGTACGATTGCATCTGCAAGAATCAGCTCGTGGTCAAATGCAAGGTCATCGCTTTCTATCGTCTTAAATTTCTTCTTTACATCCCACTTCGAAGTTGTCTCTTCTAATCTTGCATGAAGCTTCTCATCCCCATGTGTCAGGCACAGACTCCATACACCATCTTCTTCCTGAAATGACACATCAAACCACTTCGCATCCGAAGCATCATCTCCTGCCTGGATCATTTCCTGTCCGGCATTGACAAGTGCCATGTATCCATTGCTGATCACCCATCTTCTCGGATCACGGTCTGGATTGCTGTAGGTACCGAACTGTTCCAGGAAATTACAGTTGCAGTTTGTCTCTTCTTTTAATTCACGTTCTGCAGCTTCGCCGATGGTTTCCTTCGGACCAACGAATCCGCCGGGAAGGGCATAACAGCCTTCATATGGTGCCGCACCTCTCTGGATTAAAAGTACCTTTAACTCTTTCTCCGCTATTTTTCTATAATTATCTTCTTCTTTGTCAAACATTCCGAAAATGACAATGTCTGCAGTCACGGATGGTTTTGGATATTTTGAATCATCGTAAGTCTTTACAAATTCTTCGTTAGCCTTTTGCATTTCTGATTTTTTCCGCATGATTACTACCTCTTTCTTTTTTCGTCCTATATTATTATCTTTATGATAGTATCGCTTTGATAGTATGTCAATATATAAATTTACGCACACGAAAAATGTCATCTCATCTTCTAACGTTCTTCGTGTACGTTTATCCTCTTCAGATACTTCACTACCTTGCTTATTTGTTTTTACTGAATCTTTTCACATATACTTCTTCCGCGACAACCATTTCTGATCAATACACTTCACTTCCCCATCAAACCGGATATGTAAATGCACCCCGCCAGATCTCTGGTTGATCTTCTCCACAATTCCATGTCCGAATTTCGGATGTGTCACCGCATCGCCAAGCTTATACTGAACCACTTCATCTTTTTTCTTCTGTGCAGTCTTCAGTTGCTGATAAGTATCCCGGACCGGCACGGACTTATCATGAATCCTGTTCTTTAATACCTTATCATAGTCATGATTCATAAGCGCTTCGCCCGCCTTATAATACGGCGTCGGCGCCGCTCCGATTAGAGAACAACAGTATTTCCACGCACTTCCGTGCGTTCCTGCCTGCCATTTATACTTTTCGGGAATCTGCATATTGTACTGCATGTAATGGGCGTATTCGTGTTTGAATAAATCTATGCGATCCTCTTTGGACAGCGGATTCTTCACACCATATGCAATAAACAACAGCGAAAAATGAAAATGCTCTTTTTCATGTGCACTTCGTCTAGTGTAAGATCCCAGTGTGTCCGTATCATATCCAAATGTTATCGGTACTTTTGCCCCGTTTAAATGCAGCTTTCTATCCAGTTCTTCATATAGGTTCTGTATTAATGCCCGTAAAATCGGGATTTCTTTCTGCAGGCGTTGTCGCAGGAATTGGTCTTCTCGGTTGTAATATGTCATCTTCTCGCACTCTCCATATGCATCTATTTCCAATTCTTCCACACATCCGGCTGATATCCTACCGTTGCCTGCTTTCCATTACGAACAATCGGTGTCTTGATTACTTTTTGATTTTCCAAAATTTTCTCTGCTTTATCTTCCTCTGCTAGATAAGTGATCAGTGCAAGCAGATCTTTATCCTTGCACTCCTGATCGATCAGTTTTTCATATCCTCCGACAGCCTGGCATACCGAATTGAATTCACCTTTACTCAGACCTTTTTCTTTCATATCTACGAACTGGTACTTAATTCCGCGCTCTTTGAAAAATCGTTCAGCTTTTTTGCTGTCGAAGCTTTTCTTGGTTCCGAATATTTGTATGTTCATCCTTGTTCCTCTCTCATTCTTCTCTTTCTACGCTATAATATAACTGTTTTGGACTCTTTGGCTTATCTGGAATACTCAACTTAATTACGCCAGCTTCTACTAATGGATTTACATACGTCTGTATAGCATAAGTAACAGAATTTAACCCCAGATAATCACAAATTTCCTTTCTTGTACGCGGCGTTTTACAAAATACTATTAAATTATTTGTTTCTTCATCATTTGACATATCTTCATAATCATTCTTTGATTCTTTATATAGTTTTACAATAAAACTTCCTCTTTCATCCAAGAATTCTGGCTGTCTTAAGTTATATTTCTCCATTTCCATCCGGATTGTTGGAATTCCCGAATACCTGTTTTCTATTATTCCCAATGTTTCAAGTGCCGATGCAAGTACCAGATTTCTTGTATCCGGTTGAATTTTTCCTAATTGGTCAATAGTGATTCTTCCATATAATCCACCTGGATTATGTATTTCAATCCTGTCTTCAAACATTATAAGTTGAATCGGCATTCCTTCTGTATGAATACTATAATCACGATGTACTAATGCATTTATAATAGCTTCTCTAACCGCTGTTATTGGATAGTCTGTTCTGTCAGTTCTTCGTCCGGTTGTCGGACTTATAATTGTCTTTGTCCGCATATTGCGTTTCACAAATAATAATGCCTCATCCAACATTTCCGGAATTGTTCCTTCTATTCTCTGATTATCTGAGAATCTTTCCCACATGTCGCCAAGACTTCCTATTGTTCTCCCAGGAATTACAATTGCCGTAATACACAATTGTGGAAAATATGCCTGTGGATATGGACTAAAAAGCAAAGTCGCACTAAGCGTTACTTTCTCTCCTCGCTTTATGCTCATAAGTTCATAAATACTTTCATTATCAAGTGTTGCTAATCTTTGTTTTCCTCTCTTTAACAGTTCAACATAACGATTCAGTTCTTCCTGATCCAATGACATTAATGTTACTCTCGGAACCTCACGGATATCGTCTTGATATTTTCTTCTATATGCTTCATAACTATATATTTCGTATTCTGTCATCGGTTCATCACTATCCCCAATACGGGTATAGGACCCCTTCAACCTTCCACGTCCTTGATAATAGCAAGGTCTGTCTGCCAAATCTATTCCGGGAATTTCAGCAGAAACAAATTTTTTATTTTCCTTCTCCAAAACTGTAATAAGCGGCCGTACAACCGGATTCATCTGCAAGCATTGCTCGTTAATTTTCTTTTGAATGTCCTGAGCATCATAAACACCAACTTCTTTATAATCTTGTTTCTCATCAATTCCAAAAACAATAATGCCACCATCATCCTGATTAGAAAAACTTGACAAAGAATCATATAATCGTTTCGGATATCCTTGCTCCGCTGATTTCAATTCCAAATTCTGCGTTTCGCATTTCATTTTTTGAATTAATTTTAGTTTGTCATATAATTCTTCTGTTGTCATTTTAGTTCCTCCATTTATATTTTAGATTCTAGCACTATATTTAAGTTTATGCAAGAAACTCAAATATTATTCTTATGAACTAAAAAAGAACTCAAATTTATACTTCAAATTTGAGTTCTTTTTCATTTTCAATGTCCACTTATTCCTCTCTATATTTTCTAGTCCATCTCTCCTTCAATCTTCTCCGCAACCGCCACATCCGCCGGCAGCCACTCCACATCCGTAAGCTCCTCCCTGGTCAGCCACCTGGCAGCCTCATGCTCCTTCAGCACCAGATCCCCTTTCACGATCTCACACCAGAAGCAATCCATCGAAAGATGAAATCCCGGATAATCATACTCCACCGTCTCGATCCATTCACCAACCGCAACTTCCGTATCCAGTTCTTCCATGATCTCACGCTTCAACGCTTCCTGCGGTGTCTCCCCGGCTTCGATCTTGCCGCCCGGGAATTCCCATCCGCCTTTGAACTCGCCGTATCCGCGCTGCGTTGCGAATATCATCGTTCTTCCGTCTTCCTTTACTGCCTTTATCACTGCTGCCACAACTCTTATCGTCTTCATCTTACCATTTATCTCCTGTCAAAAATCTTCCTGTAACAGTCCCTATTCATTCACAATATACTGATAAATATCCTCTCTCACCGGAGTCTCCAGCTCCCATTCGATCTCCACCGCCGTCTTATCCGTATTCGGCATCACGAACTGCTTCGCATTCCCAGTCGCGATCACACGGCCCAGATAATAGAATTCCTTGGATATCTTATCATCCTTATTCTTTCTCACAAACAGCTGTACATCTATGCCACGTTCTGTTGCGTTCAGGAAATTCTGCACATCTTCTGAGTCCATGCTTCTTCCGCTTTTGGAAATCGCGATCAGCCGGTTCTCTGCTACGAAATGATCTTCGTATTTCGTGGTATCGCTGATATTGTCCTGCTTATCGTAGTTAATAAATATCGGAAATGTCTTAGTCTTCTTATCATATTTGTAACCGCCGATGTTCAGCGGCACTTCATTTCTCTCCCAGTTCAGCAGACGGCAGGCATCCTCATATGTATATTTCTGATACAATACCAGATTCGTATCCTGATACTGGTAACTGTAATTGACCTTATATCTCGAGATTCCGAAGTCCACCAGTTCCTCCAGAATCGCACAGAATTCCGGATTCTCTAACATTTTCCCATACACATCGGAAATGCCGTAATCATCCTGTTCCTTCTTGAGAAATACACACTGTGCGTAAGTCTTCTTTGCTGCACTCGTCGGAAATTCATTAGTCATCATATTGATCACATTTTCCGTGCAATGCTCGTCCATCTCACAATGATACTTCTCGGATAAATGCTTCCGCAGACGCCCAATGATTCCATGGCGATACTGCAACGTACGTTTCAACAATTCCAGCTCATGAATCCGCTTGCCACTCGCCAGCTTTTTGGAAATAAATTCGATTGCTTTTTCTTCGTCTTCTGACAGCCGGATGGTATATTCCTTTTCGTATTTCACAAGGAATTTATAATACGAACCCAGACTGTTATTATCAAAGATCCGCAGCACATCCATTTCCCCATATTTATCAAAATCCGCAAGTGCCGGGATATGCCCCAGCTTATTCTTCAGATTCGTATAATTCTCCCGGATTAATTTGATATCGCTGAAGTTCGCATTATCAATTGCCTGGAAAATCCGCTTTCTGGAAATCTCATCGAAGTGAATCGTACTCGCCCCCGGAATCACTCTGCCGCCTTCCGTGACATAGCGGCGGATATTGTCCTTGTTATAACTGCGGTCTCCGGACAGCGCAATCGGAATCATAAAGTTATTCCGGTAATTTCCGATGAAATCCAGCACAACGACATATTCTTTGTTCTCGGCTTTTCGAAGTCCACGACCAAGCTGCTGGATGAACACGATCGGCGACTCTGTCGGACGAAGCATGATGACCTGATTGATCTCCGGCACGTCCACACCCTCGGAAAATATGTCCACGGAAATGATGTAGTCCAGCGCATCTTCGGATTCTTCTCCTGCCAAACGTTCAATTGCTGCGGCTCTTGCTTCTTCCGAATCACTACCGCTCAACACCAATGTCCGCCAGCCCTTGTCGTTGAATTTCTTCGATAATTCTTTCGCCTCATCAATACGACTACAGAAAATCAATCCCTTTACACGGTCACCACTGTATCCAAAATATTCCGCCTGTTTCATGACATTTTCCACACGCTCTTCAGATGTCAGATAGCGGAAGTTTTCCACCTTTTCTGCGGATGATTTTCCCACATCTGCAATAATATCCAGATCCGTGATTCCAAAATAGTGGAACGGACACAACAAATCCTCCTCCATCGCATCCTGCAGGCGGATCTCGTATGCAATCTGATGATTGAAGATTTCGTAAATGTTCCTGCCTTCCAGATTGTCGTCTCGTTTATCCGGCGTTGCGGTCATACCAAGCCACAGCTTTGGTTCGAAATACTCCAGGACTTTTTTGTAGCTGTTGGCGGCGCTGTGGTGGGCTTCATCGATTACGATCGCATCAAATGCAGTCTTCTCATATCGTTGCAAATTCTCCTCTTTGCTCAATGTCTGGATAGTTGCAAAGATAAAATCCTTGTCATATTCCTGATATTTTCCCGTCACCAGTCCCATCGAAACCTGTCCACTGAATACCTTGCGAAATGACTTCTGCGCCTGCTTCGCAATCTGATTCCTGTGTACCAGAAATAGCACTCTCTGGAATCCCAGTTCACGCATGGCGAATGCGGAAGCGTAGGTCTTACCGGTACCTGTTGCCGATATCAGAAGCGCTTTTCTCTCGCCCGCTTCCTGTATCTTCCGCAGGTTCTTAATAAAGCCGACCTGCATGCTATTTGGCTCTAACTTGTACTTTTCAATCGATGTAATATCATCCAGCTTCGCAACATCACGCTGATGCTTGATGATCTTATATTTTTCCCGATATGATTCATAAAATGTGTCAAAATCCAGTGCGTATTTCGAATTCCACAGCGAATCAAATTCCTGTACGATTTCCCGCGCCATCTCGCCATCTTCCGTTGACACAATCTTCGTATTGCATTCCCGGTTGTAGGTCAGCGCTGCACTTGTGATATTAGAGCTTCCGATGATAATCTGGTAGATTTCTTCTTTCTTGAAAATGTATCCTTTGGTGTGGAAACCTTCTTTTGCTGCTTCTACATCGTACATTTTCAAAGTAATGTTCTGTAACTCATTCAGCTTTTTCAGTGCTCTTGGCTCACTGAAATTCAGATAGTTCGTTGTCAGAATCTCTCCCTGAATATTCTTCTTTTCCAGCTCTTTTAATGTCTGCAGAAGTGGCGTGATTCCGCTCATTGTGATAAATGCTACACTGATCTGAAACTGATCACACGCCAAGAGCTCATCCTCAACGGATGAGAGAACTTTCTTTCCTTCTTTGTGATTGTTGGATACGAACTGCGGGCGGTAGGACAGGCTTGAGGCTGTGGCGCCGTTGATGTAGGCGGTTTCTAGGGCGGTTCGTAGGGTGGTGAGGTGGGTGGTGTTCATATATATTACTCCTCTGTAAAAATATTGTTGAATGCATATTTTTCTTTTCCATAATCAGTTACTAGCTTAATGTCATTCTATTTACATAATTATCACAAACTCCTAAAAACACTTCATCACTGGTACAATAATAAAATAGGAAACTTTAATTAAAGTTATTCTTTTATTAACATTTCCATTTTGTCTTTAAGCCAAGAAGTAGCACTTGTTTCATCTCTCTCAATTGCCTTTTCAACAGCACTTTTTGCACTTTCAAGAAGTTCTTTACATTTGTCTCTCAGTTCGTATGCAATAGCTACCTTTTCTTTAATAACCTTTTGAATTTCAACAGAAACGTCAGGTAACGGTATATCCAAGAACTCTTCTTTAGTTATATTAGTAAGAATCGTTCCCGAACATCCTCTTTTTAAAAGCATCTGTATTGGCTTAGATTTTAATAATACTAGTAGTGTTTCACTATTATAATATTCTGAATCAATTACATAAAATCCTGTTGAACATAAAGCATTATCATAAGATTCTGTTATTATCGCACAACTTTCCAACGAACCCTCTACAGAAGATACAATTACATTTCCTCTTTTTACTAAACGTCTTGCTCTTGAAGGAAGTTCTTCCCCGATAATAATATCAACATCTTCTATTTCACCAGCTTTTCCTATATTAGCTAATTCAATATATCGATAGTATTCATTGTCATTAGGTTTAAAAGTTTTATCATATATGTTACAAAGAGTTTTTATAGTTCCTTCCGCATTAATCATATCTATAACTTTATAATTGTCGCGCTTATAATATTCTGCATCTAATCGTCCTGTATCTTCCAAACTTTCAGACAAGTTTTTGATAGAAACATTATCTTTTGGAATAACTGTCGTATCAAAACCTAGCTCCTTCATAAGAAGTTCTTCTGCACTTTCAAACAACTTACAAAATTTATCTTGCAAAAATTCTACATTCCTTAGAAGTGTTTCAAATAACATATACAACGTATTACTAAATTCAGGAACCGGAATGATCTTTAAATCATCCAAATTCAATCCTTTTTGTATCGCCCCTCGTTCCTGTCTCTGCAATAATCCCTGTCCATATTTTGAATTCAAATAACATATTAAATAGTATGGATTAATATTCTTCGTTCTAACTACCGTACTTTTACAGCTAAAAATTCCTGGAACGTCTTTATCTCTGACAATACAAACATTTCCAATTGTTCCCACAACTGAAATTAATATATCTCCTGGTTTTAAAGCATATCTTATTAAACGATCATAATCTTCTTTAGACATATATTTTGCCGATGTACTTTGCAATTCAAATGGTTTAATATCTTGTCCACGCACATATCTATATTCTGTAGAATCTACATAATTGCTTGTATCATAAGCTGAACCAAACGGTCCAATAAGAAAATCAGTCAAGCAGTCCATTCGACTATGTTTAATATTTTCAATTTTTGCTTTATACTGTAAATAAACCTTTTGATAATATTCCGCATCTAATCTATTAGAAAAATCCAATTCAGAAAATAAAACTTCACTGCATTCATGCCCATCCATTAATGCCTTATATTTAACTTCGTTAAAAGATTCTGTGAATGGGCCTATTGAAAAAAACTTAATCCTTCTTTCTTAGCAAATTCAATAAAGGCTTCAGCAATTCCATCTTGACTGTAAACATTATTAGGATTTGGATTTGGCATATCTGGATCATGATTAAATAAATCATGTTTAACAAAAATATGACCTTGAGTATCTTTAACACGTTCTGTTCTTTCTTCTATATCTTCTGCAACAAGATAATATTTTTGAACTTCTTTATCCAAAGCATTATACTCATTAATAGAAATAGTTTTATTTAAATTTTCTCCAAGAATAGCAACTTCCTTATAATATTTCTGATCCGATTTTGATAATGAAAGATATTCTGTAATTGTTAAATCTTCTTTATAGTTTTTCAAATTTTTATTCTTATTTTTTAGCTTAAATACTACATTTTTTAATATCCATTTTCTATGGGAATTAAGCTCACCATATTCTGCTAAAAATAAATCCCTAATAAAATAATCTTTTCCGTCAGATGATTTGTGCTCCTCTTTCTCTGTTCTTGTTTGAATCTTAATTGTATACTCAGATTTTTTTCTGCATTATCATACTCTTCTTTTGTAATCTGTACTTTATCCTGTTTGCGAATATATACCATTTCGGTAATATATTTATAGGTTGTCCATGTAACATAATTTTCGGTCACATAGATTTTATCTCCAGAATTATCTTTGCTAGGTTCCTGCATAGTGGCAAAAAAAATGGGATAATCAACTTTACCATTTTTATCTACTGGCGGTTTAGGACATATATTCGGGAATCCACAATTTTCATCAGTCCATTTTTGTAAAAAAAGAACACTTGTCTTTGTCCCAGTATGCGGCTTAAATACATTGCCATGAAGTCCAACAACTGCAAGAATTCGACACCTTTCCGCTATGTAATCACGAATATACTTATCTCCAGAATTATTAAAACGTCCTTGTGGTAAAACTACCGCCATACGTCCACCTGGTTTTAGAAAATTAAGATTTCTTTCAATAAAAAGAATGTCTCTTCCTACTTTATTTTGTAATTTTCCTTTAGCGTTATATCCAAGATCATATATCTCAATCTGTTCTTTATTATCAAGATTACCCGCAAATGGAGGATTCGCCATAAGGATATCAAATAAAAATGCCTTATATTTATCTTTATCACTAGATGCAGTCGGATCAGCACTCATATTTGAAAGCTTACGAAAACCTTCATGATATTTGTCCTGCCACTTATCAACACTTATATATGCCTTTCTCCAATTAGGATAATCAAGTGAATTTAATTCTATTACATTAGTATGACCATCACCGGCAATAATATTAAGCATACGCCCCACACGAACAGACTTCTCACTGAAATCAATACCAAATACATTATTTTCAACATATTGCAGCTCTTTCTGCGTACGGCTTCTTGTAGTAAACAAATCCGATGTTGCAGGATTAAATTGTTTCCATACATGGAAAATAGTATGCATAGGGAAACCACAACTTCCTGCTGCAGTATCAATCATCTTTTCATTTGCTTTCGGATTTAGCATCTTTACACACATATCAATAACATAACGAGGTGTAAAGTATTGCCCCATGCCTTCTTTTTGGTTTTGATTAACAAGGTGCTCAAACGCATCATCTACAACCTCAAGATTAGAATTGAAAAGTTTAACATTCTGTAATTCTTTTACGCATGATTTAACAGTAGTCCGTTGCATTTCTAATGTTGAATCTGCTGGAAATACCCCTGGCCACTTATCTTTAGCGTCTTGAAACAATTGATTAATTTTATTATATATATCATCAAGAGAGTCTTTTTCTCGAGCTCTAAACTCCATTGGTCGAAACTGAGAATCGTCAATGTCTTTTAAAGAAATACCACTTTTATTTATAAGTACTGCCATTTCATTGGCATTATCACTTGATAGTACCTCATCATATAATTTAACAAATATAAGTTTAAATATTTCCTCAAATGCTTTATCACTTGAATCATTTGCACCAAATCTTTGTTCAACATTTAGTATAATATCTTTTAAGTTTTCCGTTTGAAGTCTATCTTCTAGCATTAACTGTTTGAGCGTAAATCTAGCATTATCTTTCCATTCTACAATATCCTCTCCATTTTTAGGGAATCTATCAATCGTAAGTTCCTGATCAAATTTAGGTGCTTCATAAAACTTAAGAAGATTATCACCATTTACAATGGCACCTATTTCCGGTTGAAGCGCACGACAATAAGACTGCATTTGCTGATATGGTGTAGTTACCTCTGTGCCATCCACTACATGTTCATCTTTAATTTTAGGTCGTTTAACTTCAATAATAATATCAATCTTACTACTATCATCTTTATTAAAAACAGCTATATCAACACGTTTATTTTTAATAACTTCTTTTCCTGAAAATACTGCTGGTAATTCAAACTTAATTTGATCTTTAGAATAACCATAATCTTCGATAAGCTTATAAGCATAATACTGTCTGATGATTTCTTCAGGTGTTAATTTAAAGTAATCTCCTTCTTTATTTTTACCACGTATTATACACTCAACACCAGCTTCTCCATCTGCTCTATCATGAATACGTCCATTAATCCACTCTTTATCCTCTTGAGTAAATCGAGATATATGATCTACTTCCCTAGCTTCGAAAATCTGTTCCATTTTCTTTGGCATTTTATATCCTCCTGATTCCCTTAAAAAGGAAATAACAATTCATTTATTTTTTATTTTACTCTCCGATATCTCACTAGTAATTCTTATGAATTATTCTTTTAACTTTTCACAAACTCTAATTCATTTATCAAATAAGTAAATATATAATTAGTTTACTATAACTACTTTTCATCTTTTTGCTCTATCAAATAATTAAATATTATATATTTTCCCTCAAATATCTTAAATTTATAATTTAAAGCTTTAAGATATTTCATATCACATATTTTCAATATTTTAATTATTCTCAATGTTTAATTGTAAGAAATGGTACCACTTTTGCTTCTTGATCCAACGTCCCCTTTCTTAAACACATAAGATTTTCCAAATCATCTTGCGCCAAAATAACGCCATTCTGTGCAAACTCACGCACTAGTTCATTCCGGCTCAAATATCCTCCATCAAACAATAGATCTATTGCACCTTGAAAGATCGTGTCTTTAAGCTGTCCCGGAACATCTCCTGGTTCTTTTGTTCTCCAGCCATTTTTTGAAACTATTCGCATCATATATTGAAATTGATTAGCCGAAATAATTCCAATTTGCCTTGTTCTATACATCATAGCTTGAATAGAAACCTTCCATTTCTTTTTTAAAGATTTATAAAAATCCACATCTGAAGGGTATGCAGATACACTTCTCACAAAAGTTTCTCGAGGTAAGAGTAATGCACTAGCAAACATATTCGCTTGCTTTTCACGTGCATTAAACTCATCTCTCGATACATCTTCGTTATTCTCTCCCCAAACATGCATTAATATATGCCCGAGTTCATGTGCCATATCAAATCTCAATCTTTCAATAGGTTTATTACCTATTGCCAATGCAATGATAAAAATCTTCTTATCATTTACCGTTATTTGTTGACTAAATGCATCTATATGTGTATCCACATCTCTAAATCCGGTAACTATAATCCCATTAGATTCTAAAATATATTGTAAATTATCTATAGGTCCATTACCTAACCCCCACCATTTTCTTACCTTCATTGCCAATTCTTCTATACTTTTAACAGCTTCATCTGAATCCACATCAAGTACATCATCCGGAAGATAAAGATCCGATGTATCAGGAAGGTTCAACTCTGGGAAATTGACATAATCCAATAAAATTCCATATAATTTAGCAACATATTCCAGTTTAATCTTTTGGGACTTTCTATTTCTTTTAGTCGCCGTTGCCTGTGATCTAAAATATGTATTTCCTGTCACAACTGTACATGCATTCTCATTCATAAAGAAATCATACGGGAAGTTTAAGGCTCGCGCAATTTTTACTACATTTTCATACGGTGGCGTATTATTATTATGCGCATATAATGATAACGATTGTTTACTAATTCCCGTCTCATCTGCCAGTTCTGTCATCTTTTTTACCCTAAACTCTAATGCTTCTTGTAATCGTTCTCCTAAAAATATTTGTTTATCCATGTATTTTCTAAATGAAGCATGATTATATATTTAACATTAACAAAAAAATCACGCTTCTCTATTCTCCTCCTTGATCTTCGGTGATATTTCTATCTGTTTTTCTGATTCCGACGCTTTACGTCCTTTAATGCCATCCTTAACAGATACAAGACTGTGCGCATCTTTATTTTTCTCAACATTATGACTTTCATCCGTCAAATCTCCAAAATTAGGTTTCAGCATTTCCATCAAGCCAATACTCTGGACAACCGCAAAATCTCCATCTAATAACTTTGCCGTAAGATTAATAAGCATATTATGCTTTACTTCATATTCTATTACCCAATGACGATATCCTTCATCTAAACTTAAACTGTCATCCATTATCTTCTTAAAGTCATTCTCATATTCTTCATCCGTAAACATTGATCCAAATGAAGAATCAAAATCAAATAACGACATTTGTTTTTCGATTCCGATTTCATTTTTGTTTTCCGTATTTAATAATGTTTGCAAAAAATGCGGACATGAACGTCTCTTCTTTTGTGGAATTCGTTCAAGCGTATTCTTAGAAGCAACAGAAAAAGTTAATTTATTATTACGATCTATTACAATGCATCCCTGCCATGCACTCCTTTTAAAATATCGAACTTCTACAACATCAGACTTCACTGAATTAACAATATTCGTATTAATTCGATCACCTCGTAAAAATACAACTGCATTATTAGTCACACTATCACTGTTTAACAAATAAGTGTTTATATCTTCACTAACGCCTTTTTCAACAGCTTTTCCAATTTTAACCATTATTTTCCGCACTTCTTCTGAAATTGTTTTGTTATACATTTTTACCTCCTTTATGGATTTTTATTTATATTTTTACATTTTTTTATTTTTTTGTCAAGTTTAACATTTTTTTTATTTTTTTTGTCAAGTTTTGTCACTAATAAATTTTCCGTTGTTCTCATTCTTCCAAAATAATTCTATTCAATCATCTAAACTCTCTCTATGCTCTTGTTGAACAATTATATCTTCTATTTTCTCATATCTTTTTTAGAGCTCTATTTCTCTTTCCAACATTTCCCCCGATTTTTCTCACTATTATAT
>ERZ894180.214-NODE-214-length-51369-cov-12.456464_pt1 | contig 51369 bp, 33 predicted proteins | sample MGYA00380278_ERZ894180 | MGnify/ENA primary metagenome ERZ894180 (study PRJEB32331, sample SAMN06328450) | human gut metagenome | biome: human gut microbiome; feature: stool | host: Homo sapiens | collected 2013-02-24 ...
GTAAAATTCTTTATTGGCAAACTATTCGTGCTAAAAAAGTTATATTACCTTATTGTAGAAATTATACTGAATTTAAGAAACTTTGGAATAATAGAACTACTCGCAAAGAACTTAAATCTATTATTAAAATTAAATTCAATGAATATCTTGATAATCAGAAAGCTATTGAAGAAGAAAAAGCTAAGAAATATCGAGAAGAACTTGAAGTTCTAATTCAAGAATTTAGAGATTATAAAATTAGCAGTATTCCTTATCAATGGCGACAGTATGGTACTTATGCCGTAATGCGTTATGAATCAACTAATGGAGTTGTTAGACTATGGAATAATGCAGTTATTAAATTAAAAGATTTCACTGATTTTGCTCATTTCTTTGCTGCTTGTGTACAAAATAATATTCAATTAAATCGTAAAACTTGTTACAATTATAAAATTCAATTTGGTGGATATTATATTTGGGAAGTTCAAGCTAATGATTTATGGAATGCTATGTGGGGTGGTCAGTGTATTACTATTATGGATGTTATAATTATCTGTAATAGAATTGGAATTAGTCTTAAAGAATGTAAGGTAACTCGTAAACAATTATTGTCGCAATTCGAGAAGCGACAGGAGGTGTAACTTGTGTGGCTCCGCCTGCTGGGCTTCGCCCAGCGGCTCCGCTCCCCGGTGGGAGAGGAGGTTGCACGCCCACTTGTCGCGTCTGAACTAATACAATTAAAGCTATGAATGTTGTAGAACCTACAATCGAATTTTGTGATTACCGAGGTCTTAGAAAGATTGAATTAATCGGTAAAGTTTGTACTAAACAAGAAGATAGTATCAAACCTGATTCAGCTGAAACTTTTTGTAGAAATAGACTTATTGATGGTCATACTGCTATATTTGAACATGAATATATTTATTTTAATGTTACTTCAATTCCGAATCGTATTGTTCGAGAATTTGTTAAATTAAGTCCTTATATTCGTTGGTCTTATCTTGGTAATTATATTGGTTTTTCATATCGAGTATTTCTTGATATTATGAGTAATAGTCGTAAAATGAAAGCTATTTATAATGATATTTATCATCCAAGCGAAGTTAATGATTTGTTTTATAATATGCTTCTTTTGAGTAAGGAGTTTTCTCATTTACTGTTTGATGATGAAGATATTATTGCTAAACTTGAATATGGTATTGATGCAAGTCTTCGAATTGCTTCAGATGCTGAAATCCTTGCAAATGCGCCGGAGATTTATAATGTTACTTATAAAATTACAACCGATAGAGGTATTACGCATGAAGCCGTTCGTCATCGTGAGATGAGTTTTATGCAAGAAAGTACTCGTTGGTGTAATTATGCTAAAGGTAGACTTGGTTATAAATATGGTAAAAATATTAGTGTAATTGAACCACCGTTTAAGAATGAAGATTCATTAGAAAAATTTTATGATGTTGTTGCTGGTAATGAAGCTATATATCAAGAATTAACTAATGATGGTGAACCTGCTCAATTAGCTCGTTCGGTTCTTCCTACTGCTACTAAATCAGATATTTATATATCTGGTACTCTCGATATGTGGGTTGGTGAACATCTTGAAACTGTTTATCCTAAACTTACTATCGTTGAGAATAAAGGTTTCCTTCCTCTTCGTAATCATAAAGCTGCACATCCTCAAATGATTGAAATTGCTAAAATGATTGCAGAAGATATTGCTGTTAGATTCCCTAATGAAACAGGTCGTATTATTAATTATTTTGAATAAACTACTATGGCTAATAATAATTATATATCTCGTTCGAAATTTCAAGAAATATTTGCTAAAGCTCTTAATAAATGTAATGTTCCGCAAGATGAACAAACTAAATTCTTTGAAGAAGGTAGTACTCTTCAATTAAGAAATCTTGGTATTTGTATTGCCATTACAAATATTATAGATAATATTATAAAAGAAGAACTTCCTGATTATGATGGTTGTGTTTCTGGTGAAACATTTAATACTATTTATGAGTATAACAAAAAGTATATGTATGAACGAGAGCAGGAGCGAAAGCGAGAAGAAAACGCTTAAAGAACTTCTTATTGAAATTAATAATCGTCACGGTATGACAGATGGTAATTCATATGTTGCTCGTGAAATGGTTAGAATTTATAATAAGTTATTCAAACGTAGTATTATTTTAGCAGTTAAGAAAGAAGCTGCTTTAAGAGTGTTACATGGTCAAGAAGGTAGACAAAATGTATTTGCTAACTTTCCAGAAGAAATAATTAATTAAGATTATATGACTGGTAAATTAATTTTAATCAGTGGTAGAAAAGGTACAGGTAAAACTTATGTTACTGAATACCTTGAAGATATGCTCGCTGGTAAAGTTGAGATATATCCTATGGCTACAATGCTTAAACGTATTGTAGCTGCTGTTACAAATTGTAGTGTATCTCAATTAGATTCTCATTATTTTAAGTTATCTAAATCTCCGTATATTGTTAATCGTTACGGTATTAATGAACAACTGACATATCGTAAGTGTTTACTTCATTTTGGTAAACTATTAAGATTTGATAATGACAGAGTGTTTATTGATGATGTTATAAATAGAATCAGAATTACTCCTTGTGATTATTTTATTATTCCTGATATTCGAGAACAATTTGAATTGAATTGTATTAAAGATTTTGCTCGTCAGAATGAAATTGAATTAACTACAATTCGTGTTTTCCGTAATACTAAAATGGATGATACATCCGGTGATAAAACTGAGTGTGATTTAGAGAATTATACTGGTTGGGATTTTCATCTTGATAATACTGCTGATGGATATGATAGTATTCATAAACAATTAACTTATATCTGTAAAGAGAAAGGTTATAATGTTAAAAAAGGTTATGTTGAACAAAAATTATTTTGACAATTTATGAGTAATTTATTTGGTATTGCGCAAAAATATGATTATCTTGTTTCGCAGATAGAAGAGAATGACGGCGAGATAACGGAAGAAATTGCAGAAGAATTAGCTATTGCTGAAAGTGAACTTGAAGATAAACTTCGTGCTTATCGACAAGTGATTGACGCTCAAAAAGCTAATATTGCTTATAATAAAGATGAAATTAAACGACTTCGTGATAGGAATACAAGTTTTGATAAAATAGCTGGTAGACTTAAATCTTCAGTTGTTGATGCTTTACATATATTTGGTCAAGTTGGTAAATCTGGTAATTATAGTCTTAAATTTCCTGATTTTACTGTTTATACAAAAGAGTCAGAAAGTGTTTCAATTAATGAAAATGCTTTAGACCCTATTATTACTTCATTGCTTCATATAACAGAAGCACCACTTCCGCCGGAAGATAATATTTTCGTTGAGAAACATAAAGAAGAATTAGATAAGATTGCTTCTATTAGTATTACAGTTGATGTTCCTATTAGCTTAGCAAAAGAGGTAGGTAGATATATTCATGATAAATTAGGTGATGATTATATTTATATTGTTAAATTTGATAAGAAAGCTATTAAGGAGCTTGATAATTGGGCTAAGGCATCCAATGAATCTGACGAAGATATTGCTCGTGCTGAACGAATAGCTCATGTCATGGATAAAATTGATATGGAGATTGTTACGTCTGAAACTGCTATATATAAGTAGTCTATCATTAAACAAATTAAAATTAATTAAGCTATGAGTAAAAAGTATTTGATTACAAAAGTAATCGCTGGTGAGAAACAAGGTTTTCTTAAAAATGTAACCAAAGATGGTGGAGAGTGGATTAATGACCATAATGAAGCTCTTACATTTTTGAATCTTAAAGATGCTGAAAATGAGAAAGAACTTCTGTTTAGCAAACTTGGCGCTGAACATAAAGATATTGCTCATATTCGTATTATTGAATTGTAATATAAACTAACTAATTTAATTATGGCTGCGAATATTGAATTTAATTCTAATAGAAATACTTATTCATTCTATTCGTTGAAAGATGTTCCTTGGCATGGTCTTGGAACTGTCGTTGAAGAAGCTAAAACTCCTGACGAAATCATTCGTATTGCTAATATGGATTACGAAGTAGCTTTAGCTCCGATGTTTGCAAGTTTTATTCCTGCTGAAGCTAAACATATAGTAAAAGAAGATAATCACTATGCTTGTCATATGTCCAATGGTGATGTTGTCATTATTCCGGAAAAGGGTGCTCGCGTAAGTGATGTATATGCTACATATCGTAAAGATAATTATAAAATTCTTGGTACTGTTGGTAGTAGGTATGAACCTGTTCAAAATACAGAAGCTATGGATTTTATATATCAAGTTTGTAAAAGTCAAATGGTAATTAATCCAAAAGATGTTATCATTCAGACTGCTGGCGTTTTAGGTATCGGTGAACGAATCTTTGTTACTGCTAAACTTCCTACTTATGAGATTGCAAAAGATGAAATGGAGAAATATATTCTTTTCACTACAAGTCATGATGGAAGTGGTAGTATTCAGGCTTGTTTCACTGATATTCGTGTTGTATGTAACAATACGTTAAATGCTGCTTTGAATCATTGTAAGAATATGGTTCGATTTAAGCATACTAAAAATGTTAAAGCTAATTTAGCAATGGGTGCTCAAATGATGCGTGATACTCTTAAATATTCTGAACAAGCTAAGATGATTCTTGAGGCTGCTGAGAATATTAAGATCAATGATGATGTGATGATTGATTATATCACGGATTTAATTTGTGACGCTAATCAGAAAGAGTTTATTGCTAAATGCGGTGGTATCGGTAAGATTCCTTACGATAATGATGTTATTTCTACTCGTAAGAAGAATCAATTACACGCTATGGTTAATTATATTGAACGTGGCCCCGGACAAGATAGTCATCGCGGTACAATGCTTTGGCTTTATAACGGTGTTACTTCATATATTAATAATGGAATTGAATATAAAGATAATCTCAATAAATTCGATTCTATTACGCAGGGTAATTCTTTCAAACTCGGTCAGACAGCCTTTAATAAATTAGTTCAACGTTTAAGTGCCTAAATGATTACAGAAGTAGTTATATATTCTGATGGTACTGTAAATAGCTTCGATTCTGATAATTGTCAAATTCCAAGTGCTTCTGGTAGTTGGGAAATCATTCCTTTGCTTGCAAGTTGGGCTTTAGCTCAATATCCAAGTCAATTACCTGAGGAATGTAGAATGACTAATGCCAAATGTTTTATTGGTGTTAGGAAAAAAGGAGGTGACGATAGGATGCCAATTCCTATACGTCATCTCCTTAAAATGGCAAAATATATTGGAGAAGAAGGGTATAATATTCGTACCGCAGATGTAAGTGAAATCCCACAATCTGAAGAATAAGATAGCATGAAAGAAAGTCTTATAGGATTGTATGTCGATAACACGGAAGTTCCAGAGTACAAAAGTGCTGGAGCTTCCGGTTTCGATTTACGAGCCATGTTTAATCCTAATATACCTTCTCTCAATCCTGAGAATGTTGGTAAAATAGGTCTTGGAGATAAGTATATTACATCATATTTATATGATACTCAATATGCTGGTCTTGAATGGGTTATTGATTTTAATACGCTTCATAAATCTATTCGTCATGCAATAAGTCAACCAGTTGAAGGAAATACTCTTCTGGAATATATGGTTATAAATAATATTGACGCAGTTAATATCATTCTCCCATATAAAACTGTTAAATTTGAAACTAATATTTATACTGAAATACCTGAAGAAGATGAAATGCAGATTCGTCCTCGCAGTGGTATTTCAAGTACTACTTTATTAGATGTTAAATTTGGTACTGTGGACAATGACTGGCGTGGTAATAGTGGAATCATAGTACAAAATCCTACACCTTTTAGTTATATTATTATTCCTAATAGTAGACTTGCACAAGGTGTAATTGTTGAAAAGAAACGTGCAGTATTTGATATTAAATCTTCTAAAGATGAACTAAGCAAAACTGAACGTGGTGAAAATGGTTTTGGTAAAAGTGGTCTAATGTAATAAATCGAAATAAGATGTTTAATGAATCAGATATTTTACAAGATGAGCGTTATTATATCGGTGTTAAACTGATTAAAGCTCGTCCAGCTTATAGGATTAATGGTAATGAGATAGTTTATGACTTAAATCGTGCTCGTAATCCTAATGATGCTATTGAAGAAGGTTACGAAGTTATTTATCCTGATAACTATAAATCTTTCTCACCAAAAGATGTATTTGAAAAGGCTTATTATATGATTTTAAGTCCTAACAAAATTCAAGAAGGTGATGTACTTAATTTCATAAAAGAAGGTTATTCTTTACGTCTTGGTGAAAAGACAACCGTTGTTTGCGATACTACTCTAACTGGATTCGATACTGTCGGTATAGCTGCTTGTGTAAACCCTTCAACTTATGACCATGATATGGGATGTGGTGTAGCTCGTCGTGATATTAAAGATAAAATCTGGGGACATCTGGGTTTTGTTCTTCAATGGGCTATTAATGGTCTTAAAAGGTAGTTTATGATTAAGCGACTAAATGTAAAGAAAAATGTTAGATTATTAGGTGTCCAATGGGATGGTGCTAATATCTCAGAATGTGTTAGTTTTTGTAGATATTGTCATTTTTCCGATGGTTGGATGTTTATTATGTTTAGAGAAAATATAATTCGACTCGATAAAGGAGATTGGATTATTGCTGTAACTGATAAAGAATTTACTGTTATTAATAATGAAACATATCAATATCTTTTTGATAAACCGAAAGATGTTGAAAACGGTGGCGAATAAACGCGACAAGTGGGCGTGCAACCTCCTGCCCCACCGGGTCAGCGAAGCCCGAAGGGCTGAGCTATCAATGTTACAACTTTAATTGCTACTATAATTGTTGTTATTATTAATAACGATATTACTAACATAATAAGTGATACAGACAGACCGTCAGAGTGCCTATTTTCAGGCGTTCTGACGGTCTTTTTTTTGTCAGTTAGACAAATGTACCATTAACAAAAGATAATGCCCGTAGCAGGCTGGGAAGCACCGCCACGGGCAAATATCCGACGTTTACTCTATTAGACTATTCGTCCTCGTAGTTATCACTATCTTTCGGACTAATCATTTCTCTAACACCACTAAATGTAATACCAAAAGGATTATACATATTGTAATAAGACATAGTAGCACCGAGATTATTAAACTTATTAATTTGACGAAGAACAGGAACAGCTTGACGTAATGCAACTGCACGTTTATCTTGTCCCTTATAAATACCTCTATCATAAATAAGTTCATCATCATCAACCCAAAGACCTTGAATAGTAAGATTAACAAGTTTATATGCAGATTGTAAAGTTTTCTGACCAGCAAACAAACTATTTGCAGTTTGTTCTATTGTAGCCATCCAACCAAATACTGGCATAGGTTCAATCATTTGTTGATAATAAGTTGTTGCAGCATACATAGCGTGCTGATACAAAATATTATCTTCGTCATCATCATCTTTCTTAAATGCACCAAGTGTCATAGCAGCAAGAGCACTGAAAGCTAAAGCACCCATTAAACGAGCAAATTTCATAGTTGCTATCTGTTCATTTAAAGGAAGAGTATTATAATAGAATCCTACATTAAGTAACCAACTTGATACACCTTTGAAGAAATTACCAATACCTTTCATATAGTCGATAACAGTATTGTTATCATTAAGACTATCTTTGAAGGCTTGACTACCACTTCTAAACATATCAAACATAGGATTAAATACAGGAACTTCATAAGAACCTAATTGTTCATTATAAAATATACGACCGAAACGACGACCGAAATAACGAACAAAGTTAGGACGAACCCATTTCTTAAATTGCATTAACAAATCACCAAAAGCAGCATCTTGTAAACTATTTCTGTCTACACGATTGTAAATACCATGTAATGATTGGTTAATAGCTTTAACTCGACCACGGAACTCCGAAAGAGTTTCTTCTGTAAGACCACTTTCAGGATTAAAACTCAAACGACCATCTTCAAGTTTAAGTTCCGAACGAAGAGTATTATATTTATCAAAAGCTTCACGTTGAGCTTTTTTATCAGTCTTTCGAGAATCAACAATTTTCTTACGTTGTTCATCAGAAAGTAAATTATAATGTGATTTAAGATATTGAGAAGCATAATCGTGATTCCATAAATACTCTTTTGAAGTACGTTTTTCTTCACGAGCTATTTCAGCATCTAAATCTTCTTTGAAAATAAGATATTTATCATATTGTTCATTAGTAAGAACATCTTGTAATAACTTTTCAAGATTATCATTATAAAAATCATTGAAAGCCATAATTTTACCACCAACTACTCGATGAGATTGCGTAGCAGCAAGTAACATACCAAACTGCATAATGAACTCACCCATGTTATTAGGAGCATAACCAATAGTATCAACCATTCGCATAGCTTTAATCCAATAGGAAGTTCCAGTATCAGAAGATGTTACATCACGAGTATCTTGATAAATATCATCAAAATCTTTAATAATTGCTACAAGTACATCATCAGTTCTTGTCGAATTAATATCGCGTAAGAAATGAGGGATAGTCTTAATAACATCACGCAAACCTGATTTCATAATATCTTTGCTTTCAACAAAGTTATTAGCAGTAGATTCAACTATCATATCAGTAACACCTTTAAGAATATTAGTGATACCAGCAGTATAGTTGAGATACATAAAAGTCATAGAAGTATAACGTAATAATGCACCAGCAGAAACATCAAGAACACTATTGTATTTACTAAAATTAAAAATACGACGTTCCATGTTATTTAATTGTTCATTCGCATTTTTAATAACATCACGAGGTGCTACACCAGAAACTCCACGTTCGTTCATTAAATATTTCGTAAGCTGATAATCAGTTTCAAAATTATTAATTGCACGAAGATTATAAAGTTCTTGTGTAAAACCTTTCATTACATCAACAATATCATAAGACATCACCTTTGCTTTATACTTTTTATTTTCAAGCATTACAGCATCGTTATAATGTCTAATCTCACGAAGAGTTGAAGGTTTAACTGTAATAGAAAGTTTGTTATTTTTATCAAACCATTCATTAAACAATTCTACGATTCGAGCTTCGTATTCAGTATAACTTTCAGATTTGTACTTTTTACGAATATTAAATACAGGAATATGTTTAGGAACTTGTAAAGTTTGAGCCTTTGTAACAAATCGTTTAGTACCATCAATGTCAGTATAATACCTATCTTTATGAATCATAGGAATACTAACAAATTGTTTAGCAGATTGACCTAATGTAGCTTGAGGAATAAAAGGCATTACCTCATCCCATCTACCATAATAGTTAATCCAGTTACCGTCATATTCACGAATAGTTCGTTGAATAAGATTACGAATAGTATTGAGTAACTTTTGTTCTTTATCACTTAAAGCTGCATATTCATCTGATACCGGAGTATTACCAAAATCAAGTTTATAAAGAACGTTTTCACGCTTACCACTAATATCAGTAATAAGACTAAGTTCAATAAGGTCATGAGTTTGTAAATAAACAAGTTTCTCACGATTACTTAATTCAGTAAGTTCAGCAAGATGTTTAGCTGCTTCATTATCACTTAATGGAACAATGTTCCAAGTATGATTTTCATTATATTTCTTTATAATATCATCAATGATTTCAAGAGTTTTTTCAGCAGTAGCTCTTGTAACAAATCCGCTGTCAGTATAAAGATTCTTATAAATAGCATCACGAATATCTTTTCGTAAAGTACCAGTCGAATCTCCGAGACCTTCAGTTTTATAACTACCGATTAAATCTCCATATTCATTAATGAATTTATGCATTAACTTTTCACGAGCACGAGCATTTTTAGAAAGTCCCGGTTGGAACTCTTCAAGCGCACTTTCAAGTTCATCATTAATGCGTTGAGCTGCTTTCTTAGCTTTATAATTAGCTTCATCCCATGCTTTACCAGTAATATCAATTAGAGTAATACCAGTTGTAAAAGCAGAATCAAGCCAAAGTTGTGTCTTATTAATATCTTTATCAAGTTCAAATAACAAATGTTGAATTTCTAACCATTCATCTTCTGTTATTTCAACACTATTAACATCAAATCCTTCAAGACTACCATTGTGTGAAGCAAGATATTCTTTAATCTTACTAAATGCAGTAGTATATTTAGGATTACGACTCTTATCAATTACAGCCCAAGTTACCACATCTTTAACAGATTGAATAACATTAGACCGTATTCCAGCAACTTTTGTTGCAAGAGATTTAAGTCGAGCGATATTATTATTTAATTCACCAAATTCCTTAGTAAATAATTCTTTACCTTCTTCACTTTCAGCATCATAAACTGTATCTTGAATTTTAATTTCTTCAAGTGTAAGATATGGACTAAAATGAGAAGCAAGTTTTAACATCATTATAAGTCTATCTTTGTAATCAAGAGCTGCACCATAATTTGAACGAATCTCTTCATAATTCAAATCTTTAGTAATAACCCATAATTGCTTGATAGCATCATAAACAGAACTACTTAAATTAGCCAAACGACTATAAGTAGCTTTCATTGCAGCAATATCTCGTTCTTCAAGAGCACTTTGAATACCACCTTCAAAACTTTCATCATCGAAGGATTTTAAGATATTCATAAATTCCTCACGATTTCCAACATTGTTATTATTCAAAAATTTCTGGATTCTATCCATAATTTTCAAAGTTTCAATAGCAATATTAGAATCGACAACAAGAGAATTTCGTAAACCATCTCTTGTAGGAACATCAGCATGAACAACACGAGAATATAATTTTTCATTATCACCATAAATATTAATATTCCTACGAGGAACATCAATATATGTTTCTGCAACTATTCGACCAACACCATCATTTAAGACAGTACTAACCGACGTCATAATGGGATTAATTCTGTAAAGATTACTAATAAATGTTTTTGTCCAATCATCTAAATAATTGAAATCTCTATTAGCATCAATCAGAACATCACCGTTAATATAAAGATTACCATTCTTTAACATAGGAGCTACACGAAGAGCTTCTTCATAAGCAGACTTGTTATAATCTACTTGAATTGCAGATTTATGATAACCCTTATAAAAAGAATGAGTTGCTTGTGTAGTAATAAAAATAGATGAAGCAGAAGATTCTAATTCATTATAAATAACATCACTTGCAGAAGAATGTGTATGTTCAACATTGATGAATGTAGGAGTAGTAACTTCAATTGAATTTAATACTTCAAAATCTGTATCAGATACAGAAGCAACATCAGTATCAATTACATCTTCAGTTTCAACATCAATAGTGCTATCAACAGCATCTTCTGTTTCAATCATATTAGCATCATTGAAATCTGAATTTTCATCCATTTGGACTGATTCATTATCATCAATAGCTAACATGAATTTGTGAATAGCATCGGAATCTGTAATAATTGATAATCTATCAGTTACAATAGTTTCACCATCTTTTTGAACTTGTGCCATCATACCTTCTTGATAAGTAGGTATAATACTAATGTCACCAGTCATTAAAGAAGCTTCATTGCGAAGTAAAGGATTAACAGGTAAGAATACATAAATATCTTTTAGCGGATTATTAGTATTCGTAGTAATTTTATATCGTTTATACACACGATTCTTATTACGAGTAATCCTTTCAGTTACATATTCTGCATTAGCATATTCAGAATTAATTAATCGAGCTTCAGTTTCAATATAGAAATTCTGAGTATTACCGTTTTCATCAATATAAGAACCAGTACCAACATTTTCGCCATTAGCATTTTGAACATAACCAATAGTGGCTTTATTTTTATTTGCTTCCCAACGATAACGTTTTTGTATATCACTTAATAATACTGGATTCATATCTGATTTCATACGAGATATTAAACTCATAACAGGTGTAATATCTACATTTCCATCAAATACAGCTTTTTCAGCATTTCTTAAGTTTTCTGCATAATTACCAAGATTAACAGAAGGGTCAGGATAATGAACTTCACGACATAAAGCATCATATTCTGCATTAGGTCGATTAGTACTTATAAGTTCAATCGGAATATATTTTGAAACATTATAAGCATAATTAAAACCTTCTGTAACATAAGTATAAACTAATAATTGACGTATCGTATGAGCAATATAAGGAATCTTACTATCCCACATACGAAGAATACTATCAGTTATATTAGACCAAGAATTAACATCATTATCATCACGTTGGATTCTAATAATATCATAAGGTACAGAACGATTATTCTTACGAACTGTTAAATACTTAAATATGTTATCACCTCTGAACTCAGGTGATTTCTCAATATAATCTCTTAATGTACTATCTTTTTGAATAAATTGAATTTGTTGAGCAAGTGAAAGTTTAGTGTATTGAGTAAAACTTTCAGGTGTATAACCATCTTTAACAGTATTCAAAAGAGTCTTAAAGATAAGTTTTTGTTCTTTAAGTTGTTCCTCTGTATGAATACCTAATGTAGTAAGAACTTCCGGAGTATTATCAGGTGTTAAAATAGGAAGAACTTTAACAAGTCCATTATCTAATCCACCGTTAATACTTACGAGATAGTTCATAATACTATCAGTAACATATTTATAAGTAGATTCATCAATTGAATTTTTACGTTGAAGTATTTGACCTAAAATCGTATTAGCAATGTGATGATTTCGAGTAATGAAAACATCACCGAAACCATTAGCCATTAACCAATGTGCGTATTGATAACGAGCTTGAATTACTCCATAAGCACTTTGATTTTCAGTATCATTAAATTTGTTGCCATCAAGATAACCTTCAAATGAGCCAACAAATATACTTTCAATAATGTCTTTACCATTATCAAGAATTACTTTATTAGGAGTTTCATATCCAACAGCTAAATCCTCAATAAGTTCACGACGTGTCATAATATCATTTCGTTTCGGAAGTTCCGAACGAAACAGTTTCATATCAGAATAAGTAATCGCAGCAAGAGGATTACCTTTAACATCTTTTGGTTTATAATGCTGTCTAAAAGCATCAGAACTTTCACGAGTAAAAGCAGCTTTAATCGCATCTATTGCTTTAGGATTACCAGCATTTTCTTCGATATATTCATCAATAAATCGAAGTGTTTGATTATACTTATCATTTACAAGTTCTTTTAAAGCTTTTACTGGATAATAATATTCAGCAAGTTTACGTTCTTTTTGGTCAGCCTTAAAGAAACTATCAACCCTACTTTCACTTTTAAGCATAAAGTTAAGGTCAATCAAATTAGTAGCAATTTCATTGTATTCAACAAAATTACCAAGAACGCTAATCTGACGTAATAACCAATCTGCTGTACGATTATTACGATTTTTGATATTATCTAATAACTCTTCAGTAGTTTGATAACCATATTTACCACTGATTTCATTAATAGTTATATTCGGTAATTTATCTTTTAGTTCATTAAGCTGTCCAACAGTAAGAGTTTTAGTTTTACTTTTACCACTTGCGATAGTCATTATGACATCATGAGATTCAACCGGAGTAATTTCTTTTTTAACAATTAAATCAGCATAAATCTTAGCAAGTTCTACACTATAATCAGAACGAATTGCTTCGACAGCATCAAGAATTGTAAAATTACCACGACTTAATGATTGAACTTCCATTCGATTAACTGCTTCAACAATAGCAGGTTGATGAATAAAAGCATCTTCATTAGTGAATCTATTAGGTTTATCATTGTAAAGTTCAATAGTAACACCAGATGATATAGCACGAGCTACACTTAAAGTATGAACATTAAGATTAAATCCAAGTCCAGCTTTAAGAACATCAAGAATACCAGAAGTAAACTGATTCATTTGAAGTTCAACTCGCTCACCACTAATATCCAAATGTTCATTAAGTGCATCATTATTAATCCAAACATCATTAACCCAAAGAGCATTTTCTTTCGGTAATAATTGGATATTTTCAGCACCATATCGTTTAACTAAAAATTCTTTATATTTACTTGTTAATCGAGGTACACCTTTATCACTTATAGTGTACATTTCACTTCTATCAGCAAAACCCTTAGGTATCGGTAAAGAATTAAGACTAATCTTACGACGAATACCTTTAAGCAATCTACCATGTAAAGTAGAAATTGTTGCGATTAAAGTATCGAAATTAACAGAGTGACCTTTAAGAACTGTTGAACCCATACTCATGTTATTAAGAGTAATCTTATCCATAAGATTATTAGGATTCAAAGTTTTAAGAGTATAATTCCAAAGAGCATTATCACGGTCAGATACAGCTTGAATTTCAGCCATACCATTGGGTTTATTTACTTCTTCAGCATGATTTGAATTAGAAAGAACAGCTGTAATAATATCAATTAAATGATTATCACGAGCTTCTCTACTATTCAATTCATAAATACTCTCGTTTTGAACAAAGTCTTTTGTAAAAGCATTAAATGCTTTATCAATATTACTTTGAATAGCACTTAAATGAGGAATAATAGTTTTATCAGTATCCTCAACAAGATATTGGAATTTTGATTTAATAGTATCAAAATTACTAATTGTATTAGGAGAAATATTAATAGTAGCTAACTGACTATTAACATTCTTAACAAACTTAATTAAATCATTAATTGCTTTATGAGCACGAATTAATAAATCCGAAGTATAAGCGCGTTGAGTTTGAGTGTAATTACCAAAATCTTCAGTAACACCATCTCGCTTATTAGCAAGATATTCTCGAACTAAACTATTCACATCACCGTAATTCTTTGCAAATCCATACTGTAAATTATGCAGAATAGATTTAAGAATTTTAGTATATTCCGAATTACTTTTAACATCTTGTAAATCCTCTTTAATTAATTCAATTATATTATTGAGAGGAGATTGATTTGCATTAGTAGGTACTAAATTAGGATTATAATACCGGCTAATCCACTTAACAATAGCATTAAAATTATGACTTGTTAAATTAGTAAATTCTTGTGGAGTAGTAGCTAATTCGATGTACTTTTGCTTAAATACCGACCGTGTGAATTTACCCCCTATTTGGGCCTGCGAGGCATCAAATTTCGACTTAAATTCGACAGGTATATATTTGTCTTGCTCAAAAATTACATTGCGATAGTAGGCGTAAATCGAGTCAATATCAAAGTCCCAGCCAGTACGAGTAATAAGACTTTGTGGGAATATAGCTTGTGTAGCATTATTATTAAGAAAACCAACAACTTCAAATACAACCATTGATTGTTTACCCTCGGTAGGAATACGAATGCCTATCATTCGAAGAGCTTCAACATCAAGTTTATCAATATCAACAGTTATAATATCCTTAGTTGTACCATCTTCATTAGTAATAGTTTTAACAGTACCAATATTTTTATAGAAATCCATTTTCCATGGATTAACTATAACTTCTGCATAATGGTAATTTCCATCCTCACGGTATTCAGCTTGTAATTCAAGACTTCTACCAGTTTCTTTACAATCTTTAATAAAACTTGAAGCATATGTAATAGAACCATTAGCAACAAGTTCATCAATCGTTTTATTATAAAGTTCTTTATCAGAATAGAACTCATTATGTTTGATTAACTCATTACTTGCAGTAAATATATCAGCTCGAATAGGAGCATGGAATCCGGGAAGATATTTATTAATAACTTGTTTACTTAACATAGAAGCAAGTATCTTCTCTAATTTACCTTTGATAACAGGATAAGATAAAGGCATAGTCGGAAGACCATCTTCTTTAATTTCAAGAGCTTTTCGAATAGTTATAGCATCAACATCATCCGATATAATTTCTTGAAAACGATTAACCAGTTTATTTATATCAATTTGAATAGCACCACGAGCATCAGTTCGAATCTCACCATTTTCATCAATACAGCCAATATCGTAAAGTAATTGCATAGCATCTTCACGAATATTGGTAGCTAATGTTTTTTGAAATTCATCAAACAGTTCTTTACCAGTAACATTTTTGCCATCTAATTTATAAATAGCATTATTCCAATCAAGACCTTCCATAATCTGCTTAACTAACTGACCACCTAAAATAGTAGTTTCATCAAGCAAATCAGCTTTAATATCTTGTTGAATAACAAAATCACTATCTTGCATATAAAGAATAGACCTATCATCTACTCGATTTAGTGCTTCAATATCAAGACCACCTTGGTCATTATGAATTTTAACTGGTGTGATACCAGATACTTTAACAGCAGAAATAGGACTAACTTGGTCAATATTATTTTGAATCATCCAATCATATAATTGACCAATAGCACTACCTCGTGTCATACTTTCAAAAAGAACAACAGTTGAGTCTTTTATTTGAACACTATCTACTTCATCAGCAAATATATCAACTTCATTACCAGTTACAGCCGGAGCATGATAAAAATCACCACGGCGACGACGAGTTGTACCAAACAATTTAACTTGTTCTACAACCTTAGCATAAGATGTAGGATTAAATGTTTTAGTTGGGTCTTGTAAATCAGTAATATATTGATATAAAGGTTCGCTCGGATTCCAACGACCAGTAGCTTTCAAAAGTTTAATAAGACCTATATCAGTCATAATAGACTGAGAGTCATTAATAGTAGCAGTAGCACGATAAGCATCCAAAATAGCTTCGTTTTGAATACCCATTTTATCAAGAATATTACTATTGAAATTCATATCTTCCATAACAACAACCTTACGAGGAGTATCGTTATGAATTGAATCAATAGAATTAAGACCATTCTTAATAACTTGTGCTACACGTTTATTGAGGTCTACTGTATCTTTATATTCTTCAATATCACCATTAAATATAGCGTTCATACTATGGTTATAAATAGTATGATTAAGTAATACTTTAAGTAAACTTAATCGAACACCATCATTATCCATAATATCGTAAGTAGCAAGAACATGCTGACGAGCGCTATTTAACAAACTTTCTTTCTTTAATGTAGGAATAGTATCAAGAGTATATTCTTTACCATCAGCTTTACGACGTTTAATCCAATCATTAGCTTTCTGATTATATACTTCTTGAACTAAATCTGCTAAATAACTATCGAAAGTAGTAACTACACTTGTATCAGTTTTGATATTAGTATCGTAAATACTTTTAGCGATATTTTCAAAACTATCAACACCAATTGTAGCGTTCCAACGAATATAAGCAGTTACGAAATCACGAATATTACCAGTATTAGCAACAAGATTTTCATCGTAAGGTTCATTGCGAACTTGTGCAATCATATTACGATAAACTTCTGCAATATCTACATTATTTATCTTTGCAATATGAGCAGGTAATGTGATATTCTTACCGTTTTCAATATAAGTAATATTCAAGAACTGAAATGCCTTACCAGTCGGAATACCTTTTGCATCATAAATAGCTCTACCATTCCAATATTTTCGATTATGACGAGTTTTCATTTGAGCAAGATTCTCGTCATTATTATCTCTTAATTGGAATATAATTTGTCCAAAAGTATTAAATTTAAAGACATCACTATTTACAATCTTTTCGATAGAATGAAAAACATTTGATTCTTCATTTATCGGATTATCTGTTATACGAACAAACTTATTTCGTGCAACAAGATTATCTAAATATTCAGTTACATAAGAATATATACGAGGAGCATGAGTAGCTAACCTACTACTAATACCATTCATCGGAAGATAAATATTTAATCCGCGAGAAATAGCATCATTAATAAAAGGAACTACTCGACTTTCAAAATCTTTTACATAAGCATCATAATCTTCATCAGTAAAATAATCTGTAGTAGTAGGTTTATTCGGAGTAATATTTTCACCCTTAAAACCATCAATTTCGATAATATTTTTAAGACCTCGAATAGATTCTTGTCCAGATATTGCAGGAGCACCTATCGCACGACTTTTAGTATTACCTGAGAAGATAAATACCGATTTAGGATGTGCTGCAACAGCCGCAGGTGTATAATTAGAACCAAAAGTCTTAACATGAATTGAAGTACGAGGTTTAGAAGAATCTTTAATAAATAAATCATCAACCTCAAGTCGTTTAGTAGTCATCATATAACTACGAGGACTATCAGATGTTAAGAATACATATTGACCAAGCATATTAAGAATAACTTCGGTATATGTATAAAGAGCACCTTGTACTTCACGATATTTCAGACCTTTATTTCCAATCTTAACACCATTAAATGCAGATAATGCAAATTGATAACGACGTTCAACATCAGAAATAAATGCAGGATTTACTTCGTATTCACCAATACTATTTTTAGTAAATATTCCAAGACCAGTTTTTTCATCATAAATAAGAATATTATCTTCTGCACCCGGAGCAGTTAAAGTTGGGTCATTAAGATAATCCTTAAATATATGCTTGATATATTCAGTATTTACACCAGTACGAGTAATAAATCCACGAAGGAACTTTGTAAGCATACTATCATACTGAGGTGAATAATTAAGTTTACCTTGAACATCAAGATAACTCATATTCGTAAAACTGTTAAAATCATAAGTAGCAATTTGTGCTAATGAATATAAATATCCATTGATATTATGTGCAGGAATTTCTTTGCCACGATATGTATTAACACGATGTTTAGTATCGTTAACTACATTTTCAAGAAGAGAATTAACTCTTGAATATACTTCATTTGCATTATCATTTGCATTATAATATTGAGTAAGAGCATCACGAGTAATTGCTAATCCTAAATAATTAATTACAGACATCTGTTTATCTAACAGAGCTGCTTTATCAATCTTACTACGTTTTGAAATAGGTTCAAAAATACGTTTAGATTTAGGATTAGTATAAAGTACATCATTCAGATTATTATACAATCCAAATTCAATATTTGTACTTAAAACACTTTCAAATCTATCAATATATGTTTTAACACCAAATGATTCTCGATTATTCTGATAAATCGTAGCATTATTACCACCTTCTAATGCCATAATATTTACAGGAATAACAGCAAGTTTAATTCCAGAAATATAAGCATTTACAAAAGAATTATCATAATCAGAAGCAGCAGAACCATCATCTTCAAATACTCGTTGGAATATTTCAAGAATAGGAGTAAATTCATCATTTATAGCAGCAAGTTGTTGCAATCTATTATATACATCTTGAGGTTGAATATCGTAAAGATGTGCCTCAATAAGTTTATTCCATAAAACATTAATATCAATAGGTGCAGGAATATATGCTTTATTAGCAGTTCTATTCTTAAAATTACTCGAACCTACAAGAAGAGCTATTTGAGCTTTAACATGAGATGCTAACGTATTCTTTCTATCAATACGTTCTTTTTGCAAATCATCCCACATTACTTCAATATCTTCAATAGCATCACGTTGTCCTTCTTCTGTACTTTCATCATCGACAATCCGATTATTTTGATAAGCACGCTTGCGATTAATACCATAGTTCTTATCAATATAATCAAGAAAATAATTAAAGATTTGACTATTACCTTTATTCAAATCTGTAAATACATTTGCTACAAAAATATCGTTAAATCTTGTAGGAATAAAATTAGGTCGAGCTTTATACTCTTCAAGTTCTTTATTAAACTCAGCAAGAATTAAAGCTTTAAATCCACTACGAGAAACATCTCGATAATTAGCTCCAAAACGAGCTTGTCTTTGCTCCGCAGTAAGACCTTTTAACTTAAAATAAGCAGCAGTTAAAACACGAGCCATATAGGCATAATCCATCTCATCAAATGTAGCAGTATTTACAATAGACGGATTAAAAGCGTGTTTAATATCAAGACCTAATGCGTTACCAAGAGATTCAAAATCTTTACGAATATCTTCACTATAAGTTTCATCTGTCGAAAGAGCAGCTAATACAGATTCTAATTTAAGTTCTCCACTTGTATAAACGGGATAACCCGTAGCTCCATAAGGAGTACGGGCATCCGCTTCTGCATATAAAAACGCTGTAAGAATACGACGCTTAAAAGCATTCTCTAATGATACATCAGCATTATCTTCAGCATAACCTCGAATATTATTATAATCTTTAATAGTAGGTAAAACACCTTTTTCCATTAAAGATGTAATAATATCTTCGATAGGTTTAGTCTTAAAAGACTTCATTTGATGATAAAGACCAGATTTCTCAAGTCTTCCATCAGCAGTTAAACGATAAGGTTCAGGACTACATTGTGCATTCATAAACTAACAAATTTTGTTATTATTGTCATCAATATATTTATCAATAAATTCGATTACATATCCACCGTTTGAAGATACAACATTTTTCTGATTATTCAAAACATTTTCAGAACTATTTGAAAAAACCTGACCAGTGGGCGTCAAACCCACTCCCCCACCGGGTATCACTATGTTCGGGCCAATATCAGAAACATCAAGACTATTAAGTGTTTCAGAATTATTGTCATCAAACGTAATTTCACTGTCATCATCAAGGAAATCCAATTCAGCTTGAGCTGCTCTTTGATTTTCTGTCAGAGGTACATCAGATGTTTTAATAGGTTCCGTAACTGATAAATTATCATGTGTTGCATCATTTGTAACATTAGTTTGATTAGTTGTAACTGAGGTTGGCTCCGCTGCTGGGCTTCGCCCAGCGCTCCGCTTCCCGGTGGGAGAGGAGGTTGCACGCCCACTGGTCGGACTTTTTGCGCGTCGGCTATTCACACTATCCAAACTATTAATTACTATATTTCGTACATTATTAAGTAAGCTATTATCAGTAACTGTATCGATACCAATAACAGAAAGAATTGCATCAATAATTTTATCCCAAAGACTTTTACGTTTCTTAATTTTCGGAGCTTCTTCTATAATAATCCTATTTGCCAAATTAGCAAACTGTTTATTTGTAAAAGCATAAGTAACTATTTCAGCAGGAGTTTCACTTAATATTTTAAGATATGTACGAAGATAACCAAGTTCAAGTTCAGTTAAATCGCTCTTATATTTAGCATTAAATTCTTTAGAATCAACTTTAAATGCAGTGTCATTAATATCGCTAATTAATGTAGCAAGTTTATCGTATAATTCTTTAGAATTAGCTTGTTGTTCAAAATACTTATGAAGAGATTCATGAGTAATATTAACACCTAAATCAGTAGCAGTAAAATCACGTTTAGTAAGTTTATTACTATTGATAACGATAGTTTCAGTACCTTTATCATATTGAGCAATTATAAAATCTTGTTTACTCGATAGTTTCTTAATACTGAAATTAGTTTTACCATCAGTATAAATTCTATCATATAATTCAGTGATTCTGTTAGCAACATCTTCAGATACAAAATCAGGTATAACACCTAATACTCTAAGACCTGCTACTTTATCATCTGTAATATTAACAAGTTTTTGATACCAGTTGGTTTCAGTATCATTTGTCATTGAACTTAATGTTGTAATTGCTTTAACAGCAAATTCTTTCGTCATATCTTCTGATTCTCGAATAGGATTATCAGAACTTTCAGATTTAAGTTCAAAGAACATTGCAGGTTGAATAGAATCAATAGTATAATTGGTAACAACATTACCATTAGTATCTTTAATTCCAATAACACTTGTTGTTAAAGCGCCGGTGTCAAGAATAAAATCTTGCATCGAATCAAATGTTGAAGAAACAGATTTATCAATGATACCTTGTTGTTTAGCCCAATCAAGTATTTTAGATTTATATTGACCTTTAACTGCTGCGTAACCATCATCTGTTTTAACACCGTAAGTATAATGGTCGCCTTGTAAGGCAGTAGTAACACTACGTTGCATATTACCATACAGTTTACGGAACAGATTATGATTAAGTAAATCAGTTAAATCCTTACCAGTAATACCTCTTGCTTGTAAATCAATTACAGCGTAATTTCCTTTGTTAGATTTACTCTTTTCAATAATACCATTTAATTGAGCAAGTTCTCGTGCTGTAAAAGGACTTTTAGCAATACGAACTTTTGAAGTAGTTCTATTAACTGGAATTACTCTACGACTTAATCGAAGTTTAACAGGAGTAAATTTATCACCAGATTTAGTATATTCAATACTAATTCTATTGATATAACTTATTCCATTTCCAAGTATATTCTTTTTACGAACAACTGTTTGGAAATCTAAATGTTTAATATAACGAGTTTTTCCAGTAGCAGGGTCTGTATTTTCGTAAAGAGAGCTAATGTTAAACCATTCAGCTCCCGGAACTCCACGATTATAACTTGTAATGATAGCTTCTGACAAAGGAGCTAATCGACTACGAATATTAGCATTGTGAGCTTTAGTTCGAGTCTTATTAGTATCATCTACAAGAGTATACAGACCAGATTTAGCATCAGTCGGAAGAGATGTAAACGTAGCATCTGAAATAATATCACTCATAGTTTGAGTAACAAATTCCATAGCAGCTACATTAAATGGTGTATCTGCAACATCACTTGCTAAATTACCACGATGTAATGGAACATAACTTTTTCCATTTTCACCAGCATTAGCTTGAATTTCTGCATACATTTGGAAATGCCTATCAGATGAAGTAATTTTATCTTCAACAATAGGATTATTAAATGCAGTATCAGTAGTAAGTGACGAAACTAACATTAAACCATCAGCGTCAGGCTGACGTTGAATAATATTAACAGCAGGTTTACCATTAACTGTAACAGTACGTTGTATCTCTTCATTTACATTAGCTCGATAACCACTTGAATCGGCAAATGTAATAGGAGATTTATTAATACCTTTTAATACTAAAATTGCAGAACCTTTTTCTTTAATTTCAGTAATAAGTTTTTGACTTTGAATAAAGTCATTTCCAAGTTTAGTATTTAGATTCTGATAAGCGTTCTTGATTCTAAGTCCATAACGAACATAATCATTAAGATTTTTAAGTCTTACATTATAGAACATAGGACTAATAAGATAATAAACCTTATTTAAGTCAAGAGCTTCGATATCAAATGCTTCCGGACTAACACCTTCGACTTCAGTATTATATTGGATAGCTCCAATGAAAGCATTGATTATTTCAGAATGTTCAGTTTTTGATGTATTACCATATTTATCTAATTCTTTAATAATTGATTTCAGTTTTGAAACAACTGAATCAGAATTTTGTTGTTCACGAGTTAAGGCTTCAGTATATACTTTATAAAACTCTTTTGTTAAGTTAAATATTGTATCACTTCCACCAACTTTTCTGATAATAGTATCTACAAATTTAGATGTTCCATAAGAATTACCAAAAGCAGAATCATATTGATTAACTCCACTTTCATCAATTCTACCTAATTGTATTCCATGATAAGTTTCACTATCACCTAAACCAATTCGTTCAATTAATAGTTTTTTACCATTTACATCTAAATTAACATCAACATTACCATCTTTATAAGTAACTTCAAATTCTTGATCTTCGTGTAAAGTTCTTAAAGCATCAAATAATTCAGTAGCCTTGAATTTAACACTATTAACTGTAATGTTGTTTTTAATAACACGAGTTTTAGGATTATAATATTCAGGACTTGTGATAATCTTATAAACTTCAGGTGTAAGACGACGTAAACCTTTGAAACCATTAGTTTCAAATTCACGTTGAATATGAGTTTTAAAGAAATCACTTAAAAACTTACCACGAAGATTTAAGTTACTATCAAGATAAGCACCGTCTGTTGTTTGAATCGGATTAGCAATTCGTTTATTAATAATATCAAACAAACGTTTAAGAGCATCGAGTTGTTCTTGTGGAACACCATTCTTACTCATTTGTTGATATATAGTATTAACATTTACATCATTTTTGAAATATTTAAGTGCATACCAAATAGGTTCGTAATATTTAATAACATCATTACGACCATCTGTTTGCTGATATATAGAATCAAGAATATCTTCGTAAGTATAAACGTGATTATCAGTAAATATCTGACGACCATCAAGTCTTACAATAGTATTTTCAATAGCATCAAGAGCATTACGCATTGAATCACTAATGTAATAACGATAGTCATTAGTATTAAACTCATCTCTTGATTCAGTATCATCTATAAAGTCAGAAACACTGTTAGCAAGTACATCAAGACTATTAAGAATAGATACATCATCGTTTAATTCAGTACCACTTTCAAAATTATAATATCTCGAAAGAATAGAATAAGCCATTCGAGCATTTCTTAATAAATCAAGAACATTACTTTGACGAACAGCAGTAATAACATCTACTCCAGTAAGATTCAAAGCATCAACATCAGATACCAAATAAGGTTGAATTGATTGAGCTAATGTATGAAGTCTTGTACGAGCAGGAAGATTAGGAACAGCACCATATTCTAAAAACTCTTTTGCTAAATTATTTACGGTAGTAGCAAATTCCATAATTTTAGAAGTTTGACTACCAAAGCCATCATCATTTACAAGAGCATCATGTAACGGACTATCTTCATCTTGTCTAATAGCACGAATTTTACTAATAAACCTATTCATCACACTATTAATATATGCGATATTAGTTTTATAAAATTCAGTTGTACTTTTAGCTACTTCATTAATAATACTATTTTTGAATAGAGTTATCTTATGATAGAAATCTGAATATCTAACAGTATCAAAATTACTATTAAGATTCTCAAATTTAATTTGAGTAAGACCTTCGATTTGTGCTCGAATTACATTATGGTCTACATTAATATTCTTAAGAGTTAATTTACCATCCGTGATAGTATAATTATTATTAAGAACATTAGCAACGTTAGCAATATAATCAGCAATAGCTTCACGCATCTTAGCGTTTTCTTCTTCACGATAACCAACTATATCACCACCATAAAGATTCCAAATCCAATCTTTGAAAAGATTAGATTTAAGATTGTTTGCAATACGAATATTACTATCTGATAATAACTGTTTTACACGATTAGCTTTTTCTAAATTCTCATTACTAATTTCAGTAGGTTGATATTCATTTATCCAACCAATAAAATTACCAATAATAGTAGTTCGTAACGTATTAAGTTCAGTATTATCAATAGGTGATAATAATGCTTTATAAGTATCACTATTAGAATTAGATAATTCTTTATGTAGATTTATAATAGTATCTAAATAATGATTTTCAAATTCATCTGCCGAAAGTTTATCTTGAATACTATAAAGTGTTTTATAAATAGCATCAAATTTAGTTTGAACTTCACTTCGAATTTCAGTAATATCCATACCTGCAAGTTCTTTTGCAGAATATGTATCTTCTTTACCAGTTGCATCATCTTTTATAGTAACCATTACAGCACTAAAATCGGTTTCGTCGTCGGTTACGACCTCGATTCTTTGCACGGTTTTGGGCGATTCTGCGACATTAAATTTTGAGCCTACCGAATATACCTTATTTTTAATATCGACGGTATTTGGGGCCTCGCTGTCATCGAGAGAGTACGAAATCCCGTTACTGTCTGTCAGCACCTCGGTAGTAACATTTTCGGGTTCTTGACTTGCTTCTTGATTAGTAGTTTCAACAGTTTCTTCTACTTTATCTTGAGCTTTTTCAATCTCTTCTTGTTTATCATAAACCTCTTTAAGTAACTTACTTCGTTCAGCCATAATCTCATCTCGATTATTAACATTTTCTTCGAGAGCCATTACAGCCATACTTAGTTGAGTTCGAGCCTCTTCAAGAGATTTATATGTTTGATTATTATTATTACGAGTTTCACGCAAACGTTTTGCAGCTTCATTATATTCAGCTACATTGTTATTTTCACGTTCACTCTGTTCTGTAATATCACTATTAATTCTATTAAGTCTTGCATCGTAATCAGCTAAATCATTTTCAAATAATTCAATCTTCCTACGAGTATCAGCAATCTCTCCATTATGAATAGCAAGTTCTTGCTCATATTGGAGTTTACCAACTTCTAATTCTGCAATAGCCTGACGAGCATTTGCAATTTGTTGTTGCAGACTTAAAATAGATTTCTTACTATTTTTAATTTCAAGAAGATAAGGTTTACGAGCTTTACGATTAGGTTGTTTTGTACTAATAGCACCTTGATTAGCAATATAAGTATTTAACTCATCAATTTGAGATTGTAAACCATTGATTGTATCTTCAATAGTTTTAATCTTATTTACTAATCGAGTACGTTTACCTTTAAGTGCACTAATCGCTTTATTACGAGTTTTATCTTCAAGTTGAGTTTTATAATCTTCAATAACTTTTTGCAGTTCTTCACGTTCTTGTTCGAGAACAGTTTTTTCTACATTTAAGCTATGGAGTTTACTATCAATAGCTTTAAGGGCTTCATCTCGTTGCTTACGAAGATTAGACGCTTCAATATCGAAAGTTTGAATATCAGTATCAACAATAGCTAACTGACGACGGTAATAATCAAGTAAATAATCATCAGTTGATGCCTGAACTTTAAGAACATTGTCGAAAGGATTACCCCAACTTAAACCCATATTACGAGCATGAATATCTCGCATAATAGTAAATTCTCTACGAAGAGCATCTACGACAGGTCGTTTATTAGCACCGTAAACTTCTTCAAGTTGAGCATCTGATAATTTACTTAATTCATCAAAATATTCAACAGCATAATTGAACCCATTAGCAGAACCAATTCTACCCATAATACCAACAAGCAAACTTGAAGCAGGGTCAGTAATAGTTCTGTTAACTTTTGGAGTACCATCACTATTCATAACTTGATTACCAGCTTCATCTAAAACTGGAGTTTCAGTTACTTTAATATTCATATCACCGTCAAAATCAGCAATAGCTGCGGCAGTATCTTGAATACCATTTATAATGTTAGTAGCTCGTTTATTCTCAGCTTCTTGCTGAGCTTTACCATTAAGTATTCGTGTAACACCATTACGTCCAGCAGACATTACACCACCACCAATAGCACCCCAAATAAAACTATCCCATGAAGAAGCTTGTTCAACAAGTCTTCCCATACGAGTTAACGGAGTTAAATCAGCAGTTCCATCTTCAATTCCAAGTTCTTTCTTTGCAGCAACGACACCTTCATTAAGTGCCATATCAACTCGCATTTCTTCAAGACCTTCAGATAAAGCAACAGAAAAGAAATCTTTTGTTTTACGAAGTCCAACACTCGGAATGAGTTTACGATTAAGTTTAGACGCTTCACTATCTAAAACAAAAGTTTTACCTTGTTGTGCAAGACCTTTTATATTACTTTTTAAACCTTTTTCAATAGAAATACTATTAACTGGAGCTTCTTTAATACCACGAAGCATACTATTAAGTTCGATAGCATTAAATAATACTCCATAAGCCCAAGCATCATTGTAACTTTCAGAAGCATAAACAGATGCAAACTTACGAGCATCATCTTCATTGAAACCTAAATCGAGAGCATATTGATATTGTTCATCATAACCACGAACAATTTCTTCCATACTATCGAGATGTGCTCCATATAAAGTACCAATTATCTGTTGAGTATAAGGACTTTGTAATGCACGACCTGCTTTATTCAATGTAGAACCTAAACGACCAACACCGTTAATCATTGTTCCTAATTTACCAACAGCTTGTAAAGCTCGCATTTGTCCAATAACAGGAAGCATAGATGCAGCAGCAGAACCTACGGTAGGAAACATACTTGCCCACCAAGTAGCATCACCCATACCACCAGCAAAACCACCTTTTTGAGCTTGTTCTGTTTGATAAATAGGCATAGCTTTACGGCCCCAATTCTCAATATCTTTACCTATTCTCTGCCATTCAGAACCAAGACCTTCGTTGATAGCTTTGTCCCATTTATATTTGGCATTATCATCCCATATTTGACTAATAGCACGATATGTAGTAGGAAAGAAATTAAGAATACTACCGATACCAGTAATAGTACCACCGAGAATAGTAGTTCCTAATTGACCAATAGCATTTTTAGTTAAATACCAACCGCTTTGATTTTGTGCTCTATTTTCATTAAGAACACTTAAATCAAGATTAGGATTAACTTGACCTCGACCTAATATATTTTCATATTCAGAAATATTAAAAGGTCGAATTGAAGATTGTTTTCTACCACGAGAAAGTTCAGGTTCCGGCATACTACCGGGTAAAACAGGAGTAGCTCCTACTCCCTGAACTGGTGTTTCAGAAGGAGTAAGAGCTTGCGAACCTGTAATAGGAATCTTAATATCTGTTAAATTTGGCATAGTTTAATATCCTATATTAGCGTTATTTATTTTATTCATTTGAATAGCTTCAGCGGCCTCTTGCATATCAAGAACAACTCCATATTGAGTTAAAACATATTCTGCAATAGGAGCTAATGCTTCATTTATAGTTTCATAATATTGAATATTGTTAGGAGTTATACCTTTAATTGTATAAAGACTATTTGGAATTGAGTTATATCCAAACTCTCCATAATGAACAGAACCATCAGGATATTTTAATCCACTAATATCTTTTATATAATAACCTTGTGTTGTTCTACCAATCTCAACTTTACGACTATTACCGTCAATACTATTATAGAAAGGTTCGTGAATATTCAAATCATATTCAACTTTACCTAAATCATCAACAGTTCTTTGCAGGTCTGCGATGTTTGCAACAGCAGGACTATTATTAGCACCAGTAGTACTGAAATCAATAAATCCCGAAGCGTATTGAGATTCAATCATTCCAGCACTACGTTGTAAACCTTCACCACCAATTTTAGCATAAGGTTTAATGTTACGGTAATTGTCAAGAATTTGACGAGCAATAGTAGACGGGTCTACTTGTTCAGAGAAAATAATATTACCACGAGCAGCACCAGTTTCATCGAAAAGAGTAATTGCATATTCATTACGGCCTTCACGAGCTGCAATTCCATTAGCAATCGGGCTAATTTCAGTCTTATAAATATCGTAATCAAGACCAAGTTCTTTACCCAAAAGAGGTTTAGAATTTTTAGTAGCATTACTTTGACGAGTTACACTTATACCTTTTGAATTAGTAGTTGTCGAAGTAGGGAACGCATCAAAGTTCATGTACTTAGCTAATTGCATTCCAGTAAGACCAATACCTTCTCCAGACGGAGTTTGAACAACGCTAATATTACCAGCACCTTTTTTCCAATTTACCATAGCAGCTGCCATGTAATTTTGTTGGAATCTTGAAGGATTAGCAATAATCTCACGAGTTGCTGTGAATTCAAGAGGTGCATCTGCAATAGCTTTACGATAACGATTTGAAACATTATCTGCTGCATTAGACAAAGTAGATTCAAACTCTTCTTTTGTCAGCATATCACCAAGATATTTAGCTCCAGTTGTTACACCATCTTTTCGTACCCAAGTACTACTATATGTTTCAGGATTATAAAGTTCTTTATAATTTTGATTTATATAATCAACATATTTATCATAACTATCAAGTCTGTTATCAAGAATAATCTTAGCTTCTTCGTTATTAACTCGATACCAACCTATACCACCTTCAATCTTATCTCGATGCTTATTCCAAGTATCAAATATAGAATTAAGTTGAATTTCGTCAGAACGAAGTTTAGCTTGAAGATTATTATAATTACGTTGAGCAGTCTGAACTTGTAAGAGTTTACCTTTAAGATTAGCTGCTGTTTCTTCGTCAAGACCTGCTGAATCAACTAATCTTTCAGCAGTAGAAATATTAAGTGTTTTAACAATATTACCATCTCCCGGATTAAGACCTAAAATTCTAAGTTCATCAGATGTAAATATCTGATTCATAGAATTTGAAAGTTTAGTCATTTGGTCAGTAATTTCATTACGACGATTAATGTTTTCTGCAACACTATCACCAGTAACTTCAAAACCACCTAATGTATCAAGATATGGAGCATATTGTTGAAGAGTTTCAAGTTCTTGCTGTTTACCTTTTGCACGAGCTTTAATATAAGCTGCATAACCGGGATTAGCAATTAAATCAACCGTAGTTTTAATATCTTGATAAGAATATAAACCTGCGGCAGCACCAGCTAAACTTTGAATATTATTATTAATAAATTGACCAGATAAAATACTTTGAGCAAAAGCGGTTCTATCAAGATTCTCAATATCATCAGTAGCACCAAGTACACCCTTAGCGTAACTTTCAAACATTTTATCTACATAATTCTGTAAACCAGCTTGAATAAGTTCAGGTGGAACTTGAGCTTTATTCTGTAATATATCGAGAACATTAACTCCATATTCCTTATTAACAGTATCTAACAAAGTTTTAACTTCAGCAGGTAATTTAGAATTAACAGTAAACTTACCGTCTTTTGTAGGAGCACCAAGTTCATTTACGTTAATACCTAAACCATTAAGAGCGAACATTGTAGGATTACCAGCGAATAAAGGAGCATAATCTTCTAATTCATAATCTCTTAAATGTCCACCAGCAGAACTATCATCTTTTACAAATCGAGTAAGAGCATCTTGATTCTGCCAAATAGTAGTAAGATAATTAGTATAATCAGGATTAGATTTGAGTAATGACATAGCATAACTCATAATCTCTTGTTCTGTAATACCTTCTCTTTCACTACCAGTTTTAACAAAGTGACTTGCTAACTTTTCACCATCAAAACCTGTTGCAACATCCAATCCATACTGACGTATCATATCAGGATTAGTAACAAGATTTTCAAATGATACTTTATCAGCCTTAGCTTTTGAAAGAATATCAAATACGTCTTTTTGATATTTATTTACATCGAACTTTTTACCGATTTGAACTCCATTAAAACCACCGCTTACGACAGTATTAGTTTCTGCATCATAAATAATATCAGAAGATTGTAAACGACTACGAAGTAGGAAAGCATTTTGATTTTGAGTATCCCAATCACTCTTTTTCAAATCTTCCATATACTGCTGTTCCAAAGCATAATCAACTTGAACAGCTTTAAGACCTTCATTGGTCAGAATATTCTCAGTTTGCTTATAAATATAATCATCTGCTGCAAACCAATTATCTTGTTCTTTAAATTCATTAGCACCTTCAACAATCTTAGCTCTTTCAGAATCAAGAACTTTTTGTCCACGAGAAGTTGCTTTAATTTGACTTAAAGGATTAGCAATTCTATTAATATAAGCTTCACGATTTTGGTAATACTTTTGATTCAAAGCATTTCCAACAGCAGCATATACACTTCCATAATCTTGTAATTGTGGAGTTTTTAATGTATTAGTATCGTATCGACCTATTGCAATTTCTGCCATAATTTTATAATGATTAGTTTGTAAATTAGTTGTAACTCGTATGGCTCCGCCTGCTGGGCTTCGCCCAGCGGCTCCGCTTCCCGGTGGGGCAGGAGGTTGCACGCCCACTTGTCGCGCGTGTTTGTACCACTATTTGTATCATTACAAATATACAAAAAATCGTGAATATCGGACTATCCTATAAAAGAATAATCCGATATATCACGCACTACATTAAGTTCTTTTACGTCTTGCAAGACCACCGCAAGCAAAACCACTTCTCATGTGATTAGTTACTCCACGAGGCCATAACTTTTCATATAAGCGGGCACTTGCATAATTATTAACTGCTCCGGCAAGACCTTCAATTCCTTGTAACATTCCTTGTAATCCTTGCGTTCTGACTGCCATTAACTGTTGATTCAAACCGACAGCTTTGTTATATTCATTAATAGCATCTTGATACATAATTTGACTATTAGCATTTCGAGCATTAACTCGTTCTTGCCTATTCAAATCATATCTTTGACGTTGATAATCTTTCTTAGCTCCATACAGTTTATTTCGAGCAAGTTGAGCATTAATTGCAAGATTTGCTACACTATTTCGAGCTGTTTGAACATTACTTGTGTTATCAGTAATATATCGAGCAGCTCTACGTTCTTGTGTGCCAAGTTCTTGTAATTCCTCACTTATATCATAATCTGTACTATATTGAACAGCGTCTACTTTATTACCTTTCGGAACATGAAGTGTAGATTCAAATTCAATAGCCTTTCGATTAGCACGAGTATTAAGAGCGTTACCTACAATTCCAAACAGTGAACTTGCAAGATTCATACCAAGTCCAAATTCATTAAATCCGAACTTAAATGCAGAACCACCGCCAGCACTTGCAGTAGTTTGAATCGGAGGTAAAGTAGTAAGTTTAGGAGCTGAAACTCCTGTAAGACTATAAGGTGAAGTATATCCACCAAAAGGTCTTTTCTTTCTTACCATTCCACCACAACGCATAACCGGAGCATCATTACGAAGTCCTAAAGCAGTGGCATAAAGTTCTTGAGCTTCAAACAAATCTTCTGTTTTAGCATCAATAGCTTCAGATTCACCACGAGCTTTATTCATTCTATAAACTAACTTTTCAATATTACGAACATTTGTTCCAGTTTGTAATTTGTTAGTTTTACTCTTATCTAATGCAGACAAAGATAATGTAACTCCATCAGCAAGTTGAATAACTTGAGCTTCTTTTTTACCTTTCATATCAGTAAGTTTCTTTGCGTAATCAGCGAAAGTACGATTTGTTCCGGGAACTTTAATCGTATCACTGAATACTTGACCACCTTCAGGAGTTTCACGAACAACTTCACCAGCATACATTCGACCATTTTTAACGCCGCCGCCTTCAATTTCCGAATCTCCATATATGATTCCAGTTTCACCAGTAGCAGGATTATATTGTTCATGTGTCTGACCATAAGCAACAACGCTATTAGATGAATTAGGAACTACTTGACCGCCGGTGTTTAATTTTCTACGACCAATCATTCCACCTAATTTAGCATAAAATCCTGTACCTTCTGAGTAATTACCAAGATTACTTTGTCGAATAGTTGCAACATCATTTTCAACCTTATCTTGCATATTACCCAAAGTCTGCTGACGTTCCATTTCAGCTTGTTCAGCTAAAAGTTCTTGACGACGACGCTCTTCTTGACGTTTTTTCTTACGTCCAGTAAACAAACCAACGATACCACCAATTAATGCACCGATACCAGCACCGATAGGGCCAAGCCAAGAACCAGCAGCTGCACCAGTAGCAAGCGCCGCAGTTCCACCAACAGCAGCTCCAATTCCTAATCCAGTTCCAGCTCCACTTAAAGCGCTACCACCTACGATACCTTCGCCATCAGCACTATATTTAGATTCATCAATATCACTGGTTTGAACTCGTGTACCCCATTGAACACTACCGGGGTCATTAATACTTGTTCCACCCCAATAGAATTTCCTACGAGGAGTTCCAACAAGTCCACCGAATTTAGCAGTAATACCACGAGAAGTTAATACTTCATTATTAATCTTATTTTGCATATTAGCATAAATTGCTGAATCACGAGCCATCAACTGATTTGCCTTTGCAATACCTTGTGCATTCAAATCAATATCACCTTCAGCATAAGCATCATCTAAATATTTAGTTTTTAGACCAACACCTTCTCCATCAAAATAATCTCGATTGTTTTTACCAGCGACAATACTTCGATAAACATTACCAGACATAACGCCACCGAAATCTTTTCGCTTACGTCTTACAAGACCACCACAACGAGCAACTCCACGAGCAGTAACAATTTCATTATTGATTTTGTTCTGCATATTTGCATAAATAAGTTTATCGTTAGCAATTAACTTATCTACATAATTCTTAACCGGGATTCCAGTATCATCATTCTTTCCGCTATGATAAAACATATCAATCATAGCATTACCAAAAAATCTATTACCAGAATCACGAGCCATTCCTAAATAATCAGCGGTAGCATCATGTGTTGAACGAATACCACCGAAATTATATTTTTTACGATTAGTTTTACTCATATCTTCAACATAGTTATCAGGATTATCATCAGTATTAAAATTAGAAAATAATTTATTTCTAATCATATCATAATCATTAGAACTATTAGTTTTAAATATTTCTAATTCAGATTTATCTCTTCTTTTATTACCAGTAGTATATTCTTTAATAATACTATCTGTATTACGTTCATTAGCACCTTTTAACAATTTCTTATATTGTCTAAAACCAGTTCGACCTACTCGATATGCAAGATTAGACATAAGATTAACAATAGGCTGAGGTAAAGTATTGAAATCATCAATACCATATTTCTCAGAATAAATATCACGAACATCATTGTAGGCTTTCGCCATACGACGATTCAATTCAGCATCAATTTGTTTTCTTGTTGCTTTACCTTTTGCTTTAACAGATTTAGTAAAATCAGAAGTATCATTTAACTTAAAACCGGGACCAATAGTTTTAGCACCACCTTCATATGAAGCATAAGGATAATAATATTTACCATCTTTTGAACGTGAACGAACAGTTTTAAGTTTATTATTTTCTTTAACACGAACAAATTCTTTATCACCAGTCAATTCGTTATCCCAAATATGTTGAGAATACTCATTAATATAACGAGTAACTTGACGAAGACTATCAGGATTAACTTTACGATTAGACATACTATTAAAAGTTTGAGTAACGTGACAAGTGGGCGTGCAACCTCCTGCCCCACCGGGGAGCGAGGCCGAAGGCCGAGCCGCACAAGTTGTTACAAATTACCTTTGATTATTACGATTATCAAGAATCCATTCAGGATTAACATCAATAAGTTCCCAAAGTCTGTTATTATCACTATTATTAAACTTCATTATACAATAAACATATTGACAAATGAACTTATTAACATCATACCATTTAGCTTTACGTTTTAATGCAGATTCATCTACAACTAAATCAGTAATCATAAAAGGTATTTGTTTGTGTATATCATTAACATTATTAAATCTCCAAAGATTTACTTTATTAACACCAGTTGTACCATTATACCAAATATCATTAAATTTAACAAGTTTATAACCAGTACATTGGTCATCATTATGAACCAATATAGCATTAATAGTTTTCTCAAATTCATTAATAGTAGGTAACAGATTATTAACAATATCAACTCTGTCTTTCCAAGCAATATTATTTAATAACTTATTATAACTATTATTGTCGTTAAGAATAAATTTAATATATGATTCTTTAACAAGTTGATTATTATTATCATCTTTTAAGAATCGACCATAATTATTTTTAGATATTGCATAAATGCCATGTTTATCAAACCAGAATAATCCATTTCGATTGGTAATACCTACAATAGGATTATAGTCATGGAATGAAATCCAAGCATTAGCAATAGGACTAAAACTAATTGTGAATTGTTTATTATCAACATTTTGGACTAAATATAAGATATTAGTATCTTCATTAAATGCCCAAATTCTACCATTATTCTTAAACGGATTAATTACATCTTTTGCAAGATTACCGTCAAACCATTTAAGAGCATTAAGAGCAGTCATATTACTTACTTTATCTCCATTGATATTGAAGATACGTCTATGAACTGCATCAATAACAAAATAACCAATAACATTAACGTGAGTATCAAAATAACTTTGACAACCTATATAACCACTGGGACTATATGTAACCTCTTGAGGTTCCATATTAAATATATCAGCTGTACCTAAATACGAAGTACCTTCATCCGTATTAGAAAGTGTATCACGAAGTTGTAATAAATGCAGACCATAAGTCTGTTGAATATAAAGATTTTTATTGTCAGTTTTCAATGCAATAATTTCACCTCGATTAAAAGGCATATCTTTATAATCATCACTTCTAAATAATCGCCAATTAAGATTAGCATTTTCAGCACTCTGTAATTGACTACGAATTATACGATAAGGATGGTCTTGAGTTCCGGGAATTTCTTCAAAATAAGTAAATGTTTCAATACCATTCTCATTATAAACAGGAGAATAGCCTTTACCAACACTACTATTTATGAAATTATCAACTTGATAACTTAATTGATAAAATTCGCGTAATTCATTACCACGTTTATCGTGATATTTGAAAGATTTATCTACATTATTAACACTGAATCGAGCAAGAATATTGAATTTACTTTCAAGAGGGACAGTAAATATCCAACGATAAACAGTAGCGTTACTGTCTAATTCTTTTGCTTGAGCATCACCATAACGATAATCAGATGATGGAGCAGTAGCTCGAAGGGTTATATATCCTATAAATGTATCACCAACTAACGAAGTTATTACTTCAGAAGAACCTTTAATATTAATTACATTAGATGCAATTTGAAGTTTCTGATTATTAACATCAGAATAAAGTGTTTCAGAATTATTAATTAAATCAGCAATATATCCTCTTGCCCATTCCTCATTATCTGTACCTTTATTAAATCCATCAAAACCTTTTTCAATACGATAATAACTATCACCAGCAATATTGTTTTGAGAACTAATATTAGCATTGATATATTCAAGTGAAACATCTTTGGTTGCACGAGAAGTATCAATAGTAAGATTATTAATATCAGCATCTAAGAACCGAGTTCCAGATTCATTAGGATTTGTATCAAATCCATCAAAATCTTCACCTTTCCATTTAGCTGGAAATACTTTTATATCATCATCAAGTTCTTCATTTTTAACAAATTTAAGAACATCAGTTTCAAAGTATAGAGGTTTAAGTTTACCTCGAATACTATTTATCTTATTATAGAGATATTCAAATGTATAAAATCTTGCATTATCTCCACCAAAAGGATTTTTATAAGTTTGATTTTTACCGAAATTGTTAGTTTCAGTATCTCGCATTGCAAAACCTTGTGTAACAATTCGAGAGTTATTAATATTATGTTCAACAAAGAAATAAACTATTGAACTAATATATTTATTCATTAAATCTGTTTTACCAGCAAGATTAGCTTTGATATTAATATTAGGACTTAATGTATAAGTAGGATTCCATTCAGAAGAAGTAGAATATAATTGGGTTAACCAATTAAATGTCGGAGCAGTTGAACCATCAACTTTATAACTCAATCGAGCTTCAATTAAAATATATTTAGTTTCTTTTGCATCAAGATTAATTACAAAATTAGTTTTAGTATTAATTGTATTACCAATAAATGTAGATTTACTATCAGATGCTAAAAGATTAGATTCAGAAACTTCATAATACCCAGTTTCAACTTCAGATTCTTCTGAATCAATTTGTTTAACTACCGATGTAGCATCATAAACTTTTGTAGTTAAATTTATACCAGCAGGTATCACACTATCTCCACCAAAGGTAGGACTACATTCAACACCAATTAATTGGCTCGATGTACTCTCACTTGTTATTTCTAATACTACAACTTGGTAATCAGAAGGATTAACTCCACCTTCAGAATCTTCAGTTGTATATGGTAACGGAAGACTTGGTAATTTCAGTTTACCTTTTGTTAAAGAACGACCTTTCGCTTTAACAGTTACGTGTCCAGTTGAAACTCCATATAAAGTGAAATAACGATTACGAGCTATTGTAGGATTTTCACTGCCAACTCCAGTTTTAGCAATTTCATCTACTTGTTCAGCGTCATCAATATCAGGTAAACTCTTCCAACTCGGACTTATAATCTTACTAATACTTTCAGATTTATAAGGAATTTTATGAGCATTTCGATTAGTAGAACCTACGGGATATGCTTCAATATCATAATTATTAGCTTTCCAAGGAATATGATGTATATTTACAAGGTCACCCTTATAATCATAATATCCAGCATAAAGAACATAAACTTCACCACTCTTGAAATAACGTCGAGTACTATTAATATAAGAAGAACTCGGATTCCAACTTAATTGAACATCAAGATTGTTCTCTGTAAATTCTTTAAGTTCACTATCGAGTTTACTATAATCAAGAGTCTTTACATTACCTCGAATGAGTCTATTATTAAAATTAACAAGAGTATTATCTCGAATGTATGATATATTTTTAATAAAAATATCATCAAGACTTATAGTAGATAAATACGAAACATCACTTACAATATGAGTAGTGCTTACACCACTAATTGAAATATCATCAGTTTCATATGATAATTGAGCTTCGTCAGTAATATAAACAATAGCAAATCTACAATGTTTATATTTAATACCACTATTTCTAAAACTAATAGTAATATTTTTATTGATTTCGATACCTAACGCATAATCTTCTTCGTAATTACCACAAACAATAAGTGATGTACTCAAAGGAGAATAGTTTGTATAAGTACCATCATCAAGACGATATTTAATTGCTATTTGATAAGCACCAGTTTTAAGATTACCACCGTCTTTAACTTCTAATTGAAGTTCAGAATAAGTAACATTTGGAATAAGATTAAACGAATCAACTTCATCAACAGTGATGTCATATCCTATCGCAGTATCATCTCCATTGTTACCATCATAAAACGGGTCATTCAAATTAATAATTCTTGTTTCATTTGCTGATTCATCAGTTCCCTCAGTAAATGTAACAATCAAATTTTCTTTATAATTATATATATAATCTCCATGAATTGGTCTATCAATACTGAATCCAAATGCACCCGATGTGCTATATAGACAACGTTTTACAGTTGGATTATTATCATCGAGATTAAGATATATAATAGCGTCGTTAGTTTGTAAATCAGATTTATCTGCATTATTCCAATGTTCTACAACGCAAAAAAGTACAACACCAACATTAGTTGGAATTGTACCTATAATATTATATTTGTGATTATTGGCATCACTATAAATATAAGGAATGATATGCCGATTTGTCGGATGATTTTCAAGAATATCATCTAATTCACCTATGAAATCAAATCCTCTTTCATTAAAATAACTTTGACCTTTGTTATCAATAGTTATATTTTTAGCATATCGCAAAGATTTATCTTGTGCAATATGAGGTGAATTATCTAAATCAAGACCTAAAACTTTCATAGTTTCTATTATTCTAATGTACGAAGAATAGTAGCAATATTCTCTCGACGGTCGTTACTAAATTTGTTACAAGAAACTCGAACTTGTATTCTCATTCTATCGAGTTCTATCGCAGGATTTGTATAAGGATTGTTTGCTGTAAGACTCACAACCGGATGTTTATAACCTCTTAATAACATTTGTTTGAGAACATAAAGTTTAAGATATTTTTTAAGAGGGCCGTTATTATAAATAAGAGGAACATCCATATTTATAATACTGTCATAAACAACTGGTAAAGCTCGATATCTTAAATGAATAGTTCCATAATCAACGTTAGTATGAATCCAGTTATTACTAATATAATAATAAGATTGCTCTTTATCAACAGGAGCATGATTAAAACTATCATTTTTATCACCGGGACTTGTTGTATCTGCATTTGGAATACCGGGATAAGGAGTATATGTCGGAATAGTTGTTACTTTTTCAGTGATAGTATCTTTGTTAAATTCAGCTGAATTTTTAAGAACAGCTTTTTTGTTATTTATAATGACATCAATTACACCACGAAAATCCCACGGTAATTGACAACGATGGTCATCAAATTCAATATCTTTTTCTACATTAACATAAGCTTGAATGAATTTAAGTTCTTCCAAAGCATTTGCAACCCAAATAGGAAAACGACTTACAAAGTCATCACTTTGTATATTATAATCATTATACATATCTGGAATTAATGTAGCACTACTAATGAATATATTATTATCAATCATAAAGCATTATTTTGTTTAGGAAGGTTATTTCGATATAGTTTAATAGCTTCGTCAGGATGATTAAAACAAATTGCGAGAATTTTATTGAAACAATTAAGTCTTCGATTTGTTGCAATTTCATCAACAGTTTTACCTTTCATTGCAAAAGGTGTTCTGTCAATAGTTTTTTCACCATTTTCATAAGCACTACTTGTGTGACCAAATTTGAATTTGTAATAAACACTTTGCGGTATTCGACCTTTAACTTTATGATATACAGCTTTTATGCACCAGTCATAATCATAATATATGAAATAAGGAATACCATTTGGATTATCAGCAGTTCGTATATTAATACCTTGTTCTAATAATTTCTTTTTTAAGTCTTTTGTAGCACCCCAATCGACAACACTACATACATCACCGGGCATCGTCTTTTTATAATAAACATAAACGTAACCTACGGAACTACCAAAAGAATAATTATTACCTTTACATAGTAAATTAGCTATCTCATTATTAACTTCATCTTGCATATAAGTATACATTTCAGAAGGTAATTCTTTAAGAGCAGCAAGAGTTTCTATATCATCATCAAGTTTATCAAGACGTTCATAAACTAAGTAATTATAACTACGAATATAACTCATTAGTTTAGTACCAAGTAGAGTATCTTGTTTCTTATTAAAATAAATCTTACTACGATTATCAATATCGAATACTACTGAAACATCAACACCGGCTTCTTGATATTTAGCAAGATTATCTTTGATATTATAAATACAATCATTGCGTCGTTCATAAGCAAGATGTAATTGTTTAATTAAAGAATTAAGTTGTATTTGAACCTCTTTAACGAAATCTCTCCAATAATATTCGTTATCAACCATAATGATAGAAACATGATGTTAATCTTGACCATTACCACGTTGAGCAATAGTAGGATTATTATTATTTGTTTTAATATCCAAATCTTGAGGATAAATACCAAATTCAGTTTTAAGTATTTCTTGAATTATACTTTCAAGCATATCATTAGGTAAAGGTAATTCAATATCTTGGCCATCTTCATTCTTAAAGAACGAAAGAACTTCATCAGGATTTTCAAATATACCTGTAATCATTACTTCATTAATTGGTCGTCTATCATCAATATCTTTTGTACCAACTTTTTCAGCAATAATTATATGACCGTTTAATATAATATAAGCTCGTGGATACCCGGTGGGAGAGCAGGTTGGACGCCCACTTTGACGTAGTTTAAGAGATGTAATAGAACTCTCATACATATATCCATTACCAACAGTATCACCTACAAACGCAAAAGGCGCATCACTTTGTATGCGCACGGGTGTAGGAACTTTGTACTTTGTTCCTAACAATCTAATTTTATTAGCAATTCGATATTCAGTAGGAAGAATATCACTATATTTCAACTCTTCAACAGGAGCAATAAAGGTAAGTTTAAGAATATCATCTATTCCATTTTTCTCAACGCTTTGCCGGATACGATTTGCAAACATAGTTTTAATCATATCCTTAACACGTTCTTTAAGTTCGTGATTATTAGGTTGATTAACCATGTTTGCAATACGAGCTGCATATTGATTAAGTGTTCCCATATCTTACTTATTTAGATTCAAAAGATTAGCAATAGTATTTTGTTTTTTCCAAATATATTTTTCATCATCAGGATTAAATCCTTCTACGATATTATATTCAAGAGAAATAAAACCAATAGGTGTTTCTTTAATAGGGTCTTTAATAAGAAAAGTATAAGCAGACTTCATACCTCTACTTTCAAGTTCATCTTTATAACATCTGTCTTGAAACTTATATTTACTAACATCATTACAATAATGACGATTTCTAACAAGAAGATTATGAAATAAATAAGGAAAATTATTAACAAGAATATCCTTAAAAGATTTCTTATAAGATACTACACAACAATCATAATCTTCACCAACAACAGTGTATTTATCCATTTCTACACCATTAATGAAATGACCGCCATTATGAAAATAAGCAATATAAACAGCATTAGCGTGAATAGTATCTCGAATAGAAGCACATATCTTATCAAGTTCTATATAACAATTACTTTTTTCAATAGTAAGTTTTTGTTCTTTACGTTTAGGAAATAACCATTCTTTTAGATAAATACCAGCAATCGTACTTATGGATGTTATTATAGCTACTATAATAGCTGTATAATCGAACATAGATAGGTGTATAAGAGGATTAATATTAATAGGTATATTATATTGGGCTACTAACAAATATACGTTAAAATCCCCCATTTCCAGCCGTAATTACATGAAAAAAGACGTGCTAATCTAATAGCACGTCTTACCAAACAAATTACAATAGCCCATTAAATAACCCTAAAATATTCCCAAACCTTATCACTACTTACATCTTCATCTTCGAACCAATTACTAATAGTTGCTTCTACGATTTTATCTTCGATTTCATTATTTGTTGCATTAGGAAACCATTTCTCATAAAGATTAATATTATCGTGATATTGAGCATTAAGAGCTACATAAACATCCCACATAGTAACATCCTTATTTAACGGACGTATCCTCCTATCATAAATCTTTTTAGTGGCTTCAATATTAAATAAAGGAGCATCAATCTTAATACCTTTATTATTAGTATGATACATTTGAGAAACTTGATATGAAGCATAAGGTTCAGTGAAATGTTTACCAATTAATTTCTCATGAAAATCTTTCATTATTTCAAATAAAGATTCTTCACTAACATTAGTATTTTCACAAACAGCTTCTTTGAAATGACATATAATATCCCAAGCATTATTAGCATCTATACGAACAGTCTGCTTATAATGTTCCATTAATTTATTTAGATTTTTCATAATTTTCAATATTAGTTTTTAATTCATTAAAGTCATCTTTATCAAAAACAACAGTTTTATTCATAAAAGGAATAGTGATTTTTACAGAACCTTCACCAATAGTTATACCATTAATTGTATTAGCTTTTGAAACAATTAATCTGTCAATCATATCAGTAAGTAAACCATCTGCATCTACCATACCTTTATCATCTGCAATTAATGATAGAGCTTTATCTAATTTTGAAACATTGTTAGTTATAACTTTTGATATATAAGGTTTAGCAATAATATCAAATAAAGGATTATTATTTGATATATCAGCTATTTTAGTATTGATAAATTTCAGAATTTCTTCAATTAAATTATCTTTGTTAATCATAGTTTATTTATTTATAGATTCACAAAATTCTTTATAAGTAAGATTAGGATTAGCTGAAGCAGCAATTTGGAACTTTTCAAACAGTTCTAATTTCTTATTAGATTTAGCTATGATTGCATTCTTACTTGATTTAACATAATTAAGTTGTTGTGTAAGTAAATCTTTACCAACTTGAGATTGTTCAATTACACCTTTAACAGAATTAATAAGTGCTTCTTGAACTAATTGTTTTAATTGAGTATCTATTTGGATATATTTAGTATCACTAAATAATATATTCCGTTGTTCTTCATTTAAGCTACTAATTTCATTATCAATAGCTGTCCATAAAGAATCTTTTTGTGGATTGGCCAGTTTCAGTATCAATCATTTTCATACAATTATTGATATTAGTTTGTTTGTTATTAAATGATAGAGTAATCGACTACACTACAAACTTACAACTAATATCTCCAATAACATAAGGACATGAAAAATCCCGTAACCTATTAAGATTACGGGATTTACAAGCTCAAAAGATTATTAATCTTTATTATTAGCCAAATAACGTTTAGCTTCATCTAAATCTTTAAGAACCCAACTAAGTTCATTAAATCTCAAACGTTTACGACCGTGAGGAATAATACCTTTTCTGACAAGATAATCAAATTTATTAGATGTAATATGAAGAACATGTTCACAAGCATAAGCTTTTGAAACAGTAGCTACACCTTTATTGAGCATTGTAAGATGGTCTATAATAATAGAAGCTTCTTCCTCAGTTATATTAGTATTTCCAGCATTAACATTCTCAAGAGTATTTTCGAGAATTGTTACAAGAGCTTTCTTATAATCCACCATCTTTTTAATTAGTAATTTTACACCTTTTCTTAACATACCAAATTAGTGCTATAAATATACCTGCAAGAATATAATGAATTGTAAGTAATAAACCGTCACTACATTCACCAATATTAGTATAACGAATTAGCAGAATATATAATAGCACAAATAGGTCATAAGTTATAACAATTTTATGCTAATAACAAAAGTTAAATACATAACTACAAGCATACATCATTATAACGAAAGCTAACGAACTACCAACAGTAATATCAAATAAATCTAATATTACATCTTTGACATCTAACATTGCAAGTGTATTATTAATCAGAATACCCGCAGCAACAGCTACGGGTATCCATTTAGCAATTAATAAGAACACTTTGTGCTTAAAGTTTGCCATAGTGTTTTATTTCTTTTTAGAACCTTTCTTAATTTTCTTAACATCACCAGATTTAATGCCAGCCGTACCAGCACCACGAGTTACTTTTGCCATAACTTAATTAGTTTTAGTAGTTTTATCAATTTTCTTATAATCAACACCAATCTTTTTTAGAATCGGTTTGAATATCCAACTCCAAGCAACTGGTGCGAGAATAGCAGAATTAATAAGAATTGTAGTATTCTCATATCCACCTGCTATGTATCCTGCGGCAATAGCAAAACAACTAATTAACATAACAAGTCGTTTAGTCCATGTACCAACAGATTTATCACCATTAATATCATCTATTGCTTTAATAAATATGTATGTTAAAACATTTACACAAAGCATAAATGATAAATCGAAATGAGTACTGAATAACTCAATGAAATGTCCTACGAATTGTTCCATTTACCATTTATCAATTTCATCGACCACCATATTTCTTATTTGGAATATATTTTAAGAAACTAAAAGGAAACAATTTCTTTCTAAAATCTTTATCAGATTCTAAACTTCTTGCTTCACCTTCAAAACAAATATCTTTATAAGCTCGGTCATAAGGAGGTAATATAATTTCAACTATCCAACTAACAATATAAGCTAATAAAGGAATTGCAGGAGTAGCAAGTAATCCCCACCAAGAATAATTTGTAGTAAGACTTAATATGATACTAACCAACAAACCTACAATAAAAAGAGTAATTTGCTGATAACTATGAACAGTTTCATGTCGTTCAACAGTTTCAGTAATTTTATCTTTATATTCAGTTCGTATCACTAACCACCATAGTATCGTCATACATAGATAACCTTTAAACGGTAGGAATTTACAATAGACTTTAATCATGATTTTATTTTAATTGAATTTGTTTATAACAATTAGCATGTATAGTATTCATAAAATTTTCAGCAACTCCGCTATTATCAATAACTAAACCAGTTTTATAACCTTGTAACTCCATTATCTTTTCCCATTCAGATTCTACTGTCATATTATTATAAACAGTTTTTTGTAAAATAGACATAGCACCTGAATAATTATTATCTTCAACATCTTGTAATTTAACAATACTATGAATACAAACCGGTACCATAGAAAGATTATTATTCATACCCATAATGCAATTATATATATAACTGGTATTATCAGTACTAATATACATAATTGTTACAATGGAAGGTTTCTTTACTTCTTCTTCTTTAGGTACTAAATCATAATATTCAATCTTAAGAGCAGTAAATCTTCGAATGATAATATCCAAACTTGCAGTGAGATAATCAAAATCATCATCTGTCATACTTTTAAGTAAAGTGACATTCGGAACAGCATACTTAATATTAGCATTTACAGAATTAGTTAAATTATTTACAGTACTAAATATGATAAATACTGGAACTGGTTTTGTACCATTTTTAATATCATTATTAAAAAATAAATGAAGACTAACAGATAATTGAGACATATATAAACCATGTAAACTTCTATAATTCTTTATAGAAAGTTTAATGTTATTTTCATCACCATTTATATTCAAACTACCATCAGGAGAACTAATAATATTAAATATAGAATCTATAAGCTCACCGAATTGAGCTTGTGTAGGTATTTTACCTGTTTCAAAATATTGTTTAAGCTGACTTTTAGTTACCATAATATAATTGAATATTTTTGTATTATTAATAAATTTGTCATAATTCGTATCTGATTTAAGATTAAGTAAATTATTTATAACAATTAAAAGTTAAACTTGATTTAACTTTTAATTTGTAAGATTAATATCTTTCATATAAGTATTGATAAAATCAAACATTTCGCTAATTTGAATATCATTGTTATTCATAATCATATTGAGCGTCAACTTATACTTATTGAAATCAACAATACTATTAATAGTTTTCAAAATATAATTATATACAGTATAAGTACCACCAGAGAAACTTATTCTAATGGCGTTTGTTATCATTGGAATACTATAACTCACATCAGAATATACCACTCTAAAATAGATTTGATTATTACCATCAATTGTTCTAAAGAAATGTTCTTCTGATAAAAGATTTTTAATAATTCGATGTGTATTACTCAATATGTTATAACCAACAGTACACCATTTAACCCGTGAAGGTATTGCGCTAACAATAGCAGTATCAGTAGCTAAGTGCATATCACCAAGTGCATTGTACATTTCAGTCATTAACTCAGATGTAAGAATAGTGTAATTAACAGGTGGAGTATTACCATATTCTGAAGGTGAACCAGTAGAACATTTCATAATAATATAAGGTATATAAGCTGCATTAGCAGCATCATATAATCCTATAAATATATATGAACTTTCATCACCAAAAGTAACAAATCTATAACCAAATACCTTAGGATTACTTGGGTTAGTAAGACTTAATGTATTGTCCCCCCCCATAGAATCACTATTTGGAATCTTATTTATCAAATTTTCAAAGTCAGCTTGTGTGGGAATTTTCCCAGTTTGAAACAAAGCTTTAATTTGTGCAATAGTCATAGTAATAATAGTTAAAGTTTGACATATATTAGCTAAACTCTAACTATTATTACTAATAACAGTTAGAGTTTATATTGGAGTATTGGCTTTATTCCATTTTGTTTTTAAGTCATTAACAACTTGTTGGTCTGAAACATTCCATTTGGTTTGAGAATTACCAGCAGGATAATAACGATATAGAGCATTTGAACCACCCATATCGACTTCCATTTCCCACACAGTTCCTACATACCATTCACTGTTTTGTTTAACAGGCCAACAAATATAAGTGCTATTATTAATAACGATAGTTCGAGGAGAAGGATTATTATTAAACTTATTTTCGATATTATAATAAGGGAGATTAGCATTTCGAATCCAATTATAAATAGATTCTTCATCAGCTTCATTTATACCACCAACTTCTTCATATAAAGACCTTCTATCAGATTGGTCTAATATATGATAAGTAATATTCCAAGCACCACCAACTAATGAATCATCTGTAAATTTAATAATTACTGAAATAATATTTGTACTTTCAGTTTCATCATAAGAACCAATTAGAAAAAATGATTCACCAACACCATAAAAATATCGAAAAGCATTAACAAAAATCCTATCGGAACTATCACCTTTTCCGAAGTTTATTGTTGTATCACCAGTCCCCCCCCCTCAATGGCATACTTAACATACCATCAATAAGGTTGGCAAAATCAGTTTGAGTTGGTATAGCACCAGTGACAAATTTTGCTTTCAAAGCAGATTTAGATAAAGCCATAATTTTTGATTAATTAAGATTAGTAACAATACGTTTAATTTTAGCAAACAAACTTTCAGATTTAGTTTCTGTTGCAACTTCAGCAGGTTCTTCTGATAAAGTTTGAACATCATTAGAACGAGTATTTGGTGTACGACCAACTTGGAAAATATAGTGGTCAACACCATTACCTTGAATCTGCATATAACCAATACCATCAGGCCCAGCTGATTGAGTAATAGTAATAGTTTGTGAAACAGCTCCTTCTTTTGATGCTGTTACTGTACAACTTCGAGCTCCAACATTGTTTTTAGATGCTGTAACAATATTATTAGCTAATGTAAATCCATCTCCACTAATACTCAATGAAGGAATTGAAGATATAGTAGTACTACTTCCAGTAGCACCTGATGTATAAACAGGTATTCTATATCGTATAGCACTATTTGTAAGTTGTGAAGTTCCACCAGATGCTGGAATTGTTGTAGGATTAGCTCTAAGAACAATTTCCCATTCTGTGTAATTATAAGAAACAATTTCATTGGCCGCTTGATAAATATACATTACTCTAATTGCAGATTTACCATTAGCTGACCAAATAACAATTTGACCTTTTACAGTAGTTTGAGAAGAACCAGTAGCTCCTTTTGAAGATGCAGTAGCTTCAATATATGCAACATTTGGTACAACCTCATCTACACCACTTGAAGCATTTTCAGTTGTAACATCTTTTGTAGAACCAGAATCATATTGGTAAGTAGTAATAGTAGCAGACTTGTTCCAACTTTGAGTACCATTTCCAGCTGTAGCAGTAGCAGAACCACCACTTGCAGGAATAATACCATTTATTACTGTACCAGCTATTACATCACCATATGTATAAATACCACCAGAAGTAGATTTAACAGTTTTACTGTTTGTTATACTTTTAGAAGCCGTAGCTGATTTAGAACTATCTCCGTCATTTACAGCTTTTATAGTAATAGTATCAGTAGTTTCATTAGTTCCCATACTACTATGAGTAATCGTATTTCCAGATAAACTGAATCTACTATTACCATTAACAGTCATAGAAATTGATAAACTACCACCAACGCTTCGTGTTTGATTCGGGCCAATAGCACCCGAACTATACAAAGCATTATAAGTTTCAGTATTAGTAACAGAAGCACTTACAGTCGCAGAACCACCAGCCGCTGTCAAACCACTACCAATACTTATAGTAGGAATTCCGTAAGCAGTAATTCGAGGATTATAATTACTATTAGTTACTTTATTTTCAGCTTGATAAATATTAATAGTTTTATTGGCAATTGCACCACCTTCACCAGTATAAGTTACAGTAACTTGTCCAACCTTAGTTCTTGCCTTAACTGTGGTTCCAAGAGAAGAAACTGTAATTTCACTTGTTTTTGAATAAGTAACTGTACCAGCACGAGTCGAACCAGATGTATAACTAATTGTTTGCGACATATTAGTAACATTGGTCGAAGAAGTTCCACCACTTGCAGGAATATCAGATGCTAAAACAGAACCACCTGTTAAAGCACCATAAGAAGCCATATTAGCTTCTTGATAAATAGTAATAGTTGATGATACTGTTTGACCATCAAATGTATTTGAATATTTACCAGTTACAACAATACTTCTCCTACTACCAACAGTTGTAATTCGATTGCTTGCAGTAACCTTAGTACCAGATATAGAAAATCCAGTAGCACTTCCTGATAGAACTGGTGTAACATCATCTATACTAACTAAATTACCATTACGATACGTTTTAAGTACAGCTGTAATATTTACAGTTCCACCTTTTGCGGCAATTTCAGTATTATCACTATTTAACGTTAAATCATATGTATAAGTAGATGCTTCTTGTTCAATAGTAAGAATAACTTGTTTACTGGAATCTTTTTTACACTTTCCAATAAACTTCATACTTCTTTTAGAAGTACCCTTTTGAACAGGTGATGAAATTTTAACAGTCTGATTTCCTTGAAAAGAGGGAGATTCAATATTAATTGAATCTCCACTCCCGTCATTCCATTTATTAGTGATAACACTCATAAATGATTAATTAATTTATTCAGCAGGTTCGAATGTCCATTCGTCATTAGACAGAACACGCAGAGTCTGCTCACCACCACCCTTAGGAATAGTAACAGTTGCGGTAGTTGTACCCTGCGAATTGAGATACAGATAGCTGTCACCAAGAGCCTGAGTAATAGTAATAGTTTTAACAACAGTCAAACCTTCACCCTTGATTTCAAGAGTTGCAGAACGAGCTTCAATAGTTTCGTTCTTCGGTATAACAACAGTAACATCATAAGTATATTCTCCAGTAGCACCGGGGTCACCAGTAATAGCAGTACCAGACGTAGCAGTTGTACTACCATTAACCTTAAATGATGTTATATTTGCAATACCGAAGTTAGTTTTCCATGTAAACGTAAGAAGTTTCGAGTTAGACTTACCAGTTACATGAATTGTTTCACCACCTTTAGCAACATTAATAGTTAAACCATCAGGTGTAATAAATTCATCAGCAGCCTTTTCAAGAACCGTGACTGTAACTGCGTTAGTCTTTCCAACAATCTTACCGGGAACTCGAGTGCTTCTATCGGCACGACCAGTATAAGGATTCACAGAATTAATCTTAATCTGTGCATTTCCAGTACCAGTTTTAGGAACCCATGATAAATAACTCGGAATAGTTGCCATTTGTTTTTTTTGGTCGATTAACTATAATAACAAACTAATTACCAAATTCCCATTCAGCTGTATCACTTGCGAAAACAGTTATGGTATCATGATAATTATTATCTTTATTTAGAATAACAAGAGTTTTATCAACAGCTAATTCTACAACAGGTTCATCTATTGGCCAAACTTTTTTACCATTAAGCCACATATCAAGAACCTGCCGACGATTACCATTAAGCATTACGACAGCTTCCGTAGCTCGTTCAAGAAGATTAAGTTGTGCCATAGTTGTAGATTAATATTAACCTTGTGGTGTTTCAAGAGCAGTTACACGACTTTCCAAAGAAGTATAATTACTCTCTAATATACTTACTTTACCACTTAAAGTAGTAACAGTTTCTTGTAATGTATTAACAGTACTTTCAAGAGTTTCTACTTTTGTCTGTAATTGTTGAACAGTTGAAGATTCAGCCTTAGTGGCTAAACCTTCAACTACAAAAGTAATTAACTTCTGAAAAGCACCAGTTTTCGGAGGCCAGTTTAAGGCACAAAATACTTTACGAATTACTGATTCTTTCATATCATTAAACCGTTAATTAGATTCGACATCACCAACCCTAAATATAGAATGTTTAGTACCGTCACCTTCGATTTGCATATGATCAATACCGTCCTCAAAACGAAGAATAACAGGTACGATTAAAGATTCATCACTTTCAGTTTGAAGAGTAACATCAATTTCTTCAGTAATAAATCCAGTAGCAACGAATTTGACTTTAATAACAGTTCCCGGTATAGCAGTATAGTTAAATCCGATACTTACTACAACAGTTCGTAAATCTTGAGGAATCCATTCATCATCAACTAATACAGAAGCAGCAGTAACTGTTTCAACAGGTACGTTCTTCTCAGTAACAGCGAATACGAAATATTCCTTAGTAGTAGGTTTAGGCGGAGTTTCCTTAACCATTAACAAACCTATTTGAATAGGCTCAACACCATCAGTCGGTAATGTAACATCTTGTTCTAATGTATTATAACCAACCGATTCAAATTTAACTTTAATAGTACTACCGGGTTCACCAGTATAAGTAAAGCCTTTGAAAGAACCACTAAGGGTTTGTTCAACCCAATTATCAGTAACCCACAAATAAGCAGTTGTATCACCTTGAATAGGATGATGTGTTTCACTATCACCTACATATATGTAATACTCTTTAGTTGTAGGTTCAGGCGGAACCTCTTCAAGTACAATAGTAACACTCGATTCACCATTAGTAATAACACCAGTTCCAGTGTTAGTTATATAACCAGTTTTAGAAGCTCGGAAATCAACATTT
>ERZ894180.258-NODE-258-length-45920-cov-53.140281_pt1 | contig 45920 bp, 43 predicted proteins | sample MGYA00380278_ERZ894180 | MGnify/ENA primary metagenome ERZ894180 (study PRJEB32331, sample SAMN06328450) | human gut metagenome | biome: human gut microbiome; feature: stool | host: Homo sapiens | collected 2013-02-24 ...
CTATCCATACATCATTACCTACATTAATAGGATAAGCATATTCCCATCCTTCATTACGGCTTGCAGCGTCAACAGGGTGTCCTGCTGTATAGAAACCACAATCTGGTGCTATGAACACATTATTACCAAATGTTACTTTGGCACAGTCAAGTATTACAAGATTGTGATTTGCGTAGAAATTGTCACCTGCTTCTATATTATATCCGTAATCGCACCAGAATGGAGCTGTTATAAAACAATTAGCTCCCACCTTACCGAATATTTTCTTAATCATAGCAGACTGTTGTTCTGTCTGTAATGGTCTTAATGCATTAAAGTCATAGCACTGTTCTTTACATAACATTCTGTCATTAACAAGTTCCTTTACTCCTGACTTGTATAATTGTCCACTAATCATTTTCTGTCTCTCTGTCATATTCCACATTTCCTTTATAACTTTACAAATATTGTGAATAACTTGTCTTCGCTAATGCTCATTATATCATGAACTTTGTTCATGATAGTCATTCGCCGCTCGGGATGAGTATGCAGGCATGTTCCCCCTCTCTAACGCTCATTATATCATATAAAAGAAAAAGACAGCCAGAAGATTCTGACTGTCTTTTTCTTTCTGTCAACGGAGCAGGAGGGATTTGAACCCTCGCGCCGGTTGCCCGACCTACACCCTTAGCAGGGGCGCCTCTTCAGCCTCTTGAGTATTTCTCCAGCGAAAGTTATTATATCAAGCCTTTCTACGTATGTCAATTACTTTTTCGCATTTTTCTAATATTTTCTTTACTGGCATATATTTACATTATATATATGCCTATTTTCTTTATTCTAAAGATCTAAAGACTACTGTTAATCGTACATTGTATTCTTTCTTTCACTATGGCTGCTATTTCTGTTGTTTTCATATCTTTATATTCATCATAAAGTAATGGTTTTAAGAAATGCACCTGTACATCCACTTGTTCTGTTGTCTTGGAATCAAATGGCACAAAACAATTAACCAGCGCAACTGGCACGATCGGACATTTTGCCCTGGTTGCCGCTTTGAAACTTCCGCCTTTGAATTCCTGTACCTGATTACCCTTTTTAGATCTTGTACCTTCCGGAAAGATAAGAAAGTTCTTTCCCGCTTTTACATCATTGCTTACATTAACAATTACCTGTAAAGACTGACGGACATCCTCTCTGTCAATCATGTAAGCCTTCATACACTCAAAAACCTGTTTAAGAAATGGAACATTAGCCACTTCTTTTTTAGCAACTACCGAAAATGGTCTTGGACACGCTTCCATAATCGCAAGTACATCATAAAGTCCCTGATGATTTGGATAGAACATGAATCCATTATCATCCGGGATGTTCTCCTGTCCATATACTTTAATATTAATATTTCCCGAAGTATTGGCACGATGATCTATGTATCTTAATAATTCATAGTGTTCTTCCTCTGTATACTTTTCAACATGTCTTGCATGATAACATAATTTGTACCAATAAACCGGCACAAACAAAATATTTCTTATAACCATCAGAAGAATTCTTCTCATATCTTTTTGTACTCCCTGATTGCTGTCTCATACAGATTGTTACCTTCGCTGTCAATTACTACGATAACCGGAAGATTCTCTACCTGAAGTTTACGGATAGCTTCCGTTCCAAGATCTTCATATGCAACAACCTCTGATGATTTTATACATTTGGACAATAAGGCACCAGCTCCTCCGATTGCCGCAAGATATACACACCCATTGCGCACAACAGCATCGATTACCGCCTGACTTCTTTTTCCTTTTCCGATCATTGCTGTCTGTCCAAGATCAAGAAGACGTGGTGCATATTTGTCCATACGGCTGGCGGTTGTCGGTCCGGCAGATCCTATTGGACGCCCCTCTCTTGCAGGAGATGGTCCCATATAATAAATTGCCTGATTTTTGATATCAATTGGTAATTCTTCGCCTCTGTCCAATGCTTCGTCCATCCGCTTATGTGCTGCATCTCTGGCAGTATAAATAGTTCCGGTGACATATACATAATCTCCAGCGTGAAGAGATTTTGCTGTTTCTTTTGTAATAGGTGCTGTGATATGCTTTTCCATAGTATTTACACCTCCCTGATAATATGGCGATTTACATGACAACAGATATTGACCGCTACAGGAAGTCCTGCAATATGCGTCGGGTAAGTATTCACATTAACTGCTAATGCGGTTGTCGTTCCGCCAAGTCCGCCCGGGCCGATTCCAAGTTTATTAACTGTATCCAGCATTTCTTCCTCCAGATCTTTAACCCATGGGATCTCAGAGTGTGATCCCGCCTCTCTTGTAAGTGCTTCTTTTGCCATCAGTGCACATTTTTCAAATGTTCCACCTATACCGACTCCGACTACCATTGGTGGACAGGCATTTGGGCCTGCATCCCTGACTGCTGTAAGGATTGCATTCTTTACACCTTCAATTCCGTCTGCCGGTTTCAGCATAAATACACGGCTCATATTTTCACTTCCGAATCCTTTCGGAGCAACTTTTATCTCTACTTTATCTCCCGGAACAATACTGTAATGTATGACTGCCGGTGTGTTATCTTTTGTATTTTCGCGAATGATCGGATCTCCTACAACTGATTTTCTAAGGAAACCTTCCACATATCCCTGACGTACACCTTCGTTCACGGCATCTTCCAGGCTGCCTCCTTCAAAATGTACATCCTGGCCAACTTTCAGAAATACGACTGCCATACCTGTATCCTGACAGATTGGAATCATATCTTCGGCTGCAATCTTTAAATTATCCTGCAGCTGATCTAAAATCTGGCGTCCAAGAGGAGACTGTTCTGTATCCAACGCATGCTTCATCGCCTGATCCATATCCTCTGCCAGAAAATGATTTGCTTTTATGCACATATCTTTTATATTCTGTGTGATCGTATTTACATTAATTATTCTCATCTATATCCTCCGTCCCAAATAAAAAATGCCCTGTCTCATATTCATTTTACCCTCTCCCCATATGATATACAAGTTCTTTTCGCTGTGCTATAATGAATTTAATACATTTTTAGGAGGGGTTGAAATGACAACAAATGTAGATTTAGAGAAACTTCAAAAGGATGCCGTAGACATCTTTAATCAGGGTTTTGCCTGTTCAGAATCTGTCATTTATGCAATCAAGGAGAATTTTGAACTGGACATGTCGGATGATGCGATTGCTATGAGTTCCGGATTTCCATGGGGGCTTGGCGGAGGCGGATGTATCTGTGGTGCACTCGCCGGAGCAACGATGTGTATCGGATATTTCTTCGGACGTAAGACACCTGGTGATCCTAAGATTAACCGCTGTTTCAAGCTTTCGAACGAAATCCACGATTTCTTCAAGGAATACTGTGGTGCAACATGCTGCCGTGTTCTGACAAAAGGCAAAGAGAAGAATTCTCCGGAACGTAAAGCACAGTGTACAGACTTTGTAGCTGCTACTGTGAAGAAGACTGCGGAGATCATTCTTCGTGAACTTGCTGCGGATGAGGCGGAAAAATAAAGCACTCTTTATAAGCATCATTTACAGTCTACTTTAACTTTATGATCAGGAAAAGGCGTGGGTTTTCATCCACGCCTTTTTCTATATAGTCTATGCTTCACATTCCACAGTTTTATTCTTCTGTCTCAGAGTTTTCTGTCTCTGCATCTTCTGTACTTTCCTCCGGCTCTACCAGATCATCTTCTGATTCATCGCCTCTACGTACTTTTGCGATACAAGCTACTTTATCGCCTTCCGGCAGGTTGATAAGCTTCACTCCGGATGTCACTCTTCCGAGTTCTGAGATTCCGTCACACTTCATACGGATGATGATTCCCTCCGTGTTGATGATCATGATCTCATTGTCCTCGTCTACTGCTTTCACACCTACAACGTTACCAGTCTTCTCTGTGATCTTATAACACTTCACGCCTTTACCGCCACGGTTCTGGGCTGTAAATTCATCGATGGAAGTACGTTTACCCATACCATATTCGGACACGATCAGCAGTTCTGTTCCCTGTGAGTCGATCTGCATTCCGATCACTTCGTCGCGGTCTACCAGATTCATACCACGGACACCCATGGATGTTCTTCCGGTCGGACGTACATCACTTTCGTTAAAACGGATACACTGTCCATACTTTGTAACCATGAACACATCATGATCGCTGTCTGTGTATTTTACCTCGATCAGCTCATCTTCCTCACGCAGAGTAATTGCTGCAAGTCCTGTCTTTCTGACATTTGCATATTCTTTAATCGGAGTCTTCTTGATGAGACCTTTCTTGGTTGCCATCAGCAGATACTCATCATCGTTATATTTCTCAATCGGAATGACCGCACTGATCTTCTCGCCCGGCATTAACTGCAGCAGGTTCACGATCGCAGTTCCTCTGGATGTTCTGCTTGCTTCCGGAATCTCGTATGCTTTCATACGGTATACACGTCCGGTGTTCGTAAAGAACATCAGGTAATGATGTGTATTGGTCATGAAGAGCTCTTCTACGTAATCCTCATCCAGCTTCTGCATTCCCTTGATTCCCTTACCGCCACGGTTCTGGGCCTTGAATGTATCATGAGACATTCTCTTGATATATCCAAGCTTAGTCATCGTAATGACCACATCTTCTCTCGGGATCAGATCTTCCATGGAAATATCAAATTCATCAAATCCGATGGATGTTCTTCTCTCATCACCGTATTTATCACGGATCACAAGAATCTCTTCTTTGATCACGCCAAGTAATAACTTTCTGTCAGCAAGGATCGCACGTAAATGTTCGATCTGCTCCATCAGTGCTTTATATTCTGCCTCGAGTTTCTCTCTTTCCAGACCTGTCAGAGCACGCAGTCTCATGTCTACGATTGCCTGTGACTGTACGTCTGTCAGTCCGAAACGCTCCATCAATTCTGATTTTGCGATCTGGACCGTCTGGGAACCTCTGATGATCTTGATTACTTCATCGATGTTATCTAATGCGATCAGTAATCCCTTTAAAATATGTGCACGCTCTTCGGCTTTATTTAACTCATACTGTGTACGGCGTGTCACTACTTCTTCCTGATGTTTCAGGTAGTAGTTCAGCATCTCCATCAGGTTCATGACCTTCGGCTCATTGCCGACCAGAGCCAGCATGATCACACCGAATGTGTCCTGAAGCTGTGTATGTTTGTATAACTGGTTCAGAATAACATTGGCATTGGCATCTCTTCGAAGCTCAATGACTACACGCATTCCTTCACGGCTTGACTGGTCACTTAAATCTGTGATTCCGTCAATCTTCTTATCACGTACCAGCTCTGCAATCTTCTCGATCAGTCTTGCTTTGTTAACCATGTAAGGCAGCTCACTTACGATGATACGGCTCTTGCCATTCGGCATCGTCTCGATATCTGTGACCGCACGCACACGGATCTTGCCGCGTCCGGTTCTGTATGCCTCTTCAATTCCTCTTGTTCCGAGGATCATACCACCTGTCGGGAAGTCTGGTCCTTTGATGATCTTTAAGATCTCTTCGATCGTTGTCTCTTCTTTATCCTCGATCTGGTCATCAATGATCTGTACGACTGCATTGATCACTTCACGCAGGTTGTGCGGCGGGATATTCGTCGCCATACCTACAGCGATACCGGAAGTACCGTTGACCAGAAGGTTCGGGAATCTTGACGGCAGAACGGTAGGTTCTTTCTCCGTCTCGTCAAAGTTCGGAATGAAATCAACGGTATTTTTATTAATATCCGCTGTTAATTCCATGGAAATCTTACTCAGTCTTGCCTCTGTGTATCGCATGGCGGCAGCACCGTCACCGTCCACAGAACCAAAGTTACCATGTCCGTCTACCAGCGGGTATCTGGTAGACCATTCCTGTGCCATATTAACCAATGCACCATAGATAGAGCTGTCACCGTGCGGGTGATATTTACCCATCGTATCACCGACGATACGCGCACACTTTCTGTGCGGCTTGTCAGGACCGTTGTTCAGCTCGATCATAGAGTACATGATTCTTCTCTGTACCGGTTTCAAACCATCTCTTACATCCGGCAGGGCACGGGACGCAATAACACTCATCGCGTAGTCGATATAAGAGGTTTCCATTGTCTGTTTCAGATCCACTTCGTGGACTTTGTCAAATATATTGTCTTCCATCAATCTCTCAGAGATTTAATTATCCCTGTTCCTCCTTTCTTCTACACGCTTATATTATACATCCAGATTCTTAACGTATTTTGCATTCTCAACGATGAACTCACGTCTTGGCTCTACTTTGTCACCCATCAGTGTCGTAAATGTCAGGTCCAGTTCGCTCGTTGTCTCATCATCCATCGTTACACGTAACAGGATACGGTGTTCCGGATCCATGGTTGTCTCCCAGAGCTGTTCTGCGTCCATCTCTCCAAGACCTTTGTAACGCTGGATCTTATTATTACCGTCACGGCCGACTTCATTGATGATATTACTCAGTTCTTCGTCACTGTATGCATACCATACCTTCTTGTTCTTCTCAAGCTTATAAAGCGGCGGCTGTGCCAGATATACATAACCCTGCTTGATAAGCTCCGGCATGAACCGGTAAATGAACGTCAGAAGCAGTGTACTGATATGTGCACCGTCCACGTCAGCATCGGTCATGATGATGATCTTGTGATAACGCAGTTTGGAAATATCGAAATCTTCATGGATTCCTGTACCAAATGCAGTGATCATCGCCTTGATCTCGGCATTGCCGTAGATCTTATCCAGTCTTGCCTTCTCTACGTTCAGGATCTTACCACGCAGTGGAAGGATTGCCTGCGTCGCACGGTCACGTGCTGTCTTCGCAGAACCGCCGGCGGAATCTCCCTCTACGATGTAGATCTCGCAGTTCTCCGGATTCTTATCCGAACAGTCTGCAAGCTTTCCAGGAAGTGCCATATTATCCAGTGCTGATTTTCTACGTGTCAGGTCTCTTGCCTTTCTTGCAGCCTCTCTCGCGCGCTGGGACATCACAGATTTCTCTACGATGATCTTACCAACGGCCGGATTCTGCTCAAGGAAGATCTCAAGCTGCTTGCTGACTACATTGTCAACTGCACCTCTTGCCTCGCTGTTACCAAGTTTCTGCTTGGTCTGGCCTTCAAACTGTGGATCCTCGATCTTGACGCTAATGATTGCGGTCAGGCCCTCACGGATATCTTCACCGCTTAAGTTCGGCTCATTGTCACGCAGAAGCTTGTTCTTTCTTGCATAATCATTAAATGTCTTTGTGATCGCATTACGGAATCCGACAACGTGTGTTCCACCTTCCGGAGTCGTAATGTTATTGACAAATCCATACGTATTGTCACTGTAAGAATCGTTGTGCTGCATAGCCACTTCGACAGACACATTATTTACCATACCTTCACAGTAAATGATCTGCTCATAAAGCGGTGTCGCACTGCGGTTCAGGTAAGTAACGAATTCTTTGATTCCGCCTTCGTAGTGGAATGTTCTTTCTTTCGGCTCTTCCTCACGGTCGTCCTTCAATACGATTTTCAGTCCTTTTGTCAGGAATGCCATCTCGCGGAATCTCTGTTTCAGAACATTAAAATCAAAGATCGTTGTCTCAAAAATGGTATCATCCGGCAGGAATGTTACTTTTGTACCGGTCTTTTCTTCTTCACAGTCACCGATCACGGTCAGTTTCTCCTTAACTTTTCCGCGCTCGTAACGCTGCTGGTATACTTTACCCTCGTGGTAGATCTCAACTTCCAGCCAGTTGGAAAGCGCATTTACAACAGACGCTCCAACACCATGAAGTCCACCGGATACCTTGTATCCTCCACCACCGAATTTACCTCCTGCATGCAGCACGGTAAATACAACTTCTACCGCAGGAAGTCCTGCTTTGTGGTTGATACCAACCGGAATTCCACGTCCATTATCGATAACGGTCACCGAATTGTCTTTATTGATTGTTACATAAATCGTATCACAGAAGCCCGCCAAAGCTTCGTCTACGGCATTATCGACAATCTCGTATACAAGATGATGCAAGCCTCTGGCTGATGTACTTCCAATGTACATACCAGGACGTTTGCGGACTGCCTCAAGACCTTCCAATATCTGAATTTCATCTGCGCCGTATTCATGCTGTACTTTTTCTGTACCCATTCTCAGTCCTCCTAGTTTTCTTTCGTTACCTGCCCGTTCTGGACATGGAACACTTTGTTTATTGAAAAGCGGTGATTTACAAAATCCTCAACACCCGTACAGGTGATCAAAGTCTGTATATCATGTATGCTGTCTAACAAATAGTTTTGCCTGTGTTTATCAAGTTCAGACAATACATCGTCAAGTAAAAGTATCGGGGTGTCATGTGTTGCCAGTTTGACCAGCTCGATCTCCGACAGTTTCAAAGACAGGGCAGCCGTTCTCTGCTGTCCCTGGGAACCATATTTGCGGATGTCCATATCACCGATCAGAAAGCCGATGTCGTCCCTGTGCGGCCCCACCGTTGTACTCTTCATCCGCAGATCTCTCTCCCGGTACCGGTTCAGTGCCTGTTCAAATGGCAGATCTCCCGTACTTGGCTCGTATATGATCTTCAGGCTTTCTTTACCGCCGGTCAGTCTTTGGTGAATCTTTGCAATGATCCCATTGATCTGTTCGACAAATTCTTTTCTTCTGGCAATCAGCCTTTCCCCATATTGTACCATCTGCAGCTCCCATATTTCCAGTGTATCCGAAAGATCTTTCTTTCCGCCGAAACTGAACTCTTTCAGCAGATGGTTTCGCTGATTCACGATCCGGTTGTAATTCGACAGATTATTCAGGTACACCTTATCAAGCTGCGAAAGCTCCAGATCTATGAATCTTCTTCTCTCTGCCGGCCCGTTCTTGATAATGTTCAGATCTTCCGGCGAGAAAAATACAAGATTCACAATTCCGAAAAGTTCGCTTGCTTTCCGGATCGGCATCTTATTGATGGCAATCCCTTTCGGACTGTTCTTCTTCAGGTGCATATCGATCTGATAACTGATTCCGTTCTTTTCCACCACGGTTTCGATGTGTGATTCATCCTCGCCGAAACGGATCATATCCCTGTCCTTCGACCCGCGGTGGGACTTGGTCGTTCCGGACAGATACACAGCCTCCAGAATATTCGTCTTCCCCTGGGCATTGTTCCCGTAAAAAATATTCGTAGAACCATCAAACTCCACATTCAGAAGATCATAATTTCTAAAATTCTTTAATTTCAGGGAATTAACCTTCAATTCTGATCTCTTCTCCGTCAAATAATACAACATCTCCGCCGTATAACTTACGTCCGCGGCGTGTATCTGTCTCGCCATTTACCATGACAAGACCTTCCTGGATCACTTCTTTGGCTTCTACTCCGGATTCCACCATTCCTGTAGCTTTCAAAGCCTGTCCAAGCTTGATATATTCATCTCGTAATCTAATTGTCTCCATATGTCTCGCATTCCTCTCCCGGGATTCTCCCATATCTTATAAGCATAACTTATAGATAAATTTTATCAGATCAGCCAGGCTATATCCGATCCATCTATCAAAAAGCGTTCTGTTGTATGCATTTTGTTGTATTTTTATGCGCATTTTTTCTGTTTTTCAGTTGCTTTTTATTATACTTATCGCTAAATCTTTTTGCAAGTATTCCTGCGTTTTTTGTTTTATCTTTTAATCTTCTTCCAGATATTCCATTCCCGTTTATGCTGCAGCATTAAAGTTAACAGGAAGGATCAGGTAGATATAGCTTTCTCCATCATCTTTGATGAAGCAAGGTGCTTTCGCATTCATCAGATAAATTGTTACTTCTTCGTCGTCGATAACACGAAGTGCATCGATCAGGAATTTCGGATTGAATCCGATCAGCAGATCTTTTCCCTCTTTTGTGATCATAATCTCTTCATTCATGGATCCGATCTGGGATTTGATCTTTAATTCCATAAGTTCGTCACCGATATTGATGATGATTGGTTTCTTGTCTCCTTCTTTTACCAGAAGTGTTGCTCGGTCGATACAGTTGAGCAGCTCTTTTTTATTAATTCTGACTTTTGTCTCATAATCATTTGACAACATCTGATCGATTCTGAAATATTCACCTTCGATCAGACGTGATACAACGATCGTGTTATCAAATTCGAACACGATATGATTCTTTGTATATGAAATCGATACCACATTTTCAGCCTCACCCGAAAGGATCTTACTGATCTCGATCAGTGTCTTTCCAGGTACAACAAGCTTTCTGTCAGCTACGCTTTTTTTCAATGGCACTTTTCGAATGGAAATTCTGTGTCCGTCCAGCGAAACAACTTTCAGAATATTATCACTGATGTCGAACAATTCTCCAGTCATAAGTTTATTACTTTCACTGTCAGAAATAGAGAAAATTGTCTGACGGATGACTTCTTTCAATGTGAATTGAGAGACTTCTATGGAATCTTCTTTCTCAATAATTGGTAAGTAAGCAAATTCATCGCCAGGTTTACCGGCAATATCAAATTTTGCTTTTTCACATGTGATGACTGTCTGAAGATTATCTAAAGTTTCGATCGTTACTTCATTATCCGGAAGTTTTCTAACGATCTCTGAAAAAATCTTTGCATCGATAGCGATCATTCCGCGATCAATAATGTCTCCGGAAATTTCTGTCTGGATACCAAGTTCCATATCATTCGCTGTTAATTTGATAATATCTGTTGTTGCATCAATAAGAATACATTCAAGGATTGGCATTGTTGTTTTAGATGGAACTGCTTTGGAAACAATACTGACACCTTTGACCAGATTGGATTTACTGCAGGTAATTTTCATATGTGTATAACTCCTTTCGCACGTGTGTGATAGATAAATAAATAAAATAGTTTCCGCCTCAGCCGTATTAGGGGATGTGGAAAAGAGGAAAAGTACCTCTAGCCCAGTGTTTGCAAGGAATTTTGGCTTTGAAAACTTTGTGGAATTCGACTGGATTTTATGTGGAACGACTGTTGAAAACTTTTTCGTTTCTAAAGACAGGTGTAAAATTCCTGGGTTTTTCCCAAGGCTGTCCCATAGTTATCCACATGTCAGACGCAGATTTTCCACATAGTTATTCACAGGCCAAAATGGCAAAATAAGGCTAAGCCGGATTGATTTTCTTCTTTATAATATTAATAGTGTTAGAAAGAGTCTCGTCCGCCTTTAATTCGTTCTCGATTTTCTCAATCCCATGCTTGATGGTAGAGTGATCCTTGCCCCCAAGAATGACACCGACTGCTTTTAATGAAGTTTCTGTCATATTTCGGATCAGATACATGGCAATCTGGCGCGGAAATACGATCTCGGCGTTACGTTTATTCCCTTTCAGATCAGGAATAGATACACCAAAATGTTCGGAAACGATGTCCAAAATCAGTTCCGGTGTAACTTCTCTGCGATTATCCGAAGAAATGATATCTTTTAAGGCCTCTGCTGCAAGGGCAATATCGATAGAACCGGTGTTGTTCAGTTTATAAAGAGCAATCAGTTTATTAAGAGACCCTTCAAGTTCTCGGATATTTGTCTTAACGTTCGTTGCGATATATTCGAGTACATCATTCGGAATATTGTATTTTTCCAGATGATCCAGCTCGATCTTCTTCTGTAAAATCGCCATACGGGTTTCATAATTAGGTGATGAAATATCAGCAATCAGACCCCACTCAAAGCGCGTACGAAGTCTGGCCTCCAAAGTTTCAATATCTTTCGGCGGCTTATCAGACGATATGATGATCTGCTTTCCGGATGTATGCAGATGGTTAAATGTGTGGAAGAATTCTTCCTGTGTACTTTCTTTTCCGATAATGAATTGGATATCATCGATCAAAAGTACGTCATTATTACGGTATTTATCGCGGAATTTCGACATTGCGGACTCGTTTCCGGCGGTTTTTCCGTTTTTGAGAGCTTCGATCAGCTCATTGGTAAATGTCTCGCTGGTTACATAGAGGACTTTTTTCTTTGGATTCTTGTCCAGAATAAAATGTGCAATTGAGTGCATCAAATGAGTCTTTCCAAGTCCAACACCTCCATATAAGAAGAGGGGATTGTATACTTCTCCCGGAGATTCGGCTACAGCAAGGGAAGCTGCATGGGCGAAATTATTGTTACCGCCGACAACGAAGGTATCAAAAGTATACTTCGGATTAAGCCCGGCTTTTTCCGCAGCACTTTTGCTTTTTTTCTTCTGATTTGCTTCAATGGCCATATTCTGAATCTCGTTCAGTCTGTCATCATCCTCGGAAATGAAGACAACTTCATATTCAGTTCCAGTAATCTCCGCAATACATACTTTTAATGGAAGCTGATATTTTTTTTCAATATATTCTACACTCGCATTCATATTTACTAATATAAATACGGTATTGTCTACGACATCGTAAACTTTCAATGGTTGGATCCACGTATTGAACGATACATTGGACAACTCATGTTCGACCCTGAGATGTTCGATAATTTCAGGCCATTTTTCCTTTACTGTATTCATCATATTTACTCCTAATCTGTCTGATTCGCGGATTTTCACCTATAAACCCACTCTTCTACATTGTACATCAAAAAGTTGCTTTAGGCAATCTTTTATCGCTATGCTTTGGCAACTGGCAGTTTCTCTTGATGTAGATTTGAAATATGTGGAAAACTCAATCCCAATTATCAACACTTGTAAAATGCACATGAAATGGGGAAAAAATCTAAAAAAATATATGATTTCCACACGTTATCCACAAAAATCCACAAAGTTTTCCACAAAATGTGGATAAATATATTTTTAAAATTTGAGGAATAGCTTGACGTAGAGCGGTTTTTTTTATATAATCAAGGCTGATGTCTTATGAAAATTAGGGGGCAAGCCCCTTGGAATAAAATAAGGAGGTGGATATCCATGAAGATGACATTCCAGCCAAAGAAAAGACAGAGAGCTAAAGTACATGGCTTCAGATCTAGAATGAGCACAGCAGGTGGAAGAAAAGTACTTGCTGCAAGAAGAGCAAAAGGAAGAAAGAAATTATCAGCGTAGGCCGCATATATGTGGCCTTTTCTTCTACTCAGAAAAATTAGGAGAATAAGACAATGAAGTATTCCGAATCACTGAAAAAGAACAAAGATTTCCAATATATATATAGAAAAGGGAAATCTTACGCCAACAAATATCTGGTCATGTATGTACTGGAAAATGGGACAAGTCAGAATCGATTAGGAATATCTGTAAGCAAAAAAGTAGGAAACAGTATAGTACGGCACAGATTAACAAGATTAATCCGAGAAAGCTATAGACTGCAAGAAGAACGATTCAGATGTGGATTAGATATAATTGTTATAGCAAGAATAGGCGCCAAAGGAAAAGATTATAAAGATATTGTCGGCGCAATGCTCCATCTGGGTCATCTTCATAAGATTATAGATGAGGGGTAACGTATTATGAAGAAGATTCTGCTCACTGGTATCAGATTTTATCAGAGATATCTGTCTCCGATAAAGGGCGGTTCCACCTGTAAATTTTATCCGACCTGTTCTCAGTATGCGAAAGAGGCAATTGAGAAATACGGCGCATTAAAAGGAGGACGACTGGCGGTGTGGAGAATTCTGCGTTGTAATCCGTTTACCAGAGGAGGTTACGACCCTGTTCCTTAAAAAGATTACAACTACATATGGAGGAAAAAATTATGGTACCAAGTTTACTGACTGCCGCTAACTGGCCGATTGTCGGACAGCTTTGCTGGATTCTGGGTAAGGTAATGAACTTTATCTATAATTTCCTGGACAAATGTCTGCCAAGCGATAGCGGGCTGGTAGGTCTGTCGATTATTCTGTATACGATTTTTGTGTATACATTATTACTTCCACTTACGATTAAGCAGCAGAGAACATCCAAGATGTCTTCTGTTATGAATCCGGAGATTCAGGCTATACAGAAGAAGTATAAAAATAAGAAAGACCAGGCGTCCATGATGAAACAGCAGGAAGAGATTCAGCAGGTGTACGATAAATATGGTACATCGATGTCAGCAGGATGCCTTCCGTTACTGATTCAGATGCCGCTGTTATTTGCTTTGTACCCGGTTATCTATAATATCCAGAAATATGTTCCGGAGATCAAGACAGCTCCAAAGGCTGTAAATGTATTCCTGACACTTCCGGATCTGACTATCTCACCTATGCAGATGATCAAGAACAGCGGAAACTATGGTTTCCCGGCAATCGTGATCATTATTACTGCGATTTTACTTCCGGTATTATCAGGTCTGACACAGTATGGAAGTATCAAGCTTTCACAGGCTATTTCAGGCCAGCAGCTGGACAAAGATAACCCGATGGCGTCTACAATGAACACGATGAATATCACAATGCCACTGTTTTCGGTATTTATGGTATTCTCACTTCCGACAGGTATCGGTCTGTACTGGATCGTCAGTGCGGTAGTACGTTGTGTTCAGCAGGTATTTATCAATAAGCACTTAAGCAAGATTTCTGTAGAAGAGATTCTGGAGCAGAATAAGGAAAAGGCTGAGGAAAAACGTGTAAAACGTGGCGAGAAGAATGAACGTATCGCAGCAATGGCTCAGACGAATACCAAGAATATGAACAATCAGAACCAGAAGAAGAGACAGAGTACATCGAACCTGAGTGAAAAAGAAAGAGAAGCCAAGGTAGAAAACGCACACAAGAAAGCTGAAAATGCGAAGAAAGGAAGTCTCGCATCAAAAGCAAACATGGTGAAGAAATTTAACGAAAATGATTAGGGGGCGCTGTCATGGAGGATTACATTACTGTATCGGCAAAGACATTGGACGATGCGATCACCGAAGCGTTAGTTCAGTTAGGTGTAACAAGTGATCGCTTAGATTATATTGTTGTTGAAAAAGGAAGCGAAGGTTTCCTTGGAATCGGAAGAAAGCAGGCAGTAATCAAAGCCCGCAGAAAACGAGAAGAAAAACCGGTTGAAGAGACAGTGGAAGAAAGTAAAGTTGAAACACCGGTAAAAGAAGAAGTAAAACCAGAGAAGAAGACAGAGAAGAAGCCGGCAAAAGAGCATTCTCATACAAAGAAAAATGTAAGAGAAGAAAAACCGGAAGTAAAATCTGAGCCAAAGAAAGAAGTAGAACTTGCAAAAGTTGAACCACAGACGATCGAGACATGTGAAAAGTTCATTTACGATGTGATGAATGCAATGGACATGGATGATGTAAAAGTTACATCTGTTGTAGATGAAGAAGGAGCACTTTCCATCAATATGGAAGGAAGCAACATGGGTATCCTGATCGGAAAACGCGGACAGACACTTGATTCTCTGCAGTATCTTACAAATCGTGTTGCCAACAAGATGCAGGATGGCTATGTAAGAGTGAAACTCGATACAGAGGATTACAGAAGAAGAAGAAAAGAAACACTGGAAAATCTTGCAAAGAACATTGCAAGCAAAGTAAAGAGAACAAGAAAGACAGTTTCTCTTGAGCCAATGAATCCATACGAGAGAAGAATCATTCACTCTGCGCTGCAGTCTGACCCGGCAGTATCCACACACAGTGAAGGTGAAGAGCCGTACAGAAGAGTTGTGGTAACACTGGTAAGAAACAGAAATAATCGATAATTAAGAGACAGGGGTCTTTAAGCGGCCCCTGTCTTTTTTTCACTCAAATGTATATTGGAGGAAATTATGGAACAATTATATAACTCCACGATTGCCGCAATATCTACGGCAATGAGTAATTCGGGAATAGGAATTGTACGAATGAGCGGACCGGAAGCATTTCAGATCGCAGACCGGGTATATAAGGGAAAAAAAGAGAAAAAACTATGTGATCAGAAGTCACATACCATTCATTATGGATATATTGTTGATAGAGAACAGGTAATTGACGAGGTCCTGGTCATGCTGATGCGCGGGCCGCACAGCTATACTGGTGAAGACACGGTAGAGATCAACTGTCACGGCGGTGTCTATGTGGTAAAACGAATTCTCGAACTCCTGATCAAAAACGGTGCACGCCCGGCAGAGCCGGGAGAGTACACTAAGCGTGCATTCCTGAACGGAAGACTGGATCTTTCGCAGGCAGAAGCAGTTGGTGATCTGATCGCATCGCAGAACGAATATGCACTGCAGAGTTCGGTAAGCCAGTTAAAAGGAAATATCAAAGATAAGATCAGCGAAATGCGCGAAAAGATCCTGTATCATACTGCATTTATCGAGACTGCACTGGACGATCCGGAGCATATCAGTGTTGATGGCTATGGAGAAACACTGAAAAAAGTCGTCGATGAGATCATGGAAGCAATGAAAAGATTGCTAGATAGCTGTGATGATGGTAGGATTATAAAAGAGGGCGTACGCACAGTCATCCTCGGAAAACCGAATGCGGGAAAATCCTCTCTGTTAAATGTACTTCTCGGAGAAGACCGGGCAATCGTTACTGATATTGCCGGTACGACAAGAGATGTACTGGAAGAACACCTGAATCTGAAGGGCATTTCCTTAAATATTATGGATACTGCCGGTATCCGTGATACGGAAGATGTGGTGGAGAAGATCGGTGTTGATCGTGCGAAAGAATATGCGGACAAGGCAGACCTGATCCTGTATGTGATCGATGCATCCAGACCACTGGATGAAAATGATGCAGAGATCCTGCATCTGATCAAAGGCAAACGTGCGATCATCCTGTTAAATAAATCCGATCTGGATATGCAGGTGACAAAAGAACAGGAAGAACTGCCGGAAGAATTTCCGGTGATCGAGATCTCTGCAAAGAATGTACAGGGAATCGAAGAGCTGGAAGATACGTTAAAGGAGATGTTCTTCCAGGGAGAACTGACATTTAATGATGAAATCTATATTACAAATGTGAGACAGAAAACAGCGCTTCAGGATGCATATGCTGCACTGGAACGTGTGAATGACAGCATTGCCGCGGATATGCCGGAGGATTTCTATTCGATCGACCTTATGGATGCGTATGAAGCTCTCGGTAATATCACCGGCGAAACGATAGGAGAAGATTTGGTTAATGAGATATTCAGCAAATTCTGTATGGGAAAATAAAGATAAATATGATGTCGTAGTCATCGGTGCCGGCCACGCAGGTTGTGAGGCAGCACTGGCGACGGCGAGACTGGGCTTTCAGACACTGGTATTTACCGTAAGTGTGGACAGTATTGCGATGATGCCTTGTAATCCGAATATCGGCGGAAGCTCGAAAGGACATCTGGTAAGAGAGCTGGATGCCCTTGGCGGAGAGATGGGAAAGGTCATTGACCGTACATTTATCCAGTCAAAAATGTTAAATAAATCCAAGGGTCCTGCGGTACATTCGCTCCGTGCACAGGCAGACAAAGCAGTGTACAGCAGAACGATGCGCCGCGTACTGGAGGCTCAGGAGAACCTGGAGATCAAACAGGGAGAGGTTGCCAATCTCCTTGTGGAAGATGGAAAGATCACGGGAGTGCAGACATTTTCCGGTGCAACATATCACTGTAAGGCGGTTATCATCTGCAGCGGAACTTATCTGAAAGCACGATGCATTTATGGTGATGTGAGTCAGTATACAGGCCCGAACGGACTGCAGGCGGCCAATCATCTGACTGACTGTCTGAAAGAACTGGGCATTAAAATGTACCGTTTTAAGACAGGAACACCTGCCAGAGTAGACCGGAAAACAGTTGATTTCAGCAAGATGGAAGAACAGTTCGGAGATGAAAGAGTGGTACCATTTTCATTTACCACGAATCCGGACGATGTGCAGATCGACCAGGCATCCTGCTGGCTGACTTATACAAATGAGACGACACATGAGATCATCCGTGCCAATCTGGACAGATCGCCGTTATATTCCGGCATGATCGAGGGTACGGGACCGAGATATTGTCCGTCTATCGAAGATAAAGTGGTAAAATTTGCGGACAAAAAACGTCATCAGGTATTCCTGGAACCGGAAGGGCTGGAGACGGATGAGATGTACATCGGCGGAATGTCAAGTTCGCTGCCTGAAGATGTACAGTATGCAATGTACCGCAGTGTTCCGGGACTGGAGCATGTGAAGATCGTGCGGAATGCGTATGCGATCGAGTATGACTGTATCGATGCGAGACAGTTAAAACCATCACTGGAATTCCGCAATATCAGCGGCTTATTCAGTGCCGGTCAGTTCAACGGAAGCTCGGGCTATGAAGAAGCTGCCGCACAGGGCCTTATAGCGGGCATAAATGCCGCCAGAAAGCTGCAGGGCAAGGAATCCTTAGTGTTAGACCGCTCAGAGGCTTATATCGGCGTTCTGATCGATGATCTGGTTACAAAGGAAAGCCATGAACCGTACCGAATGATGACTTCGAGAGCAGAATATCGTCTGCTCCTTAGACAGGATAATGCGGACCAGCGTCTGACGGAAAAAGGCTATGAAGTCGGTTTGATCTCACAGGAGCGTTATGATCGTCTGAAAGAGAAAGAAAGACTGATCGAGTCTGAGATCGAGAGATTAAAGAATGCCTATGTCGGAACCAGTGAAAAGGTACAGGAACTTCTGGAATCTTATGAAAGTACACCTTTGAATTCAGGAAGCAGTCTGGCAGAACTGATAAGGAGACCGGAATTATCTTACGAAGCTGTTACGGATATTGATGTGACGAGACCGGAACTTCCGAAAGATCTGGCAGCAGAAGTAATCGAGCAGGTGGATATTTCTCTGAAATATGACGGTTATATCCAACGTCAGAAACGCCAGGTAGAGCAGTTCAAGAAGATGGAGAATAAGAAAATTCCGGAAGATATGGACTATGATGCAGTGAACAGCCTTCGTATTGAGGCAGTTCAGAAGCTGAAAGAGTACAGACCGGTGTCAATCGGGCAGGCATCGCGTATCTCTGGTGTATCTCCGGCAGATATATCAGTATTGCTTGTGTATCTGAGTGGAAATCACAGATAAGAAATCATAGATAAATTAATAAATGTGATGAAAAAGTAAGAAAAGCGTGGATGAACAGCTGTAGTATAATGAAGTATATCAGTAAGAAATACATCTAACACAAAATAAACGTATTAATATTAATACACACTAAAAATATAATTAAACAGTAAATATAATGATAAGTATATAAAATGAATAAGATGAAAAATCATACATTTTATATACTTATTGATTTTAGAGAGAAAAAAGGAGAAAAATATGGACCAGATTTTGAAAAAAAGCCTGGAAAAGATAGGGATAGAGATCACAGACGAGCAGAAAGAGCAGTTTGATACCTATCATAAGCTTCTTGAAGAGTGGAATAAGGTGATGAACCTGACCGGAATCACAGAATATGAAGAAGTTGTAGAGAAGCATTATGTAGACAGCTTGTCGATTGTAAAAGTAATGAATATGAATCATGTGGATACAGTGATCGATGTGGGTACAGGAGCTGGTTTTCCTGGATTACCGCTGAAAATTGCATTCCCACATTTGAAAGTAACATTACTGGATTCACTGAATAAGCGGATTAAGTTCCTCAATACGGTGATTGAAGAGCTGGGGCTGGAAGATATCCACACAATTCATGGAAGAGCAGAAGATTATGCCAAAGATGCAGCATATAGAGAAAAGTATGATCTGTGTGTATCCAGAGCAGTTGCAAATCTGGCGACATTGAGTGAATATTGCCTTCCTTATGTAAAAGTAGGCGGTATGTTTATACCTTATAAATCAGGTGAGATTGATGAAGAGGTAAAAGGATCGAAAAAAGCGGTGAAAGTGCTTGGAGGAGAGATAGAAGATGTAGTGAAATTCGAATTGCCGGGAACGGATATCGGAAGATCCTTTGTAAAGATCCACAAAGTGAAGAATACGGCTAAGAAGTATCCGAGAAAGGCAGGGATGCCTTCAAGGGAGCCGATTGTTTAATCGTTGGAGAAATGGCTTACCCCGGGATGGAATGAAAATGAGATAGGGATTCCTATCTCATTTTCATTCCATCTGGTTTTCGCGGGCGGCAATGATTAAATAATGAGAGTGTAGGGGTGGTGCGTGGATGAGGATAGGTGTTGGAAGCAGGAAGAGAAAAAATTGGTAAAAGGGAGGATGTTTCACGTGAAACATCCTCCCTTTGTACGTGTGTGTAGGTTACTGATGGATGGAATGTATAATAATAACTGCGTTTGTTTATGAATGTTAATGATAGTCTTTGAAATAGTAATTGGCTTATACTATATTAGTGCAAATCCTTGAATTAGCAGTTGTCACTTAATAGTAGGTCTAGTTGCTCCAAGAATGCATTGGCGTTTTCGCGTTGTGGAAGTAATCCGCTGCCTGGGACTTCGAGGTGTTCGATAGATGGAAGTATGTGGCAGTATTCGGTGGCTTTTTGTGATGTTTCTGGTGCGTTTTTACCTGTGATTACTGCGATTGAGGTTGTAAGTCCTTCGAGACAGTGGGCAACATTTACAGTTGTGTAATGTCCTAAAATGCTGGCGTAGAGATATTTACACTCTGCTGAGTCGGAAAGAGCGGTGTTGCGTGCGCCTACATTATAAATAAATGTTCCGTATATAGGGATATTTATTATCTTTGCAAGTAGTTTTGATTTGTGATTTGGAGCTTTTGCAAGTGCATGTGTGCTTTCCGGACAAACCAGAATAATATGGTCAATCTGGTCGGCTATATTCTGACAGGCAGCTGTTACAAAGGAGGCTGAAGCCCCGGTAGCTACGATATCTGTCTTTTCGCCTATAATATCACGAATAAAATCAGTAAGCAGTTGAACATACAGATAGCAGGTATATGTAATTGCGGGCTTGTCGGATTTGCCGCATCCGAGAAGGTCTATCGTATATACTGTGTGTTCTTTGGAAAGAGTACCGATTACTTTATCCCATTCCATAGAAGAACTGTAATGATTCAGATCATGAATAAGAAGAACCGGAGAACCAGTTCCTTCTTTTTTATAATATATATTTCCAAATTTCCAATTATAGTAATTGGATTCATCTTCTTCTGAATGTTCATCGGAGGCGTTGAATATGAATTTATTTATTACATGGAATGCTAAGGTTGTCGTTCCAATTGCTGTTGAGATGAATAATAATGTCTTTTTCCAGTTCATGCTGATACCTCACTTTCTTTTCCTAATTATACTATATTTACTTATGAATTGGAAGATTGCCTTTACAAAATGAGCATAAAATGAACAAAGTGAAGGAAATAGGACATTTTACTTGGAATATATGAAAAGAAGGGACACGAATAATAAAGCAAGTGGTAAAAACAAATGTTTCACGTGAAACATTCACAAAAATCGTATGTCACACAAAGATAACGAAAATAATATAGAGAACGGTTTTATATTTATGGAAAAGAGAAAATCTATGTTTCACGTGAAACATTTTCTGGATAAGTATTCTGAAAAGTGATATACTAGAATCATGTGAAATAAGGGAAGGTGATAATTAAATGGGACGAGTTATAGCCGTTGCGAACCAAAAAGGTGGCGTTGGAAAAACAACGACAGCTATTAATCTGTCGGCATGTCTTGCTGAAAAAGGACAAAAGGTTCTTGCTATTGATATGGATCCGCAGGGCAATATGACGAGTGGATTAGGAATAGACAAAGATGAAGTTGAAAAGAATATCTATGATCTTATGATTGGTCAGGCTGGTGTAGATGAAGTTCTGCAAAAGGAAGCAATTGAAAATCTGGATGTGATACCGACAAGCATTGACCTCTCGGCTGCTGAAATTGAACTGATCGGTGTGGATGATAAAGAATTTATTATAAGAAATGCAGTTCAGCCGATTAAAGATGATTATGATTATATCATTATTGATTGTCCGCCATCGTTAAGTATGCTGACGATCAATGCAATGACAACAGCAGATTCTGTACTGGTTCCGATTCAGTGTGAGTATTACGCACTTGAAGGGTTGAGTCAGTTAATACATACAGTGGAGCTTGTAAAAGAAAGGCTGAATCCTGTTCTGGAGATTGAAGGAGTTGTATTTACTATGTATGATGCACGAACCAATCTTTCACTCCAGGTAGTGGAAAATGTAAAGGAAAACCTGCAACAGAACATCTATAAGACGATTATTCCTAGAAATATCCGATTGGCTGAAGCACCAAGTTATGGTATGCCGATTAATCTGTATGATCCAAAGTCTACAGGAGCAAGCGCATATCAGAGACTGGCGGATGAAGTTATGAATAGAGAGTAAATGAAAGATGTAATGTAGGAGGAAACGAATGCCAATAAAGAAAAAAGGATTGGGGAAAGGACTGGACAGTCTGATTCCTGATAATAAGAGCATGAAGTCTGTTACATCGGAAAAAACTGTGGAATCAAAAGAAGATGCAGCAGCTAAATCCGGTGTACAGGTAATGAAAATTAATGAGGTTGAGCCAAACAGAGACCAGCCGAGAAAGAATTTTGATGAAGATGCTCTCCTTGAACTTTCGGATTCGATTAAGCAATTTGGTGTGTTACAGCCATTGCTTGTTCGAAAAAGAAAAGATTACTATGAGATCATTGCGGGCGAAAGAAGATGGAGAGCTGCAAAACTTGCCGGAGTAAAAGAGGTTCCTGTGATTGAAAAGGAATATACAGATCAGGAAATTCTTGAGATAGGTTTGATTGAGAACATTCAGAGAGAAAACTTGAATCCGATTGAAGAAGCAATTGCATACAAGAGACTTCTGGAGGAATTCAATCTGAAACAAGATGAAGTCGCAGAGAGAGTATCGAAGAGCAGAACAGCCGTAACGAACTCTATGCGTTTGCTGAAACTTAGTGATAAAGTTCAACAGATGATCATTGACGACATGATTTCAACGGGACATGCAAGAGCATTGCTGGCCATTGACGATCCTGAGCTTCAGTACACACTGGCAAATAAGATATTTGACGAAAAACTCAGTGTAAGAGAAACTGAGAAATTGGTCAAAGAAATAAAAAATCCAAAGAAGCCGAAAGAAAAGAAACCGGTGGCCAATTCATTTATTTACCAGGATCTGGAAGAAAAAATGAAGAGTGTATTTGGAACAAAGGTAAGTATAGCATCAAAAGGAAAGGGAAAAGGTAAGATAGAGATAGAATATTATTCAGATGACGAATTAGAACATCTGTTCGATATGATGATGAGCATTAAAAGAGGAGAGTAATTGAATATGGATAGCAAAATACTGAAAGCACTTGGTATCGATCCGGCATTAATATTTATATTTTTGCTGATACTGATTGTTATATTATTCGTTCTGTATGTAAATGTAACAATGAAGTATAATCGATTGAAAAGCAGCTATACGACGTTTATGCGTGGTAAAGATGGAAAAACTCTGGAAGAAAGTATGATGTCGGGATTCTCGGATGTAGAGGCCATTCTGAAATATACAAAACAGAATCGTACAGACATTCAGAAACTTAACAAGAAGATGGAAAAATCTTACCAGAAACTTGGAATTGTAAAGTATGATGCATTTAATGAAATGGGTGGTAAACTCAGTTTCGCACTTGCAATGCTGGACAATAATAATACTGGTTGGATCATCAATGCGATGCACAGCAGAGAAGGCTGCTATACTTATGTGAAAGAGATCGTAAAAGGTGAAAGTTATGTAGAGCTTGCAGAGGAAGAAGCAGAAGCACTGGATAAAGCAATCTTCGAAGATGGTTATGAAGAAGAGGTGGATAAAGCAGTTGCATCTGCAACAGGAAGTCTTAAGTCTGTTAAGTCTGGTCCGGCAAAGAATGGAAATCAGAAAAGCGCGAATGCGAGAAATACAAAACAGACATCTGGAAAAGCAAACAATGGTAAGATCTTAAATGCAAGAACCAGTAATGTGCGTCCAGATATGGCAAGACCTGAAAAAACAAGAAATGAGAGATAATATAACATATATATAATCAGGAGGAATTTAGAAAAATGTTAGATATCAAATTTGTAAGAAATAATCCGGATGTTGTAAAGCAGAACATTAAGAACAAATTTCAGGATGAGAAATTACCTTTAGTAGATGAGGTAATAGAACTGGATCAGAAGAATAGAGATATTAAGGGAGAAGTAGAAGCACTCCGTGCAGAAAAGAACAAAATCTCTAAACAGATCGGTGCATGTATGGCACAGGGAAAGAAAGAAGAAGCGGAAGAATTAAAGAGAAAAGTAGCTGAGAGTGCTGCAAGGATCGAAGAACTTTCCAAAGAAGAAAAAGAAGTAGAAGAGAAACTGAAACAGAATATGATGATCATTCCGAACATCATCGATCCTTCTGTACCAATCGGAAAAGATGACAGTCAGAATGTAGAAATTGAAAAATTCGGTGAGCCTTTTGTTCCTGATTTCGAGATTCCATACCATACAGAGATCATGGAAGCATTTGACGGAATCGATCTTGAGAGCGCCGGAAGAGTAGCGGGAAATGGATTCTATTATCTGATGGGTGATATCGCAAGAATTCATTCTTCTGTACTTGCATATGCAAGAGATTTCATGATCAACCGTGGATTTACTTACTGTGTACCACCTTTCATGATCAGAAGCAATGTTGTAACAGGTGTTATGAGTTTCGCAGAGATGGATTCCATGATGTATAAGATCGAAGGAGAAGATCTGTACCTGATCGGAACAAGTGAGCACTCTATGATTGGTAAATTCATCGACACAATGTTAGAAGAAAAACAGCTTCCACAGACACTTACAAGCTATTCACCATGTTTCCGTAAGGAAAAAGGAGCTCACGGTATTGAGGAGCGTGGAGTATACAGAATCCACCAGTTCGAGAAACAGGAAATGATCGTTGTATGTAAACCGGAAGAAAGCAAGATCTGGTATGATAAATTATGGCAGAACACAGTAGATCTGTTCCGCTCACTGGATATTCCGGTACGTACATTAGAGTGCTGCTCAGGTGACCTGGCAGATTTGAAGGTAAAATCTTGTGACGTAGAAGCATGGTCTCCAAGACAGAAGAAATACTTCGAAGTAGGAAGCTGCTCTAACCTTGGTGACGCACAGGCAAGAAGACTTGGTATCCGTGTCAAAGGTGAAGACGGAACAAAATACTTCGCACACACACTGAACAATACAGTAGTAGCTCCACCGAGAATGTTGATCGCATTCCTGGAAAACAACCTTCAGGAAGACGGATCAGTTAAGATCCCTAAGGCATTACAGCCATACATGGGTGGAACAGAGAAGCTTGTACCTAAAAAATAAGCAATTATAAGGATAAGTGTATGCATCAATATATGAAATCCATTGGATTTGGAAATATCAGAGACAAAAAACAGTTAACACAGATTTTAAAAGATGTGGAAGAATCCTATACACAACATCAGCTCGTTACACAGGATGAAACAACGGATCTTTGTGAGTTTGAAAAAGAATATGGAGAAGGAATCGGGATCAAGGTGTGCGGAGATATGGACATCGATGAACAGTTTGAGTACCGTTATTATACACCATATTTCAAAGGATCCGGTGTGACATCCTATGCGGATGTCAGTGTGGAACGAAGGATAGACCGGGAAGCATATGTGGGCATCTGTGAAGATACAAAAGTAGGCATTAATCTGGTATTTTATCTTCAGAATATGATGGAATATCTGAGGGAAAGGCAGCTTGGTGGAAGAAGTATCAAGTATTCTTCCGTGACATTGTCCGGTCTTTGCAATGAGGGAACCATTCTGCTTCCGGTGCTGAAAAGTAAAGAACAGGAGCGGGAACAGCAGGAAGATGTACACAATCGTATGCTGCTGTTAAGCGCAGCAAAATCTGGCGATCCACAGGCGATTGAAAGTCTTACTCTGGATGACATCGATACATATTCCAAAGTATCAAGAAGATTGATATCGGAAGATGTATTTACGATCGTTGATACGTACATTATGCCGTACGGAATCGAATGTGACCGGTATTCGATCATGGGAGAAATCCTGGAATATCGTCCTACCAGAAATGAGATAACGAGAGAAGATATCTGCATCATGAAACTGGATGTGAACGGCCTTCTGTTCGATTTATGTGTACCAAAAAGAGAGGTCATGGGTGAACCGGCAGTCGGACGCAGATTCAAAGGAAATGTGTGGCTGCAGGGAAGAATCAACTTTTAATCTGCCATGCATTCGGAAGAAGCTTCCGATGGCAGACCCTTTGTATGTGGATAAATAAAGAAAAATGTGGATAAATATTTTTGAAAGATACAGGGATGGGGAAAACCATCCCTGTATTGACTTTTACAGGATTAATAGGTAAAATAATAAAGTACGAGTTAGTCAGGCTCCCTTAGTTAAATGGATATAACAAGCCCCTCCTAAGGGACAGGTGGAGCAATCCCCTTTTGGAAGCGATTTATGAAATAAATTTGAAAATTGCTCCATGAAAATTAAATACGTCTCAGTACCTCAGTAGGATAGAGGGTTCGCCTCCTAAGAGAAAGCCGAGGCATTCCCCAAAGGGAAAAAATGAAAAACAACTTTCAGTTCGAATCTATTCTGAACAATGCCAAAGGTGACAACAAAGCATTCCCCAAATTGGGGAACGTTCTAATGTTACCAAAGCGAAAAAATCTGTAGATTGACAACTCGAAAAAGAGTTGATAATCTTATATATGGCCGAAGGGAAAAATCCCAGAAACCCAGTAAAATCAAGGGTTTGCGGCATGTGTCGTCATAGCTCAGCTGGATAGAGCACTCGCCTCCTAAGGAGGAACCAAGGTTATCACTTCCTGAAAAAACTTTTGGGTTCAAATCTAGTTAAGAAGAGTAAAAATTGACACGAAGGTATTACCCTAAAAGGGGAGTGCTTTGATGTCACCAACATGAAAAGTAATAGTAATTAACAGCTTGAAAAAAGCTGATAATTAAATAAAGGTTGCCATTACCAAAAAGCCGGAAAACCGCGTGTTTTCAAGGGAAAATGGCATTTTGTCTCGTTAGTTAAATGGATATAACATGGTCCTCCTAAGACTAAATTATAGGTTCGATTCCTATACGAGACGGCCAGTCAAAAGCGTTCGATTGTTAGCAGAAATGCAAATAATGGGGCGCTTTTTTGATTAGAAAAATGCATGAAATTATTGCTTTGAGGATGATTTCCAGCTAACACAATGAAATAATTGTTAGCTGGCAGCTAATAAAAAACAGTATTTTGCAAACATATCGAATCAGGGATACTGCTAACATTTGGGGAAGTACTTGTTGTCACCACTGATTTAGGAATGTAAAATACAGTAGTTCAAAGGAAAAATCCTTTGCAGAATATAATTTGCAAACATATATTAGCTGAAACAATGGAGAAATATATTAGCTGTAGCTAATAGAAAACGAGATGCTCGTTTGGAACTGATTTCAAAAATAATCGGATCCAGACGAGCATTTTTTAGTCTGACCGAAGAAGGAGGAAATGATGACTGAAGTAACGAAAGAATTTATCCAGAAGAATGAAGATGAGAAGATCATTGAAATTGAGATTGAAAGACTTCGTTCATTTAAAAATCATCCTTTTCAAGTGAAAGATGATAATGAGATGCATTTATTAAAAGAAAGTATTGAGAAGTATGGAATTCTCACTCCGTTGATTGTCAGACCTGTGCCGGATGGAGTTTACGAGATTATAGCGGGACACAGAAGAAGACATGCTGCTGAGTTACTGGGATATCGAAAAGTACCGGTAATAATTCGTGTAATGAATGAAGATGAAGCTATTTTGAATATGGTAGATTCCAATCTGCACAGAGAAAAAATCAGTTTTAGTGAAAAGGCTTTTGCTTACAAAATGAAAAATGATGTACTGAAAAGAAAATCAGGTAGGAAAAAAGGCCAAATTGACCACAAAACAAAAAAGAAGAGAACAGTAGAGTTGATTAGTGAAGAATGCGGTGATAGTCCGAAGCAGGTACAACGGTATATTTCATTAACGCGGCTGATACCGGAGTTTTTACAGAAATTGGATGATGAATTGATATCTTTTAATCCGGCAGTTGAAATTTCAGCGTTGAAGAAAGAGGAGCAAAAACAATTGTTGGAAGCTATGGATTATGCTCAGGCCGTTCCATCTTTATCACAGGCACAACGAATTAAAAAGTTAAGTAAAGAAAACCAACTTACATTAGAGAAGATGCAGGAAATTATGAGTGAGATAAAAAAAGGTGAGATCACGAGAGTTGCTTTTACAAATGAGCAGCTTCACAAATATTTCCCAAGCAGATACACACCCGCCATGATGAAACGAGAAATTATAGCATTATTGAAAATCTGGCAGAATGAAAATTGGGAGAAATAAATGGAGGAAAACAGTATGTGTAAAGTTATTTCAGTAGCAAACCAGAAGGGCGGAGTTGCAAAAAGTACGACAACCCTAAATCTTGGAGTTGGATTAGTGAAACAGGGAAAGAGAGTTTTATTGATCGATGCGGATCCACAGGGAAGTTTAACTGCAAGTCTTGGATATGTAGAACCGGATGATATTGGAACTACACTTGCAACTATTATGATGAATATTATCAATGACGAGGAAATTGGAGAAGAAGAAGGAATTTTACATCATAAGGAACAGATCGATCTCCTACCGGCCAATATTGAGTTATCTGCTCTGGAAGTAACCATGAGTAATGTGATGAGCAGAGAGCGGATCATGAAGGAATATATTGATACGATGCGATCACGATACGATTATATTTTAATTGATTGTATGCCGAGTTTAGGCATGATGACCATCAATGCCTTAGTAGCTTCTGATACGGTTCTGATACCTGTACAAGCTGCATATCTGCCGGTTAAAGGACTTCAACAGTTGATCAGGACTATTTCTATGGTAAAGAAGAGATTGAACCGGAAGCTAACGATACATGGAATTCTTTTGACAATGGTGGATTTCCGTACTAATTACGCCAAAGATATTGCTTCCAGAGTGAGAGAAACTTATGGATCTAAGATTTCTATCTTTGAAAATGTCATTCCACTGTCAGTTAAGGTAGCTGAAGCAAGTGCGGAAGGAAAAAGTATTTATTGTCATTGTCCAAATGGAAAAGTATCTATGGCTTATGAAAATCTGACGCAGGAGGTTTTGGAAAATGAAAAGTAGAAGCGGAGAAAAAATCAAATTGACAAGCATTGATGAATTGCTGGGAGTAGTCAATGAAGAGTCTGCAATGGAAATAGAAATCAACAGAATACATGCGTTTAAAGATCATCCTTTCAAAGTATTGGATGATGAAAAGATGGCAGATTTAGTAGAGAGTGTAAAGACTTACGGGGTATTGACACCGGTTTTGTTACGGTCTGATGGCGAAAATGGATATGAGATGATCTCAGGTCATCGAAGGATGCACGCAGCAGCTATAGCTGGCTTGGCAACAATTCCTGCAATTGTAAGAGAATTATCCGATGATGATGCGGTCATTGCTATGGTAGATGCTAATATTCAACGCGAAGAGTTACTCCCGAGTGAAAAAGCATTTGCTTATAAGATGAAACTGGATGCGATGAAGAGACAAGCTGGAAGACCGTCTCAGAAGAATTCTGGTCAAAATGACCAGAATTTTGGAAAGGTATCACGTGATGTTTTGGCGGAAGAAGTTGGAGAAAGTTCAAAACAAATTCAGCGCTACATTCGCCTTACAGAATTGATTCCAGAATTATTGGATATGGTAGATGCAAAGAAGTTGAATTTTACCATTGCCGTTGATATTTCCTACATTGATAAGGAAATGCAGAAATGGATCTACGAGTATATCCGGGATACAGGATTTATCAAACCAAAGCAGATTACAGCTTTGAGAAAACAGTTGGAAGAAGGAACTGTGAATCAAGGATTTATGATCTCGATTTTCAATAGCTGCATAGCAGTAAAAGCACCGGAGAGAAAAGTGGTGTTATCAGGAAAGAAGCTCACAAAGTATTTTCCGGAAGATTATTCGGAAACGGATATGGAAAAGGTGATTGAGGCATTACTGGAACAATGGAAAAGAGAACAGGAATAAGGGTTGTCAAAATAAGACAACCCGAAGAAAGAAGAGATACAGAAGTTTAAAAAAAGGACTTCTATGAGAGAAAGGAAGGGAGGAAGATACATGGACAAAAAAATGAATTTTAAATATTTTTATGGAACAGAAGCAGACCAGTTTAGTTTTTACAGAATACCCAAAGCGTTATTTACCAATGACTGTTTTAAGGATCTTTCCTGTGATGCGAAGATCTTATACGGTTTGATGCTGGACAGAATGTCTTTATCCATTAAGAATCAGTGGTTTGATGAAGAAAATCGGGCATATATCTATTTTTCCATTGAAGATATCATGGAATTATTGAATTGTGGCAGAAATAAAGCGGTGAAATCTCTTCAGGAGCTGGATGATGAAAAAGGGATAGGTTTGATTGAAAAGCGCAGACAGGGCTTTGGAAAGGTTACGATCATCTATGTAAAATCATTTGTTCAGGAGGAATGTGAGGAACAGAAAAAAGAAAAATCAAAGATGGTGAAGTTTATAAATCAAACTTCTGTAGAGGAAGAAGAGACAGAAGAAGTTTACATTTCAAACTTCAAGAAGTCCCAAAAACAAACTTCAAGAAGTCCCGAAAATAAACTTCAAGAAGTTTACATTTCAAACTCTAATAATACTAATATTAACAATACTAATCTTAGTGAGAATAAATCTAATCATATCGTATCTGCAGATGGGATAGGATCCGAAGAGGATGAGATGGAAACGTTACATGCGTATCAATCTCTGATCAAAGACAATCTGGATTATGATTCTTTGTTAGTGAGTCATCCTCATGACAAAAATCAGATTGATGAAATCGTGGATCTGATCGTAGAGACTGTTATGTGTAAGAGTGATAAAGTACTGATTGCAAGCAACTGGTATTCAGGAGCCTTGGTAAGAGGAAAATTCATGAAGCTGGATTATTCCCATGTAGAGTATGTGCTGCATTGTCTGGAAGGAAATACGAGTAAAATCAAGAATATCAAGAAATATTTACTTGCGGCATTGTTCAATGCACCTTCAACAATCAGTGGATATTACCGGGCAGAAGTAAATCATGACATGCCGTGGCTGGCAAGATAGGAGGACAGATATGGGTATTTTAAAAGTGGCAGGAAAAGTGTTATTGATTCCATTGTGATTTATCATTTCGATCATAGGTGCCGGAGTGAAGCTATTAGTACATATGGTGGCAATCGCAAAAAAGATATTGGGATTGGGAATTATGGCGTTGTTCATTGGAACAGTAATCTGTTATCAAGACTGGCTACAGGCAGCTTTTCTGGTTTGTATGGGAGGTGTTCTGATCTTTATCTTATTTGCTGGAGAATTTATAGATATTGTAATCGACTTACTTAGAGAAAAAATATGTACATTGATTTTAGGTTAAGAAAAGATGACAGTTAAAGTAGCCTTAGTGATTTCAGATAAAAATTATAGAGCCTCTCCTTCAGGGAAAGGCTCTATAAGAAAAGTCCAAACTGAGATTTGTTACAATTTCCACCAAATTGTCTTATCCCTAAAGTATTCAATAAAACCGTTTCTTTGCAAAACACGTTGAGAGGAAAAATTGTCTATTTCTGTTTCTGCAATAATATGTTTTACACTTGCTTGCTTTTTCCCCCATGTGCAAAATGCTTCAACAGCTTCTGTCATATACCCGAAATGTTCATGTTTTTTTCCCAAACCATACCCAATCTCAACTTCTCTATTCTCATTCGGGATATTTTTAAAATCAATCATACCAACTGCAATATTATCATCTTTTTTGACAATCAGCCAAAATGTCAGCCACAAATACACATCGCTATTTGCTTCGATTTTTAAACTCTGCTCATAAAGAATGTTTTTGAAAATCCCCTCTATTTTCTCGCCCTGATATGAACAGTTTAGCCTTTTCTCAAATTCCGGAATATTATCCACTAACATTTCAAGCTGTTCTTGTGTAAGAACGATGATTTTCAATCGTTTTGTTTCAATCACCATTCCCAAAAATCCCCTCTCAAATTCAAGTTTGTTACTCACCAGAAAATTTATAACAGTCTGGAAAAGTTGTTTGGTTTATTAACTTTTTAGCTTTACCAATATGTATTCCTCTCACAACAATAAACGGTAATGAATTTACTTCCTTTAATAGAATACCTGTTGATATTGACAATGCAAAAATTTTTTTCATTTCCATTAGAAATTTTAGCTTATCGTCAGGAATATTGATAATTGAGATATTTCCCCATTCAGCGGGTTTTTCTTCTAACATTTCACAACCATTTTCTATCCATAATACAAAGTTAAACCACTCATCCGGTTCAGCTGTACCTATTGCACCAGCATCAAGAAAACCACATACACAAGCATCTTTCTCAGCCTTGATAACCAATTCTCTATCACCATTATCATTTCCTATACTTAAATAATTCGGAGCATATTTTGCAAATTCATTTACCTTGTACATTTCAACAATACTATCCGTATCGTATAACACACATAAATTGAGAACCATTCCATTAGTTTCTCTTAAAAATTGCTTATATACTTCTGGAAGATCTCCTAAAATATTATTTTCAGAAAAGTTAATCTCATTTTCTGTTGCAGGAGAATTCTTTTGAAATGAAAAGACCTTACTTAAATCCACTTATAATACCCCCTCTACAACTCCAATTTGTCGTTTTCTTTCAGTATATCATAATTATAATCTTTCGGGCAGATAAAAGACTTTTATTTCTACGGAATTGTTTTCAAAATCCATTTCTACATAATAATCCCGGATGAAAATTGATCGGTAATAATCTTGTAAGGAATAAATATCAAGAGTTTTAAAATCGACCAAACACAGCGGGATTGGTTCTTTCTTTTCATTTTCATATTTCCAATATTCTAAGGAAGCAGCAACTTTATCAAGGCAACTTTGGCAGAGATGATCTGTTAGATTTCTTTTGTTTAATTTGTAGTTTTCCGGTAACGTGATATCTATCTCAGCCATTCTGCGGGAAACATCTCCATGAGAGGAATAGGTGATTTCGCCTGTGTTTCCGAAAAGGATATTTGAACCGGTTTTATTTGGTATTTCATTTCCGTTTTCATCATATGCTTTTAGTTGGAAATCTAAGACGTACCAGTCATTGAGGGAAATCAGTCCAACCGTATCAAATTTTCGATAATAGTCCATCATACTATAATCAGAACTTCCACATAAATAGCATGTAGAGATATCTTTCAGGCTTGATTGCAGATCGTCAAAGGTTATTTCTATCCGTTCTTTTGGGGCGTCTGCTTTCAGGGAATGTGTTAGAAAAATACCGTGATGTTGATGGATAGCATAACCGATGAGAAAGGATACAGCTAATAGGATGGTGTACCAGAATAAATCTTTTCTGATATGATAATATTTTTTTCTTTTTTCATGCATGATTGAATTCCTCCGTGAAAAAATATAGTGTACTTAAAATAAGTCCATTTAAAACATTCTACCATTATTTGTACTTAAAATGAACTTGAAATATGAACTTAATATGTACTTATAGAGATGGAGAGAATAATCATGGAGAAAGAGAAGCATTTAGGATTACGGATTGATGCTGAAACGCATAAAAAACTGAAAAGCCTGGCAGAATTTGAAGGGCGTTCGATCAATGGAGAAGTGTTATATTTAATACGTCAGGCAATCATAGAATTTGAAAATAAGCATGGAGAACTGAAATAAAAGAATCTTCACATATGGATACAAGAAAAGCCCGTTCGGTTGTATGGAACGGGCAAATTTTATTTGGCCAGGAAGTTGCTCTGTATTTCCAGCGGCATATTGTAGTTCTGACCACGCTTGATCAGACTGTATAACTTGAAGCTCATGAGTTCCGGACTGGAGTTTAAGCAGCTACAGAGCCCGAAATAGTTCAGATCTTCGTTCTTTGACAGGTCTGCGATTTCTTTATCATCCAGGATAAGATCTGCAGCGAAAAGGTTCGCTTCGTATTCCGTATTATCCCTCATGTTATATAAGACATCATCTTTCATCGGCGCCATTTTGAGCTGAGAACGATGCAGAATGATGTGACCGAGTTCGTGGGCGGCAACGATCTTTTTCTCTTCCTCAGAGAGAAAACTGCTTACCATAACATAAATGGTCTGGCAGCTCATGAAACAGTATCCCTTTAATTTTTCGTAGCGGTCTGTTTCTCCAACGATCACATTCATTTCTTCCAGTATTTCAAAAGGATCCCTGGTCTTGAACTTTTTTACAAGTTTTTCTACTTTGTTGTAAATATATGAATTCCCCAAATATATCACCTCGTGTATGAATCAAACAGAAGCGGGTAATGTTACTTCTGACAATAAAACTATATCCTATAGGCTGTCCAATAATCACCCCATCTATTTGGCATCTAAATATTTCTTTGGTGTAAATTTCTTTGCACGTCTTTTGGAATCCAGATATAAAGACTGGATCTCATCCATAAAGGCTGTTTTGTCTTCATCAGAAAGTTCCCCGCCGGCGAACATTGCAGCGGCCTGTTCTAAGATCTGCTGAGCCTGTTTTGCTCCACGGTTTCCAAATTGTTCAGATGCTTCTGTGATAAAAGCCTCTTCTTCTGTCATGAGATAGGAGATATCGCAGCTTAAAATGTCTGCAAGTTTCTGGTAAAGGTCATGTTTCTTTGGATAACGGCCTTCAATTTCCCATCCCCGAACAGTCCGAAGGGAGACACCGACAGCATCTGCTAATTGGGTTTGGTTGAGTCCTTTGTTCTTTCTTAAATTTTTCACTTTTTCACCGAATGTCATAAAAATACCTACTTTCTAATTGGCGTTTCAGGATCTTTATGTATGATGCTGAAACGGGATAGGAAATAAATTTCCCATAATCAACAAGTTGCCTCTTGACAAGAGGCGAATGATTGCCTATAATGTGAATCACAACAGAACGGCAATTAATTGCCTATAATATAAATGATATTTCCTTTCTTGTCAATGGATTTACTGAAAATTGCCTGTTTTGACACGATCACTATCGTGTGAAAACGAATTGGGATGAGATCGGATTGCTTATGGGAAAGAGAAAGATAGGCAACTTATGGGAGGTGATTGATTTGAAACAGAAGGAAACATTCCTCTGTATTGATCTGAAATCTTTTTATGCTTCTGTTGAGTGTGTGGAAAGAGGACTGGATCCGTTTACTACCAATCTGGTTGTTGCAGATCCGGACCGATCGGTATCCACCATTTGCCTTGCTATCACGCCGGCTATGAAAAAGCTGGGGATCCGTAACCGTTGCAGGATCCATGAGATACCAGATCATATCGAATATATTGTGGCAAAACCGAGGATGCAGCTCTATATGGAGTATTCGGCAAGGATCTATGGGATTTATTTAAACTATGTGGCAAAAGAAGATATCCATGTTTACAGTGTGGATGAGTGCTTTATGGATGTCACAAGATACCTTTCCCTGTATCACCTTACAGCGAAAGAAATGGCACAAAAACTGATGGATGCGGTTATGGAAGAAACCGGAATTACAGCAACAGCAGGAATCGGAACTAATCTGTATCTTGCAAAGATCGCAATGGATATTGTGGCAAAACATATAGAGGATCATATCGGAATGCTGGATGAGATCTCTTACCGGGAACAGTTATGGGGACATAAACCATTGAGTGATTTCTGGCGCATTGGTTCCAGAACAGAGAGAAAATTAGCCGGATATGGAATCCAAACGATGGGAGATATCGCACTTGCCTCTATCCAGTCGGAAGACTGGCTGTATAAAATGTTTGGGATCGATGCAGAACTATTGATCGATCATGCCTGGGGCTGTGAGTCCTGTAAAATGAGTGATATCAAAAATTATCATACAGAAGAGCATAGTCTTTCCAATGGACAGGTGTTGATGAGAAATTACACATTTGAAGAAGCTGCTGTTGTTGTAAGAGAAATGACAGATGTACTGGTTCTGGATCTGGTGGAAAAGGGACTGGTAACGAATTCTGTAACCTTGTGGATCGCTTACGATCATCGTTTTGAGAGGGAGCCATCGAAAGGAACCGTAAGGTTTCCGGATCGTACCAATTGTTCCAAAGAAATGATCGATACAGTAGAAGCGCTTTATCGAAAGATCGCAGATCCACATACCGGGATCAGACGGATAGAGATCATTGCAAATAAGATAACACCGGAAGGCTATCAGCAATATACTCTTTTCCAGGATTCCATAAAAGCAGAAAAGGAAAGACATCTGCAGGAAGCAGTATTGCAGGTGAAAAAGCGTTATGGAAAAAATGCGATCATGCGGGGATCCAATCTGTTGGAATGTTCTACCTACCGGGAAAGAAATAATCAGGTTGGAGGACATCGCGCATAGGAGGTGAAAGTATGCTGGCAAAGGCTTATCAGAAATATTTATATATTCCGAGACCAGTTTCCAAAAGATATCCTATGGATGTGCAGCACAGGGCGAAGCAATTTGCCCCTTTTGCAGCACTTCGGGGATTTGAGGAGATCGTACGGAAACAGGAAATACTTTATGAACAAAGGAAGGTGTTATCCGAAGAACAAAAATGTGGATTGGATAGGAAGCTTCAGATGGTTTCTGTTGGAATGCAGATACAGGCAACCTATTTTAAAGAAAGCCGGGAAATGAAACCGGCAGGCCAGTATCATACGATTTGCGGAACCGTTGAATTTTTTGATCCATCCATTCATTTACGGATTGATGATACGATCATTTTGATCCCGGATCTTTGTGAGTTATCCGGGGATATATTTGAAGAATTGGAATTACCTTGTTAAATACAATCGGCAGAAATTCTTAGTATCCTGGGTGAGTGGGAATCCGGAGAGAATAAGGATGGATGCGCCAGATCAACAAAGCAGGTCTGGGATTTGATGATCATGCTGTTCGTGCAGCTTTGGCACTTACGGAATGGACAACATGATGCTCATAAGGCGGATTTGATTTCCCTTTGATCCGTTGAGTAATAAAATGGACTTTTTTATTATTGCTTAAAGGAGGAAGCCTATGGGATCAGATGCTATCAGATGGCATGTACATTGCTCTGCATGCGGAGCATTTATTGAAAAAAGCGCACATTGCGATTCAGAAGTAGAATGCAAGAAATGTAGAAGCACTTTGGAGATTTTAGTAAAAGATGATATTGTTTCAGTACGCCCTTTGCACATCAAAGATGAAAAACTGAAAGAAAGAATGCGGGTATATTCTCAAAAAGTGATGAATTCCCGAAAGGAAACTAAATAAAATGAGCTGTCAGGATAAGCGGTGGATTTGGCTGGAACCATCAAGGCTGCACCTGATAGCAAGAGTTTGTCAAGGAGCTGAACCTGACTGGAATCATGAAGAGCCCGGCAAAACATTTGCAGATACAATGCAGGATGATATTTCATTCTGTGTCTGTGGAAGCATTTGTTTTGCCGGCTTTTTTTGTTTTCTCAAAAATTAAAAAAAAGTTGAGTTTTTAACCTGTAAAACAGGGCTTTTTCCTTTCTATATATAGAGGGCAAAGTTTCAGTTGTAAAAATCAGAGATACTACGGAATTTTGTATGATATAGCCGAAGGAGGTAATTACATAGGAGCTGCGGACTCCCGTTCAAAAAAAACGGGTGAGTTCGTGGCTAATTGTGATGAGATTCTTATAGAGTTCATGGATCACCCGTAGCCGTAAGGCAGAAAGGTGGTCCATATGTTGACATTAAAAGAATTAAAGAAAGTAGTAAAAGTGGCAGGTATGACAAAGAGAGTCCCTTCTGAAAAGGCGTTAGAAAAAGAAGAGATTGTAGTAAAGGAAATTCTGAGTGGGGAATGTGATATTACCGTTTACGCAAATGGGTATGTGTTATACAGGGAAAACGGAAAGAAAACCATCTTTCCACTCCATTCCTGTAAAGATTATCAATACATGGATGTGAAGGAAGATCGAAGTATTATGAACGAAGAATTTTTTGACAACGAAAATTGGTACATTCGTTTGTTAATGGAAGCAACGGATCGTATGGAAATAAATCAGACTAAGGTGGCATCAAACCATAGACTCGTTTCGTATAGCGATTATGCGGATGACAGGATCTTACTGCTAGATCCAGCTTCAGATTTTCTCGACCAGTATATTGAAAAAGAGATGGTCCGCGATTTCTTAGGTTGTCTAACTGCCAGACAGAAAGAAATCATCCAGTTATTTTACTTTGAAGAAATGAATCAAGAGAAGATTGCAGACTATCTTGGAATCAGACAGCAGAGTGTTTGTGAAATGATGCAAAGAGCACTTTCTGTCATGAAAAAACATGCAGATAAAGAAGAAAATTAAAAAAAATCAAAAAAATTTAAAAAGCACCCTGTAAAACAGGCCGTTTTCCTTTCGTTATATGAAGACGTTTGTAAGAAACACTTCATGTACCTTGAAAAGAGAATAGCCTGCCCGGAGTGATACCTGCCTTGAATGTGCATTGTGCGTGTCCTGACAGAGAAAACGTTTTGGAGATATGGACTCTAAAACAGGAACGGATCCGGGGAAGAGAACAGGAAAACGCTTAAATCTTAAATAAAAAATAATTGTCTGAATCAAAATGAGGATGACAGTAGAAATCATATGGCGGTGTTTGTTTGAAAAAGCAGATACCGCCATATATTTGTGCTGTTATCTCAGCAAAGTGCTGACTGTCCCAAATAGCACAAGACCAGGAAAGGAGGGGATTATTTTCAGGAAAGAATGATGGAAAACGATGAACAAGTATAACGGATAAATAAGATTCAGAAGAAAGGAAGGATTTAAGAACATGAAAGTGAAACAAAAAGCAAAGCGGGTTGTATCCGGATTGCTGACAGCGGTCACTCTTTTATCTACGGTGTTATCACCAATCAACAGTTATGCTGCGGAGCTTCCGAAAGAAAAAAAACTGCCTCTTTTGGAAGAGGTACAAAGCCTGCTAGATGAAGATGAAATTGTTCTGGCAAAGGATCATCAGGTGGAAGTGGGAACAAGTTTTGATGTAAAAACAGATTTTACAGGGTTAGAGATCAAGGACGCGGAAAAAGTAAAGATTACTTTTGAGGAAGCAAAGAATGAGCAGGGAGAAGATTTTACAACATCCCATGCAGATACCTATAAAACTGTTTATCATGTAGAACCGGTCAATCAGGAACATCCGAATTATCAGATCAGCAGAAATGTGACTGTAAAGGAAATAGAAAAAGAGAGTGAAAGTCCTTCAGCAGATGCAGAGCAATCCGAAATAAAAGAGACGGAAGAAGATGAGGAGGATTCAGAGAAGCCGTCAGAAATCCCAACAGAGACAGATGTATCAGAAGAGAATGCTGCTTTTGATGCATTGATCGAAGAAACAATGGATCAGGAAACATATGATGAAGTATCGGGATTGGAACTTCGTGATGTTATGGAACAGGCAGTAGAACAAGGTGTTGATTTTAATGGAATGGAACCAGGTGAGATTACTACAATCAAAGCGATGGCTAGAACTGCAGGTGTAGGATCTCAGCAGGTAACTATTGAAAAAGGTCCAATATACCGATATGCAGACTACGGGCTTGGAACATATCTTACAGAGCCGTATTATATTTCTTATGGAAGTGTAAGAGCAACGGCTTATTGTATCCAGCCGGCAAAACCAGGACCAGGATCAGGTATTTATACCATCACAAAGCTGGCTGACAATCAGGCTCTTGCAAAGGTATGTTATTACGGTACCGATGCGGCAGGTGCAGAAAGTTATTTTGCGAACAAGCACAGGGATTTTTCATCAGGAAAGAGATTTATTCTTGTCCATATGGCGGCTGCTTATGCTTATGGCAGTAGTGATGCGTTCTATGGAACCAATGCAACAGGACAGGAACTAGCAATGGATATTTACAATTATTGTGTAAAGAAGTCTGAGATACCGGATGTGTCCATGTCATTTTCCGATGCCAATGTAAAGGCTTATGTAGAAGGAAATACACAGCGTACAAAGGAAATCACATTCCATGCGGCAGGACAGCAGAGTGTGACGATCAGCCTTCCATCTGGAGTACGTTTTCACAACGTAAGTACAGGAAGTACAAGCGCACCGGGAGCAAAGGTAACAATCCAAGGAGGCACAAAGTTTTACCTTTCTGCACCGCTTACACAGGCAAGTGATACCGCAGAAGTATTTGCTACAACGATGGCAGGCGGATTGAAGAAAGATTATTCGGCGTATAAGCTGACAACCAATGGAAGTGTGCAAGATTTGGCATTTATTTTTGGAGAAGGTGTGGAAACAACAAATAAAGTAAGCCTGAATGTTACATGGACAAAACAGGCGGAAATTGCGATTGTAAAAAATGATAAAGCCACCGGAAATCATCTGGCAGGAGCAATCTATGGTGTTTACCGTGATAAGGAGTGCTCAGATTTAATCACGCAGATGCCTGAGACAGATAAAAAGGGCGCTTCTAAAGTAACAGTCGAAAAGACACAGGATATTGTGTATGTAAAAGAAATCCAGCCACCGGCAAATTATCAGGCAGATCCAACTGTTTATCCGGTAGATGTTAATATCGGTAAAACAAGTACAAAGAATGTTCTGAATGAACGTACTTATGCAAAGATCCATCTGATCAAAGAAGATGCAGAAACAGGGGTAAATCCACAAGGAGATGCGACTTTAGAAGGTGCGGTGTATGGCCTCTATGCGAGAGAAAACATTGTACATCCAGATGGAACAACAGGAATTGTACATAAAGCCGGTGATCTTGTATCTACCTTAAAGGTAGATCAGAAGGGAGATGCTGCGGTAAAAGACCTGTATCTTGGAAAATATTTTGTAAAAGAGATCCAGGCGCCGGAAGGATATCTGTTAGACAAGACAGAGCATGATGTGGAATGTTCTTATGAAGGTGGCACAGTTCCAACGATAGAACGTACTGTGAAATCAACAGAACTTGTTATGAAACAGCCGTTCCAGATCATAAAAGCTGCGAACAATGGAGAAACGGATGCAGATCTGTTAAAAGGGGCAGGTTTCAGCGCTTACTTAAAGAGCAGCCTGGAGAAAAAAGAAGATGGAAGTTATGATTTTTCCCATGCAGAGCCAGTCATCCTTACAGCAGATGGTAAAACGGAAATGTTCACAGATGAGAAAGGGTATGCGTGCAGTATTCCGCTTCCATATGGAACGTATATTGTACGAGAAACAACCACACCTCATAATTATAAACCGGTAGAGGATTTTGAGATTACCATCCGTGAAAACAATCCGGATAAACCGCAGGTTTGGAAGGTACTGTTGGACAAAGAATTTTCCGCAAAGTTAAAGATCATCAAAAAAGATGATGAAACAAAGAAACCGGTGTTAGTAGCCGGCACAGAATTTAAAATTTATGATCTGGATCATAAGAAATATGTGGAACAGGTAACAACCTATCCTACGGTCACAGTCCATAAATCTTTCTTTACGGACAGCCAGGGATACCTGATCTTACCGAAAAACTTAGAGATTGGTCACTATCGTATTGAAGAAGTTACAGCACCGGATGGATATGTTGTCAACAAAAACTATGTAGAGATCACCGTGGATTCGGATACTGCCTATGAAGTAGATGGAGTAAGTGGAGATGTGATCATTGAAGTTTCCTATGAAGATCAGCCGGTAAAGGGAAATCTTATTGTGTATAAGAAAGGTGAGATGCTTTCTGGTTTTGAGAACGACTTTATCTATAAAGAACAGTACCTTTCCGGGGCGGAATTTGAAGTACGTGCGGCAGAGGATATCTGCACTCCGGATCATCAGAAAGATGCAGATGGGAACCGTATCGTACTTTATGCAAAGGATACGCTTGTGACAACGATCACAACGGGAGAGGGTGGAAAAGCTGTAGCAAAGGATCTGCCGCTTGGAAGATACTATGTAGTGGAAACAAAGGCACCGGAAGGATTTGTATTAAATCCGGAGCCAGTAAAGGTTGCATTAACTTATCAGGATCAGGATACACCGATCGTTGAAGCAGAAGCAATCGTAGGAAATGACAGACAGAAAGTCTCTATTTCCGTAGAAAAACAGGATGCAGAAAATGGACGGGTATTATCTGGGGCTGTGTTTGGCATCTATAACAAGAAAAATATCCAGGCAAATGGAAAAGTTCTTGTGAAAGCAGATACCTTATTACAGGAAATGACATCCGATGAGAACGGTATGGCAACATGCACCCTGGATCTTCCATTTGGAGAATACTATGTAAAAGAATTAAAAGCGCCGGAAGGTTTTGTTTCTTCGGATGAGGTTCTGGAATTTGTTGCAGAGTATCAGGGACAGGAGACAAAGATTGTTTCCTTACAGGCCGTAAAGAAGAATGAACCGACTACAGCAGAGTTCACAAAGTCTGATCTGACCACAGGCGTAGAGCTGGAGGGCGCAAGATTGAAGGTCATGGATAAAGATGGAAATGTGATCGATGAATGGACATCTGAAAAGGATAAGCCACATGTGATCAAGCGTCTGGTTGTCGGAGAAACCTATACCCTTCATGAAGAGTTTGCTCCATATGGTTATCTGAAAGCAACGGATGTGACATTTAAGGTCAAAGATACTGCCGAAGCACAGAAAGTGGAAATGAAGGATGAGGTTCCAAAAGGGCTTCTGATCATCAACAAAAAGGGAGAATTTTTAGAGAAGATTACTCTTCTGGATAATGTGAAAGGAACGGTAGAACATTTCTTTGAATATATCACAGGAAACTTAAGTGAAGTCACCTTTGAAGTCTATGCTGCAGAAGATATCAAGGCTGCGGATGGCGTAAGTGCAGATCATTATAAGAAAGATGAGCTGGTAGGCACGATCACAACCGATGAGAAGGGGATCGCAAAAATGGAAGACCTTCCGGTAGGAAAATATTGTGTGAAGGAAGTGAAAACGGCACATGGTTTTGTACTGGATGGAGAGCCTAGATTTGTGGATCTGACCTATCGCGATCAGGATACGCCAGTGGTTACTTTTGATGAAGAATGGCAGAACAACCGCCAGAAGATAAAAGTAACGGTCCTTAAAAAAGAAAAGGATACAGAACGTATGCTGGAAGGTGCGATTTTCGGCTTATTTACAAAAGAAGATATCAAAGGCAGAGATGGAAAAGTCCTGATGGAAGCCGGAACGCTGATCGAGCAGAAAACAACGGATGAAAATGGACAGATCTTTTTCAAAGCAGATCTTCCAGTGGATGGGACCTATATCGTAAAAGAAATCTATGCGCCGGATGGTTTTGTGACATCGAATGAAGAAAAGGAATTCACTTTTGAGTATGGAAAACCGGAAGAAGCCGAGGTTTCCTATGAGTTTGTTTTTGAAAATGAGCCGACAAAGGTAGAACTTACGAAAACAGACCTTACCACAGGAAAAGAACTTCCGGGAGCTCATCTGAAGGTGACAGATGAAGACGGAAATGTAATCGATGAGTGGGTATCTACAGAAAAAGCCCATGTGATCAAGGGGCTGACCGTTGGAAAATCCTATATGATGACAGAAACAAAACCGGCAGATGGATATGTAACTGCTGAGAGCATTACCTTTACAGTAGAAAATACTGCAGAAATCCAGAAACAGGAGATGAAAGATGATGTGACAAAGGTGTTGATCTCGAAACAGGATATCGCAGGAAAAGAACTTCCAGGTGCAAAGCTTACGATCTTAGATGAAGATGGAAAAGTGGTAGAAAGCTGGACATCTACAGAAGAGGCACATTATATAGAGATGCTTCCGATCGGAAAGTACATGCTCAGGGAAGAAACGGCACCGGAAGGTTATCTGGTTGCAAAGGATGTGGAATTTGAAGTAAAAGATACCGCTGAAGTACAGAAGGTTGTTATGGTTGATGAGGAAAAACCAAAAGAAAGCACTCCGGAAGGTGGAAAACCTTCTAAAGATGCACCGAAGACTGGGGATAACACCAACTTGTTGTTATGGTTGATCGTGCTTGGAATGAGCTTCAGTGGAGTGGTAGTCCTTGGAAGAAAAATAAAGAAGAAATAATGTAAGGGAAAGCGTTCATGGAAACCGGAGGGAATCTGTGAACGCTTTTTTGTTAGGAGGAACATGAGGATGGACAGGAGAAGAGATAAGAACCTGATCGTGGAACCAAATGCAGCAATGCCGGGGAGAAAATATAGTGAAGAAAAACCCTGGTCTTGTAAATATTGCTATTGGTGGGGAGGGAGAAAAACGGGCTGCATTGAGAAGCAGTGCTATTATTTGCTTCCCCCAAAGGATTAAGGAAAGAAAGGGAGTGGTTAATTGCAGGATGAAGTGAATGAAAAAATCATAGCTCTGTGTATCCAGACAACCCGGATGAGTACCGGCGTGCTAAAGGCATCTATGAGAAAATTTCTGGATGGAATGAGCAGACAGAAACAGAAACGGGTACAGGTAAAACAGGCTGTCAAAACAGGAAAAGCACAGGAAAAGGGCAGAGAAAAAGAAAGAAAACGACAGGAGATGAAAAAGCCTCATGGAAAGCAGACGATAAAACAACTGATCGCACAGGGAGCACAGCTTACCAATATTCAGATCACGGATCAAAATATCAAGTCATTTGACCGGGTAGCCCGTAAATATGGGATCGATTATAGTCTGAAAAAGGATTCCCATGTGAAACCGCCATTGTATCTAGTATTTTTTAAATCGAAAGATGTGGACGTGATGACGGCTGCATTTAAAGAATATGCAGGCATAGAGCTGGATCAGTCTAAAAAGAAAAAGCCTTCTGTCCGAAAGAAACTGCAGAAGACACAGGAGAGGAAAGCAAAACATCGTCAGAGAGTCAAGACGAAGCAGAAAGTCAGAGGGCAGGAACGATGATCCGGGAAAAGATGCAGAATATCCAGATGAAGAGAGTGGTGATATTAAGTATTCCGTATCTGATCATCTTCTATCTTGCAGATAAATGCTTTTGGCTATACCGCCATTGTATTGGTGACAGTATGATTGAGAAAATCGGTGTGATGCTGATGAATTTCCAACTGGCATTTACGAACTGGCTTCCAAGCTTTTATATGCAAGATCTGTTAGGAGGATTGGTGACTGCGCTTATCTTTCGGTTGATCTTGTATTATAAAGTGAAGAATGCGAAGAAGTTCCGGCATGGAGAAGAGTATGGATCGGCCAGATGGGGAAACCGGAAGGATATCGAGCCCTTTGAAGATCCGGTGTTTGAAAATAACATCATTCTGACCGAAACAGAACGGCTTACGATGAACAGTAGGCCAAAGGCTCCCAAATATGCCAGAAACAAGAATGTGATCGTGATAGGGGGATCAGGATCCGGTAAAACCAGATTTTATGTGAAACCCAATCTGATGCAGATGACAGATCGCGTATCTTATGTGGTGACAGATCCAAAGGGAACAATTATTGTAGAATGTGGAAAGATGCTGGTAAATGGCGGCTATCGGATCAAGGTGCTGAATACGATCAATTTTAAAAAGTCCATGCACTATAATCCATTCCATTATATCCGTAGTGAAAAAGATATCTTAAAATTGGTGAATACCATCATAGCAAATACGAAGGGGGAAGGAGAAAAATCTACGGAGGATTTCTGGGTGAGTGCGACACGTTCGCAGGCGGTAAAAAGTCTGCGCACAGTGTTGGTTTATTAAATAATAACCAGTCTGTGAACTGGTAATCCGATAGGTGGAATGATGGGGTAACGCCCTGAAACGTCTATCCTTGACGGACTTGCGTCAGCTGTAATGGCTGGGGTGAGAAGCTCCGTGACAACGACCGAGAGTAGTCGTAGGAATCTGCCAAAAGATTCTCGAAAACGCCCCAGAGGTGGGGTGCGCTACCTATAGGTCTAGGATCTATAAAATATCTATGGTTAGAATGTTTACTTTGGCGAGTAAACTGACGAAAACTGCGAATGTACGGTTCTAAAAGAAGACCATATAGAAATGTATGGGTGCGTTAAAGCGCAGTCAGTGTGGTTCAGTAGAAATTG
>ERZ894180.284-NODE-284-length-42904-cov-174.239889_pt1 | contig 42904 bp, 27 predicted proteins | sample MGYA00380278_ERZ894180 | MGnify/ENA primary metagenome ERZ894180 (study PRJEB32331, sample SAMN06328450) | human gut metagenome | biome: human gut microbiome; feature: stool | host: Homo sapiens | collected 2013-02-24 ...
TGCCCGGCATGATGAGCACGTGCTTGCCGGTTTCGGTGTTCTTCACACGGTTCTTGCCCCATGGCGTGACCGCGGGCGTCACATTCTTCGTTTTCGTTGACTTTGCGCTGTTTTCGTTGATTTTGCCCATGCCCTGCCGAATGTCTTTCGATGTCTTCGTATGGTTCGACCACCGTCTCGGTTTTCCGAAGACCGGTTTCCTTCAACGCATCATAGGGCGCATAGGCTACATGGGCCCATATCCTTCCATATTGCGTTCATTCCGTTCGGAGAATACGGAAGAACCGTCACGAACGGTCGGTCGCCACGCGTCTGGTGGTGTCACGCAACATCAGCGTGGCCTCCTGCGATTCATAGGATGCGTCTGGCGTCTGTCCACGCAGAAGGGACAACGTCTTACGGGCGGCGTTGCGTCCCATTTCCAGCGGATTCTGTCGAACGGTGGTCAGATTCGCCGCCTGTGCGATGTCGGCATCATCGAACCCTATGACGGAGATATCTTCAGGAACATGCAATTGTTGCTTGCCGAGTTCCTTGATGACTGCGATTGCCACTTGATCGGTTTCGGCACAGATGGCGGTTGGCATGTGTGGCAATGACAGTAATTTCGCCACCAGTTGCGCAGCAAGGTCCGCTTTCGACAATGGCGCATCATGCTCGTCCGCGGTTATGACGTAGGCATACTCATCGTCGTAACCGTTTTGTTCAGCCGCTTCCAAGAACGCTTCCATACGCTGGCTGGTGCTGTAGACCATGTCGTCGGGAATGTAATCAACGACGAAAGCGATGCGCTGGTGTCCAAGCGATTTGAGCAGACGCACCGCCTTGGACATGCCATCGTAGTTGTCAACACCGATGGCTGCGTCGCAGAACGATTCGGCTGGAATGTTCACACCGACCGTCGGCATATCGGTGACACGCAGTTTCTCACGTGCGGATTCGTCGAGTTGGAACGACGAAATGATGATCGCGTCAGCATTGCGATTTTTAGGCAATTTTGCGAAGTAACGCTCCGTCTCCTGTCTGCCTGTGACAAATGTGGGCGACACGTCGTAGCCTTCCGGTTCCAACACTTCGCACACGCCCTGCAACACGTTGGCGTTGAACCATTCGTTGAGTTTGCCGGAAAACAGCAGGACAACCCGCATGGTTTTCCCGGACGCCAAAGACGATGCGCTTTTAGATAAGGTAAAGCCCAACCGGTCCGCAGCTGCCTCAACTTTGGCACGCGTTTTCGGAGCGACCTTGCCAGCACCTCGCAATGCCCGCGAAACCGTCGCCTGAGATACTCCCGACAGTTCCGCTACTTCGGCGATGGTGGCTCGTGTCATATCCACTCCAGTTTCCCATTGTTTATCCAGCGCTTTCATATTAGCAGAATCGTTGATTTCACAAGCAGACACGCCATAACAAAACAATTATTGCATTCACAGAATGAAAGCGCTATCATTTTAAGCAATACGAAGACGAGAACGAAGTGATTCCAATCGTCAAAACAGAGCGTTCTCAACAGAATGAACTAGTGAAAACGCTTCCATAAAAAGCTATAACAAAATCACAATGCATCCAATGAAGGAAGGCAACCCAATGAGCAACGAAGCCAACGAGCGGCACATCGCTGACGATCCATCACTCTGGTGGAAGCAGGCGGTTGTCTATCAGGTCTACCCGCGTTCGTTCAAAGACACAACCGGGTCGGGCCTCGGAGACATCGCAGGAGTCGCACAACAAATCCCATATCTAAAAAGACTCGGCGTGGACGCCATCTGGCTCAGCCCGTTCTATCCGTCTCAACTGGCAGACGGCGGATACGATGTGGACGACTACCGCAACGTCGACCCGAAACTCGGCACCATGGACGACTTCGACCATCTCACCAAAACCGCACATGCGGCAGGCATCAAAATAGTCGTCGACATCGTACCGAACCACTCGTCCAACCAGCATGAATGGTTCAAGGCCGCGCTTGCCGCAGGCCCCGGCTCACCGGAACGAGACCGTTATATTTTCCGTGACGGCAAAGGACCGAACGGCGACGAGCCACCCACCAGCTGGATTGCCAGCTTCGGTGGATCCGCTTGGACTCGAGTGCCCGACGGACAATGGTATCTGCACATGTTTACCGTCGAACAGCCCGATTGGAATTGGAAGAATCCGGACGTGCGCGCCGATTTCATCAAGACCTTGCACTTCTGGCTCGACCATGGAGCGGACGGCTTCCGCGTGGATGTGGCGCACGGCCTGGCTAAGGATCTCGACCGTGACGATCTCGATGATTTCAAAATCATCGGAGGCGAGATGCATTGCGCCGACGGCACGCATCCGCTGTATGACAGGAACGAAGTGCACGACATCTATCGCGAATGGCGCAAGGTGTTCAACGAGTATGATCCGCCGGCATTCGCCGTCGCCGAAGCCTGGGTACCTCCGGAGCATCAATACCGGTATGCCTCGCCCGAAGAACTCGGCCAAGTGTTCAACTTCGAATTCGCCAAGAAAGACTGGATTCGCAACGACATGCACCTCGCCATCGAAGAAGGCATCGCCGCTGCGGAACGCTCCGGCTCCACCTCCACATGGGTAATGAGCAACCACGACATCCCCCGCCACGTCAGCCGCTATGGGCTGCCGCAGGTGCCGGCTGCAGCCCACCACCAACTTGCCAAGGATTGGCTGCTGCGCAACGGTACCTCTTACCATGAGGATCGCGCGCTCGGCACGAAGCGTGCGCGTGCGGCCATCATGATGGAGCTTGCGCTACCAGGTTCCGCTTATATCTACCAGGGTGAGGAGCTTGGCCTGCCAGAGGTCGCCGACATCCCGTGGGACGAGTTGGAGGATCCGACTGCGTTCAACCGCGTCCGAGACCAGATCGAAAAGGGCCGCGACGGCTGCCGCGTCCCGCTGCCTTGGAAGGCCGGGACGCCGACCTTCGGCTTCTCCCCCGCCACCAAGCATGAAGGCGCCGGCGTGGACGCGAGCCAGGCGGGCGATCCGTGCGAGAAGCCGCATCTTCCGCAACCGCAATGGTTCGCCGACTACGCCGTAGACAGGGAGGACACGGACTCCGGCTCCATGCTCAACCTATACCGCAAGGCGCTCGGACTGCGTCACGAATGGATGACGGCCGACACGACCCTGACCTGGCTCGACTGCGACCGGTCCTCCGGCAAGCCGGACGGCGCCGAGGGGCACACCGGCGGCACCATCGCCTTCCGTAGGGCCAACGGCTGGGCCAGCGTCACCAACTTCGGTGCGGAACCGGCCGAACTGCCGGCAGGCGATATCCTGCTCGTCTCCGGACCCCTCACCGACGACGGCCGTCTGCCGCAGGACACCACCGCGTGGATCGCGCTCGGCTGACCGGACCCCATCAACCGCAATTCGCATTCAACAACCAAGCAAAGGAGCACATCATGAACCGCAACATCACACGAATCGTCGCCATCGCGGCGACGCTCGCCATGGGAACATCGCTGGCGGCCTGCGGCGGCAGCAGCGCCGATTCCAGCAAGGGCCACGTGTATTTCATGAACAACAAGGCCGAGGTCGTGGACCAGTACAAGGAACTGGCCAGCATGTACACCAAGAAGACCGGCGTGCAGGTGGACATCCAGACCGGAGCCGCCGGCACGTATGACGCCACCATGAAATCCGAATTGGCCAAGGACAACGCACCAACCATGTTCAACGTCGCCGGCTTCGACCAGTTCGCCAAGTACCAGAAGTACGTCGAACCGCTGCAGGACACCGACGTGTTCAAGTTGCTCAACGATACCGGCAAAGCCTACTCGTACACCATCGACGGCAATTCGTACACCCTGCCGTACGCCGCCGAATGGTACGGCATCATCTACAACAAGAAGATCATCAAGGATTATTGCGCCAAAAGTTATGCGGTGATCAAGTCCGCCGATGACATCAAGGACTACAAGACCTTGAAGCAGGTGGCGGAATCCATCGAGCAGCACAAGGACGACCTCGGCGTCGACGGCGCGTTCGCCACCCCGGGCTTGGATGCCTCCGACACGTACCGATTCGCTGCGCATATGACGCGTCTGCCGCTCTACTACGAGTATCGGGACGCGAACACCACGTTCTCGAAGACCATCAAGGGCACGTATCTCAAGAACTACAAGGACATGTTCGACCTGCAGCTCAAGACCAGCCCGACTGAGGCAAGCATGGTGAGCTCCAAGACCTACGATGACGTGACCTCCGAATTCGCGCTCGGCCAGGTGGCGTTCTACCCGAACGGCGTGTGGGCGTATTCGCAGATCAAGGGCAATGACGTGGCCGATGAGGACCTGGGCATGCTCCCCTACTACATGGGCATCAAGGGCGAGGAGGATTGCGGCCCCGTAGGAGTGTATGACGCGAGCTGGGCGGTGAACAAGAACGCCTCCGAAAAGGACAAGAAGGCCACGCTCGACTTCATCAAGTGGATGATCACCGACAACGAGGCCAAGAAGATCCTGTCCAAGGACATGGGATTCTCCGTGCCATTCACCACGTTCACCGATGACTACCAGCCGGACAATCCTCTGACCGAGGCCGCCCGAGCCTACAGCAATGACGGCAAGACCGAAGTGCGTAGCTTCACCATTCCGGATCAGCAGTGGCAGGACGACATCGCCTCCGCGCTGGTCGAATACGCACAGGGCACCGGCAAGTGGGACAAGGTGCAGAGCGCGTTCGTGGACGGCTGGTCCACCGAGTGGAACAACAACGAGGAATCGCTGGGTTCCGTGCCGGAAGCGCAGAAGTTCGACGCAAAGAGCTGACGCCATCCGACTCGTGGAAAAACGGCTGGACGCCGGTAGATAACACCCCAATCTACCGGCGTCCAGCCGTTTTTTCCGTGCAATGGCCGTCCGATCCGCTGCCGTACACTTGGTCGTTATGAAAGTTTCCCTGCAACGCGTGACCGAAGCGAGCGCCATCGTATTGAACGAGTTGGGCACACCGGATCCGACATTCGACATGGTGCAGATCGGGCCCGGATTGGTGCTGACCATTGAAGTGGAACCTGATGATGATGAGGGAACGCTTGCACGGATGGCGCATCGCGTGCTCACCTTGCGCTGCTTCGACGGTCCGCAAGGCCAACTGTCGTCGTCCGTTCAGGAAATGCACGGCGAGATCCTGTCGATTCCACAGCCACTCACCATACTGCGGCGTCCCGCGATCGGCAGGCCGCAGCTGGTATCTCATGATGCCGATGATGAGCATGCGAATCTGATATGGATTCGTTTCAATGAAGCGTTGCAGTCGGGCGATGTCCCCGTGTGTGAGGGCCGGTTCGGCGCCCGCATGCGCGTCGGTTCCGTGGCGGATGGTCCCTTCCAATTCACATTGCAGGAATGACCGCAACGCTTGCCAGCATGGATTCCAAAACGTTGATCACCCTTTCCCGAAGCATAGACGCGATATTACGAACATAGAAGATCACGCCATACGGAATGCGCTCCCGTATGGCGTGATCTTGTGTATAGACAACAGCATGACATTCGCACTACAATTGCTTGTAACCGTCACCTGCATATGATGAGGAGCGACTATGAGCGACACTGCGACGATCAGTTTCCGCACGGACCCAGCGATCAAGCGAGAGGCAAAGGAACTGTATGCCGATATGGGCATGGATCTGTCAACGGCGATCAACATCTTTCTACGCCAGTCAATCCGTGAAAACGGCATGCCTTTCAAGATCACCAGGGACAATCCAACCAGCATTGAGGCACGCCGCCAAGCGGAGAACCATAGCGGCGAATCCTTCACCAGCACGGATGCGTTGATGAAGGATCTGTTGGATGCTTAAGTCGGTTTTTCGCACAACGCAATTCAAAAAGGATTTCAAGGCTCTGCTTAAAAAGCATTACAATCCCGATAAGCTTAGACAGGCCATCGACACGCTCATGGCCCAAGACAAACAGTTGCTCAGCACAAAATACCGCGACCATCAGCTGACCGGAAGCTGGAGGGGATACCGCGAAATCCACATCGAGGGTGACTGGCTCGTCATTTATCGCGTGGAAAAGCAGGAACTGCAACTCGTGCTCACACGGACCGGGTCGCATGATGACCTGTTCTAGCGATTACCCGATTACCGACTACTTGAACAGGTCGAACAGGCTGAACGTGGTCTTCTTGTAGATGGTGTTGTACAGCTTGCGCTTGGGATGCAACCACCCCATGCCCTTCTTGCCATAGCCGGGGATCAGCGCCCGCTTGACCGCACGGGTGGCACGCCCCTTCGTTCGCGCGGACAGGCTCTTCTTCCAGCTGGGTTTTCTCATTCCGTATTTCATGGCGGTCTCGTTTCGAACGGTTATGCTCATTCTATACAGTGCTGAACACGTTGCAGATCAAGTAATCAGACCAGCAGATCGTATACGCTGCGCATGGCGGGCAGTCCGTCTGTCATCCATTGGTAGGCGTCCGTCATATCGCCGGAAAAATCCACATCATGCCGCGCCCAAAGGTGGCGGTTCTTTTTGTCGGCATCCGGCTCGTCCCAAGACACCGCGCCAAGATCAGACAGTATCCGTTCAACGGAATCCCTCATGGCGTAGAGTTTCGCGTACTGGAACGTGTCGGTGAAATACAGGTCGACCGTAATATAGCCGTCTCGAATGTTCAACGCCCCATCCGGGTGGCAGAAAACCGAACCTACTCCGAAGCTGGTCCACGTGTCGCTGTTCGTCTTGCGACCGGACGGATCGCCATACACGTCGACGAAATCGGCTCGTGTTGCGGCATATTCGTACAGTCCATTCCAGAAGCTGCGCCGCAGCGAGATATTACGCTGACTTGCCGCAGTTCGTCCAAGGTTCTGCCGTCCGCGACTTTCCACACTGTCCAACCGTTGATCTGCTTATCTTCACCGGTTTCGAGCATTCTGGCGCGGCGGAATGCGCCGGATGGGCTGCCGAATATCTCGCCATTGGACAGGCGGATGCGGTGGTCTTCGGTTACGGTCGCCGTGGCGGTTATGCCGGCATACCGGCTTTCCAGCGCGGCTCCGGCTGCAAGAATGCCCCGTTTGCATAGATCAGCGAAATCAACGGCATTCTGTTCGCATTCCCCCTGGTTCGCATTCCGATTGCGCAGAGTCTGCATCACCTCTTCCCCCGCTGTGGGACTTGCCCACACCCGCAATGCGAGATCGGCAAGCCGGGCACCTCGCTGTGTGATCGTCCGCTCATCCCATTGCGAAGCATCGTGCAGTTCCGCGGAGATGGACAGGTACTCACTGTCATACCCGCCGACCGTACGGCTTTTCTTCTGCTCGAACGTTCCGTCGGAAAGTTCCGAGTTGTATGCGGTCAGTGTCAGATTTCCCAGACTGTTCACCAGCAGTGGGAATCGGTCGGGGTCGGCGAGCATGTTGCGCCATTCGGCATGCGCCATGGCGTTCTGCGGCATGATGTGTTCGATGGTGTATTCGCTGAAGGACCGAGGATCCTTGGGATGGTTATGGTTCTCCAATCCGGCGAGCAGATATTTGCAGCGCGGAGCCGGGCGGTACAGATCCTCGCCGAGCAGCGCCTGCCTGAATTGTTCATCCGTGGGCATGCGCGTGGCTTTGGCGGTTTCGGTGAGCAGCAGCGCGGCAAAGGTTTCGGCCAAATCGTATTCGTCTGATTCGAGTTTGGCAATCAGAGATGGGACGAGTTTGTTCAATCCGTTGCTGGACACCGAGCAGACCATTCTGCGGAACAGATACGATTCAAGATCCGCGAGCATGCGCAGCAATCCGTCGCTGCTTGTGCGATGGTGCTTCCACGCCGCGAACATGTACATAGCCAATGGATCCATAACCGTGCTGTCCAGGTTTTGAAGCGATTCGAGCCGGCGATCCACGTTCATGTCGCCGCTGCCGGCAGCCGCAATGCCCTTGATAGCGGCGTAATACCTGGCATATTCCAGCATGTTCTCGAGAAGATCGCGCGTGCGCTCCATGCGCGGCAGGGAGCTGCTAGCTGCGAAACGCTTGAACTCCGAATACATGGCGCGGCCTTTGGGCACGGGCTTCTGCAGCGTGACGACCATCCAGTCGTGCAGGAACGCGTCGAATGAGAGACTGCCGAGAGTGTGCTCCATAGGCAGCCAGTAATCGGCATACAAGGTGTTCTGCTCGACCATGGGGCACCCCATGAGCATGTAATTGCGAACCAGGTCAGAAGTCTCAAGATCAAGCCCAGTGGAATTCATCGATTCGAACACCAATTGAGGTTCATCACGCCCCTGATCCAGGGTGACGGACACGACTTCAAGGCGCTGCAGACCGTTCCACACCACGTTCGCATCGTCGATGGCCGCGACCAGCGAACGGAATAAATCAAGATTCGCTTCCAACCGGGAACCCGTATCGGTATGACTCGGGCGATCGGGGGCGACCACATGGTCGCACATGCTGCGCAGCACTTCCCTATCATCACCGGAAAGCGTCAGCTTGTACCGGCCTTCGCCGGTTGCATACTTGTCGACAAGATAGCCACGGTCGATGAGCATGTCTGCCGAGAATCGCAGGTTTTCAGGGCGCTCTCGAGCATATTCGGCCAGTGCGATAAGCAGCAGGGTTACCGAGGTGAGGCGCTGCTGGCCGTCGATGAGCAGACACCGGCTGACACCATCCGGGCCGATGCCGCCTTCCTGCATCCATACGACCGACCCGGTGAAATGCATTCTCTCAGGATGCCTGCCAGCCGTTACAATGTCGGCCCACAATTGCCGGCACTGTGCTTCGCCCCATGAGTATCTGCGCTGGTACACCGGAACCACGAACCGAAGCGAACCGGTGAATAAGTCCAGCAGGATTTTCTTGCCAGCGTCCATGATGATTCCGCTTCCTTTTCAGCCAACCTGTGCCGAGACGCCAGTCAACAGCACACCCTTTTTGGCACGTGTCATGGCTACGTAAATGAGGCTTCGCTCTTCCTTGTAGATTTCGTTCAACGCGGCTGAATCGGCACCGGCAGATTGCAACGCGGACTTCGGAGGGCATACCCCATCGTTCACGTCGGCCACCACCACATAGTCGAATTCCAGTCCTTTGACTCGATGCATGGTGGCGACGCGGATTCCTTGCCTTTGCCTGTTCTCCGCTTCCCTGCCAAGCCGGTACACGCCATACGGCAAGCCGTCATCAAGCGTCTTATACCACTGGTCGATGCAGTAGCGACTTCTTGCTACCACACACACATTACGCGGATCCACACGCCCGCCGTCGGACTCATCGCTGGCCGCGTCTTCCGCCGTGCCGCACAATCCATAAATCCATTCCCTAACGGCATCCATCTCATCTGACTGGGATGCAAACCGCCGCGCTTCGGGAACGGGACCGCTCATCAACGATCTGCTATCGCCGGTCGGACTCTCCCCTCCGTCCAGGTCATCGAACGTTGTGGCCGGCGAAGCATCTTCGATACCATGAACAGCCGCGAACACTGAATCCGCGACATCGGCGCCGGAACTACGGAAAATGGAGTCGGCTGCGCTACGAATCTGTTCGGTGGTGCGATAGTTGATCCGCAATTTGCGGGCACGCCCCTGGATTCGGATGCCGCATTTCGATAACACCGCGATATGCCCGTAGATGCGCTGCTGTGCATCGCCGACGATGAAGATATCATCGTCTCCCTCATCCACCAGAGCACGAATCACACGGTATGCCGGCGTGGAGAAGTCCTGCCCTTCATCGACCACCACATGCGCATATTTCCTTGGCATATCACCCTGCGTGAGCAACGACACGACGTTCTGCATGGCCGTGTCCACATCGTACGCGTCGTTCGCCTGCATGATGCGCCGATACGTTTCCACGACCTTCCAGACGGCGAGCTTCTGCGCTCGGTTTAGTTTCGTGCCGCGCCCCTTGCGTAGTACGCGCATGTAATCGGCTGCATTCCGCACCTGCTGCGGCACAATCACCTGGCTGAGCTCGCTTTTGAAGAAGGAAACCGTGAGTTTCGAATCGTTCACGCCGATGGACGTGATGGCTTTACGCCACGCAGCGTCAAGATCATTGCCATGGTCGGGGCTGCCGTCATACCAAATCTCACCGGAATAGCCATGCCCCGTCAGCAGATCTTTTACGAGCTTGTCGAGATTGACCACGTCGATGGTATTGAATTCGTCTGGCGTGCAGATGAGTTTCAGGTTCGATGCAATATCGGTGGCAAGATTACGCGAGTATGTGGTGAACAGCACTTTCTGACGGCTACCGCTTCTCAGCAGTCTTGCAGCGAGACGTTTCGCGCGATGCATGGCCACCACGGTCTTTCCCGTACCGGCACCGCCGAGCAGGCGGAACGGACCATGGTAATCATGTTCCACATAAAGACGCTGCGATGGATGCAGGAACACACGCCACTGTTCCAGCGGCGCATCCAGAATACGTTTGAGATCCGCTTCTCCCTGCACGACCACGAAAGACTGCTGCGACGCATAGCTTGACAGGGCGGCACGGAAGTCCTCCGGATCGGCCTCTTCACCAGATTCGATGGACGAGGCAGACATCTGCTGCTCCAGCCCCAGCCTGTCGCTGGTCTTGCCTTCGGTTTCATCGAGCAGTCCGAAGACCTCGGACTTGGGAAGTCCTTCAGCAACGAAGGTAAGGTACGTGAAAGCATCCTTTGGGAGCCTGGCCCCCCACCGTTCAAACGCTTCCCACGTCTTTCTCGTGCACATGACTGGCACATACATGTCAGGTACGCCGAACCGGCGCATGTCATTATCTGTCAATGCCCGATAAGTGTCTGGAAGCGGACCGGTATGAGGTTCGGGAGCTTGCTGTGGCATCTGCGGCGTCTTGTCCGTCACAGCTGAAGTTGCAATAGCTGAAGCTATTCCGTGATTCGTGCCGGTATGGTCTTCCGTGGGCTGGGGAACAGATTCCGACGCAGCGGAATCTGATTGGGGCGCGTTTGCGGCAACGCTTCCCCATCCAACTTTGTTTTGGGAATCCTCATGCATCGCTGCGTCGATTTCCTCTTGAGGAGCCATATCGTACAGCTGGATGGCCCTCGTATTCGGGTTGACGCTGATTCGCTTTGTTTCCGCCCATTTGTAAGCGTCATCGTGGTCTCCAACGTACAGCAAAACGTACACGTTGCTGCTTTTCTGGAAAGCGATGATGGCGCGATATCGCTGGTCGATGCGCGCGGAATACAGTTTTTCGTCCGCCGCATTGGCGATTCGTTCCAGATTGATTCCGGATGATCGAGGATTCGCCTGGAATTTTGTCAGAAACGTCGTGGCATGTTTCTGCGCTTTCTTAGGCAGCTCGAGCAGGCTGCACATGAGATCGCTGCCGAGCGCGACCACGGGTTTGTTCATCGTACGTATATCTGCCATCAGCGTTCCATGCCTTCCGTCAGTGAAGCGAACACCTTGTCAAGGTCATCGTTGTTTTCCGTAATGATAGTCCAGCCGCGCTTGACGAATTCGTCGGCGTTCTCTCGGTCGGATTGCAAGTCGTAGGACGGGAAAAACACGATCTTCCCATCCTCCCATGCGAGCTCTGCCTGCGCAATGATTTCCTCGTTCTCGTCCAGCAGCTCATATCCGAGTGCATCCGGTGCCGGTATGTCAGACTCAATAAACCGTTTGACGGCCTCCTTGGTTTCATCCGCGCAATACACGTAGGTCGGATCCGCCAGAATATCGTTCCATTCGGAATCATTGTCTTTCTGCAGATCAGGAGCGTTCCGCAGGCCGTTGCGAAGCGGCTCGTACATGGATTCGTCACGTAGCGCAGCATCACCGATAGCATGGAAGTATTCCGAGAATTGCATCACGTTCGCAAAATGCCAGAAGGCTGCCCACTGCGTTTTGAACGCCTCTGCCTCGTTCTCGTCCAAAGCGTCCAACGGATTATAATCATCGTTCTTTGCTTTCGCGGCATCACGTTGAATGTCCGAGAACACCATGCCGACGTGGGGTTCGGTGGTCCGCATATCCTCTCCAATGCACAAACCGGATTGGAATTTCAGTCTCGTGCAGTTCGAAGGATTCCAGGACGAGCAAATCATGAATGTCGATTCGTTCTCGCCGTGCAACGCTTCATTCCGATGCAGCATATCCACGGCCTGAGGTTCAACGTTCTTGTTTCGCGGATTCAGAGCATAGCTCATTGCCAGCGCTTGGATGGCGAATATCCGTTCGGCATCCGGTTCCGCGAGATAATATTCCAGCATGGCCATTGCCGAAACTTCGCTGGGGTTGAATTCGTCAGTCCTCTTGCCAATCGTGCTCTTGTAAGCCACCGGAGACGGCATGGACTTGGGTGCCAGCATCGGATCGGCGAGCTGCGCCACATCCTTGCCCTGCACATATCCGATCACATCGTCATAATCCAAGGACCATATGCGATAGCCTGCCTGACGAAGCGCTTCCCTCTTCAGGGAATCCTGGGCGACGATGCCTGCATGGTATTGCAGGCCATCGGTGAAGATGGCAACCGGCTTCCTTCCGTCATGCTCAACCACGTCACCAGATTCATCGATATTGCTGACCGTCAGCACGAAATCAGGCTTGCAGGGAATCGCGACCCCATCGGCCGGCCCCAACGCGACTTGTGGCTCGACGCTCCACACGCTTCCGTTCACGGTGATGGAATATCCAGGTTTGCTATTGATGAATTCGTCCTTGACGATGGCACGACGTCCCTTGGCATCGTCGGATTCCGCGAAGGGATGGGCATGCATGCACCGGAGAGCTTCGATGAACTGCTGTTCGAGTCCACTGTCGAACAGTTTGTTCGTGTTGATCTTCGAAACGGTTGTCACACGACTGCGTTTGTTGGCCAGGTCGAGGATGCCCGTGAGCATCGCCAGCGCGGTCTTACGGGAAATAAGTTTCAGGTCCTGGCTTTGTCTGTATGCATACAGGCATCTGTAGCACCCGTCGCCGCCGTTCTTTGCACATTCGCAATGCTCCATGACTTCCTTTGCCCTGGAAAACACCTCGAACATCGTATCCGGATCGGACAGCTGCTTAAGATAGCCAGTTCCTCCGGGCACTGTGTCATATAGAGCAAGATAGGTTTTGCGCAGTCCGGAGTTATCCGGCAACGGCTCGTTCATGAGTGTCGCCTGTATATGTTCCACGTTGCCGAAGCGTTCACGCAGCCCAAGCATCACTGCGGCGGTCAATGACTCCGCAGCACCGTCCGCACCTTGGGCATCGGCAAGCCCTGGCACGAGCATACGCAGCACTTCCGATTTAACCTCACGGTATAGGAACAGGCACGTGCCGTTCCGCTCCGATTGCTCCAACTGCTGTTCCTGCGCCTTCTTGCGTTCCGGACAGAAGTAGGCGTGCCGTGATTCGCGCTCGCCGAGCAACGCGCCGCATTTCAGGCACACGTTGAAACCGTTACGTATCTCCTTGCTACCGGCGATTTCCACCGAGGCTCCCCTATCAGAAACCTGTCCGAAGTTGATTTCACGGACTGTGCCCTGCGGCGTGTAGTCGAATCCGAAGTTCGTGATTCCCTTGAACTGCCATCCCGATTGGATGTCTGCCGGATCAATGTCCACCATCGTATTCTTCAGGAACTGGGTCTTGGGTCTGCTGTCGGAGGTGTCCTCAATCAGGCTTTCGCTGTAGGTCTCATCGGATATGACGGTGTCGATGCGCAGCATCGGCCTTTTCTGGCCGTTATCGGTCCACTGCATTGACCCACAGGAGGGACAGCTGGCGAGGTTCTCGGTGCTGGAGGCGGGTTCCGCGTGCGAACAGTTCGGGCATAGGCGCCACATTGCCAGTTCGTCGTCGGCACCGCCTTTCGAACATAGCACGCGGCTGATTTTGTATTTGCGTCCGCCCGCGAAGAACGTGTTTCCCGGCGCCAGTTCCGTGATGGCCGTGGCCGCCGGGCGCACGAAATCACGCGTGGCCTTCCCCCTGCGTTTCGTCTTGTCCTGCGCGGCAGGCTCGATTCCGTGTGCCGCATCGGACGGTTCCTTGTCCTCTTTGAGGATGGTGTGGAGGGTCACACCGGTTTCCGGGAACGCATAATTGGGCAGGATACCTTCGTCGGAAAGGTAGTTGAACGTGTTGGTGTTGAGAATGCTTGTGACGATGCGGCCAAGATTGTGAATCTCATCTTCGCATTCGCGCTGCTGCTCTTCGAACGATGAGTCGGAGGGCTTCTTCTTGAGCTCGTCGAGCAACTGCCTCGCAGCGCTCTTCTGCGATTCCAGCGTTCTGACGGTATCGTTGGTTTTTTGGAACACATCGTAGACGCGTCTGGCCATGGTGCTGCCATCTTCCGTACCGCGTACGAATCCGTCGAGCTGCGTTCGGAGTTCCTCGGAGAATGAGAACATTCTTCCGAATCCGTCGAGCAGTTCGCCAGAATGTTGGCCTGTCCAGTTCAGGAAATTCACCGGGAACCCGCTGGAGCCGCTGCCGTTGACATTATCCAAACAGTTTTTCAATTTGTCGGGTACCACATCGGCCGGTTCGCTGCCGGCATCCAGCATGGCATGCACCCAACGATCCAATGCGTAGGCGGTGAGCTGACGCTCCAACACTGCGGTCGCGTCGAGGAAGATGTGCGGCGGGTTCACCGCGCCTCCAAGCATATCTTTCGGACGCTGGTAGAAGTACGTGTCGTGTTCCTTGGTATTGGCCACCGCCAGCACCAAGGAGTTGCCGTCACGTCGCCCTGCACGACCGGCACGTTGGATGTACTGGGCTTGGGTAGGCGGAATTGACGAGAGAATCACTGTGGAGAGGTCTCCGATATCGATGCCCATCTCCAGGGTCGGCGTACAGGCGAGCACGTTCACGTCGCCGGGCTTGCGGTTCTTGCGCTTGAATTCCTCTTCGACCTTGGCACGGTCATCGCCATTGAGCAGCCCCGTGTGTTCGGCAGCGTGGATGCGATCGGCTGGCTCCCCGCAGTACAGCTTGCCATAGTAGCGCAATTCCAGGGCTTCGGCTTCGGGAGTGCCGGAGACCAGTCTGCCCGGGCATTTGCGGATACGGCAACGTGCTCCGTTCCACGCGTCAAGGTTCTGCGTAGCGCACGAATAGCTCCGTCCACACGTGTCGCAGATCAACTGCGTTACCTTGCCACTGACCATGCAACCGGACTCGTTGAGCCCGTACACGGTGCGTTCCATTTTCATGCTTGGATAACGTTGCTGCGTGATGAATCCTGCTGCTATGCACTCTTCGAGCACGATTCCCAACAGCTCGTGGTGGATGTCGCCTTCAAGGGCGCCGTCGGTGAGGTACCGGTCGACGATCTGACGGTATGTCGGCGAATTCAGGGTATTGAAAACGCCTTTGCGCACTGGCTCCTTGTCCGACAGGAAATAGGGCATACCATCCGCGTACATGCCGGGCATCCATTTGATGTTCGTGTTGGAAAGCAGGAACTTGTTGCCGTCGTTTTGCAGGAACTGGTCATAGGTCACGTCGAAGAACGCGCCTTTCGTGCGCAGCTGGTCGAGGAACGCCATAATCAGTCGGAGCCAGTCAGTCTCCATGATGGAATTCTCGTGCAATCCGATCTCGTTATGGCAACGTTCGGCAACGGTCTGTGCCACACGTTTCAGGAGAATCTGGTCGAATGCTATTGCGGCGCAGCCGGATTTCTCCAACGTACGTCCGGTACGGGAGCGCATGCCGAATTCCAGCAGCGATTCCAGTCGGAGTCTGCGCTCGATCCAATCGAGCAGCTGACGCCGGCCGGGCCCTGCGGGATTGCCTTGCAATACGGCTTCGTATTCGCGCATCCATGTCATGTTCGGCGCGATGAATCGCACGATGTATTCGTTGTCGTCCGGATAGCGGCGATGGTAGTAGTCGTTCTGGCTGTTGAGATATTCGGCGAGGGAAACGCCGTCCTTGTGTTCCTCGCGCATGTAGTCCATGGCGGAGTTGCGCAGGGCGAATCGCCAGGTGCGGGAGTTGAACACGCTGGCTCGGTAGGAGGCGTCCTGCACACTGTCGGAGAACACGATGGCCTTGCCGTCGTCGTTGAAGGAGTCTCCGGAAAGTTGGGTGAGCATCACACTGACCTGCGTGGTGGTTCTCACACCGACCATGGCAATGTCCTGTTCGCTGCCGCAGAACGGACACCGATAGTGCTTGCGGTTGCCGGATACAAGCTCCATACCCCTAGCGACCATGGGTATGCGCTGCTCTCCACAGGCCGGGCATTCATGTTCCGTGGATTCGAAACGTTCTACGGCCTGTTCCTTCATGCATGCATTGCAGAACCAGACCATGGCTCCGTTGTCGGCATGCGGGTCAAGAACATAATCCATGGTGCAGGGCTGCAAGGTCACCAACGCATTGTCGGCATGGTAGGCGAAATACTCGTTGTAGAACGTTCTGGGATCGCCCATGCTGATGCCGCCGTCTTTGCCGGCAAGTCCAATCCATGCGGTTCCTCCGCAATCACGGCAGTTAATCACCGGCATGCGGGTCTTGAGGTCGTCTTTGGACAGTTCGACGACCGGACGGTAGTCGATGCTCCCCTCCTGCGAGGTGATGTTGGCGACCACGCGGCCGAGTTCCTTGACCCATAGCTGCACCTGCACGTTCAGGAACGGACGTGTGTGGCCTTCCGAACCGGTGCGCGCGTGGGAGACAAGCGCTATCAGCGCGTCCACACAGGCCTTCTGCTGACGCGGATGCAAGGCGTTGAACCTCGCGTCCATAATGGCAAGCCTATCCAACAGTTTGCGATCGATTTGCTGGGGTTCGTCGCAGATGAACGAGGACAGGCTGGCCAGGAACCTTGAATGGCGGAGGGATTCGGCGAGCCGGATGCGTGCCTTATCTGTGGAGCTTGGCTCTGTGGGAGCTTCGTCAAGCCATGCTTGAGCCGCAAGGGCAAGATATTCGCTGGGGTCAACATCCTCTTCGAGTTCGATGAGCCGGTCAGCTTGCGCGGCAGTAGGCATGGTGTCGTCGTAGTCGCTGGTGACGAAGAATTCGTCGACGCGAAGACGATCCTCAGTCACCACGGATTCCGGTGTGAACGTGGTGTTGAAGATCTGGTTGGCATACGCGCAGACGTCGCGTACTGTCTCTTCGGTGCCCATGGTGGCCGACGTACCGACGAAGCACATGTTGTCGCTGGTGGTATTCAGCCTATCGGTGAGCCTGCGCAGCAGGCAGGCCAAGTCAGTGCCCTGCGCGCCGTCGAAAGTGTGCAATTCGTCCACGACGAAGTATTTGAGCGTGTCCGGATCGTTGCTGTCCCAAATCCGGGAGTCTTTGGGGCGCACCAGCAGGTAGTCGAGCATCTTGTAGTTGGTGAGCAGGATGTCCGGCGGGTTTTTGAGCAGCTCATCGTGGCTGGTCACGATGTTGGTGGCAGTCATGGCGTGGTTATCCTTGTCGCTGCCGCCTTGGCTCATCTGGCCCACATACATGCCCGCGGTCACGTTGTTGCGCAGCTCCGGACTATCGTGGATGAGTTCTGCCAGTCGCTTCGCCTGGTCAGTGGCGAGGGCGTTCATCGGATAGACGAGGATGGCTTTGATGCCCTTGCGTCCGAGCCTGCGCTGCCGATAACAGTAGTCGAGGATTGGGTACAGGAAGCATTCGGTCTTGCCTGATCCGGTGCCGGTGGCCACCAGTGTGGATTCACCGGCGGAGATGCGTTCGAATGCGCGCATCTGGTGCGCATATGGCCGGTACGTGGGGTGCAGGCATGGGAACGGGAATTCCGTATGTTTGCCGACCACACGGAACGGCAGTTTGACCGATACGAACGGCTCCTGGGAAAGCATGCCCTCCTGATGGGCGAGTTTGCGGATGGAGCCGCGGAACGGCTTGTTGGTCATGGGGAACGTGGTCTCCACGTAATCGGCGAGTCCGGACTGGATGTGCCGTGCAAGCACCATGGGAATCATTTGTTATCTCCATACTTCTGTGTGAAGAACTTCCATGCGGTCTTGTAATCCTCTACGCGATCGCATTTGTCGAACGGCGCTACATATTCGATGGTCCGCTCACGTGGCCCACCCGGCTGGGTGTCGTCCATGATGGTGCGGGTGAACACCTCGCCCGCAGGCGCGTTCTTGATTTTCTCGAAATCAGGACGTTTGAAAGTCAAATCACCGTAATTCTTCTTGGAGAACACGATACGACCATTCGCGTCGTACCAAGTGTCATCCTCGTAGCCACTCAGCACGGTGAAGGTCAGGCGGTAGATGTCGATGAGCTCGGCCAAGGTGATGCCGAGCGCCATGGATGCCAGTACGTCCAGCTCCACCAACGCCTGCCGGCGTTCATAGTCCGTGCGCAATGGCGTATGCCAGTTCCATTCGTCCGTCAATGAGGTGAACGTATCGGCAGTAAGTCGAGGATCATCCTTCGCCCAGCTCATGGACGTGTACGACTCGTCCCAGCAGGATTGCCACAGGTCTGCATATGGCTTGGTCAGACAGTTGAGCAGCAGACCGCGGAGACGGATTTCGGGAGCGAGGATGTTTTCCGGAACTGGTAAGGATTCCAGCACGGATCTGTTGATGTGTGGTTTTCCAGCCGAACGTACAAAAAAATCATAGGGCAAAGCGGCCTCCAGGCCGCTCATGAGCGCAAGCAACGCGTAGCGCTCTGGGTGCACACCATAGCCTGCTATGGTGTTCACCCAGGCTGCGCCTGGGTGAACACAGGACGCTTGTAGCGTCCTTTCGCTGCCGAGCCCAACGTATTCACGATTGCAGAGCCTATAAACAGCATCGAATCGGCTGACGGCACCGTCTTTTTGATTCGGATCGGCCATTTTTTGCACGCGCGACTTATATTCCGCGTCCGTGCATGCCTGCGAGTATTTCACGCGCGGCATATAGTCCGCTGGAATGTCGGTCAGGTCAATTGGATCATAGTCGCTGTTGACCTTGTAGTTTCTGCGGGTGGATTGCAGCAACGGATTGGCAACACCAATGAAAGGACTGGAATAAATCAGCGCTTTCGTTGAGGTCGGGAAATGAACACCATCCTTGATAGTGCCATCCTTACGGGAATTGGTTTCATCCCACATTGGCGAATATGTAATTCCGTTAGAATAATTCCGCAATCTTATGGGAGACAAGGCGATTTTTTCCAATGCAGAAAGCAGCTCGACAGCATAAACACCTACTAGCGGAGTCTTTGCCCAATCATCTACATGCCCACTACCGACCAATCGAGAAAGCATAGAAAGTTCACCCTTGGAAAGGGAAATAACACGGCTCTTATGTCCTCGCGTATCCCATTCACCCTGCTTGTTCTTAATTCCAGGAATATTTCCTTCGCCATCGGACGCATAGCATTCATCAATGGTCTTGGGATCGTAAAGATTCCAGATGGAATCAAACTGAGGAAGTTTGTCATTCGTCTCCGGATTCCGGTACACGTTCAAACTGAACATCGTCTCGTGATGAACCCCAGAGAAAAGTTTCTTTTCATTGATGAACTGGAAATGGTATCGAAGCCTGCGATACATCTGCTCACGCAGTACGCCCGCTCGCGTATCTCCATACAGTTCATCGGGATGCACGAACGCACTCACACCGTCATGCTTACGCGTGTAATCCCAAGCGTTCGGTAAGAAGCAACGGAACAGGTTCGTCTGTTGACCTTGCAGCAGCGGATAATTGCCGATGACGTTGTAGAACGCCATCTGACCGGCCGTTGCCACATATTCGCTGATGAACGCGTCATGCGTGCGCTGGCTCTTCAGCAATTCGGGTAGTTTCTTGTTCAAATCAGATGCGCTGATGGACTGGACCGCATACTTCGGGTTCACGTCGGAGATAGCATTAGCTGCCTCCCACTGAAGCTTCACCCACGGCGGATTGCCGATCATGAAGTCGAAGCCACCGTCCTTGAATACGTCGGCGAATTCGAGCTCCCAATGGAAGAAACGCTGCTTCTTGGCGATCTCCTTCACCAAGCGAAGCCTTTGCGCAGGTTCCCCGTCACCTCTGCAAAGCTCGTCAAGGTCCACAGCATGGTCATACATGTAATCACGCTCATGGCTGTCATCCATAGCATCCATAAGCGTGGGCTGACCATTGTCCATCGGCATCAGCGTGAATCCCTCTTCCTGTGGGATCTCGCCGGTGAGAATCAGCGACATTTCCGTGAGGTACTGCGATCTTGTGGGAAGTAGGTTCGCTTGGTCGATGGGCCAGAACCATAGCGAACACCAGTAGTCCATGGCGAGTTTCAGACGAGCGTATTCGCTGGCATTCTCGGCCTTCTCCGAATGGTAGGCAACGCGAAGCATCTCGTCCTTCTCACGGATGGTGAGGTTGTTGCCACGGAAGTATTCGCTTTCGATGCCGAGCGAGCCCTGCCCAAACTTCTGTTGGTTTTCCAAAGCTTTCGCAGTTCTCTTGGAAGCATTCGCATCGAAACCATAGATGATCAGATCGTCCTGGGTCACCTTCTCCAATTGCCGACGTGCCTTGATCTGGCCGCGCCACAGTTCGTCGACGGTCTTCGACAACGCCCTCATCAGGCCGATCTCCGTTTTGGAATATGGCTTCTTAGCGAAAGCCTTCTTCCACGCCTTGATGGTTTCCAGATTCTCGGATTCAATGCTTTTGACGGTCCTGTCATCATACTTGCACATGTCCGGATCTCCGGTCAGGAACTGGTAAATGCGCTTGACGGACGACGAGCTCTGGTTGAACCCGATATGCTTGGGCTCGACCTCATACCAGTGGCGGTTTTTTGTCGTGCTGGCCAGATCCGACTCAAGGTATCCGACGCGGCGGCCGCCGATCAGTGAATTGCCGCATTGCAGCTGTGTGCCGAACCATGGCACGAAGGATCCTTCGCAGATGGTGTTGAGCCATAGTGACACTTCCCCCAATTCCACTGCCACGGGGTTCAGGTCGATGCCGTAGATGTTGTGGTCGGCGATGTACATCTTAACCTTCTGCAGTTCCGCCTGCCTGCGTTCCGCAGGAATCGCCGCCTTCTGTCCTTCCTCGGCAACCCGCTCCTTCTCCCTGCGGTTCAGATACATGGTGGCCAGCTGGTTGATGGTCTCGTTCAGGAAGGTCGCGGAACCCATAGCCGGCTCGCAGATCTTCAGACTCAGAATATCGGTGGCCTCATGAATACGCGGCTCGATCTCCTTGAGCGCATACTTCACCAGACATTGCGCGAGGCTGTCGGGCGTATAGAAGGAGGCCGACGTTTCACGTTCCCGGCCTGCAAGCCGGTAAATGAACATGCCGGGCTCGTAGGTGCGTAGCTCGCCGGCATGCGGACTTTTGTCCGGGTAACGGACGCGTTCACTCTCCGAATAGTTGTCGAGTTCGCGTTCCGGCACGAAGTAGCCGACTTTCAAAGGGTCGTAGGAATCCTTGGCGCGTTTGACTTCGTAGAGCTTCTCCTTGGCGATGAAACCACGATAGGACAGCAATGCCTCATACACGGCACCCATCTGGCTGATGCCAAGGGCCGCGTAAGAGATGCGCTGCCTGCGTTTGACTCCCTTACCCGTCTTGGTGACGCTCATCAGGTCTATGATGCGCAGCATCACGCTGTCGCGGAGTGAAGCATGTTCGATCAGCGCGGTCCGTTCCGGGTCGAAGATATGCGCCTTGAGCGGCGGCACCATGAACACCGCATTGGTGGCTTCCTTGCTGGACAATCCCCTGAACTGTTTGTCCGTCTTCGGATAACCGTTGAACACCAGATCGTCGAGTCGGCGCAATGTGTCCGCTAGATAGGTGGAATCACCAGCCTCATCCATGCGACCACGCATCTGTTCCGCAATATCTCGCAAGCTGTCCAGCGAATAGCCGGTACGGTAGATGTCGGATTTCATCGGCGCGTAGCCGAGCGACGGCTTCGCCTCGATGAACAGGAGGAACAGCAGACGGTACATGTAGCGTAACGCCTGCACAGTCAGGTCGCCCGGGTCGATTTCGTCGATGCTTCGCCCCTTATTACAAGTCCAGTCGTGGATGACCTCGTTGCCAAGGATCTCCACGCATTCACGTAACGCGGAACGCAGATTGTCGGACACTTCGACCGCGTTCTTCGCAGACGCGTCATCAAACGTGTCAAGCAGACTGTCGCCTTTGTTCGGGCAGAGACTGTCGCGGCGCAGCAGCACGGCCATCGCCGTATACACATGGTCCTGATGCCGGCTGAAGATCTCGTCCAGGTCGAACAGCATGCATTTCTTGTCGTTCCATTTGCGGCGGTCGACCAGTGCTATCTGATGCAGTCCCATGATGATGATCCACCGTGCCGGCTCGTCGAAATCGGCGAGCAGCATGCGTGCATATTCCTCACAGGAGGTGCCGTCCTTGCCAGAGCCGTCTTCGATGGGGCTTTCCAGAACGCCTGTCTCCGTACTATCAGACAGGCTCATCAGAACCTGCAAGCATGGCATGCCGTCACCGTCATTGACCTGATAGTGGACAGGAATGGTCTTTCCTGAAATCCTGTCAGACAATCCTTCGTCTTTGGCCTGATTTTCTTCCTGCGTATAGCCGAGTGCGGCGAGCATGCCGTCGATGAAATTCCGCACCCGCTCAGCTGGAAACAGGTCGTTCTCATTGTTGTTGATGACTTCGGTGAACGACTGGCGCATGTCCTTCAGCAGTCGCACTGGGCGTTCCTCAGGAGGAAGCTGTTTCCAAGGCGCGGAGGCATTCTTCACTTCATCCGGGAAGTATTCCTTCATGTAGTAAGGCGTGTAGAAGTCGTTGACCGCCTCGATGCCTGGGAATGTCTCGTTCAGTTCTTTCGCCATGGTCTCCCCCTCTATTCCTTGCCTACGAATGCGGCCGCAATGCGAATCACCGGTTCACCGGAGGCATCCAATGTGTCCTGGACCCAGTCGGCATATTGTTCGAGTATCCGATCAACCTGTTTCGTGTTTTCCTTGGTGTTTTTGCCTTGGGATTGCAGCAACGTCTTGCGTGCGTGGGACCAGTGCTCGATGCGGCCCATTTGCCGAGTCACTTCTTCATCTGCCTGCGCACGATATTGTTCACCGCAATCGCTGAGCATGCTCTTGCCGCGCGATACCGCATCCTCCAACAGCAGTTGTGCCGTATCTATCTGTTCGGAGCTGGCCGCGGAATCCTCTCGATTCACATAACGACGTTCAGTGGTTCCCGGAATCAAGTTCCCGCGATATCCGGTGACGCGCCACACTTCCTCGAGAGGCAGTATGCCCATGAATTCGCCATCGCGATAACGTGCACCGAACCATTCATCGATAACCGGGGATGCGTGTCTGTTGGCGACCATGCCGTTCATCAGCACGATCGTCTCATCCGCATGCAGGTTTCCGTTGGTCACGCCAATAATCGGGGCTTCGTCACGTTGGTATAGCAACGAAGAAGCCTTCAACCCGACCCATTCCGTGATCGGATTCAATTCCCACAGGTATTGGACCCGGCTCCATGACTCATCGTTGATACGGGCCAGCAGACCGTTGGCTTGGTCTTCGCAGTACCTCGCGTCATCACTCCATTCGGCGATGTTGTCCCGCAGCACCTGCGTGTTCGGCACGCGTCTACGCAGCCACGCGCGCAACGGGCTATCCTCTCGGAATTCCACCACAACTCCATGAGCATCACGCAACTGACGTTTCGATTTAAGACCAGCCGACTGCCGGAACTCCTCGCAGGAGAGCCCCTCATCCACATACTCGTAATCCGACATCAGCGTAGAGGAATCGGCCATGCCGCCATCGTCGGCGCTCCCAGCCGTGCTCTCCCCTGCGGACTCGTTTTCCTCAGTGCTCGTAGTATCGGAACCATCCGGCGTAGTGAGGTTGAAAAAACTCAATGGATCGAAAACATCGTCATCCGCCACAGTCTCAACGTCTCCGGAACGTTCGTCCGAATGATCGATGTCCTCATCAGGAATACAAAGTCTAGCTGCGAAATTCTCCGCTGATTCGCCGGATTCAATCGCTTCGCGGGTAAAATCTTCCTCCTGATCGACGTCGAATTTGCCCATGAGCAAGGACGGATCGCCGATATCCTTACGTGCCTGGTCTTCCTTCTGCTGCAGGATCTCGAGAATATGCGTGTCACCTTGAATCTTTGCGTTACGCGAGTTAATCATCATGAAACGAATATCAGGCTGTTTGCGCTGCCCGTAACGGTCGATGCGTCCGTTACGCTGCTGGAACACCATCAACGACCATGGAGTGTCGAAATGGATGAGTCTGTGGCTCAGATAGTGCAGATTCAGACCTTCAGAGGCCACGTCAGAGGCCACAAGAATGCGTATAGGCGAGGACTTCGTACCGAAATCCTCGACGATTTTCTGCTGCTCCACATCGCTCATGCCGCCATCCATGGAGACGATAGCCTTCTTCGGTAGTTTGAGATCCTGCCGCAAGTGCTCTTCAAGATAGTTCTTCGTCTCGATGCGTTCCGTGAAGATCACGATACGGTCGTCGGCGTCTTCACCGTTATGCCAACCGTAATCGGCGCTGCGCAGAAGCTGTAGCAGTCTCTGGTATCAGGAAAACTGCATCGGACCGATTTTCTCTAAAGCGGCCTTGAGTCCTTCAAGCCTGTCGATGTCTCCGGTCTGATCGGACGCATCTTTTTTGGCAAGCCGCTTCACTCGCTCGTCGATGGTTTTGATGCACGCTGCCGGCGATGAAAACAGACTCTTCTCAAGCATCGTCTTGAACAGGAAGGAATTGCTTCTCTTCTGATGCATATCCATGACGAGTTTCATATCGGTCAAGTAATCGAACGCCTCTTCCTCAGCTGCGGTGGCCATGCATTTCTCCTGCGTCACCTTGCGCTCCGGGAAGCTGCCTGAGACCTCGGCCATCACGTCCTTCTTGAAACGGCGGACGTACAGGTGTTCGACGTCCTTCTTGTCGTACTGCTCCGGATCGGGCAGGGTGGTTGGGTCGAGCATGTTCATCAACGAGGCGAAACTGCGAGCGCGGCCGTCATGAGGCGTGGCGGACAACATAATCAACGTGTCGGAACGGAAGGCAAGGCGTTTGGCGAGCTTGGCGCGCTGCGCACTACGGCCGTTGACGGCACGGTCGGCGACATTCTGAGCCTCGTCGATCACGATGATGTCCCAATACGAGGCATCGAGTGCCGCGCCATATTGGATGTCCCGTTTCAACGTATCAATGGAGATGATCACCTTGTCGTAGTAGGAGAACGGGTTGGCGTTCGCGGGAATCTCGGAACGAATCTGCTGGATACGTGAGGAATCCAAGCTGATCAGTGGAATGGTGAATCGCTCCCACATCTCCTTCTGGAACTGAACCATCATGCTTTTCGCCGTTACCACGAGAATGCGGCGGCCTTTGCGGCGCTTGATGAGCTCCGACATCAGGATGCCTGCCTCCAAGGTCTTGCCAAGACCGACGGCATCGGCGATGAGGATTCGCTGGCGCGGTTGGGCGAGCGCCTTCTTCGCCGGAACGAGCTGGTACGGCAGGGAGTCCATGGCGGCCTTGTTGCCGACATGAATCCTCGCATCAGTCGGCGCTGTGGCGCGCAGCAGACTCTCGATAAACAAGTGCGATTTTGCGGCCCTTGCCGAGGTGTCGGGAATGAAACGGGTTCTCACTGGATCGACAGGCGTGATTGTGTCCAAATCATCAAGGAACGTGGCCGTCATGTCCCGTACCAGAGCGGATATGCCGGTGCACGAGACGGCGTGATTTCCCAAGCTGTTCGGCTCGACCTTGTCCACGAGCCATTCCTGGCCGCGAACCAGAACCCTCATGCCCGGAGAGAGCAATTCTCGTTCCGAATGCGCGCCATGCTTCATCGCCATGTGCCCCCATACGCTCTCAGTTCCAATGTTTTCGCATATATTGTATGCCATTAGGGGTTGAAACCTTCTGCTTTTCCGCATGAATGTTAGATACACGCATGTTTTCGTGCATTGATACTTGGAATCATCTACATCTTTCGATTATCACTTCCCGAATCCTTACCTCCCCATCGCAGCTTAATGCAACAAATGCGGATGCCGAACAAATCTACCGACAGAAGAGAGTAAATCATTTAATATAGCTACACTGGTACAACATGACCGAGAAGAGCAACGCAGCAACTGAAAGTGAGATACCGGAGCTTAAGCCCCTATATCCGCAGTATGACGAATCAAGTCACGCATCGTATGTACAAAAGCTAGAAAAAGCCTTAAAAGGCACCGATAATAAAATACACAACATAGCTCTGTCTGGCGTCTACGGTTCCGGAAAAAGCAGCATCCTTGAGAAAGTCGTTAAAGACCTTGAGAAAGAGCGCCCTCATACGACTAGAACAATCTCACTGGCGCCTTTGGCTGCACAGCTTAAGAAGCAGGATGATAGGAAGGTCAATTCCGTCTCAGATGAAGGTGATTCCGCTCCGGAAGAATCCGGCACTTCCCCAGAATCTTCCAAACCTTCATCCATAACCAATCTCATTCAAAAAGAGATCATTAAGCAACTTCTATATGGAACAGACCCCGGAAAGATTCCGGCATCGCATTTCCATAGGATAAATGAAATCGGACTAGGCAAGCAGCTACTTTCCTCCCTTGCTTGCGGAACACTTTTACTGTTTATTCTTGATATCCATAAATGGCCTTATAATCGCATTCAAGAACTTTTGACTTGGCTATCAATCCCAACAAGCATTACCAAAATTCTTGCTGAAATCGTCATAATTGGCCTGCTACTAATAGCAACGTTCGCGCTATTCCATTATTTCGGCACCCGCATCCATCTAGCCAAAATAGATGTCGGAACAACAGGCATTACTCTTGGGGAGAACTCGGACTCTTATTTCGATCAGTATCTTGATGAGATCATATATATCTTTGAAAAGACAGGCATCCGAACTGTATTTTTCGAAGATCTTGATCGTTTTCAAGATGCTCAAATCTTTGATTCATTACGCGAATTAAATCAGATTCTCAATAATGACCCAAAGCTGCGACACACAGAATCGACAATCCAGAAAATCAGTCAACGATTGCATTTCTCTCCTTCCGCAGAAGAAAAGAATTCTCAGCCCAGTACACCTATACAGTTCGTATACGCTATTCATGATGCGATATTCAGCAATCAATATGTTTCGGCTGACGAACAGGTGAGCAATAAAGAAGCTCTGGCTCATTCCTTCTCTCGCGCGAAGTTCTTTGACCTCATCATTCCAGTGGTGCCATTTGTTTCGGCAAGCAATTCATGCCAAATCGCATCGGAAACGTTGGAAGATGTTCTTGATGCGAATGACCCTCAAATGATTAACCTTCTTGAACTCGTTGCAGATGCAGTTCCCGATAAACGCACTTGGATCAATATTCGCAATGAGTTCATTGTTTATAAAGAGCAGCTGCTTAACCCGAAAAGGACCAATCTTGGACTGTCCCCTGTCAAGATGCTCGCAATCCTTATATACAAGAACTGTTACCTTGATGATGCCATAAAGTTACAGAACGGCCGGAGCAGGCTTGACCACATCTATAAGGAAATAAGAGAGATAATACAGGAAAATATTTCCGCATTAGATTACAAAAACAAAAATCTAAAATATAAAATCAACGAAATCTCAAATGGCAGAGCCGCTGAAGAATACGCTAACGAGCTTCGAACGGACCTTATCTATCTGCTTGCCGATTTGAATAATCAGCAAGCAGATAGATGCCAATCAATTAATATAAATATTCCAAACAACAGTCAAAATACATATGCTGCCGACGATCCGAAACTCTGGGACGACATTTCTCGCTGTAAAGAAACCAATCGAATCAACATTCGAATTTCTTTTCGCAATAGTTACTATGATAATCCATCATTTGATTTCAGCTCCACAATAAAGACTTTTAAAAGGATCATGGGTAAATCACTAGACACCGACTGGCGAAAAGATAAAGAAAAAAATCTTATAGATGAGAAGAATAATACATCACTGACGATCGAAAAACTTCGGTCAGGAGACTGGGAATTTATTACCCACTATGAAGCGGCGAAACCATGTCACAATCAAGAACTTTATGCTTTACTAGGTGGAGACAATTCTCTGCTGAACCGACTCATCTCACACGGATGGATCGGCCAGGACTATATGCTCTATTCCACAATATATACAGATGAAGGAGTAACCAGGAACGCACTGAATTTTATTCTCCATCATATCGATGGCAACAATCCTGACTATCAATTCAAACTTGACAACAAGGACACTAAAGACGTCCTCCGTCGAATCAAAAATCGAGACAAAACGATTTTCAGCCAGCGGAGAATACTGAACATTGATCTGCTGCATTACATGCTGTCGCAGAATAAAGATTCTGAAGTAGTCCAGGACACTAATCAAATCATCGAGATGCTATCCCCATTGGACAACGAGACCTCTGAATTCGTTTCAGCATATCTGGACCGTCTTGACGATAAAGCTAACTCATTGCTCGACAAGATGGCAAGCCGCAGCCAAAAGTTACTTAGCTTCCTAGCTCAACGAGGAACAACAGGCACTGACATGCTTTGCCAGCATCTTGATGTGGCGTTCCATCATCTATCAAGAGAAATCCAATACACCGTAGACGGTAACCTAGCTGATTTTCTTCAGAACCATTGGCGAAGCATCTCAATCTTCAGGGATTCCAATATCGCTCCGGCACTCGTTGAACCTATAGTCCAGATTCTCAACGATGGGAAAGTCAGAATAGACTCCCTCTCCGAGCTGGGTTATAAGGATTCAAGTTCTGGATTGCGATACCCCTGCGTGGAACAGAACCTATACGTATTTTCAAGAGGTAATCTTGAAACCGCGTTGGACACCATAAGCCAATCAGATAATAATCAGGATGGTTCATATAGCGTCTGCAATAGACTTCCTGCGCTCAACATGATTATGCATATCAGCAGAACAGTGTATGCGAACGTGCTTGGGCATCTTGAGGAATATTTTGGTCTTCTGACAGAAGATGAATATACATTGGATTGTTCGTCCGACCAGAATATCGCTGATGACTTATTCCGCATCCTTGACGATATTCGTCAACAGGCCGGCGAAGAAGAGGATGCAGAAAAACTTATCCATACACTGCTAGATAAATGCTCGCCGTCTGCCTGCCTTCCCCTTTTTGATGATCGTTTTGAGGATTATGCCGATGCACTCATGGAATACGATGCAGTTCATTTCACTCCGACGAACCTGCAGTGGGCTTTCATCCACGACGTGCTCACCGAACATGAGTCCTCAATGACCACGTGGATCCAAAAACATGACTCTTTCGAACAGGGCGATACAGACGAGAATCTTGATAAAGAAAAACTCGCTGAAGATACAATCAATCTTCCATCCACCATTCTGAAGAGCGATAAGAAAATACGGCTTCTCCAAGAACTCAAACTCGACGGTTCTATTCCCATCTCATCCATTGAGCCGGATAAGCAAGACCTTGAACATTGCCCTGAGCTATATGCTCAGCTTCTCAAGAATGGGCTCGTTGTCGATACGGCAGAATCCTTCAAGGCCCTAGATAGACTGCCATGGCCCGTGCGGGAAGCTTGGATCAAGGAATCGCAGGAATTCGCTGATTATCTTGGTGATGCGGATCTTCACCCCACTGAGGCATGCTACATCGTCTGCAATAAGGATTCACGATTAAAGAAATCCGCGGAAACCATTATGAACAATTTCCGCGACTACACGGAAGGAGCCGACGAGCCAGATCTCCTCAATGCATCGGCTGCGCTAATCAGAGAAGGAAGGGCCCTTGACGAAGCAACGCGTCAGGAACTTGCCGAATATGACGATGGATTAGACAATACCCTGTTTCTTCTCGATGCAGGACTTGAACGTCAATCAGCAATTGTTATGTTTGCCGATGCTCTTCAATATGCAGCTAGTCGAGACCAACCCGAAAACAAGATTGTTGAAAAAATGAAACAAATTTTCCAAAAACTTGGAGATGAATATCTGAAATTCACTGACCCTAATAGCAAATGCATTACCCTTCCAAACACTGCAGAGAATCAACAGATCATCCAAGCCATCCCCCATTGGAATCCGCAACTCATACCGCAGATTGAGGAAATCAATGAGGAAAATCTAATCAAGATTAAACGAGACCAAAAGCTCTGGAACGGATTCTTCAAGCAAGATAAGTAACCTTGCAGCCAATACTTGAGTCCATTAACCAATTAGACTACAAGTAATCTACTTGAGCGATGGGGCTGGGAGCAGCAGACAATTCAGCTGCCGCTCCCAGCCCCACCTTTTTCAGTCGCCTATCTCAATCGCATAAGTCGCGACTTCATCTTTCACTGCAAAGGAATCATTTGCGCCATCGTCTTGCTTCTGCGCGCAGTTCCTGCTCATCAAAAGTCTCACCGCAGCAATCCGCCAGACGCCGCAGCACATCAATCTCTTGGCTTGTGATCTTGCCATCGACCGCTGCCATAACAGTACATGCACGATAAATCGGAGCAGCGTCACTAACTTGACTCAGCATGCTCCAGATTTTGGAATAATCCACTTCTACCGTGTTGCGTATTTCAGCTAACGTCTCAGCTGAGACACCTGACTCGCTACTGATCAAAGTCAGATAATGAAACAATGTATATTCAGCCTCATCCGGCTGTGCACCATTTGCGGCAATAATCATCCAAGCAGCCCATAATAATTCATCCAAGCAATGCTCCGAAGCATTCACCATGCGCTTTGCGGATTCAATCATCTTGGCCTCTTTACGCATGATTTCACGGGCTTTATTTGCCGTTACCTTCGTCATCCAATAATTCACACCCGTAGATAGCGGTATGCTCACCACCGGAATTGAAATTTTGATGATGTTGCGCTGCAATAAATACTTGCCGATAACCGGAAGGCTCTTGGCGGCAACGAGTCTGGGACCTGAAAAAATCGCTTTTACCACTGGTCGAACCACAGCCGGGACCCCTTTTAGAACAGCATTACCGGCATCCTCTCCAACCTGTATGGCAAAAGCTATTCTGATCAGTTTCCACAAATCTTCAGGATCTTCCAAATCCAGCGGAACGCCATATAAAACTGCAATATCATATGCCAAACGAAGCTGCAGCTGAGAAGCATAAACCAAATCCACACCGAACGCAGTAAGACCAGCCGGCACAGTAGCAGGGGAAGCACCACCAGCTGATCCTAAGGTCGCAATAACAGCTGTGGAATACGCCGCTGCAGTCAAAGACCCCTCTATCCCAGCATATTTAGCCGCTAATTTTATTCGGGCTTGGACAATTGCATCAGGAGGAAGGTTGGGATATTTTCCCCTAAAATAGTCAGCATTCACCTTCTGGACATACTTATCAAGAGAGAAGGTCAGCAACTTCGCAAACCATTCTCCATTTTTGAATTCATCAATATTGATGCCCTTGACGAAATTCTTAATATCCGCAATTTGATTTTGAACCGCCTTACGTGTGTCCTTGTCACTTTTCGCTTCCTCAAACAGCGAATCATCGGAAGTCATAGAGCCAACCCTCTTCATTCGTATTCCTTTGTCTTCCCATCAAAGTGTAGCCTGTTCCACTTTCCACCCATTGAATCCGGGTTAGCCATGTTCTCCCTACTCTGATAAGACGCACTACGCTTAACGCCCATGGTATCTGCTCACTTACTTGTTCGATGGATGATATGCGGACAATGCGCATTTACCATAAGCCACGTTTTCTTCGCGAGCGCGAGGGACTTCCAGCAGATAGATTCTGCGCTCAAGTCAACGAATCAATCAAGGCCACTCGCGCATTTGTGCGCATTTGCACGTATTTGCACGCACAAATGCGCGCACTCAGATCCTGATCACATACTTCGTCATTCGTACGGCATGTTCAATCGCCAAGGAAACCAACGATGCTCCCATGAAACTCCTTGGCAGTAAAACGCACAACGAGATATTGAATCAGGGAATACGCAAGCTGCAATCGCGTCATTGTAATCCGAATCGCGTCGCAATCGCGTCATAATCGCGTCATCAAAATCCGAATCCCGTCATAATCCCGTCATGATCGGGTAGTGTCCGAAAAACATGGCTGTAATGAAAAGATTCCTCCAACACCATGAGCCAGCAGATGCCACACTGTTACGGCATGCTTCAAGTTAAAATTAGCTCTTATGACTTCGACGGATAGAGGTGTAACGAAAACACTGGATGAACTTATGCAGCATCTGTGCGATAACGGCATCGCATGTTCTGGCGAATTGCAAAAAGAGAATTGAAAAACCGTCCTATCGACGTGCGGCATTCGTTTTCATGCTAGGTTAACAATTTAATTGCGGTGGAAGCCTTCGGGCGACACCTAGGAGGAGCCGATGCGTCGCCTTCTCCTTTTTAATATCTCCAACCCATCGGGTTTTTCAGTCATCTATCTCAATCGCATGAATCGTGACTTCGTCGTCTTCCGAGGACTTAGCTTTTCTGAATTCCGGGCGGAGTTCCATACCGGTCTCATCGAACTCACCATTTAGATTGCGCACGAGCACATCGGCCAATCGACCACTCGAGTTCTTGGCCATGTTCTCCTCACTCTGATAAGACGCACTGTGTTTAATGCCCATGGTATCTGCTCCTTCATTCGTTCGATGGATGATATGCGGCATGTTCAAATCGCCAAAGAATGTACAGTCCTATCCAAGGCTACGTTTACGTCCTGAAACGCGGTGGGTCTCTTTCTTCTCTGTAACAACGGTAGAGCATTCCTTGAGACACGCTCGAATCGACCAAGCGAACCAACTATGCTATCGTAACTAATAACAGTAGCCTCCAAGCCTCTTAACAATGCTCAAATCCGGGGGCTCTTTTTTTATCAAGTCGCACAAGGATACGCCATGACGAAGCAGCCAAAAACAATACAGGAAATGATGACGCTTTTAGTCGAAGAACGCGGCTTGGATATCACCGGATTCTCCGATTTCAGCACCGTCCTCCTTGATTGCAACTATTACAGATTGTCCGGCTACTTCCGAGCCTTTCAGATTGATCCTTCTCATGGCAATAATCGCTTTCGAAATGGAACGCACATTAAGGATTTCATGATTCCTTATTTGATGGATGAACAGCTACGTCTACTCATCCTTCGTGGAACATCATCCTTAGAACAAACGCTTCGGGCCCATTTTGCTTACTACCTTGCCCAAAATGAAGGTGCCTACTCCTACACTGATCTCAGTTCATATAAAACAATCAAATATCCCGACGGCACCGAAGCCAGAGAAGTTCTAATTGAGAACATTCACAAATGGCTTGAACGTTCCAGCGAAGTATGCATTCGCCATTATCGGAATAACAACGAGCCTATTCCCATATGGGCGGCGGTCGAGGCGATGCCCTTTGACACTCTCTCAAAAATGATTTCATTGCATACCAACACAACAGCTGTTGACGAACTCAATCAGTCGCTTTCTCTAGGGAAAAATCGTCAACGTGCTGCGCAAATCATTCACAGCATGGTGTATCTACGCAACATTTGCTCGCACCATTGCCGTCTTTGGAACAGGGAGATTGTCCTTCCTCCCCCAGTCCTTGATGCCACAGCTGAGCGCTATGGCTCATATGCTTATGAAGACCGCTCCGTCTGGAAATCTCTTATTGTTCTCATGGATTTAATCGATGGAATAAAAAAAGAATTCCACATATTCATCCATGCTTATAAAACAAGCTGAGTCGAATGATGACTATTTCTGGGGATTATGCCATCCTAAACGGTGGCATTAGACACAGCCACCTGACCAATATTTGTCAGCTCCCCGAATCTCATTGTCATGAGAAAGCCCAGTATCGAAGGAAATGATAAATATAACACACCTCAGATAATGCGGAACATCGGATTGGAGGTTATGGAATTGACGAATATCACACGCTGCATTTCAGCCAGTCTGTCCTGCAGTTCAGTGGTAATGTATCGTTTTTTTCACCAAGTCGATCTCCCGACCAAAAGTCGATGCAAGATCATCACGCAAAGCCCACTCATCAATCATTGGATTGGCGGTGTCGTCAAACTGATAGATGAAATCGATATCCGAATCCGCATGCCCCTCCCCTCGAGCCATGGAACCGAACAGGTACAGTTCATTGACATGATGCCGCAGCGCGATAGGACGAGCAATCTCCGCTATCTGCTGCGGCATAGCGACCCGCGAAATCACATCAAGCGCTTTCATAGAGCTAGAACATGTGCAAGTTTCTTTTCCACCTGACGCATGACATCATCTTCCAAAATTCCAATGCGTTGGCCCAATGCCGAAGTGTGCACTGCAAGAATCTTCTCCGTCATCACCCAACTTATTTTAATCAAACCATTCTGCGCAGTAGGAGGAACTTTAACCCGGGTAGTCATATCATCCGACGTAAAAGAAATCATCAGGCATACCACGGTAGAGTCAAAACCCTCGATTTCATCATTCTGCACAACGACAACCGGCCGAGGCTTTCTCGCGTAACCATCAGCCAGCACAGTCCAGATTTCACCCCTCCTCATCAGCGATCATCCTCATCGACAAATCATTAGCGAAATCAGAAGCCTCCCGTTCATTCTCGAACGGTTCCGCAACCTGTCGAACTCGTACCTGGTATGGGAACCCCTGATATTCATTAAAGGACGAGACGAACATACGCAGCGCATCAGCCGTAGAAAGACCGAGCTTCTTTGTCGTTTCACGGAACTCTTCCGCCTGATCATCATCAACACGTGTCGCAAGCTGAACTACCATTGCCACTCCAATCACTATTTTTTATCATTTTATATCTTATTGACATGTTTTGCTAATATTCCATATCTGGATTACTAAAACTCTAGATTCACAGAATTTGCAATGTGGCAGCCGAACGCCAAAACCCGAAGTATGAGCGTTGGAATTCCAACGCTCATACTCGCCATAATCGCCAAACGGTGCCACAAACAAGCCAACAAGCGTTTTTGGGGAGAGTCATTCGCGTGATGTTGCGCTCTATCATTGATAAAAACATCCAGCAACCGCATACCGTAAGGAACCACATGCGCTATTTCACTTCGGACACGCATTTCGGCCACCCTCTGGTCACCGCACTGCGCGGATTCCTGAACAATGGCAGGCTCCGCGCCGAATACCGTGATGTCTGGCAGGCGCAGGGTCGTGCCGCCGCGCACACGTGGATCAAACAATATGTGCGCGACAATCAGACGTCGTTCAAAGCAATCTGCGACATCGAACGCCATGAGAACACCATCATCGGCAACATCAACGAGACCATCGGGCGTGATGACGAGCTATGGATTCTCGGCGATCTCTCCTACCGTTGCACCGTCGAGCACACGCTCGACTGCCTGCGCCGCATCAACTGCCGGCATCTGCACATGATCATCGGCAACCACGACCGCAACTTCCGTCTCCGCTCCAATGACGCGCTATACGAGGACGTGTTCGAGACCATCGATGACTACCGCGAGATCGACATGGAGCTTCCCGTTCTCGACGGCTCCGGCAAGCCGACGGCCGCAACCGCACGGCAGACCATAGGCATGAGCCACTTCCCCAGACTCTCGGCATTGACCGAAGAACACGGCAACTGGCCGGAAAACTGGAACAAGTTCGCCGATGTGGCACCGACCACCGAAGGTTGGCTGCTCTATGGTCACACGCATCAAGGCATTCCCGACGGCACCGATCCGCTCAGCGTGAACGTGGGGCTCGACGCATGGGATTTCAAGCCAGTCAGCGAGCAGCAGCTCCTCGCCTGGTTCACATTCCGGCACGCCGACCAATCAAAGTAAATTCCCCCGAGCATGCGTCATCGTCCGGAGGCGAAGCGGGTGAGGACTCCCGACTTGGCCAAGGCTCGGTAGAGGACCCACGAACCGAACCCGGCGAATACGACCGCGCTCAGCAACTCGCATGCCGTGCCGATGAGTCCACGCGGACTGAAGAACGAAAACGCCTGGTAATAGAAGAACAACAGGTAGAAGTTGTATACAATGCCGATCGCCACGGCCGACAGCAACGTGACGCCAAGCGTCCAACGACGGTAGCGGAACACCGCGAACACCGCTTCGGCGGCAAGCGCCTGCACAAGCGCGATCACCACCAGGCTCACACTGTATTTCGTACCAAGCACCACTTCGACGAACGAGGCGACCAACAGCACGTAGGCGGACGCGCCCGGCTTGCGCACGATCAACAAACCCAGCGTCGCGGGAAAGTAGAACAATGCATGCAACAGCGCCGCCGAACCGGGAAGTATCAGGGTCAGCAGCGGGAACAGACCATAGGACAGGCCATCGAACACCCAGAACATCACACCCGACATCACACCGACCGCCGCACCGACCGCAATGTCGATCACACGCCATCGCAGTGATCCGCGTGTCGCACACTTGGTTGCGGTCGATGCCGTCGGTCGTGCCTGCGGAGCCTGTTCCGAAGCTTGCGCCGAAGAGTCGTGGAGGTATGGTTGCGAGGATGGCCGTGCCATGATGAAGTCCTTTTGGTCGATGCCGCGCACCGTGAGTTGGAGATCGCGGCGGTCGCCGTGGGCCGCTCCTCGACCTGCGCGGCCCGGGCAGGAGCGACGCACGCCATTATACGGACGCCATGTTCCCATGTCCGCCAGCGTTTCGCATATGAAACGCATCAGCAGCATACACGTCACATTTGCGAAAGAATCGTCTACATCGTCCGCATCGCAACAATCCGCAACCCCATTCCGCTTACGCTTGACCATGGATTTCAAGCGGCGTATACCACCACACGATAAGAGGTTGGCATGAAGACGATGGCACGGCAAATAGGAACCGTTCTGTGCATGGCGCTGGCTTTGCTGTCGGCGTTCTACGCGTTCGCCGTGATGAAGACACATTCGGGTACCGGCTTCTGGAAGGTCTGGCTGGTCATCGCCGCCGTTTTCGCCCTCCTCGCGGTTGGAATCGCCGCCAATTGGTGGGTGGCGCTCCCCCGCATCATACGAGGGGTCATCATCGCCGTGGTGTGCATCGGCATCGCCATATTCGGCACGGTGGAGGGGTGCATCATCAGCAACATGCATGCGCGGGGCGACCAGCATCTCGATTATGTGGTGGTGCTCGGCGCGCAGGTGCGCAAGTCCGGCCCCAGCAAGGCCTTGCGGTATCGTCTGGACACGGCGGCCGATTATCTGCGGAACAGTCCGGATACCATCTGCATCGTCTCCGGCGGCAAGGGCGCGAACGAGCCATTCCCCGAGGCACAGGGCATGGCCGATTATCTGAAGGCACATGGCATTGAGGAAGGCCGCATCCTTCAGGAATCCAAGTCGAAAACCACCCAGGAGAATATCGTCAACAGCAAGAAGCTCATTGCCGGAGACAACGCGTCCGTCGGCATCATCACCAATGACTTCCACATGTTCCGCGCATTGCAGATCGCGCATGACAATGGACTTGACGAAGCCCAAGGCATCGCGGCCGGTTCACCGCCCGATATGCTGGTGAACAACATGGTCCGCGAATTCTTCGCCGAAATCAAATTCCTGCTGTCCTAGTTCCTGCAAGTTCCGAGCTTGGATATTAGAAATCGCTTCCCCCGCTGGACCAATGTCCGAAGGTCAGCTGGCGTGCGCCGCGGCGTGCGTACCACGCGGCAGCCATTGCCCTTTCGGCAATGCGGCGAATGTGGGCCACTGTTCCGCGGCATCCGCGGCCGATTCGAGACGACGCTGGAAGCCGGGCCAATTCGGATCGGCTTCCAGCAGCCGTCCGAGCAGCAGCGCTGTGGCATGCGCGTCGCTCAACGCGCTGTGCGCATCCTCATTGGCGATGCCGAAGTAGTCGCAGCAGTCGGAAAGCTTGCCGCGACCAATCAGTGACCGCGACAGTTTCATCGTGCACAGCATAGTGCTCTGATGAACAGGTATGGAGGCGCCCATGCGCGAGTATTCGGCGAGCAGGAACCGCGAGTCGAACGACACGTTGTGGGCCACGAACACGCGGCCGGCAAGCAGGTCACGCAGTTCATGTGCGATGCCTTCGAAATCCGGCGCGTGCAGCAGATCGCGCGCGGTGATATGGTGCACCCAGGAGGCACCGACACTGCGATCCACATGAATCAGCGTCTCATGCTCGTCTTCGAGCGTGCCGTCCGGAGCCACGTGCACCAAGCCGATCTCAATGGCCCGATCGCCTTTCGCCGGACTCAATCCCGTGGTTTCGAAATCAACCACCGCGAATCCCTGATTCATTGTTCCTCCAGTCACACACTGTATTCCAGTGTAAAGCAAGGCAAAGGAATCATAGAAAAAGGCTGGAACCCTTAGGATTCCAGCCTTTATCGCATGTGCTGCGTCAATACAACGCCCACAGGCGGCCAATCGGTCTCACTTCTCGTCGGAAGCGAGCTCGTCAGCCACGGCGGCGGCAGCGGAAGCAGCCTCAACGCTCTCGGACTCTTCGTCTTCAGCGGCTTCGCCGAGGAAGACGCTCAGGTCCAGGGTCTCGCCCTCGGACTTGAAGGTCACGGCGCGCATGCCGGAGAGCAGGCCCTTGGAGCGGCCGACTTCCTGCACGGCGGAACCGATCTGGCCGTTGCGGATGATGGCCTGGATGAAGGCGTTCGGGTCCATGCCGTACTGCTGGGCGATGGAGGCGAGGAAGTTGAAGACCTCACCCTGGGAGACCTTGACGTCCATGGTCTCGGCGAGCACGTCGAGCACCATCTGGTCGCGCAGTTCCTTCTCCACGGTTTCTTCGGCTTCGGCCTTCTGCTCCTTGGTGGCCTTGGACGGATCCGCGGTCACGTTCTTGAGCTGCTGCTCGACCATTTCGGCCTTGACGCCCTTCGGCACCGGAATCTCGAGGCCATCCTCGAGCTTGGCGATGAACGCGTCACGAGCGGCGGTGGCCTGACGGCCTTCGGCGTCCTGAGCGGCGACCTTCTTCAGGTCTTCCTTCAGCTCGTCGAGGGTGTCGAACTCGGAGGCTTCGGAAGCGAAGTCGTCATCGAGTTCCGGCAGTTCCTCGGCCTTGACGGAGTTGACCTTGACCTTGATCAGGGCCTTCTCGCCTTCGTGCTTGCCGGCCTCGAGGGTGCCTTCGAAGCTGGTTTCCTCACCGGCGGACAGGCCTTCGAGGGCCTCATCCAGGCCGTCGAGCATGGTGGCGGAGCCGAGCTCGTAGCTCACGCCCTCCTGGGAGTCGACGGTTTCGCCGTCGATTTCGGCGTTGAGGTCGATGTTGGCGTAGTCACCCTTGGCGGCCGGACGGTCGACGCTCACGAGGGTGCCGAAACGCTGGCGCAGGGCTTCCAGACGGTTGTTGATGTCCTCATCGGTGACCTCGGCCTTGGCGACCTCGATCTCCATGCCGTCAAGAGCCGGCAGTTCGATGTCCGGGCGACGCTCAACGGTGGCGACGAACTTCAGCTTGGTCTCATCCTTGGCGGATTCCGGCACGTCCTGAACGTCGATCTCCGGCTGGGCCATCGGGTGGATCTTCTTGGTTTCAAGAGCCTTGGAATACAGCTCCGGCACGCCGTTGTTCACAGCTTCGCCGGCGACGGCACCGAAGCCGATACGCTGGTCGATGATCTTGCCGGGCACGTGGCCCTTACGGAAGCCAGGCACGTTGACCTGCTTTGCGATTTCCTTGCGAGCCTCGTCGAGATACGGGTTGAACTCCTCCGGGTCGACGGTGACGGTGAGCTTCACCTTGGTCGGCTCAAGATTCCTGACGCTGATTTTCACGCTTGCGCTCCTGAAAAATACGGTTCTTCATATTTCTGCCGTTAGGCAACCTCTACATAATAGCGCGACTTACGGACTCTGCAACTAGGGAGACCTGCCAGTCGCGTGCGCCCTGTTCGCTGAGGAATCGCGCGACGTCACGCTTACGAGGTTCGTCCGTCCAGCACAGGTTACGCAAATACTGCGGTTTGATGACGATTTCCACAGGCGTGCGCGTGTCCTCCGCTATCTGGGAGACCGCCTTGCGCACCCTGTTGAGCACTTGCAGACGTTCCGGATACCGTTCCTTCCACACGCGAATCGATTTGGGAGCCGAGGCTGACTGCGATTCATGACGCCGCGCGGCGCCGCCGTCCACGTCCGGCCATTCGCTTGGCGGCAGGGCGAGCGCGTCCTGGATGATGTTCTTCCACATGCTCGGTTTGATTTTGCGTTGAATCGGCGCGTACCGTTCGAACATCTTGTCCTGTTCGGAATCGGTATGGATGCGCACGCGTTCGTTGATGGAGCGAATCGAACGGAATTGCGCAGCGTTGTGTGGTTTGCGTTTCGCCACTTCGATGATGGAGCTGTCGGACAGTAGCAGGGTCGGCGCGATGTCGTATTCGCGCGCGAGTTCGTCGCGTCGGGTCCATAGCGCGCGGACGATGGCCAGCGCCTGCCGGTCACGCATGACTTCAGTGATGTGCGAGACATGCATCCAGGGAATCGGATGCTCCTTGCGTGGTCCCAGACCTTCTTTGAGCGCGTAATCGAACTCTTCCTGGGCCCATTCCATCTTGCCTTGGCGTTTGAGTTCGGCGCGCATCTTCGTTTCAAGCTCGATGAGCAGTTCGACGTCCAACGCCGCGTAATTTCGCCAGTCGCGGGGCAACGGACGATACGACCAGTCAGCCGCGGAATGTTCTTTGGCAAGGGTCAGTCCAAGAAAATGCTCGGTGACGGCGGCGAGTCCGAATCGTTTCAATCCCAGCAGACGCGCGGCGATTTCCGTGTCGAACAGCCGTTGCGGTTCCATGCCGAGTTCGGCGAATCCCGGAAGATCCTGCAGGGAATCATGCAGAATCCATACCGCATCTCCGACGGCACGGTTGAAATCGTTCCAATCCGCCCCGGCCGCGGCAAGCGCCTGCGGATCGAGCAGGCCGATGCCGGCTCCGTCGCGTTTGAACTGCACCAGCCAGTCCTCATGCCCATACCGGAAGCCGGATGCGCGTTCCGCGTCCGCGGCAAGGGAGCCATGTGAGGAAGCCAGCTCACTGCAATAGTCACGGAATGCCGGCAACGTGTCGATCACGTTGGGCACGCCTTCGCGCGGTTCCGCCAGCAGCTTCGGCTCGTCAGTCAACGGGGTTTTCCTCCTCGGATTGCGTCATGGACCGGAGGAACGACGCCCACTGTCCGACTTGGGAGCCGGCGTCAAGGCCTCCATCGGCATAGTCTAGTGGAGTCCAAGACACCCGGATCTCGCAGCCCACCCTAGGCACGTCGGGGTCATGGCCGAATGCTGTGTTTTGGGTGACTGTGACGGTGCCGGATACATGTTCGGAATCGTTTGGATTGAGACGTTCCATCATCATGTCCCAGTACATGCCCGGAGTCAGGCAGTCGTCCTCCTTGTCGGGCAGTGGCAGGGATGCGAAAGCCACGCAACGCCAGTGGGAGTGCCAGTCCTCTCGGAATTTGAGCGAGTACAGGATCATGATCCAGCCGGATGCGTATGTTTCATCGCATTCCAACGCGACGCCGATGCCGAAGTTCGCCATGGAATTGGGCACCGGAATCTCACGGTATGTCATGCCTTTCAAACGCCGCATACGGTCCACGGAAAGCACCGCGTTCCAGACTTGGTCGGGAACGCCCTGCGGTCGCATAAGCATGGTCTGTGGGGCTTCGCCGCCCATATCCGCTCCCTTGCCATCGGCGCGCGCCACGTTGCGCGCATCTCGTGGAAAATCAAAGATGTCTGCCATAGTTCAAGGCTACGACAGAGAAGGTCATTTCGTAGTATTTCGAAACACTTTGCCACGCGTCGAATGTGAAGATTTTTCAGCGTATGAATAAATTGGTCCATGCCATCGATTCAGTCGGTGGCATGGACCAATATGAGACGTTCCGCATATCCAGCGAATATGAGGAAGCCATTGAGAGGACGGGCGTTTAGTACACGGTGAAGCCGTGCGACTGGAACTGCTCGACCACACGTTGTTTCATTGCCGCGGACGGGCCTTTCTGGTCCTCCAACGGGTATGGGATGTTCAGCATGTGCCACTTCGGACGGCCAAGCTGGTGGAAGGGCAATACGTCGATATGTTCCAACGCGTCGCCGAAGGTCTCGCAGATCTTCGCCACGTTCTCGACGTTTTCTTCGGAGGATGTGAGGCCCGGCACGAGCACGAAACGCACCCAGATCTTCTTGCCTGCCTTGGCCAGACGCTGTCCGAAGTCGATGGTCGGCTGCAGGATGCCGCCGGTCACCTTATGGTAGGTCTCCTCATCGCCGGATTTGACGTCAAGCAGGCACAGGTCGATGTCATCCACCATGTCATCGGTGTAGCTCGCCCCGAGGAATCCGGACGTGTCGAGGCAGGTATGCACTCCCATCTGCTTGGCGGCATGGAACACGCGGGACACGAAAGCCGGCTGCATCATGGATTCGCCGCCGGAGAAAGTGATGCCGCCGCCGGTGGCCTTGAATAAATCGGCATACCGCTCGATTTTCTTGACCATGGCTTCGTAGTAGACGGGCTTGCCGTCACGCATCTTCCAAGTATCCGGATTCTGGCAGTACTGGCAGCGCAGAGGGCATCCGCTCATGAACACGGTCATTCTGGTGCCAGGACCATCCACGGAAGTGTTGATGTCCCACGAGTGCACGAAACCGATATCGCCGCTTTTCAACGCCTTGATGCGGTCGAAACGGTCCAAGCCGATTGGCGATTCGAATCCGGACAGGCCTCCCATCAGCGTCTGGTTGACGTAGTCCTTGGAATCCCTCAGCATGTGTCTGGTCGTGGAACGGAAAATATGTTCAGACATCAATGTCCCCTTTCATCTGCCATCCCAATCATATGGGAAAACGATATGGGAAAAGCGAAAGGGACGAAGCCACGAGCTCCGTCCCTTCGCATTACCGTCGTTTCATGCGGCGGCTTTCATTTGGCTGATTGTGCCGTTCAGTCGACGACAGCGCCCTGGTGGAACGTACGGGAGATCACGTCGAGCTGCTGTTCCTTGGTGAGCT
>ERZ894180.349-NODE-349-length-38182-cov-21.232775_pt1 | contig 38182 bp, 68 predicted proteins | sample MGYA00380278_ERZ894180 | MGnify/ENA primary metagenome ERZ894180 (study PRJEB32331, sample SAMN06328450) | human gut metagenome | biome: human gut microbiome; feature: stool | host: Homo sapiens | collected 2013-02-24 ...
ATCTACGTATTGAGTTTTCATTTACATTACTAACACAATCTTTTAAATATGTCATTTTCTGCCAAGTGGCAAAGTCTCTTAGTTAACAGTACTAAAATATTTTTCAGATGTAATTTTTTGTAGTTTTCAGTGTACTGATATTAGCATTGCCATTACCTAGCTCATTGTTAGAATTCAGATTGAACAACCTGCAATTCAAACTATTACTAGAATTACTGCTGATATACCTAAGACAACTTTTTGTACCCATAATATTTAATTAAGGTACGTAGATAATTCGAGTACCGAAATCAGCAGCGCCATGACCCAGCCCAACGCTAGAACCCAGATAGAACAACCCGCAACGCAAACCATGACTAGAACTACCGCCGATAATTACTGTTCTATCTGATGTTGAAGTGTTTAACCAATTATAATCACACCAATAGGTTTCCTGATTTGCACCAAATACCTCATTAGTTGGAGGGAATGTGTCGAATGATGAATTATAAACTAACTTTTTCTTCCAGCCGTCTTTGCCAATAGTACTGCACTATAGTTTATAATTACTAATAACAGTAGACCCTAATGTACTTAAATTATCATTTATATAAACGTCACTTACAGAAGTTTCAGCATTAAAATGTACAAGAGTATCAATAGTATTTTTCCAAACATGACCAAATGGATTTTCGATTCCTCTGTATGTTGGTACTTTAACTGTTAAAGTTCCTGTTACAGAACCTTCTGCATCTGTTTTTTCATAAGAAAACTGAGTAACTCCTGTATAATTCCCATGTTCATCTGTAGTACCACATGGAACAAAACTATATAAATTTGTACCATTATTAGTTACAATTCCGGTTGTTACTCCATCACCTAAACCTCCTTGATGATACCCTTCAGCTGTAAGTTCTGCATTAAATGCCTTTTGACTATTAGAACAAGCGTATTCTACTAAATACAATATAGTTAATATTTTATGAGCTTTGTAAGTATACATATTCCAGTTATTACTCTCTGGATTATTTGCTCTAGCTCTCTATTGCATAGTAGTTCTGTTAAGACTAACTACAGGAGTAATAGTACCATTGTTTATAGACTTTAATACATTATCTACATTACTTGCTTCATATGCAGATATATAGAACTTACTCACATGTTCAGCTTCTGGTATATGTGGATCAGCTGGATATAAATTCAAATATACTGTGGTATCATCTTTCATACATTTATACCAAAACTCTGGGATCTCTACCATAGTATTCAAAGACATATCTCTATTTGTTCCATCTTCATACTTAGTTCTATCTGTAGCATTAAGATACTTAACAACTCCATCAGAAGTAATAGTACAAGATTTCATTTTAGAATGTATAGGCAACTCTTTATGCCAAGGCATATAACCAGTTCTAGTCATTAATGTATCCTATGGTTCTATAGGAAAGCTAACTCCATAGTAATTAGTGAATACATTGACATCACCCAGATATGCTGCTACAATATTTTTATCTCCTAATTTCATATTATTCGTGAATTAAATATAACGTTTTAGAATCTTTTACAGACAATGCATTATATTCTGTCTATGTCATAGAAACTATATTAGATACTTCATCAGAAGCTACACAATTACTAAGGTCTACGTTTTCAGATAATTTATCCCATTCAGCAGGATTAGCTTTAGTACATACATAATTAGCTCCTGTATCAGTTAAGTTGTATACATCTCCAATTACAGCAGTTTTAGGAAGTGCAGCAAAGTTAGCTACTGAACCTTTAACTCTATATACTGAGGATATCTTACTATCTACTTGCTCTTTAGTATAAGCATCTGAAATACCATAACCAGATAATGTAGTAGCTTTATTAGCTTTATTAGCTAATTGTTTTTCCAATTCTTCTATTTCTTCTGTACAAGTTACAGGATCTTGTTTAGTAATCCAAGTACTTACTATTCTATCATATGTAAGAATTTCTTTACGTACAGCTCCTTCAGCCGCTACTGTCAGTGTTAAATCATCTCCACTTCCTTCAGAGAATGCACCATCAAGTAAACCTGATACATTTACTGTTACAGAGTAACTATTCCCACCTCCAATAGTACCGTCGTAAGCATAGAATAAAGAAACGTTTTTATAACCACCTTTGAATAATGATATCAATGTTTCTTTATCTTCAGGATTTATCATAACTATTTCTCCTCTTTCGTATTTAAACAAACGCTCCGTAGTAAGTTGTTTAAATGTTATACCAGATCCAGTTGCACCAGATTCCTTCTTTGTAATAATACTTGCTGTTGCTGTAGGAGATCCTCCTCCTGCAGGAATAGTTAACTGTATATCAAAATAATATACTTCAAGTTCAATACTACTAGTAAAAGATAACCAAAAATCATATTTATTTTCTTTATCCTGTGACGGAGTATATATATCACCGGTATAATTCAATGCTACTCTTTCTCTCCAGTCAGATTCAGAGGTAGCATTTAGTCCGCAATATGTAATTATACAATTAGCGTAATTACTTTCATTACTTACTAATTGTGCTAGTTTGTTTGCATCAGAAGGATCTAATGTTAATAATGTCTTCCTTTCACGGTCTAACATTCCCGTAGTATTCAGTGTTATCACAGTAGGTTCTACTTCAGCTGTGTCACCTTTTTCACCTCTAGATGGTTTACCTGTATCTTCACTTCCTAAAAACCAGTTACCATTACTACCAATAGTAGGAGTAATGCCATTTGTACCGTTAATTCCAGCATCCCCTTTGTCTCCCTTATCGCCTTTGGGAATACTGATGTTACCACTACCTAGTAAGCTTGTACTATTTATTGTTTTAATGCTAGTGCCACTTACTAAGGAATCTTGTTTAGTATTTATCTTTTCTGTAATAACTTTGTTCTATACAGGATTAGTAGACGTAGTAGACAGAGTATCATCCACAGTAATAGAAGAACCTCCTCCTTGAATTTCTAAGTTACCAGAACCTAATAAACTATTACCATTAATAGTTTTTATATTCTAACCACTAACTAAAACATCCTACTTACTACTTAAGTCTACATCTGAACCAATAAACTTCCAATTACTAGTTTGGCTATAATCGTCATCTAATAATAGATATAAACCGTTCTTACTATCCTCTGGATCATTAACAACTGATACAACTAAACCTGCGCATGCCCATTGCTTACCATCTTTAGAAGTCCAAGTAGAATCTAAAGTAAGATCAGAAGCAGGACCTTCTATCTTTGTTCTAGCGTCTAATACTCCGTTTACTTGTGGTTCAAAGTTATTAGAGTAAACATTTGTTCCGTAATTTCTCATTTGTTATTATGCGTTTGTAAATGTTAGTTTAAGCTTAATACTACCACGTTTAGTAGAGTTCTTATTGGTTATCTTATTATAGCTTACTCCATTTATTTGAGTTGTTTCTATATTCCAATTATTAGCTAAATCGTCATCTTTGTAAGTATTAGAACCAGTATCAAAGAACTCCATTTTAGTAGCTGTTTTTTTAGCAGGCAACCACCATACCCATCTATCAGTACCTTCTGCATCAAATGTATTTTCAGCATAAGTAGTATCACTTACAATTATAGTTTTCTTCATAGATGCTTGGTCTAAATTACCCAAACCAGCATAATAGTAGTAACCGGCCTTAACTGTGTAATTACTAGATACACTACCTGCAGGCAATGGAGTACTATAATTGTTACCTTTACTATCTTTAGGTTGCGGTCCTTGAGCATAGTTAACTGTTATACGATAAGTACTAGTGCCCCAAGGTAAAGTGGTAGGAAATGTACTAGGACTATATGTATGACCTGTTTCATTACCTGCTCTACCTCCCTATGAAGTATCTCTAGTTCCATCAGGATAAGTAATCACAATAGAACCTTTGTTAAAAGTATAACTGAATGAAGACAATGTAGGTCCAGTAGTTCCTACTTCTACTGTTCTACCATTAGAACCCCAAGAACTACTAATAGACACAGAAGGACTAGTAAATGTTGGATTAACTGTAGTAAATAGTATCATATCAAATATCTATGAAAAGGTTTTGCCTTCTAAATCTGATAAAGTTTTACCATTAATGTCATTCCAACTTGGAGCAGCCTTCATACTCTTACTCTAGAAAGATGACTAATAAGTAGCACTACCTATTTCAGATTTTAATGCATAAGTATTAGCAGCTTCTGTTTTAGTTAAATACGGAGTAAGATCTACTACAGCTTTATACTCACCTAACAATTCCCAGTTATTGTTTACCCATATGTATTCTTTAAACTTATTCTGAGGTCCACTCTAATTATCTGCTAACAGATATATTTTATTTGGGTTAATACTACTAGAAGGAAGTTGAGTAACAACTTCATACAATGTAACATCTAATGTACTGGATATAACATTACCTACTATTTGAATACCATCTCCTGCTGTGAGTTTATCTTGTTTATTCTATAGTAATTGGTTAACCCAATTTTCAGTAGCATAACCAACTAACGATGGTATTTCGGGAGTGTCTTTTAAATCATTATAAGAACCACTATAACTTACTAAAGCAAATACAGGCTTATTTTCTATATTTTCCCAATCTGGAGTAACATCTATATTAGATAGTTCTTCTTCTATTTCGTCTAATCTATCAAATACATCCGTTAAGGTTCCTTCTAGTACTTTCAATCTAACCCATTTACCTTCATTATTATATGTTTTAATACTACCTCCAAGTGGATCTTCGTTTAGATCCACCCAGTATAGTGTTTCGGCAGGATTTGGTTCTATATCACTTGCTACAAATTTAACAAATCTTGTCATATTATTCTTTTTCTTTAGTAGTCCAATCTTCACCAGAAAGTAAAGTTTCTAATTCTTTACCTTCATAAGTAGGATATGGATATACGATTTCTATAACTTCGTCTTCTCCAATCTCTGGTAATATTATTGCAGACGGAAATAATAGTTCATAGTTAACTACTTTCATTATTACTTCTGTTCCATCTATACTCTTTCTAGGAGCCAAGTGTAATTCATCAAGTACTTCTTGCGGTACTTCATTTAGTTTTTCTATGGGAAATACGATATATTTCATTGTTTTAAATATTAATTTTTGTTAATAAATCGTCTGTATTACCTTCAATACCTATAATATCATTCAGCTCCTTTATCTCATCTTCACTAGATATTTCTGGGAATAGCATAAAATCGAAGAGAGCCATTTGAGCAAAATTACCTCTAGCAAATGAAGTGCCAATATTAGGTGAGTAACTTTTTTCATTTCCACTATTAGTAGCAGTTATATTATGAGTTATATTCAGTAAATCTTTATCAATAATGTGTTCATTAAGTATACCATCAATATAAGTTTTACCACCTTTATTTGAGCATTCATAAGCTATTGTCTTACCTGCTGAAACAATAGCTAAGTATTGACTCCAATTATTTCTTTGGTCATACAAGTATCTATCATAACTTTGTAAATTCACCTTCATCAATACTTGTTTACCACCATGAGACAAAGTAGGAATGGTAATATAGTCATCCGTTCCATCAAAGCGAATACTACCGTCCTCATTTGCTCCACTTTCTTCCGTGTAGGCGAAGTTATTCAATCTACCATGATTACCTTTACCTGTCAAGTCCGGAATGTAGCCTAGTATCTTGTAGCTAGAATTTGGAATCCTCAACCTATTAGGTGACAGGATACAGCTCGGCTCATTGGCTTTTAGGTAGGTACGTGCATTATCAAACACCATAGACTTCTCTACCTTTATGATAGTGTTTGGGTAAAGCGTTACACCATTATACCGTGTCTCGGATACAGTATATAGCTCCGGTAAAAGGTTGGCACTTCCTACAAAGACTATATCACTGCCTACTTTCAACTTATCTCCCCAAGTGATAGTTTTACCATCTTGTTTTAGATTAATTATTGCTGGATATGGCTGTACAATATCCTCGTATCTGATGTACTCGTCAATGGTTATGTCTATCTTTTGAGGGGATTTATCTATATGAATAGGGGCAGTTTGAGTATAACTAGAATTTACACTTATGACTTCATTTTTTCCATTTACTTTAATAGAAGATACTATATCAAGTTGCCAATCTCTAATAGGTGTAACTCTAACAATAATATCCTCAGTAGATTGAAAATAACCACCCGGATTCAATCTTACATAAGTACTACTTCTTTTAATGAAGTAATCAATTTGTTTATATGGAATATTGGATTTAGTAATAGGTCTCCACTCTATCATATCTGGATACAGAGTGCCTAACTTATACCTCTTTAATTGACGCTCTATCAGGAACTCGGAAAGGGTGTAAGGGAAAAGCAAGAATGACCAAAGAGCTAGTTTGCTGTATCTATTTTCTTCTCCTAATCTAGCCATATATAATGGATTATTGTCTACTACGTTGCCAGTAATAAGTTGAATCCCATTATTTACATATTTAGATTGGTAGCTAATAAATCTTTGTACATCAATTATTCTGTCGGTATTTCCACCGAAACTAAACGCTTGGTTTTTCCAATCAAATCCAAAAGCCCCATTTCCATAATGACTGCTTCTAGTAGCTACTCCACCATCTGCATTATCAATTAATCCGTCCACTATCTCTCTATCAGCTACCACCGTGTAATCCTTGTATATGGGAAGGTTTTCTACTTTACCGTAATCTTCAACACCATCAGATACCAACGCTCCTTCGTAGTCAGGGATTTGCTCAATAGTTATATCACAATCTCCAATTATAGAACCGTCTAATTTAATTATCGTAAATCCATACCATCCAATTACTAAATCGATAGATATTTCATTAACTCCATTTACTAACTCTTTAATAATAGAGTTTTGATTATTAAGAGTACATTTCATATCAGATGTAAGCCCTAATATTTTTAACTTAATATTAAACTTCTTATTAGTTGTAGTTACATTTTCAAAGAATGCTAGATTTTCACCAATAGATGCCCCTATACGAGTTACGTGAATACTATTGACATTTATTGTACTAACAATACCAGTTTTAGATATTCTCCATGTAGTAAAATCTTCCTCATACTTCGAAATTCCACTACCTAGCTTCTTAGCAAAATTGTACAACTGCATATCATGACCATTTCCACTAAAGTCTTTTAGATACCAATCCGCTTCAGGAGTATCATTGCTTAGACCTTGTTTCTTTACATCATAGTATACATCCGGTTTAACATGCTTGTCCAAATTGAAGTAGGATATTACCTGATTGATTTGGTCGGTAGTTAATGCTATCTTGGAAATGATTGTCCAGTACCAAGCGACTTGACCAACTTCAAAAATATCTCCTTCAATATAACATCCTTCAACAGAGAATGGGCTATCAATAACATCTTTGCCCCCTGATGTACTTGTAGTAATTTCTTCTTTATCTCCTAATATGTTATTTATTACAGTATACTGTGATAAATTAGAAGATGTATAGCCATATATTCCAGTCTCCCCATATGCAGTAACCAAATTACGTACATATTTTCCTGATTTGTCTTTTCTAATATAATTAGTTAATAAAGATTTGTCTTGATCGCAATGAATCATACTCACCACGGTAACCTCATTGCTTCCTCCCAGCATCTCCTGTACGGTCTTGGTGGAAGTGATTAAGTCGTCTTTACCGTCAGTAACTAATGCTCCTTCAAAAGAAGGGATTTGGGTAATAGTAGCGGAAGCACCTGGATAAAAGGCAAATCCTACTACATCATCTCCAGCATAAGCATAGCTCTTTTCTAGTATATTAATTCCTTCTGACAATATTTGATGACGAATATTTCCTGATTCAGTTCTTAGAATGTATATTATTTCACCCTTTAGACCGGAAACCATAACTTTCCATTGGGGCATTTCATCTCCGGTGTTATGATTCCTAACTAACACGGTTCTAAGATTTGGAGCTATGTTTACGGCATAAAATGAATCAGAAGAAATACTATCTATTGGATTTATCTTTCTCCATATAGTAAAATCCTCTTCATACTTCCCATACCCACTATTGAGCTTGTAAGCCGCATTGCTAATCACAAACGGATTGTCCGGGTCAACCAAGTTCTTGATTACAGCCCTGTCAGGGTCGTCGTTGCTCTTGCCGTCACAGATACAGACAGCGACCAAAGAAGCCAATACTTCCGGGTCTATGTAATTTTCAGATTCTCCCTCAACAACGTCTAAGTTCCATTCGCCTAATACAACATTACCTCTACTAGTATATAAACTTATTCTTACTAAAGAATTTGAAAAAGCTGACAAATCTATTTCATTAGTATTGTAGAAATACTATTTCTTGCCTATATCACCATGAGCAATAGTTTTAACTTCTATATTACCTACAAATACAGCAGGTTCCTTACCAGAACCTGTTTTCGGTTCTAGTCTACCGTTTATATTAGGGAATACATAATATGCCTAAGGATTGATAAATAAAGGTTTATATAAAATTGTTTCCATCCGTATCTACTTCTGTATTACTTAATAGTAATAGTTATGTTTTCTTTTCTATTTACTGCTTCTAGCATCTTATCATAAAGGGATTTAAACGTGGCAGTACTATTAGTCACTTTACCCACCACATTGTTCTAACCAACTAGTAAGCATCCATCCGTATCTACTTCTGTATTACCTATGTGTATCAATACTCCAGAGTAACCGGGTACATCAATTAATCTAGGTAGCTTTCCATTGCAGAATTTATACTGTTTGTACTTACTAAATTTAGGAGATACAATATCTAAAGTAACTTTATATGTACCGGTAGGTATAGCAGTCTTACCGTATACTTTAGCTTTCTATATATCTTCTAACGGCATATCTTGCGTAAGTCCTCTGTCTGTATCTTCAAGAACATTGCAGAACTTAACACCATCTATATACATGTTACTTATAGTATATGTACTCTTTTTAGCTATTCTTTCTGATATTATATGCATAACTTCAATAATAATATTATACCTACTTGAATTGCTTGACCAATCATACCACCAATCATGGTAGCTATCCAATCTAACCAGTCCCATTTGTTACCATATTGTTTATCTTTAAATTCCATACCTGTAGCTAAACCAGCTACAAATAATACGGTAAACAGAGCACCTGGTACTATTGCGTACTTCAGGTGCTTCATTCTATTACTTACTTTTAACCACTTAAACATTTCTTCCATTTATCATAGTGCCCATTAAATCAGCCGCTAGGTTCATACCGAACTGTTTCTCATCATTATCTACTTCACTTACTTTAGCTAGTATGTATACTTGATATAGGTAAATCAGTTCAAGCAGTTGCCTGTCCGTCAGCTAATTCAGGTTCTCCATCGAATTGTTCTTTATTAATTATATCATCTAACTCTGGTATCAATGCTTCTTGTACTACAGCTAAGAAACTAGTTAATAGTATCTGTTTAATTGCTTTTGCAATATGACTGTCTACATCATGTGAACCATTAGTATATATTTGTTTAGCTATTTCTAATCCGTCCTTGTTTACTGCTGATTTATATAGTATTGCAGCTAGATCTTTAGAAATATCTACTGTGGTTTCATTGCCTTCTATATCTTTAATAACTACGCTTGTAAAATCTATATGCTTCATAATATTTAGTTTAAATAACTATTTAAACGTTAAAATCTGCAGAAAGTACTACAATAGTTATATTCTTTACAAGTAGGTAACAAATCCCGTACAGGTTCTAATTTCATAGGTATATTATTACCTATCTATCTTTTAGAACATTCTATTAGTTGATTTAGCATCTATCTATCCTATACTAATTCTACTTCAGAAAGTAATAGTTCTAATTCATTAATACATATAGATGCTACTATATCTCTATTATTTACTATAATGTTGTATCTTAATATATCTTTCATAATCAATTAACCCAAGTAGGAATAATTACATCATTGTCTGCTACTCCAGATTTCAGCTTAAAGGTTGATTCATTTAATACTTTCCACACATATTCAAATGTTTTTACACCAGTATTCGAATCTATCTTGTATAGTACTGGTACACACATAATCTAAACAAAGGCTTCGTGAAACAGATTTATTCTCCACATTCTTTTATTGTTAAATGAAAAATATTTTTTCTTAGTATCATAACTACCAGACGTCTAACAACTAACTTGACACAGAGAAAAACCAGTTCCTACTGAAGTAGCTACAGTAAACCATAAATTATATGTTACTCCGATCATTTCTTCTGAAGGATCTGGAAGCCTTACTAAATTATCACTAGTGTTAGAATTAGTGGATATAGAATATATAACATTCTATGTTCTCACCTTTTCCAAATTTGCTGATGCATTTCTACCTAAATGTAACAATCTGTATTCTGGCTAATATTCTAGTTTGATAGAACCTTTAATTGCTTTTAATTCTCCAGTTAAACCGTCTACTTGAAAGTTTGGGGTAGCTGTTGTAGTAAGTAATTCTATTGTTATAGGTTCATTATATACTATTCCTTTAGATGGCGTAAATATACCAAAAGAAGGATATAAATTTTTAGAAGAATCATTCAAATATGCATCCTGTGTAGGAATAATATATGTGGTATCATCATAGAAACCTGAAGTTATAAAAGTACTCTTTAATTCATCATAATAAACATACTATAAGAAATTTCCACTACTAGAAACATCATTATAAAATTTCTTACAACCAGTTGTCTTTAATTTCATTCCAATCAATTCCTATTTATGAGGAGGAATTAGATCAACACTCGTATAACCAGTAGTATTTATACTATTAATAGTTATTTTATGAGGTTCTACCGTTATATCAATTCCTTCAACGGGAGTGTATGTCCATTCTGTGAAATCTGTAGTATAAGACGGTTTATTAAAATTCTGATAATCCTGCCTATTACTTCCAATTTCATCAGTACCCTACTGACTAAACATTTTATTATCTCCAAATACGAAACTACCAAGTTTACCACCGTCTGCAATAAGTAAGTCTGTATATATTGCTTGATACTTTTCCATTGGAATCCAAGTAGCATTCTAACCATGCGTATTATAGTCTTCCGCAGGAGTTCTTTGTTCTACTATACCTTGCCATACATACGTTTTATTCATTGCGTAATATATACCATTAGACTCAAATAAAACATATGGAGACATAGCGTCAGTACATTCATATACTGTATTGTCATCATAAGAACCCATGGGATAGATTATTCTACCATTACCACCTGGTTCTCCTTTTTCTCCCTTATCGCCTTTAATTCTAGCCCATTTGTAGTCATTAACATCTTCACTATCTAACTCAATGTAATCAGCATATGTACCCATATAATCGCCCGGAGTTTCTCCTGGTGCTAAATAATCAGGATCTCCAGATTCTCCTCTACCAGGTGTAAAGGTCAAACCGTTGTCATTAGAGTATTTAACGTGAAAGAATGTAGGTTTTCCATCTGGACCAGCAGGACCTTGTATACCTTGTTCTCCGGTTGCACCTTGTTGACCAACAAATTCTTTCCAAGGACTATAGGCAGCAGGATCAATAGGGGCTTGATTTATATTAGTTACAGCCATACCAATATACTTATTGAACTCAGTACTCATAGGATTACCATCAGGATTAGCAGAGTATCTAATATGAATATATTGAGATGTACCTGCGATACCTTGACTACCTTGTTCTCCCTTATCGCCTTTATTACCAGTAAGTCTAGCGGGAGCTGACCAGTTACGTGCCAATTCATCTTTTTCATTGATTAGAGCACTAGTCATCCATAAGTATTCTCCATCCTATATAGTAACTACAGAATCACTCCAACCATAAGGTTGTCTGTCTGTTTCTACTAGTTCTGGAGGAGTATTGGCGTCATTACTTTTGGCATATTTGAAATCAACATAACTGTTAGTCATACCATCTTCTGCAGTACATTGAGCTGGATCTGACCAACTCATAACCGTATCAGTACTACCATCTACTATACCTGTTGACATCCACCATCTACCAATTGTTTCAGGATTTCTAAACCAACCGTTTATACCTACTGTTCCTGGATCTGGAACTGTAAAATTAGGTTTATCAGGAGTAGTATCAGATTGTTTAAATACAAAAGCATTGTAGTTAGGTTTTATACCTATTCCATCTCTACCTGCTACACCAGCATCTCCTTTCTCTCCTTTTTCTCCTGGATCTCCTTTCTCTCCTTTATCACCTTTTTCTCCCTTCTCACCGTCATTTCCTTTGATTCTAGCCCATAAATAATCTAACGGATTATTACTTGGTTCAGCAGTATCTTTATTAGCTGCTATACCAATATAGGCTGTATCAGCTTGCGGTTCATCAGTCATTTGATCTCCATATTGTGAAGGAGAATATTTAATCCAGTTATATCTAGTATAAGTATTATTTATAGTAGGAGTTGTTAGGTCTATATTCTTATTGTTAGTAACAGCAATAAGTTTATCTTTATCAGAGTCGTAATATATCTAACCTTCTTTAAATGTACCAGCTACTCCTCTTTCTATATTATACTTAAGATCTAATCCTTGTGGTAATAATGTAGTGTTACTAAGTACTACATTACCATTTTTAAGTCTACCACCTTCAAAACTAAGTACGCTATCTGCTGGAATAGTAATAGTACTATCCTATAAATCAAAATCATACTGTATTACGTATATAGTATTACTACTATCGAAATCAGATTGAATAAGTACATTTTTATTATTTACTATAGTCTTACGTAATATCTTTCTACCTAATCCACTAAATGTTTTAGGATTATAAGTTCTATCAGCAAACTTTAATACTAAATCATCTGTTACTTGTAAATCCTCTCCATCTACTGTAGTTACACTTATTGGCTACCAATATGATTCGTTTGTTAAACTAATATTAACTGGTACTTCTTTTATAGATACGAATGATCTATGTTGATCATCATATACCAAACATAATCTATCATATTCTTTAGAAGAATCATGCAGACCGTCGCAAGTTAAAGTAACTTTACCTAATAATTTTGTGTATTCCATTCTAAAAAATTAATTCTGTTTCTGGTTTTATAAAATCTTTAACATCCGGTTTATCAAAAGTAATCTACTAATCTGTAGGATCTACTTCTACATTAGGATAATTAGCATAGTCAGATATTACTACTATATTACCCTAGTAGTCAAGAGCAACATATAGAAACTATTCTAATTTCTTACAGTTGCATTTATTATCTGATTTTGCACACACCATTGACACAACTATTACAGTTATTATCCTATCTATTATTATTTATACTAACGTTCAATAATTTAGCTAAATCCAAGTAATACTGTACCGCTTCTTTATTATGAGAAGTAGCAATAGCCTATTCTAATAATTGCCTTTTAAAAACAATTAACATGATTAGCTGCATCTACTTATCGTCTAAGCAAGTGTTACAATACTTGTGTAACATACCAACTTCAGCATTATATAGTATATTAGGATCATAGTATATACCATCTGCATAATCGTTAGCATAATCCTCAGTAGTACAAAACATTTTTATATACTTAATGTTTTTATCTAATTCTGTTATTATGTTTGATTTAGCAGATAATTCATATGTATACGAAGTTGTTACTTCTTTAGTTTCTCCTTCTCTAACTACTTCCTTAAATGTAAATTCAGTATTATTATACGTTAACACATAATTGTGATTATCAGGACTATCACAATACAAATTAGCTACATTAAGACATTCGTCTATGTACAATATAATATCATTAGTATTTACTATTGATATATCTGTGTATACTATGAATGTCATAGTATCATCTTTTATGTTTACATTTACTATTTTATTCATAAGTCTAAATGAAAAAAGCGGGATAGGAAGGAATAATCCAACCAGTCCCGCCTATTTGTTTATACTATATTAGCAATTATTACGCCGGAGTAGTATTTGTTGCAGCAATACCTGAGAATGTAGCCATTGCAGTTGCAATCTTAGCAATGTTAGTAGCGTCTACACTATAGATATCTGAAGTAATAGGAGTATTCTTAATGTACTGATTATCGTTACTCAAAAATGCATTTTCATTAGAAATAGTCAATGTAGCATAAGCTGCATCTTCTACTGTCATCATGTCTTGCATTACCTGAGGATAAGCACCTGTGAATACATGTCCTTCATAACCCATATAGCGTACTTCTGCATCGCGTACTTGTTTCCAGTAACCTTTACCAGGATTACCCGGAGTTTTAACAATAGTAGCACCTTTTACTGCTTCAGGTTGATTGCTAAGCAATGCTCCCGGAATAGTAACATACAATGAAGCTTCCATACTTACTGTAGAATATTCATTCAATGAATATACTCCATTATTATCATCTTTAGCTTTTGCTGTCAAAGTGATAACTGCAGCAGATGCAGAAGCATCAATTCTACGATTTTTGTGTTTGTTGATTTTAGCAACGATTGCAGAAGCCAAATCATCTGCAGTAGTATTAGCGGCAAATACTTCATAAGTATGAGTAAATTGACCCGGAGCTTCGTAGATATCTTTATATACTACGCGAAGTACATATCTGTGACCAGCAACAATTTCTACATCAGTCAAAGTAATAACTACTTTATCCTAAACAGGAGCAACTGACTTAGTAGTATAAGCAATGCTCTTTACACCTTGTTTCTGAATAGGGTTACCCCATTTGATATCATAGATTTTCTTAGCAGAATCAATTACGCTTCTAACTACACCGAATTTAACATAAGTAGTATCGGTAATAGCTACTGTTGGATTAATCAAAGCACCTTTGTCATTTACAGCTACCAATGCACCTTTAGCCAAAGTAGCAGCATTAATTGCGCCAGTTGTAGTATTAATAGTATTGCTAATCAATACTGAGTTTACATGTTGTAACATAAATTAATTTTTAAAAAATTAGACATATTGCGCGCCGTCTAACATATTCGTTTTTCTACTTTCCTTATTTCAGATTTCCACGTCAAACGAACGCTAATTATTATTACTCATCCGAAGATGAGGCTTTAGCAGCAGAAGCAGCTTCAGACATATATAGTCTTACAGCTAAATCTACTACTTCCTGGTGGCATACTTTAGGGAGATCCTCATATTGTTTAGTAAGATTATCTCCCATATCTATGCCGTTTCTCAAGTAGTTCAGAGTGTATTTATTAATATCGTAATTACCATCAGTATACAATATAATACTGTTGATAGATTGTAATCTTACAGGTCTAGCCTGATTATGATGTAGATGATATTCAGACAAACTATTCTCCAATATCCTATCTACATTCTCTATAGTAGCTTCAATAACGTCTCTAGTCTTTACTTTAATGTTAGGACATTTATTATTTACTATTTCTATTTCTACTTCTTCACCTAAAGAAAACATGTAATCTGTAGGATATTCTCCTATCCACTTATTACCTTGTTTTTCAAAATCAACTTTCTAGTAAGTAGTAGAACGTACCAGAGTTCTCAGCTTATCTGATATCTCTTGGTTTTGTTGAAATACTCTATACAACTACTTTATATAATCATCTTTAGCTTTATTGAGATAATGAAATATAGTATCTGAAGTAAGTTTAGTATTTACATTATAACCAGGTACAGAAGCTATAAGACTTCTTTCAAATGAAATTTGCATTTCTCTTTCTGTCATAATTATTCAGATAATTGGTTTAACTATAACTTAGATGAAGTTCTCTAAGATTCAATATTCTCTAAAGCTAGTACTACAGCTCTATTTACTACATCTTGCATAACATCGTCCGGCAATTCTAATTCACCATCTGGATTAGTATAATCGAACTAAACAGGTCTCTTAATGTATGTAATATTAACTGCATATCTATTATTAGACGGTTGGTATTCAGGAGTTTGCATTAATATAGGATCTACGTATATTAGCATATTGTTATCCTCTAATGTTGCAATTGGGGTATCTACCCACGGTATGTTATTATAAGTCTACTTAAACATTCCAGCAGTATTATGATCAACCAATAGGCAATTAGCATAACTATTACCATACTTTAGTACTACTCCTATAATAGATACTCTTTCCCCGTCTTTATGCACATTACTTAGTACAAACTCATTATATGTTGATTTATTAGCTACTATGTTCTCATCTGTCTTAATAAGTTTATCTAATTCAGACATTCTCCATGGAGTAGCTTCAAAACCTTGTTTTAATACGTTATTTCCACTTATCTTATTGCTTATAATATCATTCTAAGCCTGATTAAGAAATAGATCAATTTCCTGAGGTAAGAATGCAGGAGCACCACCGAAAGCAACTCCCTGAGCATTCTTATCTAGGATAACTTTAAACTAAATATGTGCAGTACGATTATTCATTATTTAGACTTAATTTCATTAAGTATTGCCATATAAATATCATTATTCTTCTTATCTTTTAAGTAAGCAATTACATCTTCCAAACCATTACCAATCAAATCTGTACCAAAGTAATAGTTACTTCTATTCTTTCTAATGATATTCTTTGAAATAGCTTCTTCTATAACGAAGTTCATTTCTTTATTTGGGTTTTCAACCCATTTCATAATAAAGTTCTTAGGAGATTGTTCAATCTGTTCTGTCAATTTAGCTTCAATAAGTTCATTAGACATGTTATCAGATTTAATACCATACAATCTCAAACATTTACGCATATCTTCAATAGACATCTTATCCATTTGTCTATATGCTTCACGTTTAACTTTATTAATCTTATTAGTCTCTTCAGCTTCACTATCCTTATTAATTATAACATAGTCAGTAGATGGTTTAATGTTATTAAACCCATCTGCTACTCTCTTATGATTCTTAAGGAATAAATATTGTAGTTCGTCATAAGGATTTTCAGTATGTAAGATCAAATCTTTTTTACCTACTCTACAAGCAAATGTTTTCCAGAAATCACTGTTATTATCCAATTTGCCTTCCGTATAACCAATTTCTTTTTCTAAACGTCTAGCCTATTCTTCGCTAAGACCTGTATAACGATTGCCGGATCTAGTCCAATAAGTTCCAATGTAATCGAAACATGTGGGCCATTTTGTAATCCCGGTCCAAGGATTTGTTTTAATTATTCTAACGATTACTTCCATAATTATTTAATTAGATTGTTCAGTTAGTTATTTTTTTCAGCATACTCCCAACAATACCCTCTATATGGACTATCGGATAATATTGCTTTTCTAATAGTTTTGGTGTCGATATGCTCTTCTTTAGAAGCAATTACTATACCAGAATATGTTTTAACTAGGTTTCCAGAATAATTGTACTTATTAATTTTTTTACTATTTTTAGCAGCAGCCTTTAATAGTACTTCTTCTCTAGAAATTTGTTTTGCATTGCTAGAAACTTTCCAAATAAATTTAGCTTTAGCTTTATTCTTTAGTTTATTAAAATATTCTGGATCATTTATACAAGTTCTTATAGAAGTTGCAGATATTCCTGTTTCCTTAGAAGCTTCTGAGATACTTCTATAAGATTTTATAAACTTATTATCTGTGGTGTATTGATCTACCCCTCTAGCTAATTTAGCGAAATTTCCGTCCTTGACTTCTTTATTAGATTTAATTCTAGCTTCAACGCATGATTCATTCATAACTACTTTATAATTTGGATCTTTATAGTAATCTAGAATATTCAGTGCAACTGGTACAGTAGTAAAATTATCTTTGTAGTCCCAAATATAAGGATTACTCATAGTAGGATGTGTAGCTTCTTTATTGATCACTCTGAGAATAGTATCTCTCGTGATATTATTATCTGCAGCAGCTTCTGTTAAACTAGGATATTCCTTAACGAATTCTCCTTTTAGATTGTATTGTAGTACCGCTTTACGCTTCTCACTTATTTTGCCTCTGTGAAGATCACCTATCTTTACCTTAGTTTCTTCGCTCATTCTTACGATACCACCACCAACATTATCATTGTAACCAATCTCTGGATTAGTTGCGCTTAATGCGGCTATCCAATATATTTCTCGTTCATTTAGCTGCTCAAGATTGTCGCACATCTCTAATAATTCAATCTTGAACTTGTCTTTGCCCTTTTCGGCAATTGTCTTTTGTAAGGGAGTACTAGGATTAGTTTCAGCTTTATTGACGTGAAGTCTAAATCTTGTACTTAATCCACTAGTAGTACCCCCTACATATATTTTATTATTGGTCAAAAGAATTATAGAAGGTTTCCTCTTTCTGTTAAAAAAATCACTCAGCTTCCATAATCAATTCACCACACGCACGAGGATCCCTAAGCATTATACCCATTTCGCCCAGATAGAACACAGTGTATCCGTCCTTACCGTTAGATCTCAGAGTATTGATTGACTTACCATAACCAGAAGGAAGTACAGAACCACCAACAGTCCAAGTAACGAATTCACGACCTTTACGTACTACTTTTACGATGTTAGCTTCACCATCACGTCTACCAAGATCCAGGAATGTCATACGATATGATTCCAGCGGTTTCAGAGTAACTGGATGCAATTTACGATTATAAGTCAAATCGTCATACAACGGGAAGTATTTCAAAGTAAGTTCAATACCATTAGTCATTTTGTAAGTCTTAAATTGACCACCAAATGTCAAGTTATCACCACTACCTGTAACAAATACTGTATCAATAAGATTCATTTGAACAATCTTTTCTTTCAAGATCTTATCAAATTCTCTCATACCCATTTCACCAGTCAATGCAACGAATTTACGTTCGTTAGTACCAAGTACATTATATGACAGATCAAACAAGAAATCTTCCAACAGTTCTGCAGTCAACTCAGTGTAATAACGTTTGTTAGACGGAGCAATCTGTTCCAACAAACCAGCGCCAATAAATACTGGACGACCGTTAGTACCTTTCAGATTACAAGAACCATCCTTGTTTACATTACTCTTCATGTAAACCAACATTCTTTCACATCTCTTATACCATTCACGCATTGCAACCCATTCTTGGTAATCAGCCCACAGATAAGAAGTTTTACCTGATTTAGGATCTTTAAGAGCTATTGCCATTACTGTAGAATAAGCAGAACCAGTGATATCATAGTTGATACGAATTGTAGTCAAGTAATTACGCATCTTGAACTGAGTGTTGTAGTTCAAGATATCACCTTCTTCACTGTACTCTTCAACAGCAGAAGCAAGACGAGATACTTGACAACCAGGTTTCAAGAGGTTTGCAGGAATATAAGATGAAGGTTGACCATCTGCTACAAAACAAGTGTAAACCCAAAGGTTACCATCTTGATAAGGAGCACCAGCTACACGTACCTGATATTCTTTATCATCAAATTCTAGAATTGCAGTAGGACCAAACCAGTTATCTTCCAACCACAACAGGATCGGAGTATTACCAATACCAGCTGTAGTATCATCTGAAATAGCTGCGCCATTCCATTTTGCATCTCTAATTGTAACTGCTCTATCAGCGTCAATCATTACATTCCACTCCCAACTTGGTTGATCAATGGTCATCACGTTACCAAGACCACCAGTAAGCATATCCAAAGAAGTGTTGTAACCGCTATCCTTAGTTCCAAATACATAAGACAATACGGTAGCAACCTGATATGGGTTCTATTGTGAAGCTGCACTAATCTTAGCAGTATCAATCAAGTCAGAGAACCAGCGTCCTTTGTACAAAACCAAATTATTTAAAATATTGTTATCCATTTTTAAATTAATTAATTTTTAAACTTCCATTTATATCCAAACATAGTTTTATATACTCCTCTGCACGTTTGTAATATTTGTCTAGCGTTTCCTTGTTCTTTGTTTAATGCTTTTGTAGCGGCTGTTGCACTTTCATATTCTCTAATCATTTTATTATCTAAAGTATACTGTACAACAGGAATTCTTTTGTTTAGAGTTTTCTTATATTTACCAACCCCATAGTTTACATTATAGATCAAAGAACACCATTCAAGATTACTAACATTATTGTTACTTTTAACTTCATCTTTGTGATTTACCTGAGGTAAATTTTCAGGATTTGAAATAAAGCATTCAGCTACTAATCTATGTATTTTCTTACTTCTAAACTTGTTGTTTATAAATAATTGAACAAATTTGTAACCTTTTTTGTCAGTGCAAGGAGTTAAAATTTTACTTTTAAGAACTAATGTTCTCCCGTTTGGATATCTTTTAGAAGGAGAACTCACTATAGTTCTTTCAAGAGATTTTACTCTGCCTAGATTACTAATTTGGTAATATCCTAGGTATCCTGGAATATCTTTCCAGACTTCTTTCTCTATCATTTTTTAATTTATTATTATTAAATTGTACGCAACTGCTGCGCAAAAGACTTCCACATATCAGAATTGTTAGTGTTGTCCGTTTTCTTTGTTTTTCTACTTACTCCAGATTTATTTAAACTATTCTTAAATCTGTTGATGGCATCACTAGAACCTTCGTTCTTTGCAGCTTTAAGTAGTATGTCACCTTTCATAGTAAAGTAAGCAGACTCAAGTAAATTTCTTACGCTTTTTGACCAATCTCTTTGGAAAGCAGTTTGGCCATTAGCATCAGGTTTGAATATATATTCCAGTAATATTTTCTTATCCTTCTCTGGGATTTTAATACCGCGAATATTATCCATGCCTTTTATTTCGTTGACAACGGTATTAAAGTATTCCTGTTGACGTTGTTTAGCTTGCTTAGAGGCCTTTTCTTGGTCTTGTAATAGCTGTTGCTTCTTTTGTTCTTTAATCTCTTTAAGAGCCTCTAAAGCGTCTGTAGCCTCATCCTCAAGTAAACCGGCATCTTCGTATTTAGATAATTTCTTTTCGATTTGTTTGGTGCTAAACCCTTTCTCTTTCAAGAATTCTTTTACTACTAATTTCTGATTATTTTCATCCTCTTCGATGTCAATATTATCAAGATCTAGCTCGCCTTCAATTTCAAAGTAATCTCTTAGATTACCTCCGTTTTTAACAAAGTTATCCAGTGCTTCTACTTCTTCACTAGCATATCTAGGTACTGAGTTTTCTTCTACTACTTGTTGGAAATACTCTACTAGTTCTTCAGGAGTAGTAGGGATATCTTCGTCTTCTTCTATCTCCCAACCAAATTTTTCAGCCATTACACCAAAGAAAGTACTAACAGCATTATCCTCAGATTCATCATCTGGTTCATCGTCATTATCATCATCTTTTCTTTGTGTATCTGTGTCTAAATCTATATCAGTTTTTTTAGTTTTCTTCTTAGGTTCTGGTTCAACAACATCGTCTTCAACTACTTCATCAACGTCATCCTTTTTATCATCTTTCTTCTTAGGATTACGCAATGCTTCAAGTTCTTCGTCTGTCAATTCTTCTGCAGCCCCATCCGTGATGTTAACATCATTATCATCGTCATTTTTACCAGGTTGCTGCACTGTTTTATTCTGTACATTAGATCCTGGTATGAGTTCTTCAAATACTTCAAAACCGTTTAATGTAATTTCTTCCATAATTATATATAATTAGATTATTTTTTCTTTCTTCCTTTATGTTTCCACTTACGAGCGTTTTGAGCAAAGATAGCTCTCTTTCTAGTTAATGGATTCTTACTATGTGTAAGTTCTTCTGTTGACTTGCCTGTTCTTTTCTTTAATGCATTAAATTTACCCCTATTTTTCTTTTTGATATGGATACCACCATACTTATAACTAGGTATTGGGTACTGTGGTGATATCATCACTATGTCCATCAAATCGCTCATCTTCTTCTATGAATTGATAATTCTCTAGTATCAGAGTGTTTATTATATTAATTAATTTATCATTAGGAAGTTTCTTCATAGCTTCCAGTACAGATTTGTGATATATGTCTATGTCTGGATATAATTCTGAATGTTTCTCTGGATCAAATAATGGACGTTTGTCAACATAATCACTATTTAAATCAATAGGATCACTGTACGTAATTTCTCTAAAAGTATTTTGATATTCGTATTGATTCAATATTGCCTCTATATAATACTGAAAATCTAAACCGTGTATATCTTCTTTAATTACTTTCATTCTTTCTATTGTTATACATAGCAGCAGCTCCTACACCTAGAAGAGGTATAGAATTAAACCACTTTGTGTATTTATTAATACTACCAAACTATTTACTTGCTCTAGCTACTTCTTTCATAGAATCGGTTTTAGACATCTGATCTAATACCTTTTTCATGGTTTTAGCATCAATCTTTTCTCCTCTAGTACTAATCATTCCATTACGAAACATGTACTCTCTGAGCTAATTCATATGAGCTTTCTGTTCAGTAGGTTTTGAATAATACCAATCCCAATTGTCAATCTTTTTACCGTTCAAATCTTTACTCATTTGATAGAACATGTTACTGTCGCCGTGTGGATCTGGTCTATCCATATTTCTTTTATAATCCGTATAGTGGCTTAATTCATGTTCTGTTACTGGTAAATTAAGGTTAGCGTTAGGATCTATTCTATAACTGTATTTCCCATTGCCTAACCACTGTAGTTGAGCTCTACTGGTACCTCCATTGAAACTACTAATATTAGGTAAACTAAAAGGATCATTATTGTAAGCATCTATAATGTCTGCATATACCGTAGTATAATCATCGCCAAATTGTTTTTTAACCTAATTTGCCCTTATCAAATACTCAGGATCATCCATTAGTCTTTCTGCTACATTATATGTTTAATTGGCTACCTTACTTAATTTTGCATTATTCTTAGCATCAATAGCTTTAGCTTCATTTATGCGATCTTGTACATAGTTTTTATTGACTGCAGTATTAAAACTATTCTAGCTAGTAGATTTCTTTTTAGGACTAATGCCTTTATACTTCTTTCTAAACTGCTTAACAGTCATTGGCATAAAAGGAATCATACCTAAAGCAGCTAAACCAGCCCCTTCCCAGTCTGAATTCTTTATAGCATTATATACTCCGTATGCAGAAATAGCATCTCCAACAGGAGTTACATTAGCTGCATCTTCTAAATCTCCAACTGGTTTTAATCCTCTGATGAATGGTTTCCCAGTAAATCTATCAATTTCATCAGTACTATTGTCATAATAATCAGCCAACTGATCTTCAGTATACTTACGACCATATCTATCTTTGTATAATTTACCTTTATACGGTTGAGGTTCCTCAGGAATTACCGGTCTATTTGTTGGAGGTATTTCTCCTCCCTCAGCTGCCATTGGTATATCAAAGTCTCCTTTTCTATTATCTATTGAAGCTACATTGTTAAGTAGTTGTAGTATTTTATCATCACCTAAATGATTTAGATCATATTTCTTTAAGTAACTTCTAATAGATTTCAAATCTTTTTTAGTATACTTCTTAGTAGGATCAGCATTCATTTCTTTAAACATCTACTATCTTCTAGCTAGTACTTCCCAAGGATTATTAGTATATTCACTAGACGGAGTATCCAAATCATAACCTAGTATATCTGCTGCTTTCTATACTCTCTTACTGAATCCTTCCTTACGGTACATACTTGGTCTAGTAGATATTTGTCCAGAATGCTCTAACTCATGTAATACGTTACTAGGCAAGTCTTTACTATACTCTATCATATTACCAATAACTGTAGGATCCTTCATCACCTTTATACCAGCTCCTGTATCATAGAAATCACTGCCTGCATAGTCTATATCTTTATCAGCATTAAATACAGTTACACCACTTGAATTTGTAGGACCTGAATATACTTCAGCATCTTGTACCAATACTGGCGTATTATATATTCTATCCAAATAAGCAGTTAATTGGTCTGTATCTAATTGATCAGCAAACTCTGGTAATTTAGATCTTTCTGTAGCAAAATTAGCTAACCAATCTCGCTCATCCTAGAAATTAGAAGTATATCTACTGTTATATCTTCTTTTACCATAATCTCCAAGTATTGTCTCTGATCCTAATTTATCAGGAGTATCTGTTATTTCTAGGTCATTGGTTATAAATGGTAGTTCTGTAGTTATAGTTTCATCTCCTAATCTATCTGGTTGATCTGTAATAACTAAATCATTGTCTACTATACTAGGTTGTTCTAAACTATTAAATGGTCTTAGTTTATTTACTCTAGGTATATCTGTTCTAACCATATTAGATATTATACCATTAGGAGCTTGTTTATTAACTCTATTAGCTACTACACTTACTTCATCTAGATTATTACCAAAATAAGTATTGTTATCTACAGTATTGGGTTGTAACTGAGTAGGCATATCTAGAGGCTATACTTGACTAGTAATATCTCCAGGTATTCTAGGTCTTACTCTTTTAGCAGTAACTGTTATCTCTGGTAAAGATGCTTCTAGCTCACCTCCGTTTGCATACTTATAGATAGGATTCTCATTACCTTCCCATGTAGTAGTATATGTAGTGCCGTTTATGGTCTGTGGGTAATAACCTAATTTAGCGTCTTCTAATAATCCTATTAAGAATGTAGGATGCCAAGGTTTCTTGAGTATTTCCCCAGACTCACTATCCCTAGTAGGTAAATGGTAAGACTTATCCGCCTCATTCCATTCTGGAGTATACCCAAGTTCATAGGCTCTATGAAGATTATAACTACTCTCGTCCTATAAATTGTTTGGTAATGAATTTTTCCAATCAAGGTAAGTCTTACCGGGATTCTACTCCCGGTACTACTTCAACTGTTGCATCCTATTTCTAAATGCTTGCCTATCCATAATCTTATTTCTTTACAGGTTTCTTTCCGCCTTTCTTGCATCCCATAATTAATCCTCTTTATAACTTTTAATTTTACAATATTTCAACCAAGAATAATGTTTCCTAGTCTTAGGGTAATTGTAGTTATTTTCATTATTGTAAGCTTCTTCTTCAAAACTAACATCGTGATATACTACATTTTGTTTATCAAATAATCTAAGCAGTCGAATAATGCAGTACTCTATTCCATACCATAAGTAAAATGGTAACCACAACATCTCTTGCATCTACTTCAAATGAATCTTCTCGTGATTATAGCTTTTGGCACTTATCTTAGATGCATCTCTAGTAAATATCAAACCAAACAGATTTATATATTTATAACCCTTAAAAGGTATCCACTTATTCTGTATTACTTTCATATTATTTCTCTCCTGTTGTTTTATTCTTCAATGCTGTACGAGCTTTAAGCTTTTCTCGTTCCATTGCAGCTTTATCCTTTTGCTTTTGCAATTCCATCTAAGCTTGAAGTTTTTGTTTTTCAAGTTCCACCTTTTTATCTTCTATTTCTTTCTTTAATTGTTGTTCACGCATCTTAGCATTGAACTCAAATTGTTTAGAAGCTTCTTCAGATGCTTGCTTTCTCTCTTCAAGTGCTTGAGCTGCTATTTCCATAGTATCTGGAATACCATTATCATTCTAGTCTTGATCTTCCAAACCTCTATAAGCATTAAGTTGAGCTACTGTGATCTTAGTAGCATTATTCTGATCAATCTCATATTTCTTAAGATCCATCTCTGCTTCTTTAATCATTAACTCTTCTTCCTTAATTTCATTCTGCATCTGCAATGTTTGTTGTTCACGTTCAGCTTGCGCTTGTTCCATAGCTTGTTGCTGTTCCATACGTTTTTGTTCTATTTCTTCAAGTCTATTCTTGATCATAGTAACATTATCCATAGTAATAATTTCAGCTATATCAAGTAAACTAGCACCATTCTACATTGCTGGTTGCATAAGGTTCTTAAGAGCTTCTATCTGTTGTTGATTCTTAGTTGTATCTTCTACGAATACGTCCATATCCTCATATAAAAAGTCATCTGATAGAGTTAAGAACGCTCTAGTAGCATCATCGAGTACATAATTTATGTTTACTTTATTATCTTTCCAAGCATACTTAGCTGTATTAAGCAACATTTGTAATGCTTCTTTTTTTACCTGATTATGCGTCCAGAACCAAGGTTCAGTAATATGAGCTGATTGTACTACAGATCTTTCTACGTTACCTACTAATTCATTAGAGGATATAGATCCTTCTCTCTATTTAGATACTCCTGTTATTTCAGACAACATAGCTTCAATCTTATCCATCAGCATAATATACTGATTAATTGTATTTGCCATAGTAAGATCTAAAGCTGTTATTTGATTAAATGAGGCAGGTTTACCACCTTCTCTGCCAGGTATATCCCATCCTTCTTCGTACGGATTAATAAAGTTTACTCCTAGAGCAGATAGATAATGCATCCATTTAGATACATCTATGTTCATAGATTTTGGTATCTGAGTAATATCCATATTTACTACTTTACCTTTATCTCTAGCCATTGCTAATTCCAGTCTATACCACAATACTATATACATGTACTGTAATGGTTTCATTATACTAACTAGTGATCTAGGTTTACTGTTTGTATTATTGTATATTACTCCAGTATATGGTAATCTCTATGCGTTAGGATTTTCAGATGATACATATTGGTATTCTAACGGTTCTATACCCCAATATAAGTCTTCTCCTGCTCTATATCCTTCCCAAGTTTCAATTATCCACTTCCATTCTACACTTATTTCAGTGCCAGTTTCATTATATGATTCATCTACTATATACTCTACAGGTTCCCCAGTTTCAGGGTCTTGTATAGTAACAAATGCGATCTTTCTGAATGATTGCCAACAACAATGCCATACACTAATAGAATTAGTACTTTCAAACGGATTAGATTGACCACCTATGGTATGAGTTTTAATATGTGGGAAATCTAAAGAAGTTCTTCTTACTTCTGGATTAATTCCTCCTTTTGATGTACCATCCGCCATGTCTAGTAACTGATTTAATTGTTTTTCAGATAGTTTATCGTAGAATCTATCATATATATCAGTTACAGATAATTTCATCTCATATACGCACCATTGTGCATCGTGTATAAATTCTAAATCCGAAGTATCAGTATCATAATCAAAGTAAAGAGGATTGATACGCTCTAAGCACGGATTACCATTCTATATACCAATGTAGTATATTTCTTCACCACCAACTAAAGCGTCTTTCCAACCTTTATAAAATTCATGAGTAATATTCAACTTACTTTTTAAGTAGTTTAAAGTATGATAAGCAGTTATTTCTGCCACATCTTTATAATCCTTACTCATATACTTTTGTATTTGTTCAGGAGGCATTATTTCTCCAGACTATAACGCTTGCTGATATCTGGCTTGTTCTTCTGGACCAAGCTTACTCATTATAGTAGATTGTATATAGTCTATTAACATCTATTTAGCTTTTTCCTACATTTCACTAGTAGCTATATCACTAGTTCTTATAGTTTTAAAGTTAAATGGTCTTTTAGTTTCTTCTCCAAGTAATAGATCTATTTTTGGTTTAACAACGTTAAAGTCCTGAGCCATTGCAGGAAAACCATCTTGCTGTTTAAAAGGATTAGTTACATACTTTAGATCTTTTTCATTATATATACTGTTGTACAGATCGTAGTATGTTTGCATCTCTTCCTTACGAGTTCTGTTATTACCATTTCTAGAACCTCCCATACTTTTCCCTATGATGTAATCTACATTGGCTTCTCTCCAATCCTTAGTCTTCTTGGACATAGGTAGTTTCTAGATAGGAAATTGATTAATATTTCTCATAATTAAAACATATATGCTTGTAAATTATTAATGGGTTCATCGTCATGAAACCATTCTTGAGTAAAGATAGGACCATCAAATAGTACCCTATCTCTATTCTCTTTTTTCTTTTCTTTAACTTTTAGATTATACAGTTGTTCTCTATAAATCATTATCTAGAATAATGCACATACTCTATCAAAGTTACCAGTATCATTATAACTTATTAGTTCTTCCAATAAAGGCTCTGATAGTATTTCATGTAGATTCTTTTTACCTGGAGATTTCTCTTCATTTAACCAATCTTTGATAAGTCCTTCTGCCCACTACTTTATCTGTTTATTCATGTGGCATCCTTTCTTACGCTATACTTTTGAATCCTACACTATATCATTTATAATGTCAGGCTAATCTGCTAATAAGTAATCACAATGTTTAGCAATAAAGTATGAGAATAAACCTTTATTTTGATTCTCGTACATCAATCTACCATTATAGTAAATTATTAGTTTTCTAACATTTTCATAGAACTCTTCGGCAGTAGACGGTCTACCCGTATATTCAGCAACTACAATATCATAGTAATTCTCAAAATCTTGAAAACGTTTATATATAAAGCAAGAACCTAATGAATTAGTCCCGGATTGGTCGAAATCATATGGGTCACAGTTATGCGTAACTATATTTCTACACATGTAAGTATGAGTATCGCATTCAAAGTTATATACTGTACCAGTATACTTTGTTTTAACGATCTACTTTACTTTAAGATATATTCTGTCACAATCGAACTAAATATTATGCTGTACCTTAATAGCACATTCTTTATAATGAGTTTTAAGCTTGTTTAGCTTATTACTATTTATAGATATGTGTAAATCTTTAAACATATATTTTATGCTTTCTGACAGAATATTTATTCTATACGATAGCTTAGATATATATGGTTTACTATTGAAATAACTAATGCATTCTTTCTAATGTACTACTATACTGTTCTTAATATAACATGCAAATAGAATGTCCTGTATTGCTTCCAGTAGCTCTAGATTTATACTAGTAAAGTTTACTCTAATTCTTTCTTTATCTAAAAATACGCTACCATCAGCATCTAGATATCCGAGTAAGAAAGATTGTTTTAATTCGGTTGGAGCTGTTTTTACCCATTCTGGTATTCTCTTATTACTTGCATATTTACCAAATTGTTCATTAATAAATAAACACAGTTGTTTGTGAGTAAATCTTCTAGTATTTCCGCCATTAGCTTTACATACGATAGTTTTACGATTAAATACTTCTCGTATTACACGATCATATTCCTTACTTTCTTGTTCCTGTTTTATACCAAATGCACAATATATATCGTGTGATTTCCTATTAATGTTTGTACACCCATCTCCTAACCATACACCAAGAAACCACCAAAACTCTTTACAGTTTGGATCTATGCCATCTAGTTTACTTAAGTATTTGATGTAATCTTCATTAGTGTTTAGATATCTATTTGGTATTACCAGAGTATCTTGTTCTGTTAATTCACTAGCCTGTTTAAATCCATCTACTGTTAAGATAGGATGCTCCTTAGTAAATGTAGTGCTTCTATAAGAAGAGAATGGGGTTACTGCATATGAATCGTGATTCTATTTGTGCCTACGTTGAAACACTTTTATCTTACATTTTTCACCATATTGATTTATTAACATATCATTATGGTCTACTTTTTCAACATCTTTCAATCCTTTATCTGTTAATACTTTCTCTCCTGGAAGTAAACATCCTCCGATATATAGACCTACTGGAGCGTCTTTCATAGGGTGTTCCCATATTACTATAGAACCGGTTGGATCATCGTCTTTCTTTAATGGATAATGAGTGATATCTCCTACTTTCTTAATCTTCCACTCTAATTGTCCATTACCATTCCATATAAGATCTCCAATCTGTTTGTGATTGCTTAGATTCTTATTGGTTCTAATTCTAGCTAATTGTTCTTGTAATTCTTTCTTAGGGAAGATATTACCTCCAAACTCTAAACAAGCTTCTTGTGGAGTAACGCAGTGTTCCGATACATATCTATCTACAGCCACTGAATTAGTAGCATTCTCTATTACCTTTTTACGCTCAGCTAATATGTATTCTAAGGCTTTTTTACGTAATGTATTGCCGTCCTTATCCATGTATATACGGTTACCATTATCATCACGAAAGTCCATATTCGTATACTATGGTATAAAGAACCCACATTTCTTATCTGATGGAGTTTCATCCCATATGTTGTCAAATCCAATACAGTTATAACCATCTGGATTATAGAACATATCTTTAAGAGTTTCAAAATGGCTATCTTCGTCACCTCCGGTCCCAAACGCTATCATTGTTCCGAATGCCATACCATCTTGTTCTACAGACGGTCTAGCTATTTGCCATGCTGCGCCTAGTTCTGAGAATGAACCAGCTTCTTCAAAGATAATAAGTTTACCTGCTTTACCACGAACTACATCAGGATTATCTTTTAGAGTAACACCAATTATTTCTGACTTGAAACCTAATTCTATTTCGTTACCGTATTCATCTTTAGTAAAGAAACCGGCACGTTTACGCATCTAAGTGTTAACAGATCTTTTCTTACCCCAGGCAGTATTCTTATCTATAAAGTCCATATAGTCCCATGCTTTGGTAAGAATGCCATCTTCTGTCAAGTATTGTTTATTACTAGCGTATATATAAGTTTTACTACCAGCAAATAAGTAATAGTTACGGCAAGCCATAGCTGCATTCTTATAAGAATAACCTTTACGTCTACTCTTTAATGCACATAAGTGTTTACCTTCTGTTTCAGCATCTTCTACTGCTTGAAAGAAGTAATAGTCATAATCATAGAAATCTGGAAACTATAGATCACGTGTCTTTTTTATCTTAGTAGACCCATCTGGATTATTTACAGTAGTATAGATAATTCTTTGAATAGGACAGAAGTTTAAATAAAAATAGTTATACCCACTGATGTAGTCACCATCATCAGCTGTATAACCATATTTACATCTATCCATCTGTTCATCCCAATATGCAAAAAATTCAGAAGTAGATTCTGGGTATGAACAATAATGCCCTGTAGCTATGAACTACAAGGCTGGCTCTCTAAACTTATCACTATTTTTTATCTATTTGTTGAAATCTACCATTTGTATGTTTTTTCAAGAGTATTTGTTTCAGGTTCTGTTAACATATTATTAAGAGGAAACTCAGTTTGTTCTTCCATAGCTAATAATAAACTTCCAAACTGAATCAGAAAATATTCTCCAGGACTACAATTCTATAATAAGATGTTAGATATTTCCATGTTCTTTTAATTCTTAGTTGCGGGAGTTGGACTTGAACCAACGATCTTTAGGTTATGAGCCTAACGAGCTACCAACTGCTCCATCCCACATTGATGCGGTTTTAACAAAACCACGGTAACCGCCAACCTGCCTACTTACGATTAGGACCATCATGAGCTGTGTTTATTGTTAATTACGCAATAAGTGACTTAGGTGTTTACGTTGTATGCGCGCCATACTTCAATATTGGTCCTCCCGTCCGGTTCTGCTCCAGATCCTCAACTTTTAGAGAGTTGTGTGCTAAGCATCTCATACACTACAGGAGAATATTAAGCGGGAGAGGAAAGATTCGAACTTTCAAACCCAAGAGCTTTGTTAACGACGACTTTAGGGTGCTTCCGTCAATCTACTGCCGTATACCATTCCGCCACTCTCCCGTGCCGGGGAATGTTTGTTGTCCGTCCCCGTCGGACCTTTTGGTATTAGAACCAAGATTTAATTCTTTGCCACAATGAAGGCTTACTTGCCTTCATTATTGCTTTATGAGCTTCATAAATATCTGCCCAAAATCTCTGTGCTCCTTGTGTAGCATCAATTGTAATATTCAGTTGCTTTTTCATATTTAGTTTCTTTTTATAACACTAAACGTGTTGTTTGTTTTTAGTTATTTATTGTTGTATTATTTAGCCAACTCATAAGGATTAACCTTAGCATCACCCTTAACTTTACCCATTGCCATTTGCTCAGCCTTAACCATTGTCTTAAGAGATTCTATACTTTTAATCACATTACTAGTTGAAGCCATTCCTGCCAATAGGTCCTTGATCTTCTTTTCATCTAGAGCATCGTTAATAGATTCAATATACCATTGAGTAACAGAATCTAGTTTTCCTAGTTGGGCATCTAACATCTTAAGTATTCGAGTGTATTGAAACTCTTTATATTCAGCCTCACATACCTTAGCTAGTTCATCTAGTTCGTAGTCTGCATCATTAAATATCTGCTCTTTTAACTTCTTTTCTCTAGTAGAAACATCCATACTATCGTAATACGGACTATTATACTTCCACATGAGTACTATATAAGTAATAATATCTTCTTGGTACTTTTTGTCCTTTGAAGTATCATTATTATATAGATTCTTAAAGGCTGGTATGAAATATAGATCAGGGTGAATTACTACTTTACCTCCTACTATGTCTACTAGGTTCATTGTTTACTTTTTTCTAATTCTTGTTTGTACCATTCTCCTAGATCATGAATAGCCGCAGGATCTGATATTACTACTACTTTTATTTCATTCTTATCACCATCCCATCTAGTACATATTAGAACAAATTCTCCAGCTTTAACGTCAATTACTTCATCTGTAGTAATAACTTGTCCATCTGAATCTGCTCTGTATATGTTACAGTTTATATTGGTAAGTTTTGGAGTAACAGCATTAGTATTTGTATTGAAACTTATTGCTTCTCCATAATTATTTACTAGTATCTTTTCCATTATTTTGTCCCTATAGGTTCACAATCACAGCAACATTTCTCATTATTTGCTGCTTCTCTTGCCTTTTTATCAGCTTCTAGTCTCGCAATTCTTCTACGATAATAGTCCTTCAATTCTGGGTTATCTATCACTATGAACTCTTTATCCTCATAATTACCAGTAGTACTATACATCTTAAGTATCATATCATATTGCTTTACTTCAATAGATTTCTTATTACCGTTCTTGTCAGTGATCTCCAAGATACCATCTTCTGGTATAATATAACGATAATCAATATCACTGAAGTAATCGATAACTTCAAATTCTTCTTTCTCAAAATCTACCTTGTAGATAATGGAATTCTTTACTTTTGCACAATATTTTGTCATAATCAATAAATTCTATAACCTAAATACTATTCTTTAATTAATCTCTTCAATATTTCCTCTGCTCTCTACATTGGTACATTCGGGTTCACATACTCCTGATTCGTCTTGTACTTGTGTATTATCTGTTGAAAGTTCTGAATTTCCTGCTAAAGACTCTCTATTTTTATATTTCTCTTCATATTTTGCTGTCAAACGTTTGCATATATTATCTACTTCTGTAGCTCTATCTACTTCTGTATTATTCTTGCCTTGTTCTACTATAGAAGTAGTAAGTTCATCTATCATATCATTAGTAAAGTCTTCATAAGTAATAATTCCTTCTGTAATTACTTTATTAACTGCACTATACAGCTTTTTCATTTCTTTGGAAGCTAATTCTTTGTGTTGCTCAAAGTTATCTAATTCAATCTTCCACATCATCTGACTCTCTTCTATCGTCATATCTTTTCTTTGCTTTTATTAATGTTTTATCTATGCATCCGGCTATCCAACCAACTAAGTATGCATAAGGCTCATTAGATTCTGTAAAGTCTTGCGCATAACTTCCAGTAGCCTGAAATATATAATCTGCTGCATGTACAGCTTCGTGTGCTGAATCTCCTGCTACTACAAGTGATAAATTCAATATTATTACTAATATACCATAATCACCACTTATCTTATTAACTACAGGACAAGTAACAAGTACTCCTGTACCATGATCCTTTTCGTCTAATAAATTACGATAACTATCTTGATTCTCTAAACTAAAGTTATTAGCCCTCATAAACTTGAAAATTCTATCCAATCCTTCTATTTCATCTGTTACCCATAATTTTCTAGGATACACTACAGGATCGTACTCATCTACTTTTGGCATCTTTCTCATATCTTTTCTTTATTTTAATCTTACCTAAGTAAGCAAACATTACTGATTTAGGATCTAGATTAGTTATTACTTGATTAGTAAACTTAAAAGGACTGTTACAAATTACTTCAACTACTTGATATGGTATATTGTACTTATTACTTAGCTTAGTATATATACTCGTCTAATTTCTCATTATAGTTAATTTTACTATAGTATTTGCATTTATCAATACTATTACCAGATACCAAAGTATTAGGTCTAATCATGTTTATGATAGTAACTACTTCATCCCAATCTTTTGATGATCCTAATTTAAATGTCAATACGGCTAATTTTGAACTTTCTAGTTTGTTATATTTCTTAACCGGTTCATATATAACCATATTGTTTAATTTATCCGTAGTAAGTAGTTCAGTCTTTTGAGATATGATGGTATATCTGTTATATGGCAATTCTTTCTTCGTTAACTTACTCCACAGCTTGCGCATAATATTGTAATCTTTCCAGAATAATATTGAACCTGCATCAAGCATTAGTGATCTCATTTTCATCTTTATTTACTTTTAATATTATTGTGATCTGTACTCTATCGCCTATTATCTCTGGAATTAGAGCTTTATTCACGTATACTTCATCTTCTGCTCTACCTTTAATAAGTATACCCTAACTCTTGAATTTAGATATGTATCTACTTAGATTATCAGGAGTAATACCTAAAGTACGTTTAATATACTTTCTATTTTCAGCAGATATTACATTCTTATTAATGTTAGGGAGCTTTGGAGTGTTAATATCAAGCTCTATAAAGCATGCTAACAACTCCAATTCCCTTTTTGTTAAATCAAGTATACCGTTTAAACTCTTTAAGAATTCCGTTAGTAATTCGGCTTTAGATACCGTTTTTACTAACTTATTCATTTTTCAGTGTATCCTTAATCTTAGTTAATACTTTATTTAGATTGTAATAAACAGTTTCTGCTTCTACTTTAACACATGGATGTACTTTACCTGCTTCGTAGTTCTCGATTACTTCTTTATAATCATTCTCATACTGATTAATTAAAGTATCAATAAGCTTAACCGTATTATTAATTTTATTATCTTCTGGCTCAATCCCTGCTGAAAGAATACATTCGTGGTACAAATCTTTGGCAGTTTGCTCATCAATTATCGCAGATCTGAAGTTGTTCTCTTCTCTTACTTCCATAGTAAAAGCATTAAGTTTTTCATCCCAAGTAAGCTTATCGTTTGCTTTAAAAAAGCCAAAATCTTTATTAAAAGTATATTCCATAATTATTTCCTATTTTTATCACTGAGCCCCCATATGGCTAACCATATCATGGAAAAACAGAGACCCATTATTATTAATTTTTCCATATGCCTATAAAACGTTAGTTGTGTATAATTGTTAATAGCTTTTAACATTTGTTAACAATTAATTAACATATAAAAAGAAAGCCCGACCTAAGTCGAGCTCTCAATGCCTTTCAGCGGGTTAAAATTTATGTTGAACATATTACTTAACGGCAACAATGTCATAAGGTTTCACTAATTGCGTATCTTTTATTAAATCAAAATACATTGCAAACTTTTTATTATACGCGATAGTATCTCCTACTTTGTATTGAGCGTCTGTCATATTTGAAGGAATCTGTAGTACAATACCTGTAGCCCAATCAGATTCTACTTCTCTAGTTTCAGTCTTAGTATCATACTCATTGAAACCATCTTTGTCTACTTTACCATTAGGTATTTGTTCTGTAAACTCCTTAGTAACCGTAATAGCAGGAAGTGGTTTAACTAACACATCTTTTAACATATTCCACTTAATGCCATTAACTACTGTTTCTAGTACTTTATCTTCCATATTCTTTTTACTTAGTTTCTACTTATAACGTATTATTTGCTATTTGGTTCTGCCTTAACTAATATATTTCCTCCATTAGATGTACAAAACGTTATTGCTCTCTGTGGACACTTTTTATTTTCAAATTCACAACCTTCACAAGAACCTCCTCTTGCTGGTTCTATATAATAAGATATTCCAGCTATTTCAACCGGAGTACGATCTTTAATTATCTCTGCTAGTTCTGGATCGTATATTGTCATACCCAATTCCTCATTAATATTATAAATAATCATTTTACTTCTCTTAGTATATAACCTTGTATGCAGTACTGTGTTACTTCTTTAGTACATTTACCTTTACCTACTAAAGAACAACCACTACAACCTAATGTACTTCTTTCAGGTGCTAAGAAGTATCTCTTATTATCATAATTTATGTACTTACCTGAGTAAGCGATACTATTATTTATTTTATGCATATTATCAATATTATACTTTACTTAACTAATAATCTAAAGTAAGAGTAACTATTACATACTAACTATTAACTTACTGCTTTACTTTAGATATAGTATGTATTACTATCCCCCTTACCCCCATATAAACGGGGTTATCTCTCATTAGTTACCATCTGTTTAACAAAGTTTATAAAAGTTTAACAAATTTTAAGTAAAAAATATTAACAAATTATGGCTGCTTATATAAGTGATAGTAAAAATATTTTACAAAAAAATATGAAAAAATTTTTTAGTAATAAAAAATATTAGGGGGTTAAATTTAGTAGAGAAGCTGTGCGTGCGTGGATCTGCAACAGAATCACTCCCCGATATATGGATACGGAGGAGATACCCCCACGTATAACGCGTTGTTACGGTGGTTTAAGGTATCTAAAAATTAAAATGAAATGCCAAATTACAAGTATGTTAGATTATGACGTAGACAACGGTTTTAATGACGTTAACGTATGCTTTTTAATTACCGCTACGCCAATCACAGCGAAAGAAGACGAAATTAGTGAAGAAGATTTGAACCGCCTAATATTAGAGGGTGGAGATATTAGCGAACTTGCCAATAAATCTAATATATCGCCCTTCCGTACTATTTTGTTTCCAAATTCTTCACAAATTGCAAACGCTTTTTTAAATCTAATTAAAACTAATCAGAAAAGAGAGGGAGAAGGCAAAAAACCTATTTATCCTACTATTAACTTAGCTAGATTTGAGAAAGAAACACCCGAGCCGTATTTTAGAAGGTACGTAAATGATTCTGATACAGGAGCAAAAGCCGGTGATTGGATAATTGCGGAAAATGGAGATGAAACATTACCTAACGACCCTTTAAAGCGAAAAGTATTTCGTACGGTTTGGGTAACTTCTGTCTGTAAAACCGAAAACGGAATAGACATTCCCACGGAAAACGTAACCCGAAAAGCTGCTAGAGCTTATACAAACGGCTTAACGACGGATGCGGGTAGCGGGAAAATGATTTGCCCGTGTGCTCAACAGCTTAAATTAGAGGAAAAGAAAGCAGAAGCCAACAAACCAAAACAGAATGACCAAGAAGGGGGCGACACGCTTTTAACTAATGAGTTCGAGAGCAAAAGCGGAGATAGACGGCGTAAAGAGAGAGCGCCGTTCTATCTATGAGGGCTTATGCCCTCAGCTACGTTCACGCTCTACAGCAATAGTTTAAGATAGTCAAAATTGGCAGGCTAGTCCGCGCCCTAAAAGGACATCGTGGCAATATTATGTATGCGTAGATAAATACATAATTACGGGCCGAACCGAGCTCACATCATGTACTATCTACGTAGTTGCTTATAAAGCATGATAAATAATAATATTAATCAATAATTTATTATAAAATGGAGAATACAAGAATTACACTCTATGTTGGAATTGCTTATCATTTAATCTGCTCATTGTTTATAGGAGCAATTATAGGACAAACTAAAGATGTAGGAAATTTCGGAAAATATGCCTTCGCTTTAGGCATAGCAATAGGTATGTGGCATAGCATACTACTATGGTTGCGTTGTTTAGATGAAAAAGATTAACTAAAATTATGCAGTTATGACAGACAAAATAATTTGGTTAGATGGGCATGTAACAACAATCAGCAGCGAAGAAGCTTTCAGAAAACAATATGAGTTCGTAGATGAATATAGTAATGAATGGCGAATGAAAATAGGTGATTCTGAATTTGCTTGGCACGGCAATTGTTGGATGGAATTATAACTAATAAATTTTAAACAGCGTCCTACATTGTAGGTTTCGGTAAGGCTCCTCTGCCGAGTAATGCGTACAAGAGCTATAATAGACTCACAAAGAAAATGTATTTGTGAGTAAACAATGGTGAAACCACATTGCTTTAAGTAGTAATGTGGGGACCATTCCGCCCTATTTGCAATTATGAACTGCATAGTGACAGAGACCTAAGAGGGAGTTGTGTAACAATCCCAAGACATTGAGGGCACCAGTTTCTTATAATAGTGTAGTTGGCAGACGTAAGGGCGTACTCAGCTGCCGTGTGAAGCAGTGAATTCTGTGGACTGATAGAGAACGTGTAATATTCAGGCTATGCGTTACGTAGTTATAAGTTTTAGGTGTAAAATGCACAAATTATTCGCAAAGTAATTATTCTATGAAATGCAAATTATCTTCATATGTTGTGAAACATAGCTTAACCACGTTAAAGTATAATAATATAAGTTAGGTATGTCCTTATAAAGACTTAG
>ERZ894180.350-NODE-350-length-38064-cov-9.580205_pt1 | contig 38064 bp, 34 predicted proteins | sample MGYA00380278_ERZ894180 | MGnify/ENA primary metagenome ERZ894180 (study PRJEB32331, sample SAMN06328450) | human gut metagenome | biome: human gut microbiome; feature: stool | host: Homo sapiens | collected 2013-02-24 ...
GGACAATCGGTCAGAACCCTAATAAGCTGCCGTTAGTTTTTTTCTACCTCTACTTTTTACAAAGCGACTTGCTGCTGACTTAGGACAATCGGTCAGAACCCTAATAAGCTGCCGTTAGTTTTTTTCTACCTCTACTTCTTACAAAGCGACTTGTTGCTGACTTAGGACAATCGGTCAGAACCCTAATAAAGAGGATGACAAAGATAATAACATTTAGATAGAACCTCTATCTACATCTGTAATATATCACATATAGTGTAAAATGTAAATGAGGTCTTTACGCTGTACGAAAGTGTTTGATTTTATATTCCTTATAATACGTTCTAATCAAAATCATGTTCAGGGTTCATGTCCCCTCTTTTCTCATGTTCAGCTATTGAACATCTTTATGTACTACTGAATTATATATCATGAACAGTTCAAAAACAAATGCATAATATCTGTCACTAATCAGCCGCTAAACTTTATAAACTATATTCGTAACATCACCTAATTCAAAATCATACGTGATATAGCTGATATGAGCCTGAATCAATTTTCGTTTCGTGACACGATCAGCATAGATCAGCTGACGAATTCCCGATTCATCAAATTCTTTTATTTTCTTGCCAATATCAAAAATCATTTTCTTGACTTTCTTCATAGAAAGGTCATACGTTGTAACATCTATGCTTCCGTTAATATAATCATCTAATATTTGTGATCTTCTGTCTTTGAAAAACAACAAATCATCTTCTAACTTCTTGAGCTGTTCGGATGTTTTGTTGCTGTTGATATGCAAACCAAGTGGTATAACAATCTGATTAAAGAGTTTATCTTGGTTGACACGTTTATTACATTTTGGACACCAGTAATAATAATAGGTATGTCTGTATTTGTTTTTTGTTTTTACAGTACTTACGTGATCGCACCGCTTACCACACTTACAATGTACAATTCCATGAAATAAGTACATTTCCTGATGTGGCATTGATACGTTTCTATGCGTTGCTTTTTCTACTGCCTTATCATATAGGTCTTTATCTATAATAGCTGGCACTACATCATCATATTCCACTCCACGATATTCAAATATACCTATATTTCTCTTGTTTATTAAACAATTCCTGATGAAATACCATTTCTTTTTAATACCATACGTTTTCTCTAAATATATTCTTAGATCATCAATCCCGTATCCCTCATACACATATTTTTGAGTCATATCCTTGATGATGTCAGCTTCCTCTGGAACAATCTTTAGAACATTTTTATCTCTAGTCCATCCAAATGGATCTCTACCGCCATACGGATATTTACCACTTCTTACCATTTGTTCTAAACCCGCAACAGTACGTTCACTTATCACCTCACGTTCCCATTGACTGATTACCGATAAAATACCAACCAACATTCGCCCATTGGCCGAAGAAATGTCTATACGATCTACAACCGCTACAAGCGAACAATCATATTCCATTACAGTCTTTATCAATTTATACGTATCTATAACGCTTCTGGTAAGCCGATCCAATTTAAAAGCAACAATAGTATGTATCTTTCTTTTGTACACATCATCTAACATTCTTTTCATCTCAGGTCTTGATAAATTCTTAGCTGAATATCCATCATCCTTATAAATCTTCACTTCATCATTTGGAAAATATAAATCAATATACTTCCTGCACTGCACTTCCTGATCTCCTAAACCATATCCATTGTGTGCCTGATCAAAAGTCGAAACACGCAAATACATTGCTACAAATTTTGTCATATAAAACCTCCATAGGCTCACCATGGTAACACAATACGATTTCTGTTAACTATAGATGTTCAATTTTCATTTGAATCTCAATACAAAAAAGGTATATTTTATTAAAATACACCTTCTCATTAAAAGTTATCTCTATTTTTTATTTGATTCTTTATAAATTCCTCCTATTCAGCATTCTCAGGCTGTAAACTAAAAAATCTTTCATACAATTCCACATGTAAAGGTGGCATTTCTTTAGTTGCAAAAACATCTATTCTATCCTTATAAGTCATAATATGCAGTTCCTCTACATTTAATAATTTCAACAATTCGCATAATACATCATTTAATTCATCTATATCTGTTTTTATAACATAAGATTTTTGTAGTTTTCTTGATAGTCTCTTCGATTTCTTTTCTTGCACCATATAACGTCAACCTTTCATACATATCAATCATACAAAAAAAGATTTTTTTGTCATCGACCGAAATATCCAAATAAGTCAATAATAAAACAAAATCAAAAAAAGCTATTCCATATAAAATGAAATAGCCGGCTATCCAAATTTGTTAGGAAGATGAACAGCTCTATCATTATAACTTTCGACTGTTCACCTGTCTAGCCTTATTCATTTGAATAACATTATTCGCTTCTTCTTCAGTGCGATACACTTTCGATTCACGAACTCTAATACCAGAAGGTCCGTCATTGCCATTATTTGTAGCAAATTTAATTGTTACAAATCCCCCACTTGAACGTATGACAGTCGCTTCTTTTACAAAAACTGAGCTGGAAACAAAGTATACTTTGTCCCCTTCTTTATATTTTGATACCATTTTCTATCCACCTGATTACATTATATACTAATAGAATCACATAAACAATAAATCCGAAGAATCACATGCGGATTCAAGATACATCTTATCCGATAATTTTACACGAATACGCTCCTTTCAGAATTAAGGCAACTTGCCTTAATTCTATTTTTTATTCAATAAGTGAGTTTTAAAAGCGGGATACTTTCTTCCGTTGAATTCATGCGGTTCTGGAAGAACATCAAGACCTGCTGTATAAGGCACTCCACTCTTATTTACCAAATCGATCTTAGGCAGTTTATGAGCAAGCAACGCTTCCACCTTTTTATTTGTAAAATGGTATTCTGCACCGAAAATCTTTTGCTTTTCATAGAGTGCGAACGAACATTTTTCTCTATCCTCTTTACTGTGCGTAAAGAATAAACCTTTAGCACTTTTAAACGCATAAACAGGTTGATTGCACCATGGACAGCATCCTAAAGATTTAGGTTCATTTTTAAACTGAGATTCTGGCATTTCCTTGTTGCTTGCATTTTCAAAGTACTGATTTAAAAATGCAATTGCATTTTTAACACATTCATCTACTGTGATTTTTGAATTGTATACTTTTTTTAGGTCTTTTTGAAGTTCTACAGTACGCTGTGGTGAAAGGTCAAGATTTGATTTATTTAAAAATTCAACCATGTATCTGCCTTTATCTTCAATCGAATATACATTGTCAGTCAGACTGATGTATCCCGCCTGGATTGCTTTATCAATAATTCCTGATCGAGTTGCTTCTGTTCCAATTTCACAACCACTCAGTAATGCCTTATATTCATCATCTTCTGTATCAGTGCCCTTTTTGAATGGATGGACCATCCAATTACCAAGGCTTTCAACTGTATATGGTTTAGGTGGCTGTGTTTTCTTCACTACTGGTATAAAATCAACATCTAAAGTTTGATTTATCGACAACAGTGGAATAGCTTTATCAACTGGATCATCACCATAAACACGCATCCATCCTTTTGATTTAACAGCTTGACCCTTGATTTTTAAGTCATTTGGGAACTGTCTGCCAACGTGAATCGTTGCTTCTGTTTCTGTAACGATACAAGGTTCTTTCCAAAAAACAGAATTAAAACGGGCAAAAATAGCCTGGTATACCTTCTTCTCGTTTGATGAAAAAGAATCATAATTTGCTATTTTATCAGTCGGCATTAATGCAGAGTGAGATTCGATTTTGGAATCATCGAAAATTCGCCTTGAATCTTTAAATAACAGAACTTTGTTCTTGTCATGCACTTCCAACAGATGAAGGACTGTCTGTTTTTCATTTTCACTTAGATACTCTGTATTAGTTCTTGGATATGTTACATAACCTTTTTCGTACAAACTCTGAACAATTGCTAAAGTTTCAGCCGGCTTTAGTTTAAATTTCTTTCCACAGAAACCTTGTAATTTACTCAAGCTGAACAGCTTGGGGCTTTGTTTTTCGACATCCCTTGTTTGAATATCTGTTACGATGCCTTTATTAGAGTTCAGATCGTTACAAATCAAATTAATCTTGTCCTTCTCGTTCAACGCAAATTTATCCTTTAAAGCCAGTTTTAATCCATCAACATTCGATTCGATTGCATAATATTTTTCTGGAATAAAATGTTCAATTGAAATTTGCCTGTTATATATTTCAATGACGATTGGACAGATTACTCGCCCGATATTCAACAGGCTGTTCGCTTTTGATGAAACATCTCTTGTTAGATTGATACCTATAAGCCAATCTACATACATACGTGCAACACCTTCGTTGTATAAATTGTTGTATTCTGAATCAGCCTTTCGTTGGTTAAGCTGTGTTACAATCGTTTTATCTGTTTGATCTGGCAGCCAAAGTCGAGTGATGTGTTTGGATCTATCCTTTAACCCAAAACGTAAAATCAAACGTACAATAACCTCACCTTCCCGGTCTGCATCTCCTGCACAAATGATTTCAGCCGTTTTATTATCATTAATCAGAGCACGAATTAAATTAAACTGTTCTTTGACACCTTTATCCTTTTTCAATTGGAATTTAAAAGGATTAGGATAGAATGGTAAATTCTCATTCCATTTGATTTTTTTACCAAAATAATTATCCATATCCTGCAATGTCAGCAAATGTCCGTACGCATAGGTCACAATATAATCTCCAACAGTGATATAGCCTTTGTTGTTCAAAGCATTTATGTTCTTGCTTTTGCTAATCGCAGTAGCTATCGTTCTTCCCAAACTTGGTTTTTCTGCAATAATAACCTTCACGAGCTAAACCTCCGCCATGCACATATTCAAAATCTTTTGAGAAAAAGTCATATCCTGTTTAAATTTTGGCTGGAAAATGATTGTGTATCGCCCACCTGCCTGGACTCCAATAACTCCAATATATTTTTTTTCATTCAAATAATTCATGTAGCGATTTAAAATGACATCTTTCTTCTCTTCCGGAATCACGATCCAGCTTTTATTGCAGTAAGGTAAATTCCCTTCTGCCTGTAAAAGTACTTTTTTTATATCCGTCAATTTAAATTCAAACGCATTAATCTGCCAGTTTTCCTGATATTTTTCCAATGTCATTAAATCTGTATTACCTTCTCTGACTGGACATTCAAACTGCCATTTAACAGCTCGTCCTTTATTGTTGTAGCTTTTCCAAAAAGCATCCTTTAATTCTTTTTCTGTTAAAAACATATATTTATCTCCATTCTAAAAAAAAGCCAATACTGGCTTTTTATCAATATTTAATACTTAATAAATTCATAACCAAAACAATTTTTTATACAATCACAACTATGCGAAGTTATGACCTTATTTACAATTAAGGCAAACTGCCTTAAAAATTAATTAAATCATTGCATAGTTCACTCAAAGCTTTTGTACGTATTTTTTCAACATTGATTTTATAATCATAATATGCAATCGCAGTATCCTTTAACTTCTTTAAAAACGACACCGCTTTTATCTTATCTCCATTTGCACTTCTCAAAGCGTACAGTGCTATTAAGAAACCATTCTCGTTTTGTTTATTCTTTTTTTCTAATTCCACATCTGCAAATATCGCTTTTTCAATCTCACTCAAGGTGAATTTATTCAAAATTTCTTCAGCAAATTCCACATTCATAAGTTCATATCCCCTTTTTTCGTAATCAGAAGATAATACTTTCATAGAAGATAAGAACTTATCCTTTAACTCTTTAGACCTATCAATCTGTAATTCTTTAAAATCGTTTGAATCCATTTCCATTCAACTCCTTTACATAATTTCTAATTCAATTTATATCTAGCACCATTTTACCATTTATATATTTGAAAAATGCTAGAAAAATGTGCGAAATAAATTGTATTTTAATCCAGTAAATCTAACATTTGTTTTTCAAGCTCTTCCTTTTTACGTTCCAATTCTTCAGATGCTTTGACCATCTTTTTCAAATCGTCAATCTGTGCATTGATTTGTAAAATATCTGGATCCGTTTTTAAAATCAATTCAATCTGTTCATCTACTTTTCTTTGTCTGTCTTTTTCTAAGACATTGATTCTTGTTTTTAATTTTTCAATCGTTGATTTTCTAGCCATATTTTATATCTCCTTTTATTTAGTACATTTGTCTTGCATAAGCTTCTCTTTGTGCATTGCGTGTAGCCTCCTGGACTTTCTGCTTGATGTCAAGATTTGCATAATAAGCTGTCTGTATAGCATTGCTCATATCATTTACAATCGCATGACATATCATGTTCGATCTTCTCTGAAAAACAGATTTTGTAATCTTTTTTCGAGAATTTCGTTTCATGCTCTTTTTTGATTTTTCATCATGAGCTTTATTCACTGCGTATTCATTGGAATACTTTTTAGAATTGATTTCCCAATCCAAATTTGTTTTTCTGTTTTCTAACTCATGTAGTTTCTTTTTATCTTTTTCAATGCTATCAACATCTTTTCTGCCATTAACAATCGTTTGTAAAATCATATTTCCTAAACGTGTTTCAAGCTCATACATCTTTCTACGATAATACTCATCCTGCCTTTTTTCTTCATTACCTTGACCATGTACAATACCACCATCATCATCTTCATACTCATCATTACCCGTACCATAAAGTTCCTCCTGCATTTCCTGTGTTTCTTCTAAAATATTACGATATTCATCCACAAATGGTTTGATTTCATCCAGTTTATAGATATCCTCAATGATGTCACGAATCTGGTTATGAAATGGACGGATATTTTTTGAATTGTATTTCATACTTCCTTTTTGTGGAAGTACATTATTTAATGCAATCAACTTTTTATAAATATGTTCCAGACCTTTCTGTGAACTATTTGACCTTTGTATCATATCTTCATAACCACGCATCATATCTTTACTGAATCCTATTCCATATAAGGAATCCATCAAACGATTCATAGCTTCATCACGCTTCACATACAGCAGTGTATTGATTTCCATTTCACTTGCAATAGACGATCTAAGGTGATCTATCTGATGCTTAGATAGAATCTGTTTTCGCTTTGTCTGTTTCTTTTCGTAAAAATTAATATGACAATGTGGATTGTCCGTATTTGTATGATATGAAGATGTCCAAATAACATTATCTGAATCCAGGTTCATTTTCTTTAAAATTGAATCCATAGATTTTGCAATCAATTTATCCATGTTTCTTTTATCAACAATTTGATTTTTTACCGCAAAATCATGATCAAAAGAAATTATCATTCCATACAATACAGGTGGTTTGTACTGGTCACATATCATCTGCATACGTAATGCGTCAATAGGCTTACCACCGTTTGTTATACTGCCTGCACTTCCTAATCGGTAATCCGCATAATTGAATGCTTTTTCAGTTGTTACTAACGTCTTATCGCAGGCTTCATCACGATCACAGTATTCAAAAGCATCAGCTGTATTTACTGTGTTATTTTTTTCTACCGCATTAAGATTTTTGTTTGAGTACTGTGTATGCTGGAACCTGTATTTGACGATTATATCTGCCATCGTTTAACTCCATACATCCGAAAAAGCATTATCATCATCTGTAACCTCAACCTCATCCATTTTTTTCTTCACTTCCTCTAAATCTTGCTCCGAATCATCCAAATCAACGGAATGTAACCATTCAATAAATTCATCTGATTTCATATAATTCCGAATCAATGTTTGAACCGAAACTTTAGATTCTAACAAATCTATCTTCTTTAAATAATCAATAACATGGGAAAAAACGGATTCTTCTAAATCATCACGTGTCGACCAGTACCAGTACATATTTTTTGATTGTAGTGGTTCTTCTTTTCCGGCTCCTCTTGGTGCAACACGAGATGATTCATCCAATCGCAACCTGATTCCTGCACTCGCCAAAATTGTTTGTGACAATACTATATAGCGCGGGATTGCATACTCTAACTCAAACCCATCTTTACGTACACGTACAATCTCATTTTCCATTTCCTTATACCAGGAATATTGAGAACAGTCAGGTAAATACACTTTACATGGTCCTAGTTTGGAACGATATACAATAATTCCATGTCCATCGCTAACATCCATATTTTGAAGTTCGTCCGGAGTTATCAAAGGTTTTTTCTGGTGTCCAATATTCACACCACCACCAGTAGAAGTAACATTGTTATTAAAATTATTACTATATGATTCAACCATAATATCTTCTTCGCCAATATTATCAGAGATCGATTTGCAAACATCATGGTCAGCACTTGAAATAAAATACCACAAGTTACAGTTTGAACGAATGATGTGTGCAATGTGATCTCCATACTTTTCATTCATCTGTTCATAATCCTGTAAATATAAATGGAACAGAATATTTCGTGAACGTGCTACAGTCATTTTTCCGTCAAAGTTTGGAATCTTAGCCATGTTTCCAAACTCGTCCAAAATAAAATGAACACGCTTTTCCAATTTACAGTCATCACGTTGGTTTGCTTCATAAACAAGTGTTTTATATGCACTTTCAATCATCATAGCTGTTATCGGATTATATCTTTTCTTTTCGTCCGGATCCACAATAAACAATGCATGTTTACCATCCTTAAAACTTCGGAAATTAAAATCTGATTTACTCATCACCTTCATCAATTTTCGACTAGTAAATGGTCGAATAGAAGCAAGGGATGAAGTAATAAACGAACCTCTTGTCTTGTTTGGTGCAGTCGCAATTGTAGCAAAACTTAATCGAGATGCAGATGTTTCATCCAATGATTCCATATATGCGGATAGTACCATCTTTTCTTCTCCGTCAATCTTTTTTGTCTTACCAAGTAGAGATATCATCTGTACCAGTGAATAGTAATTTTTTTTAGCACGTGCTATAGGGGCAGAAGCTACTTCTAATAACGAAGAAATAATCAATGCTTTTTGTCCATCAATCCATATTGGTTCTGACTTTGAATTTCCATCTACAATAGATTCAACCTGATCCTGAGCATATTCATCTGCTTCATCTGGATCTTTAACAGCCCAGTCCGTAATATCATCCAATGGATTCCAATGATCTGAATACTCAGGGTTACGGAAATCAATCACATGTACCTTATAGCCTTTCTTTGAAAGGTATAAATGAAAATCGTTATACATTTCTTTTTTTGGATCATGGAAAATCATACTTTCACCTGCCATGCTTGCTAGCATGACTAACTGTCGAACTATCTTTCTAGATTTACCAGATCCGGTAGTACCAACGCAGTAATCATGAAATGAATCTGTTTCATATAATAAAGTTTTATCTGAAATCATATTTACAGGAGCACCACCAACATCCAGATGTTGAGATGTATTAATTGGTGCTTCACCAAAATATTTTTTTTGTTCTTTCAATGTTCTCCAACGTGCAGTTGCAATCACGTTAGACTGCTGAGGGCGATTTGTTTTCAAACCAAAAGCTACATAATAAAAACATAACGCCCATATGCAAATTCCTGTTATTGCACCATCCTTTTTATGATTCAAAATAGAATCTATAAAAGAAACATCGAGATTTAAAAGCATAGTATCAATCATGTAGAAGATCAGATAAGAGATCAAAAACATGATTGGAAAAAGACATATCAAAGACAAATAAAGACTCGTTGAAGTTGTCGTGATTGTACTTTGACTTTTGTTTTTTGACATGGAATCAGTCTCCTTTCTAAAGAAATCAAAGAAAAAGTGTGAGCACAAGGGTATTTATGCCTTGAAGCGACACTTTCGATAAAGAAAAGTGAGCATTTTGCTCACTTTTTGAAAATAAGACCTTGAAGGCATAAAAAGCCTTCAGGAACCACTTTTTAAAGAAAAAGGAATGAGCAATTTTTGAACATTGCTCAAAAATATTCTAAAGAAGAAAATGCAGGATGAAGGCATAAATAGCTTGCAAACACTGTTTGCAAGGCCCTTAATTGCTCACGAAATATGCAGTGCTTATCCTGATGACTTTTAGATGCGTATTTTGCTCACTCAAAAAGCGGATAAAAGTCCACAAAAAAAGTGCTTCGATTGAACCACAGAAGCACTGAATAAGAAGATTAATGAAGGATGACAAACAAGGAAGATATTTATTTTTTGAGTACGTTTAAGTACAGAAAAGAATATCAGGAATTGTTTGAGTTTACAGAAATTAAGGTACTTAATATCTGCATTAATCCTTATTTCAAGAAAATAAAAAAGGTACAATATTGTACCAATATGAAAAAGAAAAACAGTCTGAGCAGTTAACTGTTCATGTACTGTTTTTCTAATTTTTTTACTTTTGATTTGGATAATTTTGGTAAAACATAATCATCCTGTGATACATTAAAGCCATTCATTAGAATGGTTTTTAATTCATCTGTATCAAAGGCTAAGAAGCCTAAATTATCCTTTACAATCCTATCACAGAAATAAAGATGTGATGCATATGGTACATCCATATAAAATATAATATGAGTTTCTGGATGAAGTAGTTTTGCATATTTACATATATTAATACATGCAGGATCACTGTACCATGATTTCTGTATTAAGAGTAAATAAATATCTTTGATTCCATCCACTGGATTTAATGAAAGATTGATAAAGTCTTTATCCAAAATATGGAAATTATCAAACTCATCTTCCGAAAATAGACTTCCAATTACTGCGTCATTCTCACTGTATTTTGGAAAAGCCATGTTGAGTTTTCTATAAAGATATTTGTCACAATACATTACAACTTTCAACTGAATCACCTCCTATATCAGTACTTGTTTGAGTGTTTTATTGATGTTAAATAATGTTCTATATCGGTACGTAATTCATTCGAATTCGTTCCATATTTGTCGTCTAGATACTTTAATATAAGTGCATCTATTTCATGCGAATGATGTAACTTTTCAAGTTCTTGGATGTACGTATTAAGGATAGCTTCACGCACGTCATTCATAATCTCAATAGATACATTAGATTTTGAATTTTCATTTAAAGTATATTCAATACAATATTGAATTGTCTCTGAAATCGTATTGAAACCTTTTGAATCTTTTAAATGAAGCAAATCCAAGCGCATTTCTTTTGTTATATTAAATGTAGTTTTATACATCATCCTATCATTTACGAGAGAAGTATAATCAATTTCCAAAACATCGGCTAATTTTCTTAATAAATCATCATCAACAGAATTCATCATACAGCTTTCTATTCGTTGATATTTTGGCCTTGATATTCCTACACGTTTTGCAATTTCATCCTGTGAATATTGTTTCCGAGTTCTAGCATATTTCAAAGAAGAAGCCAACACATTATCTAATTCTATATTGCTTTTGTTTGCCATTCACATCACCTCCTCATTGAACATTTTGTCTGTTCATTGCTTTTTTCAAATATTTACAGTACAGATTTTTATAATAAAGATAAGTGACGATGCAGTAATCTTCATCCTTTGATCTATAGATGTTCATTTCATTATCCAAATCTATATTAGAATTGGAAATCTCATTGATATTTACAATTAATATGTATATTTTACGTAACCAGAATTCTTTTTCGAACCTTCCTTTGTATTGATCATGCATCCTCATTCTCCTTTCATTAATTTAAAAAAACACACTCATATCCTATTAATTCATCACTATCATTAAGTACTTCTTTGACAATATAATTCTGTGAACTCTCATAACCATAGTTATCTGCTTCTGCCATTGCTCGTATTGCAATTCCATCGTAATCAGCAAACAAAAACACCTTATTCAACTTTTTATCACTATCATTCAATGTCCCTTTTTGTTCACCTTCTGGAACATACTTTTTGATTTTCACTTTTTTTAATTCAAGTTCTTTTTTTACAGAATGACCTTTAGAATCATCTAGTTTATATGTGATTTTCATCTTCTTTTTTCCAAGACTTTTCAAAGTATATGTAAGATGTTCCTTATCATTTATATCCTTACCTTTGTAATCGGTCGCTTTTAAAACATAGTGAAATGGATTTACATTTTCATCCGATACGATTCTCAATGACTCATCCACAAAAACAAGTTTAGGTTCATGGCTTTTTTGAATTCGGATATATATGTCGTACCCTCCAAAGCACACAATTATCGTAAATATCGTTGCAATTAAGATCTTTTTTATCATTCGTTATCATCTACCTTCCATAGAAACCATTTAAAGTTGTGCCTGGTCCGAGCGTATTTGTCATATATTCTTTTACGCTTTTCCATTTCCTACATCTAAAGCCATACTTTGATTCGTTGGAAGTTACATTACATTCTGAAATAACAACGGAGCCATCCACATCGACACCTTCTATAAAACCTAAATGCATTACCCTTCCATTTCCTGACGTTATTGAAATTATCGACTTTGAAATTGGATTATTGATATCCCTTGAATATTTACCTGTTCCAGGAGAAACGTGATCTATCGTTAACTTCTGATCCCAGTTTGTTGGCAAAGGATATGGAGAATCATGATAATTCACATCCCAGTATCTTCCTGCTGCATAGGAAGAACAAATCATCTTATTGAACCTACCTGTAACGGATAAAGTAGTACAGTCAGAGCCATATGGATACCAAGCACCCGCCTTATTTACTGCACATACATTTGGATTTCCTTTTGTAATGTCTGCACTGTAAGTATAATATTTAGAATTAAAATCAACCATTACACCTTCAGCAGTAAGTATTCCACCAGACCCTTCAGATTCGCATACTGAATCTGTACTTGATCGTGTCTTTGTGTCACGTATCTTATCGTAAATTGATTTATAAGTTGAAGCAGAATAATGTAATCCATCATCTGTTTGTATATTTCCTAGCAGGGATGTATATGTATCTACATAAACAATTTTTCTTCTTAGATTCTTCTTTAGATATGCATTAAATTTTTCAATCTGATTGTTCTTTATTGCATAGTTACCTGCACATTTTACTTCATCCACAGGATTGACTGACATGACTACAACACTTTTAGCTTTCTTCCAGTCAGAATCTATCAATGCATTTAATTTATTTGTATATTTCTCGTAATTGCCTATATCATTAACACCTAAATTCACAACTATTGTATCTGTATCTTTCAATGATTTGTTCACAGTGTTTATAGCTGTATTCACAAACCAGATATATCCTTTTCCTACAGAACATATCCACTTGTTCTTTCCTTCTGTGATGGCACTTTGCATTCCTACAGTACGTGAATCCCCTACCCATATAATTCGACCACTGATACCTGTTGAAGCAGAATCTGCATCTGCACTCTGTCCACGAAACTGATTGTATACCTTCATACTGTACTGTGATCTTCGTTCTACAGTACATGAAACATAAGAAGTGTTACAACGTTCAAAACAATTCATGAATGCTTCCGTAACTTTTGTAACACTGTTACTCTTTTTCAATTCTTCTGTATCTTTAAAATAAGTAGTCCCTCTTACCGACCATCTAAAAGATGGCAACTGCTGAATGCAAAGAAAATCAAGTTGTAATTTTAAATCACTGGTTTCCTTTCCTTGCTGTGCAGCATAATTTTTCAAGGCTGTTTTATAGCCTTGTGTTGTCCATTGTACTAAGCCATACCCTGCACCACCAATTTCGGAAACATCAGGTTTGAATCCACTTTCCGCATACATATTCCCCATAAGACCTGCTGTTGCTTCATCGGAATATCCAGAAGCTTTTAAATAATTCCATATAGCTTTTTTATTTTCTTCTACAGAACCATCGGAGGATACATCAATACTTCCTGTTGCTTCAGATGAACACTTATCTTCCTGGTCCATCATTATCATTTGTGATAACAGTATAGGAGGAAGCATCATAATCGAAACAGACACACCAATTGCAATTCCAATCCAAGCTTTTCTTATAAGTTTTGTATATTTTTTTAAATTACCCATTATTTTTTATCATCTTTCATTCGTGTGAATTTAGCAAAGGCTTCATCCCCAATTTGAATACGAACTCGCATGGCTGTACTAGTTCCAATCTTGGCATAGCATTCACCGATATTGGCAAACTGCACGAATTCCTGTTCTGATTCTGGAATCAAATGTGTTTTCTTGAAGTATTCGATACCCTCTGCACCTAATCCAAAATAGAATTGGTAAACTGAGTTTTCAATGATGGCTTCACCCTGCTCTTTTACCGAATCTTTTAAAACGTCACTAATCTGCTGAGTTGCGGGAGTTAAACCTGCCATGTACTTACGAACACGTTTAATGACTGTCTGGAAATACATCATGATGTCAAGATAACGAGGATCCATAATAACTGAGAATTCATCCGCATAAAGCTGTTTTCTGCGGTTGAACGGGTCAGAGATGATATCTGTCCAGATATATGACAAAACATTGTAATACTGCGTTGCAAGCACACGTGAGCCTGTGTTATCCTGCAATGCACTTAAATTAAAGTTGATAACATTTGCCGACAAATCTACATTCGTATGCCCGTTGAAAAGGTTGGCATCGGCGCCATAGGCAATTGGCTCTAAGAATGCTAGACAAACCTTATGACGTTCGATTTCCGCACGATCAGGATGAGGTTGCTTTTCGATTTCTTTCAGCCATGCCTGAATCGTGTCATAAACATCTGAAAAGATAGGATAATCTTCACTATTGAAATTATCCAGAATATATTGAGCTGTTGTCTTAAAGTCTATGTTAATAAGCCCGTAAACGTGTGTTAAAGCACGTTCAATCAAATTGGTATGAAGGATACCAATCTCATCAGAATCGCCTTTATATGCATTTAAAAACGATCTTAGGAAGCGGATATGCTGTTCAAGTGGATAAATCTGATCTAATGGCACTTTACCATCCCCTGTGTCGCTATCAGGTACGTTGAAACGTATCTGCAAAGGATTGATTCGACCTTTTTCTCCATTGGAACAGTCAATATTTGCACCACCTAATTCGTATGTCAGCTTATTCAATTCCTTACCTTCTACGTCTAAAATATATTGCTTGTAACCAAGACCACAACGATTGTAGATCAACCACATCAAAAAGAATGTTTTACCCATGCCGGAGTTACCGACAACAAATTCGTTATAGTTGGAACGATCGTCTTTTTTGGTAAAATTATCATAAAAAACAACACCATTCGTCTGGATCGTATTGCCAATATACACAGGTGGATAATGAACATCCTGAGAATACTGTGTAGAATCGTATAATGCTTCAAATACAAATGGATACATCCACCCTAGTGTTGCAGTTGTCGTTGTTTTGTAGAATCTGTCTTTTAATTCATAATCATACAAAATTGGAGCGGTACAGTTAAATAATTTCAAAGGTTCAAAAACACCTTCTGAGAATTGAATACCCATCCCAACAAATGAATCATCTAAATCTTTAGAAATCTCATTAACCTGCTGTACGCTGTCACCTTTAATTCTCAAGAAAACAGTGAAATCAAATGGTGTATCTCCTTCGGCTACCATTTTTTCGACCATTGTTTGAGTTTTATCAAACTGTTTCATCAATTTTGACTGAGTAGATGCATCTTTCGCTTTTTGCATATTGCGTTCGATATTATGAATTTCCTTATCAAGACTTTTGGTTAAAGCACCACTTTCTGCTGGCTTGAAATGCATGGAAAAATCAATATCACCCGCTGTAGCCAAATAACTCATCAGCGCAAACGCCGGTTCTTTTCTGTAGACATGGATATATTTTGTTCTACAGAATACTCTGTCAAGTTCAACACATTGCCTAAAACCAACATCCACCATACCAATACGTGTTGGATATAAATAATCCATGATATCATTAGCTTCTTTTGCCATTTCAGTAAATAACTTAGATGCCTGAGGATGATAAAAATTATAGATCACAAGAAATGTGTCCATAAAGTCTAATATATTTGTTTTCTGATAAGAACCTAGTGTTGCAACAATCTCCTGGCATCGCTGTTCTAATTGAAAGACATCAGCTCCTTTTAGAATAAATACAAAGCAGCGATCAACAAGTTCTTTGGTCAACGCTGTATATTTCAATCTACGTTGAGCCTCATCCAAAATTTCATAACGAATTCGTTCCTGTGTATTGGATAAATTTAAATTATCTTTAAAATATTGAAAATCAGCTACATAACCATCTACATCTGCTCCAATCATATAGGAATAGATCTGCCCTGCACCAATCGAATTGTTGAAGATCCTTGAAAACGCACGTATAAATGCGTATTGGTCGTTATCCTTGAATCCGAAAATATTTGTTCCGGCTGTACGAACCATCATGATATAGTTTCCATCAAGATCCTTAAACATATTCTTTTCTTCATCATATGTAAAAGGAATTGCTTCTTTAATATCAAATCTATCAATCTTCGGCTGTTTTTTCTTTGTCTTTTTTTTCTCCTTCTTGGCATTTTTAATACTTTCGTTTACAATTTTCTGTTTTTCTTTAACTGGATCTGTTTCTTTATTTTTCTTTTTATTGAACATTGAGTTACTCCTTTAAATAAAAAAAGAATGACTTACTAGTAGTCATTCGATATTTCAGATAAATTAAGGCAAATTGCCTTAATTGTCATTCGATAATCTGTTTTCCTGAATCATATTCTGATATTCAATCCATTCCTTTGAATCTTCATCAAAATTCGTTTTAACTGTACCATGTGTTCGTTCCTTTGGAATGTAAAAGTATTCTTTTGGTTGCTTATAATGATAGTTATACCACATCTGTATATGTTGAATAATAGATAAATGGTTTGGCATTTCAACTAACAGAACACCAACGAGCACAAACATAGCTGCTCCCATAACTAAACCAATCAAGTCATTAAAAAAATACTTAACTGGATAATATACTACCAAATATCCAACCGCCATATATAGGCAATCCATTCCTGAAAATTTCCAAATTAGAATTGGTTTTACAGATTCTTTATCAACGATGATTGTTGTTTTATTGTATCCCATTATTTTCTACCTCTGCTTTCATTATTGCCATTTCTATTACCTAAAGAATTACGAATCTCTCCACTGCTTTTCATTTTATATGTACGTGGTCCATTCGATGAGTTTGGCTTTGGATTTTGACTGCGAGGTTTTGTATTCCCATTTGTACCAGATGATCTAACGGCTGGCTTTGTACTTGATGAAGGTCTTTGACCTTGTGGCTGTGGCTTTGTGCCTGAAGATTGTGCTCCACCTAGACTATTTCGTGTTGATGCACTGCTGTGCATCTGGAAAGTATGAGCACCACCTATACTGCCACCTCCATAAGCACTGACTGAACCTCCGCCAGTAGAACCACCAGAACCTCCAAATGTACCACCTGTACTACCTCCGCCAGAAGAACTGCCACCACCTTCATTAAAAGACGTATAATTTGGTGTGGATGCAACACTTCCACCACCATCACCAGACTGGCCACCATCGCCACCACCAGAGAAACGATTTCCTAAATCACTTAAAAACATAGGCACTGGTCCTCTTTGATGTACTGGATCACCCATCTGAGCCCCTGTTTCTGGGTTAAACGCTGTAGAATCTGAACCTCTGAAAGCTGATAATCTTCTATTCTGCATTGATCCTGTTTTTTGACCTGCGGAGTTGAAAGAATCTGTTCTTTTCTTACCTCCAATATTGGCCATACCACCTGCTCTAGTACGTTCAATAGTTCCACCAACACCAGAAGCAAGCTGATCGTTTCCAAAAATAGCGCCACGAATACCACCTTGTCTACCCGTAACACCACCCATATTCATGGAAGTACCTAATGTAGCACCCTTGATACCACCATTACGAGTACCATTGCTGTCTGGATTGCCAAAAATAGCTCCACGTGCTCCACCAACTCGATTTCCTTGACCGTTGACATCGCCTAAAATCTTGCCACGTGCTCCACCTTCCAAGTGTCCTGTATGCGGGTTGTTTCGACCAATCACCGAACCGACAGCACCAGTTACCAAACTTTTAGCCATGCCAAGACCACCTCTGAACTGATTTAAAGTGTCTAGAATTCCTGAAGCATAGCCACCAATCATAGCTTGTACAAAACTTGGAGCGGTCATAATAAGAGAAAATGCACCAAAATATAGTGCTACGGCTGCTACCGGCATAGTTGAAGTTGCTGAAGATATAGATTCAAGCAGTCCAACAAACAAAGATAAAAGAAAAATTTGGGTAAGATTTTGTGTCCATGCGCCAATTATTGTTGCTTTCCATACATTAAATGCCTGTGGATTTTGGTAATTGGTCATGCTTGTACAAGCTAAAGGTCCAATCACATAATAAAAGCCTATTGCTATGACTCGTGTAGCTATTTGTATACATATTATAAATAGCATAACTACATATACACACATTCCAACTATGGACATGAAGATACTAAAATCCCATACATAGTTATCGCCATCACGTTTTGTAATCTTTAATTCATTTTTATTGTACTGTTTCACAAATTTAGAAGCTCCGTAATCACCATCTTTAGGTAAACCGCCAAATGAGATCAATACAGATTCAATCAATGAATCACCTAATTGTGATGTTGCAGTACTTGACTGTATCTCATTTGTTAGATTCACATTTAAGATTGCTTGAGATGCGTCCTTCATAACAGGATTGATAATTTGAGTAATTCCAACTGTTAATGAACACGCAATGGCTATACCTAAAGCTGTACTACCTAATTTTTTATGTATATCCATCCCTGCATCATCATCACGTATCATTGCCGATATAACTTCCCACATAATCTTCGCAGGAATCGCTAGAAACATCAAAGCTAAAGAGCATTTAAAAGCAGTCGAAAGAAACTCGTTGTTTGAAAATAAATCAAGACCAATAACACCATTGACTATCGAGTTTAAAAGTGAATTGACCATTCCTAGCAAACCACTTAGTATATCCCAAAAGAATGATTGTAACAGATCCTGTGCACCACGAACGACATTATTTTTGACACCTTCAATCAATCCATTAAAGAGGTAGTGGTTGTTTGGAAATGTTGCTGAAGCAAACATTACATTATGTATCATATAATCATCCTTTCCTAGAATATCAATTTAATAACCTTGATACCAAAAGCTATTATGAAAATACCTCCAAGACAACCTCCGATGCCTAAAAGAATAGCCTTTGTAATATCTAAAGATGTGTACATTTTTTCTACAGTCTTAGGCAAGGCTCCATCAATTCTTTCAACAACTGTCTGCATGGATTCAGATCTATTTATTAATCCCTTTACATCCTTAGATAAACCTTCCACCTGCTCAAAAGATGCTTTTTTCATCGTTTTCTGTTTCATCTGATTCCTTAGTAATTTTTCCATTGACCCTATAGCTTCATATGTTTTCAATGTTACATCATTTTCGTTGATGTCGTTCACGGTTTTATGTGTATCGTATACCACCCGTGTCAAATTATCTAAAGACTCTATAACCTGACTGTTATCTACACAACAAGCATTTGTTTCATGTTCATCCGATGTATCATTGTACAAATCATTTGATGTATCTTGTTCATCCATCATCGTTTCAACATTCTCGGTCCTTCCACTATCAACAACCCAAATTCTATACTTCTTTAAAAGTGAAGATACTGTTGAAACATTAAAATTAGTCACATCTACCCCATTTTTTTCCTTATCAAACCAATCCATGAAACCACATACCTTTTCAGTGGTATCCAGAGAACCAATGATATTCTGATAATAAGTAATGATAATATTATTATCTTTGTCCCATCCAAGTTCCTCGATTTTCTTTACAATTGAATCAAACTCAAATTTCTTTTCTAGTGCAACTTTAGCAGTTTCAAACTTATTTTCTTCCATTACCGGCATATTTTTTACCTCCTTATATTATATGCACCTCAAAAATTAAATCACATTGCTTTAATTTAAGATTTATAGAACAATAGAAGAATTTGTCCTATAAATCTTAAAAAGAGAGTAGCGAAAAACCGCAACTCTCTTAAAATTAGCTTTTCATAAATAATGTTTTAAAGATATTGATTAAAATCGGAATAATAAACACAAAAATCAAACCTAAAAATACAGCTTTCGTTTTTTGCGAATACATCTGATCCTCTTGTGGACCGGCAAACATCTCACGAATTTTGTAGTATGCAGCGAAACATCCTGCTCCTAACACTGCGACCGCCTGCAAAAATGTCTGTAAAGATGACAGTGCAGGATCAAAAACATTAAATAATTGGCTCCAAGCTCCCATAAAATTACCTCCTAAAAACTCATAATAAAGCTGATCACTAGACCTGCCACAATACCAATAACAATACGTGCCAATACAGACTTACCACCTTCAATTTCTTTATCTTCCAATGGCTTTTTTAAGAAAACCAAAGAAACAAGTGTCAACATGGCAATGTCAAAAATAGTAATTGCAAGATTCATAAGTATATCCTCCTTTTAATTTAAAACAAGTCGCATTCCAAGATAGATGCCATTGCTATCCTGTAATGGTGTACATGACCCTGAACGTCCAGATGCCATTAATGCGGATTGACAGGCACTAGGCGCTGATGACATATCATACCCCTGTGAAAACAAATAATCCCTTGTAACAGGTGTACTGCTACTTGGCTGTTGAGTCTGACTTGAAGAATTAGATGTTGCAGGGTAGCTTGATACATTGTCATTTGTAGAAGTTGCTTGAGACTGCTGAACACTCTGCTGTTGTTGTCTTTCCGCTTCTCTTTGTTTTTCTTCTTCCTCTGCTTTTTTCTTTTCTTCTTCTTTTTTTCTTTCCTCTTCTTTTTGTTTTTCTTCCTGTTCTTTTTTAGTGTCTTTAATAATAACTGTTAATTTTTTGGATGCTGTGTTTCCTGATGTGTCCCAAGCTTTGATTACTAACTTATAAGTCCCTGTCTTATTTTTATTTAATTTATCAATGTTTTTGACTTTTACCTTTATATCCTTGGAAGCATCATAATTGTCCGACACAGAATAATAGTTGTTGATACCTTTCATTTTGCCTACTTCAAAAGTCAAGCTATCGTCCTTGACCTTGATCACAGGTTTGACACTATCAACAATGTTTGCTTCTACTGTGTATTTTTCATCGCCAATCGTATAGATCAATTTCTGCTTGCCTAGTTTATCCAGATCCCCTTTTTTTAACGATGGACAGACCATTGTAATGTTACTTACATGTATCTTGTTTCCGTCAATAGATGAGCCGGATATTGGGTATGAATCAATACGCTTTACATACTCTGCTGTATTTACATCCTCATCCCCCAAATCAATACGGATTGAATCTTGAAAAATAACATCGTGTGTCTGAGGTGTAGACGAACTACAGCCAATAAGTGTCAAAAACATCATTAAGACACAACATAATCGTTCTAATTTTTTCATAAACTCCCCCTTACACATCAATTTAAAACATAAAAAAGTCCTCACCATGAGGACCTATCATCTAATCTTAATCTATTTTGGTATATCAAACCCCTTTCAGTTATTATTAATTAATCACCGCATTTAATCAGTCACTGCAACTAAAAAAAGTCCTGTCACGGTCAGGGTACAGGACTTGAACTATCTGGACTTACATCATGTGTAAAAAAGTCATAAAGTCATGAAAGCCAGAATATTAACTAAAACATAACAATTAATTTACTTTTTCTTTTAATGATTTTGAAGGTCTGAATTTAACATTTTTAGATGCTTTGATTCTGATTCTTTCCTTTGTTGCAGGATTGATTCCATCACGTTCTCCACGTTCAGTGACTTCAAATTTACCAAATCCAAAAACATCTACTGTTTCTCCTTTGGATAAAGCTTCTACCATATTATCAAACACACTGTTTACAATTTCGTCCACACTCTTTTTTGTTAATGTGGGGTTGCTCATAATAATATTTTGTACTAGATCTTTTTTGTTCATTTTAATTTCTCCTTCTGTTATGAATTCCATTTTTACTTTAATATAAGATTTAAAAAAATACAAACAATTCAATCCTTAAGGCAAACTGCCTTAAAGGCATCATCCTTTAAATATAGATTTTGATATATTTCGTTTTGCCTGACTAATCTGATCTTTATAACGATTATAACTATCTATGACATCTTTAGGTGCGTTAGGCAAAGGTTCATACATATCGTCTAAATATATCCTGTTCTGCGATTCTCTCCAGAACGTATCAAATTTGATTTTTGAAAAATCGTACATACATTAATTTCCTTTTACCTGCAATACTGTGTTGCTAATTGGCTGACTATCACCATCTAAACCGGATATGGTATTGGATGAAATTTTAAAATCAGAATTTTTTAAACTTACAGCATTTAGATCAGCTTTTGTGATTTTATAATCTCCATCAGGAAGAACCACAGGTAATACACATTTTCCATTTTTTAATGTGAAGGTACTCATCCAACGCACACCATCATACATACTGATATATCCATTTTTATCTGTTTTTAAATATTGCTTTTTATAGTTCTTTAAAGTCTTTCCTTTTTCATTCAACATTTTGATTTTAAATGTTCCATTATCTTCTACAAGCTTATCATTCTTATTTTTCAAAATGATTCTCGTTGCTGACTTAATATACTGGTTGCTTTCAATAATTTTTACTGTCCCTGTTTTATCAGAAGAAAACTCATATCCATTATTTAGACGTATATACGTATATGGAATGTCTTTGTTTCTGGTTACAATCAGCTCAAAAGGCTCAGATTCAGATTCATCATCCAATTTTTTAATGATGTAAGTACCCTTTAAAAAATCATTTGTTTGAAGTACTCCATTTTCATCAGACTCTAAGACTTGATAGTCATTTTCCAAACCATTTTCTTGTGCTAATTCAATAGCTTCTTCTATATTCTCGTCTGTTTCTTCATAAATGCTTTTTTTCACACAACCATATTTAACATAACCTGGCATTACTTCACCATTTTCATCGGTAGTAATTGATGTAATTTTAAAACGAGAATGCATCTCAGTCAGATTTACAGTCAAATTGGTATCCATATCCTGTGTCTTATAAGTAAATGTATACTCTTTGGCTGATATCTTTTCGATTTTTTTACCTTTTTGTTTTAAGACGGAACTATCATCCTGTACAGAGTCGATACCATATTTTGAATGAATCGTTATCTTCAACTGTGTCCCCTTATCAAAGGAAAAAGAATCATCTCCACCATCCACTGGATAGGTTATATCTTCATCCGTCATGATTTCAGCAGTTCCCAAACCACCTGTTAATTCTATGTGCAACGTGCTTGTACTTTTAGCCTGTATACCTAATGATGAAGTTACTAACATCATAGAGGATATCAATCCAGTACATAAATATCTTTTTAAATTCATTCTTTGCACCACCTTCCCTTCATCCTGCATATTTTATGATGACAGTACATCATCTTGTCAAAGCTCAAAAAAAGCATCCAAGACTCCGTTGATTTAAGACGGAGAGGGATGCTTTTTTGAATATCTACATAAGCAGTACACTTATGTCAATTCCATAAATAAAATGTAGAATCCATATCAATTACCTTGTTATTTTCAGGTGATAACACCTTATGTAGTAGGTACTATTGTTGACTCATTCCAGAAGCTTTTATATGGTCTTGTTTTATTCATCGGTTTTACCACTTTCCTGTTCATCATCTAGTGCTTTGAAATAGTTCGGCCACATTCCACATTCACGAATCTCATATTTCATTAATAGATGGTTCCCTTCGGCATCTTTCTCAATGCCATATATTTTATTTGAATCCATATTAGGAAATAATGCATCGAAAGGCTTATTCACTTTACTGAAACAATTGAATGTCTCATAATAAACAAAATTCTCATTATCTGGAACACCTTTTTTCAAGGCTAAAACAATACCACCTACGCTAATTAAATCTCTATTGGATCTAATGATCTTCATCCACCTGCCGTGTGGATTGCATTCATTCGTTTCCATATGCCACTTATCTCGATACACCGCTAAAACAGCATGTCCTTCAAGATAAATAAACCCATAACAATAATGCTCATCTTGTTTTGCATAATCATCGAAATGATAATAAGGAGCTGGCACATAAATAAAATATGTTCTACCATCTGTACCTTTAAATCTGCCAACTGTAAAATATCTATAAACTTCATCCATACTATTTATCCTTCTTTCTAGATTGTGACAGTACTGCCACCTTTACAAGTTAACGTCTGGATCAATATAATCCAGAAGAATATGAAAATGACAAGAATCCTTAGGCTGATCGTTATGAATAACAATCAGAACTGGATAATAATGCCTATTCTGCATATCACGAAGGATTGACTGCATTTCCTTATGCATATATTCATTCCATTCAAAAATATCATCTCTAGGGCATTCAACTCTAGCAAAAAACAGATGGTCTACATCATGATTCCATTGATCGAAAAATCCATTTTTAACCACTTTGCGTGCTTTCAAATCAAACTGAAAGACACCTGTATCTTCTGGATTGTCCATAGTATAGCATTTATTTTTTGGTGTAAGATCATTAGTCAAATTCTGTGAACTGTCAGTACGAAACATACAGTTCAAATAATTGTTAAAATCAGATCTATTTATAAATTTATTGATCTTAATATCATTATTAAAGTACATCACTCATCATCTCCTTACATTTCTTAAGGCAATCTGCCTTAAATAGACATATCTGTATATACAATAAACTTAAAACAAAAAACTTAAGGCAATTTGCCTTAAGCTATAATTCATATTCCTGCGTGTCATTCATTCTTGATATCACATCTTCAATATCTTTGTTCTGTATATATTCTATATTAACGCACGTACCCGCTCTGTCGTATGTTGGTTTGAATGTGAAGCAGTCTAAGTACTCATTCTGATTTTGCTCATCTAATTCAACTCCATAAAGATCCCATAAGTCATATTTTATTTCCTGCAAAGCAATTGCTTGAGCATTACCATCTAGTTCTTTAAATGAAAGCTCCCTCTTATCATTTACAAGATAGTTTAAATTCAATTCTAGTGTATTTTCCAAAATTGCTATTGCTCTATCGTGTAAAACTTTATTGAAAGAATTCAATTCAGCTTCAGGAAGATTATATCTATCGTGCTTTTCAATTTTATAGTCTATGATGTGTCTTAATTCCTTTATTTGACGATTTCCTAAAAAAGTCTTTGCGTTTTCAGCAAACGATTTACCAAAAACAGGATCTAAAGTTTTAATATATTCATTTAGTTTTCCTGGTGACTCGTAAATATATTGTCTTGGCTCGTCAAACATACAATACCCATGATCGAACAAAGGTGCCATACACTTTATCTTGTTAGTTGCATTATCGACTAATACACCAAAATTATTCAGATGTCTATCTGTATTACAAATCAATGCATCAAAAACCATCATCGAACAAAAATCCTGATAAAATTCATCTCCCAGATTTTTATAAAAATCTACAATGGCTTTTACTGTTTTTTTCCCTTTTAAGAATCTTGATGTAGGAACAAAAGATGTATCTATGTCAGTAAATAATTTACACGTACTCGATAATTCATCTTGCCATACATCTAAATCATAGGCAATTGCATTTAATCCCATTTGATGAGCAACTTTATAAGCATAATACTCAGCATAAGCTTCATTTCCATGGTTTGTATACAAATTGCCATGAACATTCCCCTTATAAAGCACGACATCACCATTCATTCTTCTCCAAGCCTTTTTTAGAGAACCATTCGTTGTCAATTCTGCGACTGTACCAATGCTATTTGAATGTCCATGACCTGTATATGCAATCAACGCAACAGATTTATTAAAATCATTCTCATATAGATTGTAATCTTTATATAACCCTTTAAAATCCGGATCAACAATCCAATATGGATCATTCAACGAAAGACCTTTTCCAACAGTCAAAATTCCAATCAAATCATTTCCATGAAGTCCCAGACTTGCCAAAATCTCATTTACAAAGGCACGATTTTTAGGGATATTTCTTTCCTGTATCCATTCTAATAGTTCGTTTGAATCGTCGGTTTTTAATCCAATGGGATAAAGAAAATTATTTATGTTATATCTTTCAAGAATTGTCAATTCATAATCACCATAAAGTGAATCTTCAATTCTAAATTTTAGAATATCTATATCTTTGTTTTTTAATATAAAATCTTTATACATCCTTCATCACCTCTTCTTTCACTTTTACATTATCATAATTTTAGCAACAAATCCTATTTAAGGCAATCTGCCTTAAATAGACATATCTAATTCATTTTCACTCAAGTAATTTTCTACAGCATCTTCAAGTTCTTCAAAAGACTCACATAGTACATTTAAATCTTCATCAACCACTAAGAATGGATAAGAACTATCCTCTTTAGACTCAAAACAATAATATATGCTTCCATTCGACTCGGTTTGATCTATCATCTTCCAATGGCCTAAATAATCAGAAAATTCAACATTCAACAATAAATCTTGTTCAACTTGACATTTATTAAATGAATACTTATCATATGAAGTAGATAGAGCAAATTTCAAATCATCCAACACTTGGAATTGGAATGAATTGATGATTTGCTCTGTTTTTTCTTTATCACATATGAAACTAACATATAGATTTAGTCCCATATGCAATAAAAGGAAGGCTGCCCTTCCTTTTATTTGTTATTCCTCACATTTACGAATCTTACGAACAGTTGCGATTGATACACCTAATGCAATGATTCCAATACCGATAATCATATACATCATATCTGTATTCTTTGTAGTTCCTGTATTCACACTAGGCAACAAGACATTCTGGTATACGATTGAATAACGATGTTCATCATCCACCTTTACTTCTTTTCCATTCACAAATAATCCTTTATCTGTAAATTCCACCTTCACAACTTCATCAGATAATTTGTATCCTTGAGGAGCACTTGATTCTTTAATGTAAGTTGTTCCATAACGAATCAAGAACTCGGCAGTGCCTGTTTCCTGATCGCCTGCAATCTCTTCAATTTTTGAACTGTATGCACAGTTTTCCTGTGCATACGAAGTAAATTCAAATTTATTCGATTTTATGTTCTTACCTGTAACACTGTCAACCTTATTCACCAAGATACGTGGTAAAGCAGTATGTTTTGGTTCTACAGTTACATCATACTGGAACAATTCATCTTCATCATCCCATGTAGGGATACCTACAATGAATGGAGTAATTGTTTCAAAATCAGATAAATCTTCAACATAGACTAAATAAACGCCAACAGGAAGATCTTTGCAAGTTGCTTTTCCTTCTTCATCCGTTGTCATTTCATAGTCGGGAGTTTCGACTTTTTTAGCCAGATCCTTAGCTACTTTGTCGATCTCATCTGCTGTTTTAATCCCATTTAAGTCCAAATCCTCGTCTGCAAAAGGCTTATATTTAATGATATATTCGCCTTTTTCGATGTCAGCAATCTTGACCACACCGAATTTAACATTTTCTTTGGAAAGGTATTTATCATATGGGTCTGTTAATTCCACTGAAATTGACCCTAATCCATTATCAGGTACTTTAGTCAAATCTTCTTCAGGTAGAATTGTAACATCCCCTACTTCTGGGTTATCCGTGATATCTTTAGCCTGCAAATTTAAGCATGGCACTAAAATTAACATCAAGCTCAAGGCTAAACCGATTTTCTTAAGAATCTTCATGACTTTCTCTCCTTTCTCTTATTTAAAATAAATCTAACAATCAACATAATTACAATTAAGAATGGAAGTGCTGTAAATAACAGCTCTCGCCAGCTCATCATTTCTGGTTCAATGGCTTCTTTTTTCTTCTCACTATACGGAACTCGCTTACCAGTCAAAATCAGTCTTTGCGTGTTGATTCCATACGGAGTACAAGTCAACAAAGTCGCAAGATCTTTGCCTTCTTCTATTCCAAGAACATCAGGAGCTTCTTCTTTTTTTACAATCTCAATTTTATATATCTGGTAAGCCAATGTTTTGTTACCTACATGGATATAAAACAAATCGTCTTTTTTTAATTCATCAAGCCTTGTAAAAAGCTTTGCGTTTGGCAAACCCCTATGACCCGTCAGAACAGTACGTGTATTTTCTCCGCCGACTGGAAATGAAGAATTTTGTAAATGGCCAACACCATTTGATAATACATCATCACTTGTTCCGTGATAAATTGGAAGGTCAACGCCTATCTTGGGAATCTCAATTGAACCCATGATTCCATTATCAGAAAGGTTCAAAATATTTTCATAGCTTTCATCCGATAAAATATCTGTATTGATATCTCCTACAGAAGCTCCCATTGTTTGGAAAAGCATATCATTATAATTGTGAGCCTTTTGAATCTGTTCATTGATTTTTGCTTTATCCGTATGTTTTACTTTGCTCTCATAGGTTGAAATCATATTATTCTGCTGCATGCTAGAATGAATACTCGATACCAGTGGAATCGAACATAAAGATATTCCGATTACAATCAGTAAACGTACTGTCCAACTGGTTTCCTTGATAGCTTTAATAATCGACTTCAATATAAGCACCTCCAAAAATGGTTAGGATGGCAGTACTGCCATCCTAACCATTTTATTCATTTTCTAATTAGTCTTTTTTGTTTTTACGTTTTTTAATTCTAATGCACCAATGACTGTGATTGTACCAGCTCCAAGGCAAATCATTGTCAAGCTAGAACCAGTGATTGGTAACTTAGTACCTACATAGTTGACTACTGTAATGTTAGCAGACCCGTCTGCTACATTAGTTTTTAAGTTAGTATCGCTTTCTTTGTAAGCACCATCTAAGAATTCCTTAACATGAGCAGTGGCTTCTAATGTTTTTAAAGTCTTGTCAGTAGCACCTTCACCTGCATTGTAGTTATTACGTTCATCAGTGAATGTTGGTTTGATTGTTATTACAATTGGGTCTAGAAGTTCTCTGTATCCAGAAGGAGAATCAGTCTCCTTCAAGTAATATGTACCTTGATCTAAACCTAAGATAGTGAATACACCCTTAGAATCAGATGCCATTTCAACTGCATTACTTGGTCTTGTACCACCAGTGTGGTCGGATCCGCCTAAAGAATCTCGATTCATTACGACATATCCGTTAGGCGAAGATTTAACATAAACTTCATTCTGGTATGCAGCATCAGAATATAAACGGAATTTAGCATTCTTCAATAACTTGTTGTGGTTATTTACCTTCAAACCATTGATACGATATGTGAACGCCACTGTAGTATCCCAAGGCGTTTCACCTGTTGATCCAGTTCCATTGCTATCTGGGTCATTCGCAAATTCAAAACGACACGCATTTTCAAATCCTCCACGTCCTGTACGAGTGGCAGCTGAATCATTTAAAGTTGCGTTGTATGAAACATGAACATTTTGACCATATGTATTTTCACCTAAGTTGTTCATTCCTTCCGGGAATTCTTTGTCAACAATTCCCTTTAAATCTGGAATCTCAGCATAGAATGTATCGTCTCCGCTGTTTTGAACGATATTGAATTCAGTGTTTTTCAATTTATATGTTTTCTTGTTGCTTGAGATAGTGATTGAAAAAGAGCCTTTATTAAAACTCAGTGCACTATCCATCTTGTCATGGAATACAGCTTTGTACGTGCTATAACCATTCATATTAGGTACATATGTTTCGTGGTAGTAAGGAACTGTCTGTCCAATTTCATAATCACCAATATCATTCCATCCGATTCCATTGTCATCTTCTTCGATTTTCTTTGTGACAGTTGGATAATCCGACTTGATTTGTACAGTCGCATCTGGATTTGCAGTGTTTGTCAAAATCAAAGATGCAGCCGAATTTGTACCTTGTACGGCTGTGACTTCATCTGTCAAGTAATAGCCATATCCTAAGCCACTAAATTTAACAGAACCATCTGGTCTTGTAGCTGTTACATTAACTGTTGTTGGTACAAGATTTTCTTTCACCATTTCATCTCTTAAAGCTTCAACGAATTTACGATAATTGCTATAACGGCCTTCATTTGTATTTAAAGTCTGGATGTAGTCGATTACATCATATTCAGACACTGATGTAGTAGATTTGTTGATTTTCTTTCCAACAACATTTTGTAATGCTGTCTTGTAATCTTTATTCCATGTATAGTTGATTGATTCATTATCCGCAGAGTTTTCTGCTTCGAATAATTTATAAACATTGAATCGTTTACAAACTAATGTTTGTCCTGAATTTCCCTTGATAGTGATTGAAGCATTCCCTTCACCAAAATCAGCAACACCATTTGGGGTTGCCATTGTAGCTGGTGCTGTAGAAGTTGCATAAATTGGTGTAACCAATGTTGCAACACTTGATGCGATTGGACTTAATGTCATTGCTAAAGCCGAAATACCTGGAAAAACTAATTTTTTTGTGTTCATTTTATATCTCTCCTTTATTATTCCTTTACATCTGATTTATTTTTTTCTTTGGTTGATCTATATAAAGCAAAAGCAATAATGGCACAACCTAGACCAAGTAAGATGATCGTACCACTTGAACCTGTCTCAGGAAGAAGCTGAGTCGTTTTGTTCGTGATACTCACAGCTACTACCCTGTCTTTCTTTGTACCTTCTAGATGTACAGTACCTGTTGTATTTGATGTGTTGTACATAGCGTTGTCAACGGTGAAATCAAATGTGTTGTTCTGTGGCACAGACTTTACATATACCGAATGTACATATGCATTTCCGCTTTCATCAACTGGAATACGATATCCTTTTGGAGCTTTCGTTTCTTTGAAGTAGTATGTTGTTTCTACTTTCAATCCTTTAAATGACAAGACTCCGTTTTCATCCGATACTTGAGTATCAACCACTTTTGTACAGTCCTTGTCACTGTATAAAGTAAATTCAGCACCCTTTAAGACCTTGCCATGTTCATTTGTTTTAGTGATTTTCAAATTGAAAGGATTTACCTTATCACCAAATGTAGCATAGCCGTCACCTGAATCCTTTGTACCTTGTGTTACAAGACTGTTTGTACCAGATGTGAATTTGATCTTTCCTGTACCTGCTTCAACTTCGAATACTACTTCATTTGTATTCAATTGATATCCATCTGGAGCATTTGTTTCCTTGATTTTGTGGATACCTGTTTCAAGACCTGTAATCGTGATCTCCCCTTTTTCGTCAGTAGTCAAGGATTCTGTTGTTCCATCTGGCTTTGTGTGCAAGAATACTGCACCAGAAACTGGCGTTGTCGTACCTACCTGCACCTTCTTGATGTTGAACTTGATGACTTTTTCAAGCACTTTCGGTTCATTGAAAGTAAATACGTATTCACCACCTCCAGATGAAGTGATTTTTTCAACAAACACTTTATCATTTATAAAATATCCTGATGGAGCTTTTGTTTCCTGTATTGTTACTGTTCCAATTGGGAAAGTAGAAACATTATTTGAGCCCTTAAAAAAATCATCTCCCGATACTTTATAACTGTCAGTCAATTCACAATAGCCATCCTTATCCGTTTTTAACACCCATTTACGAGCTGGAGTCTGACCTTTTGTTGCAGGATCTTCATCATATAGGCCTTTATAGTATTTGACAGTAAATTCAGCCCCTGCAAGACTTGCACTTCCCTGTGGCTTGTTTTTGTTTGTCTCCTTATCAACCTTTCCAAGAACTACTGAAACGGGGTCACTTTGTGGATAATCTACAAAATCATTCGATTCTTCACCAATCCAAGTGTTTTTTCCGGCTTCAATGACAACCTTCACAGTATTAGGATTTAGACCATATCCTTTTGGAGCTTTTGTTTCCTTCACATAATAAGTTCCCGCTTCCAATTCGATTTCATTTGACCGGTTTTTGTTCTTTTCAGTGTCGTCATACTTACCAATGATAAGTGTATTTACCTTGTTCTTATCATTTGTTGCATCGGCTTTTGTTTTGTATACTCCATATTCAGCACCCTTCAATTCATAACATGGGTTATTATCTGTGATTTCTGGATTCGCTGATTTCTTCATGATTGACAGTTTTCCTTTTTGAGGACCTGGTGTTGAATCGTCTAATACTACGATACGGATATTGTTTTGACCTGATAAACTATTCGTTCCAAGATATTTAAGAGATCTAAGTCCCCAAGACCCATTCGTATCCTTTGCGTAAAACAAATTTGAATTTGCATTATACTTTGTGCCGTGATGTTGCAAACTTGCATTGGCTGCTGCTGCATCCCATTTTGATGACCAGACTGAATCATCCGCCCATCCGTTGGTTCTATCATATTTCCAAACTTTGTTTGGAGCTACTAACCCACCATCATACAAAACACTACAAATACCTACAGCTACGATTCGTGGTTTGAATCCTTCAGCCGTACCATTTTCTTTAATATAATTTTTTTTGCAACTTTCAACAGCATTAGATAAAACCTTTTTTATATGAGCATCTGTTCCAGTACAAACATACGTAGTCCAGTACTTAATATCCTCCTCAGCGTATTTCGTATGTATTTTGTTTCGGATAATATTTTTTATAGTTTCTTTGGCTGTATCAAGATTACTAGCGTCGCCTAGTGCCGAATTTTCATCATCATAAATAACCCAGTCGACACTGTAATTCTTATATGCACCTCCAGAACCAGAACCACCGCCAGAACCACCAGCATCATCTGTTGTGAAATCATCCGATTTATTTGAATCTGTTTTAAAAGAAGCATATTTTACACTTTTTGGTGAGAATACTGTCTTTTTATCCTCTGTGATCTTTCCATCTTTAGATAGGATGCCTGTTACAGTCGAAGCAGCCTGTGATGTGGCATCTGCATTGATATACCAGTCAACAATAATTCCATAGTTGGATGTACTTAAAATCGTACCTTTTGAATCACATGCACCTGCGGTAATCACACCATCAATATTTGCAGGGATATAATCATAGGCTATTGAGCCATTGTTTCCTGCTGAAGCAACAACTGTAATACCTGCCTTGATAGCTTCTTTGACTTTCGCTTCAATTAAAGATGTATCGTCATTTGCGTTTCCTGAGAATGACATATTGATGATGGACACGTGCGAATCAATCGCATACTGAATAGCTGAAACAACAGATGCTGTGGTACCATTTCCATTATCATCCAATGCCTTCAAAGCTAAAATCTTCGCATTTTTGTTTTGCTTACGAATCGTTTTGATCATCTTTGTAGCATGGCCATGATTATCCGTAACATCATTGTCTACGAATGACACTGCATCTACAGTTGAACCATCTGTACCTGTATCAATCAAGGCGATTACATCTTTACCTGTGTAATCCTTGACTGTTTTATCGTTGGCTTTATTGATTGCCGTATCTAAAACATCTGTAGATACTGTATCTGAAGTTGCTGTATCTTCATCAATAGATAAAATCTGTTCTGTATTAACTTTGACACCTTTCGATTTCAACTCTTCACCTGCATTTGTTGCGTCTGATTCTGAATCATATTGCAACACGTACATTTTTCCGAACTGAGCTGTAACAGCGTCTTTGTCTACATATTTTTTCTTTCCTTCAACTACAAGTCTTGTTTTATCTGACGATGTATCTGTCTGGTCTGTGTACTCTTTGGACTCTCCATCATTTGCATCTTCAGTACCTGCATATTGCTGAGATTCAGATTGAGCTTCTGCTTTACTTTTGTTAGTGGATTCCTTGTTTTCTTTTTGTTTGAACACTACGTTAAAAGAAGCATCAGCAGTCTTTGTTGTGTATGCAAAGCTGAAAGATTTTTTACCACTTGTAAAGCCTGCAATCGTGTTGCTGTTCAAAGAAACATCATCAATATACGAGTTTGCATTCGATCTTGAAGTGATCTTAATTTCTGTGCCTTCATCATAGTCTGCACTGTAGGTTTCTCCATCTGACAATGTTTTTGTGAAATCACCTGATGAAAGTGTTACAGTACCATCACCTACTACACTCACTGAAAAGCCTGCCTGAGAAAGCGTTGGCTGTGATTCTTCTTCAGCATGTGTTGGCAATACTGTATTCACCGATGTCAGTGCAACCACAAAAAAGGCAAGAAAAATTTTTGTGAACTTTTTCATTTCAATTCTCCTTCCTAGTAAGGTATTCTGCCTTAATTTAAAAATTCCCCTTAAAAATTTTCTATCCCTAAAAAGCCCTAACGTTAGAAATTTTGGCTTTTTACTTTAATTGAACTTCGATACTTTGAAGGAAAAATACCGACATTCTTTAAACTCAATTTAAGGTACATGCAATAAACTGAAGATGTTCATATTTATATCGCCTCCTATTCAATAAAATGGTGCAATAGTACGGGCGTTACCCGCTTTATCGCGTGTGAAAATAGAAAAGGAACTCAATTGAGTTCCTTTTTTATATATTGTATAGATTTTTGTCGATGAGCCTTTCATCTTTCATTGCTGATCGTTTGGAAATATTCATGAGTGAATAAAAGAATACACCCATCACACCTCCAAACAACAATAGAATTAATACTAAACCAAACCCCATACTTCACAATCCCCTTTCCTTCGCTACCATCTGAATTTAAGAATTAAGGCATATTGCCTTAATTCTTATTGACAAAAAAAGGCAGAATATAAAATCCTGTCTTTTAATTCGTATTTAGTTAGATTTCGTTTTTCCGCAACTGCACTTGTAGCCTACCAACTCCTGTTTTGTCGTTGCAGGTGAATCCACAACATATCTTGTTTCATACACTGCTTCGTGATGTATAGTCTTATATCCTGTTACTTCTTCAATCCAAACTGAATGGAAACCTCCTGGTTCATAATTTAAAGCATGCTGTTTATTATGTCCCCACGGATCAGCAGTAATATCTGCTCCACACTGGTTACAGATCCAATGTTCTTTCATCTCAGTAATCGGTTCCTGTTCATCCCATGCATCTTGCACCAAGACCTGTTCGTTATGACCTTTTTCTGGAACAGTTACCGTCTTATACTGTGCAACCCATTCATGTTTATGCTCAGCAGGTTTAGAACTACTTGAATTCGATCCGCTGTTATTTGATGGTTTGGATGAGCTTGAGTTATTGCTACTGTTTGAAGGTTTAGAAGAAGGTTTTGAACTGCTAGAACTTGAGTTGTTCTTGCTTGAGTTTGAACTAGTCGAAGCGGTGTTATTCTTCTTTGATTCTGAAGAATTTGATTTGTTTGAAGAATCTGTTTTAGCTGTTTCTTCTTTCTTTTCTTCCTGCTTTACTTCCTGCTCATCCTTTTTCTCATCTTCCGCCTTTGCAGAATCTTCAGATGGTGTCAATGTGGCAGTACCGCCATCCTTTTTCGTTACATCTAGATTGACTTTATCATCCTTTAAAGAAACATCCACTTTTTTTACATCTGTAGTATCTACATCTTTGAATACGAATGTTTTATCTTCATCCTGTAATCCTACTTTTACATCCAACTTATCGTTTTCTTTTACCGTGTAATACAAAGTACGTTCTTCTTTGTTTTTCACAGCATCTCCATTGTCCAATAGATTAGCACTGAAGCTTTCTTCAGAACTTGATTTTGTTTCGAATACTGTGATTTTCTTTCCAGTATTGTTTGTCATCTTCAAAGATTTTGAATCCTTAGTTTTCTTACCAAGTGTTTTAACTTCCTTTTTCTTAGCTACTTCTGTAGTCTTTGTGTCTTTTGTTGAAGAATTTGAACAACCTGTCAACATTCCACCTGATAATACCATACTAAGAGCTAATGCTCCTGCCATTAAGATTTTGTTTGTTTTCATTATATAATACATCCTTTCCTGATCTATTTTATTAAGGCAATTTGCCTTAATTTTTTAACCATTCCCTTTACATTTATATTCTAACACGTAAAACAACAAAAATGCTAGAAAATTGTGCGAAATGCAGCCTGTATGTACTCCTTCACTGCCATCCAAAAACGTGCTGTACTACAACATGTTTGATTCAAAAAAAATTCACAAACGAACCTTCGCATACACATATTTCCATTACTGTTATTGAACCATGCTTATTTAATCAACTAAATCATTATAAGATGGTGCAACTTCAAACACATTTTCAACTGTTACATTTCCTATATGTTTGATAATTTTTCTAATGCGAGGATAGGTTATCATATGCAATAACGGGCAATCCCATTTACGAAAATATAAATCCGGTACGAAATCATCCCGTGCATTTGTGGAACCGATATATTCAACATAAGGCGATTTTCTATCGCCACTGTCATCACGCACTAAAATATAACCATAGGTTTTAAGTTGAGCTACGGTTGTGGTACAGCTAATTTCATAAGTCCAATGGGATTCCACACTGTTATAATCTACAATCAAAATGTCGTCAAATAACTTCTCTGACCTTTCTAAATAAGGTTTTCCAGATATATTGAAAATAGTCAAATGAACTTCGTCTTTAGGATAATTTTTTACCCTGCATTTTTGCTTTTTGCGAGAATATTTATGATAATCCCCATCTTTGAACCATTTTATACTTGTTTTATAAGTTGAAAGCTTAACGTCTTTCAGTCCAAATTTTTGACATAAACTTGTCTTTAAGCCGTTTAAGTTGTTGACAGACATCTCGTCAAATGTCCAATCTAGAATCTTCACAATTTCTTCTGGTGCAAGTAATTCTGAACAAAAATTCAAGTCAATTCCAATAAATTTATTCTTAAAAGAATTAATGAACGGCTCAAAATGAATACAGTATTTTCGCATATTTGCCACTTTCCAAGAAGTCAAACTTCTTTTGGTTTCTATAATGCTGTCTATAATATTTTTATCAGTAGACAGATTAGGAACAACATCTCTAGATATAGATATAGGCATTGCACCAAAACCACAATAAAAAAGACAGAATATTCAAATTCTGCCTTTTGCTTATATCAAATCATTTTAAATGGGCACATACATATTTTAAGGGAAAGATGTATAAAAGGGCTTGATTGTCATTAGTATATGTACCCATTTGAAATAATAAGCAGGCTCATGTTTTCTGCTCTGTCCAGACGATTCTGGCTTATGGGTCATTGCCCCATGTCTAATAATTTGATGAATTAGATTTTGACATTCCCCATAAAATCTAAAACATCCTTTGTTAAGAAAGCCTTCCTTGGCTAACGCATGCAGCATCACAATAAAAGTTACGTTGGAAAGTAGGAGTTTCACCTCCTACCAAAAGGGTTGTGTTGCTACATCTTGAAATTAAAAGTGAAGGTTCCAGGAATTGCACCTGATAATACTGGTACCTTCATTAAAAAACTTATAAAGAAAGTGCTATTGTCTGTTTGTTGTATATTGAACCAGAGAAAATATTCAGACTTTCGCAAATTTCATCATAAGTATGTTTCATTCGATTTTAAAGCAAAAAGTAGTCTTTAAAAGGAGATTCCTCCCATCTTTTAAATATTGTTCGAAATCGAATGATGTCTGCCAACAGATAAACAATAATGTGAGCTATCGTAGAAGGACCTATCTCCTTGTATTATTTAGAAAGATTTATGTGTTGGCAGGCTTAGCGTTTGAGGATCATGGGAGTTGCACCCAACATACTGCTATCCTCATAAATGGTGGCAGGCTCATGCTTCTGCCGTGGTCATTTTTGATATCTGTTTATGACAAACTGTTAAATTCAAACTGCAAGCGAAAAAGTATTACTTTCTATATTATCTCTGTTACCAAAGGGAGATAAACAATAGAACAGGTTCTAAAAACGGATATCTGGGTTGACTTTATGTTTAATGTTTCTTCAAAAGTTCCGGTGAGCAACTAATGAGAACAAGAAACAACCTCATGTCTTATCGTTTGGGTCGTGCATTGTAGGCGGTCGAACTACTTGGCACGATATGAAAACAGGACTTACGAGTATGCGGGAAAGCCAACGTCATACAGTGCCTTTATATTTACAAATGCGATACTTTCCTTTCGCTACCATCTGAATTTAAGCTGCACCACAACTCTTCACCTTGCTGATGTACAACAATAACACTCTCTCTGCCTTCACTACCATCCTTCACTACCTTGTGGAAATATGCTGTACTGCAACTTCTAACAATGGCATTACAGACTACTGAAGAATTTTAACCTCTCCACGAATGAAGAAAGTATGATTATACACTTACTTCATGATACCATTATATCACAACACTCG